>Ga0214923_10000998_pt1 | contig 41295 bp, 40 predicted proteins | sample LL1510_MetaG_FD_177993 | JGI IMG/M metagenome (GOLD analysis project Ga0214923, IMG submission 177993) | Freshwater microbial communities from Lake Lanier, Atlanta, Georgia, United States - LL-1510 | ecosystem: Environmental > Aquatic > Freshwater > Lake | place: USA: Georgia | collected... | reverse complement strand
CGTTTTTATTCTGACCTTGAACACCTACACTTTGATTCGAAGAAAAACGAGCATCTGGACCTGTTTGACTAAATGTACGTTCAAATTGGCTGTTAGATGTACCATTTACAGCCATACCATAACTTGCAGCAGAACTATATGTGGAAGGATCTGGAGCACTTGCTCCTCCTCTTTTATGTCTACGACTACGACTACTTCTTTTTCTATGTTTACCGGCCATTTATATAGAATAGTTAGATTAAAAAATTACATTGGATTATAAATTAGGCGAATTCAGTTTTGTTAAAAAAATATTGTTCCGCAACAACAAAATTAAAAGAATTAAAATTGCTAAAATCATCAAAAAAACAATAAAAACAAAGATAAGAGTAATATAAATATATGGATAGATTTCATACAAAATAAAATCAACTACTGGTTTTAATAATAATTTTAACTCGTTTTTTACTTCTTCTCTCTTTAAAATATCTAAACATTGCTGAATAAATGAATCTTTCATTCTTTACTTATCACGCATATAAATAAAATTATTTTTATGCGTGCGATTTATTTTTTATTTTTCTATAGAACAAATAATGGAAAATATTATTGAACCCAATGATTTGTTTCAATTTGCAAATCTATCCTTAATGCATCCGACTGGAGTTCAAGGAGGTGCTTACTTTACTAAAATTCAGTATAACAACAAACCTTTATATATTCAAACAACCAACAGTTTAACACGTCAAGGTTTTGTTAAAAGTGGTAAAAAATATTATTGTGATTTAATGTTTGACCAGAATTCAATCACTTTAATTAACTGGTTAGAAAAATTAGAAGAAACATGCCAGAAATTAATTTATGAAAAAGCCGACACTTGGTTTCAAAATGCTTTAGAAATGTCTGATGTGGAAAGCGCCTTTAATTCTATTATTCGAATATATAAATCAGGTAAGTTTTATCTAGTCAGAACAAATATTAAAACATCTTCTTTAACAAATGAACCTGCTGTTAAAATTTATAACGAAAATGAAATACCGGTTCATTTTCAAGAAATCACAAATGAAACCAATATTATATCCATTTTAGAAATACAAGGAATCAAATTTACATCACGAAATTTTCAAATTGAAATTGAATTAAAACAGATTATGTTAGTTGATAATGAACCTATTTTTGATAGTTGTTTAATCAAAACATCTAAAAAAGAAGTAACCAGAAACAATGAAGCTTTAACAATTGAACAAAATAATGAACAAAATAATGAACAAAATAATGAACAAAATGAAAATCATTTAGAAAATTTAGACACTTTGATGGATGAAGCAAAACAAAATATAAATGATGATATAATTAATAATAATGTTGTTAAAGATGTTACATTTGATGATAATAATTTAACAGATAATACCAAAACAGAACCAATAAATCAACCTTTCGATATTGATATAGAAGAATTAGAACCTGAATCTGTAGAAGAAATTAAAGAAATAAACTTGGAACCTTTAGAAAACAATTTAGAAACATTGACCCTTAAAAAACCTAATCAGGTTTATTTTGAACTATATAAAGAAGCTCGGAATAAAGCAAAACAAGCCAAAAAATCGCTCATTTTAGCCTATTTAGAAGCTAAGAATATTAAGAAAACTTATATGTTGGATAATTTGAATGATAGTGATAGTGATATAGATGCAGAAATTGATGAAATGTCTGAAAGTGAATTGGACGGTTTTTAATTTTAGCAATACACATTCATTTTCTAATTTTCAAAATGTTTAGAAAAAATAGATGATTTTATGTATTTTCAAAAATTGAAAACAACAATTAAATATGTATTCTTAAAATTATTTTATCATTAATTTTATATAATGAGCGTCTCTTTAAAAAAGCTATGGAACGAATATGGTATTGGAGCTATTTTAGTTTTATTAATTGTCGCCTATGGCGTTAGTTTATTTGCCAAGTACTTAACATCTAAGGGTATGTCTGGTTCTGAATCCAACCAAACAATGCCTCAACAATATTCCAAGCCAAGCTCTGTTAATAATACTGCTGGTGTTCGTCCTTCTGAACCTTTAGGACAAAATGAAGTGTTTGCTTCCGCTAACGGTGTACAAACCAGCATGCCTGGTATTCCTTCTTCCTGTTCTCAAACAAACATCCAAAACCCTGCTGAACTTCTTCCTAAGGATTCCAATAGTCAATGGGCCCAATTAAACCCTTCTGGTAAGGGTGAGCTAGCAAATGTTAATTTGTTGAAGGCTGGTTATCATATTGGTATTGATACTATCGGGCAAACTTTGAGAAATGCTAACTTGCAAATCCGATCGGAACCTCCTAACCCACAATTATATGTGGGGCCATGGAACCAGACGACAATTGAACCTGACTTCATGCGACCGCCTTTAAATATCGGCAGCGGACCTCAATAAAATTTTTATTTTTTTTAACTATCAATAGTAAAATCTTTATATTCATTATTTTTACACATATAAATATTTTGCACAAAATTTTCATTTATTATTTTTTGTATATTATGCTCTAACTCGTATAACCAATTATATTTATTGTTAATTACATCTTCTTGTAGTAAACGAATAACCGTCAATCCATTATCATTAGCACATTTCATCTTATACAAATCTCTTTTCTGATTTTCTCCATAATTACCCCAATTACTAACTTGTTCAAAATGATGTGGACCATCTAGTTCAATAATAATTTTTTCATTTTCTAAAAAAAAATCAAATGGTAATTGTTTAACATTTTTACACCAAGAAAATTTGTATTCTCTCTTAATATCAATATATTTCTTACTTAATTCTTGAAACATTTTCAATTCTGTTTTATTTTTACACGTTTTCACATTTGAAATGCTCTATAATTATAAAAAAATAATATAAATAATATTATTTATATTATTATTAATGAGGTGGGTATATATTTTGAGATGCGAAGATGATTATTATTATGTTGGTGAAACTTAAAGATTATACAGAAGATTTTGGGAACATCAAGGAGGCATAGGAGGTTCAAATACATCAAATTATATACCAGAAGAAATTGTTGCTATCTATAAAGTTGATACAATTTGTAAATTTATTGATTATAATGACTATGTTAATAAAATTATAGATGGTGTTTGGCACGAAAATTATAAGGGTTTCAAATTAAGAGATTTTAATGATGAATGCGACGAATATCAATATGATAATTTATATGCTGAAAATAATATTACCGAATGTTTAATGATACATAATAAAGACGAATGGAATAAAATTAGAGGTGGTAAATATACGCGATTTGATATTGAATATAAATATCCCGATAATGATTATATTAAGGATTTGCCTTTATGTAAATGTGGATTACCTTGTGATATTAAAAAAAATGAAGATAAAAATTATTTATATTTTAGATGTGCCAAAAAAAATATGTGGGATAAATTAAGAGAAGAATTTGATATAGAAGAAGAACCTTGCAATTTTTATATGGAATATATAACAGATATAGAATTCAGATTAAAAGAAACTAAAAGATTTGAAAATAGAAAAAAAATCTAAAAGAATTATTTAAAAAATCATTTTGGTTAAAAAATATACCAGAATGTAATGATATTGAACCTGAAATTTGTATAGGAGGTTGTAATAAAGGTTATTATTATAATAAAATATTATATGGTTTAAAAGAAAGAAATTTATGTTATGATTGTTTTATTGATAAAAATGAAGAATTATCAAAAAAATATAATATCATAAGTCAAGGAAAATGTTTAATAAAGTTAAAATAATGTGTATTTAAATGTAAAAGGCTTTAATAATTTTTCATTTTCTACATAAAGGACAGCTTTTTTTACAATTTTTGAAACGTTCATACTCTTCTTCCTCTATATATTTTTCCATGTCTATATTAAATATTTCACAATTAATTAAATATTCTTTATAGTCTAATTCATATTTTTTAATTTCATTTTCATATTTTTTTATTTGAGTATCTGTATAAAACCATAATTTTATTTTATCATCTAAATCATCAACATAATTATTTTCTTTTACGCAGTTATAAAAATCTTCATTTTCATTTACAAACCAATTTTTATATGTATCCTCATTTATTAATTCATCATAAATCAACTCTAATTTTTCAGATTTATCTTTATAAGGATATGTTGGTGGATTAATTTTAGGAGGTAATGGTTTTTGATGATGTTCTTTAAACCCATCACTTAAATAACTATAATGATATATTTTATAATAACATTTAGGACAAATAAAATGCAGGCAGTTTGGTAATTTTACTCCCCAATTATTTTCTAGACATACACAACATTCTATATTATCTTCTTTAACCATATTTTCACTATACATTTCAGATAAAATATTAATTTCAAATTCTTCTATTCTTTCAAAAGTTCCGCTTTCCATTTATAAAATATAAAAAAATATTTTTATATTTTGTTTGTAACTATATTTTAACAATCAACTTTAACTTGACTTAACATCTTTTTTTAGTTCAATTTTTTATAAAAGTAAAATATATATGGAAAAATACAATATCTTATTTTATATTTTTATCGCATTTTTATTATTGGTATGTTTAAGAATTTATTATGAATCTGATGCCTTTAATTTAAAATGCATTATTGCCTCGAAAGACGGTAATCGTTATTGCGTAAGAGAGAGAGCAAAATTAGAACTAGCCGCCAATTTACTCGCAAGCGTAACAGAAAAATGCAGAAATATGGTTGCATATATGAAGGAAAAACACCCAGATGATGATCGCGTAAAACGTCTTGTTGATGGCTTTAACCCAAAAAGAATAAGTGAAACACTTCCAACCAGTGAATTAACCGCTTACAGTGAGAATAAAGGAGAAAAAATCGCATTTTGTTTAAATACAACAAAAGATGGAGATAAATTAATTGATATTAATACTCTTACCTTTGTAGCTTTACATGAACTTTCTCACATTATGACTTCATCCGTAGGTCACAAACAAGAATTCTGGCAAAATTTCAAATTTTTATTAGAAAACGCCAAGGCTGCGAATATTTATCAACCAGTGGATTACAAGGCAAAACCGAAACAATATTGTGGTATGACGATTAATGATAACCCTTATTATGATTTAGCTTAAAATTATACGTATATCAATTTAACATTGTAATTATCAACTTTGAAAAAACATATTTATGCTTTCTTTAATATATTTTTTTTGAAATTCTGTAGAGAAATAAATATTTGAAAAATCACGAGCATTTTGTGCGATTATTTTAGCTTGTTCATCATTGTTTTCAACCCATTCTATTTTTTCAATTAAATCACTTAAGTCGTATTTAATAGGAATATAGTGCACATAAGGAATACAATATTTTGTAAACCAACATTTTCCATTTGATATCATAAAAGGTATACAACCTGTAGCAAATGCATACATATGATTTGAAGCAATTACATTTCCATCAACTATAAAAAAAATTTTATAGTTTAAAAATTCAGTATAATGTAACTTGTTATCAAAAAACTGAGTAGGAATATTTTTATTATCCCTCCACCATCTGGCTAATCTTACATTTTTAGAATTTTTATAATCAAATAATTTTTCGACAAATCGTACTCTTAATGATTTATTGCCACCAATACCAGAACATCCTCCTCTCCAACATAAATCCGAACTTCTATTTTCCCATTTTATTAATTTTTCTTCTGGAAAAAAAGTATTTAAACCAAATTCAAACAAATCATCATCTAATGGTAAATAAAGATAATTTATATCTTTTTCTTCTTCTATTTGGCATAATACGCATAAAATAAACACTTTTTTTTTATTTTTAGCATCATCAATATAATATTGAATGCTTAACCAATCTACATCAGAATATTCATTGTTTTTTTTTATTTTTTTTATATTACCATCTGAATGTGGTATTACACATATACTATTATTAGGTAAACAACTTTGTAAATAAGTTATCACATAACCATCCTTTTTTACTTTTGAAAATAAACCATTCCATAAATTCATAAAACTCATATTTTTTATTATTTGTCCGTCTTCAAATATTAATAAATTATCCATTTTATAATTTATATTTTATATTTTATATTTTATATTTTATATTTTTATATTTTATATTTTTATATTTTTATGTTTAAACATAAAATAAACCTATTTTATATATATAATATATATGAATCCTATATATAAAATAAATCATTTAGTTGATGGTGAAATAAAATCTATCTATGTTTTTTATGGTAAAAAAATAAAAGAACCTTTGGAAACCATTTTTCATGAATTTTTTTCTGAAAAGGAAATACAAAATATCCAACAAAAAAACATTGATGTTAAAATAATAGAACAACAAATACACTTTGATGATAGTATTGGTATCATTAAACTGAAAATTTTAAATGAATTTAAAAATATATGTTCTTTGGAACAAATTTATCTATTTTGTGAAAAAATAGAAACTATAAACCCTATTGCATTGTATCAAATTCTTACACAAAATAAAAGAATTAACCTTACTAAAATAAGATTTGATCAAGCATTGTCTAATATTGTAAGCGATGAAAAGGGTGAATTACTTCAAATACCATCAGAAAAAAGTGTATATGATTACGATGATATTGCATCTTTAAAATTAGAAAATAAACAACTAATTGTAGATAAAGTACTTGGACAAAAGTTTTTCATTGTTGAAAATGAATATCCGTTTGTAGTCAATCCATATAAAGTAAAAAATTATGATACTTTTTTCGAAAAAACCGCACGAAAATCATTAACAACTCTAAACAGCCATTTATTATTGAATACAGGAGAAATTATAAATAACAATATTTATGTTTGTTTCGCAAAAGATGTGTTAACTTACTTAGACAGAAAAAATGTAAATGAAGAAACAACCATTAAAATCTATTACCCTTTTTTATATTCTAAAAATATATTCACTCTTGAACAACTGAAAGAAAATGAATTGGTGTTGATAGAATCAAATAAAAAGTTGTTATCAGAAAAGGTTTTTGATAATTTTAAAACAATTGATATGTTTTACGATGTTTATAAACAAAAAAAAACTGATTTAAAGTATATAAATAAAGGGATTAAATCTATTCGTGCGACATTAAAACCTAAATATAATATATTTATACCTCTCGATATTATTTTTAAAATACTTCATGCGACTGAAAAGAATCCTCTTATTAAATATAACCCTTCAATAAGACAAGAAAATATCTATCGTCTTTATGCTGATAAAAATTCAATGGATGGAAGAAAAATTCCTTATTTAAAAAAGGGAACTATTTTCAAATTAATAAAAAATATTGGAAAGACCAAATCGGTTACCGTATATGTAGATAATAAAGAAATGGAAGAAATTATTCAAATGTTTTGTGAATTTAATGAAAATGGATTTATTACTTTTTTTGCGGAATTCAAAACTGTATTTGATGAAACGAAAATAGATGATATTTTAAAACAATTTATTAATCCTATTATACAGCAAATTCAATCTTTTTTGGAACAAAGTGGTTATAAAATACAATTGTTTGAAGGACTAAAAAATGAAAATGTTGATATTGAACAACTTACTTATGAAACAAATATTCAAATATCAAAAAAAATAAATTTAGAAACATTTCATGGATGTCTTTCAAGTATATTTAATAACGAATCCAATAAATTTAAAAAAAATATTCAATTACGATTTAAACGCGTTTCTAATTTTAATAAAGTTACAAGCCAAGAAGCATTTATTTTAGAAAAACGCGATGATGGGTACACAGCAAGCGAAATTTTGGATGCACTTGTTGAAAATTTTCAAGGCGATATAACTCGTAAAGAAGCCGAAGATTTAGTAAAAAAATTGGTTAATGAAGTACAAATAGAGAGAGGGGTTAGAAAATCAGATATACGAATTAAAAACAACCCGGGATTCAAAACAACACTAGAAATTGACCAGCAATCAGGTAGTGTTAAAATTATGATGGAAAATATAAATGATATTTATTATTTATCTACTATTCCAATTTATTTAGATACGATGATTCGTCTTACACAAGATAAAAAAAGCACAAATTACCCTTTAAAAGAAATCAATGTATTATGTTCTACTGCGGAGAAAGAAGATATTGAAATACCTGATATTATTTCTCCAAATGAAAGCCAAGTTTCTGAATTTGAAGTACCCATTTTAGATGATGATGATGAATCTGTTAGTTATAAAAAACCGAAAAGTAGTGATGAGGTGAGTGAGGACCATGGAGAAGAAGAAAAAAATGCGTTTAATTTATTTTTTGGAAATGATGAAGATGAAGAGGAAGAAGATGAAGAGGTATCTTCTTTTGAAGGTGGACAATTAAATGATATATCTAAATCTTCTTCATCATCTTCAAATACAACATTGAATCAAACATCTATTCCTGAAATAGATAATACTCAAGAAAATGAGACAGAAGAAGAAAATTTTGATGAAGAACCAGAAAATACAATTAAGAATATTGATGGTATGTCTTTACGAAACTATTTTCAAAATGAAATTGAAAAAAAAGACAAAGCACTTATTATAAAACAAAATGTAGGCAAATTTTCCGCTTATTCCAAAGTATGTCAGTCCGCAACAAATCGACAACCAGTGATTATAACCGATCAACAATTAGCCAATATTAATAAAGAACACAAAGGTTTTTTGAGAGAAGAAGACATTATACGCTATGGTTCAGATAAAAAAAAACAATACAACTATATTTGTCCACGCTATTGGTGTTTAAAAACAAATACAGTCATTGAACCAAACGAAATGAAAGAAATAAAAGAAAACGGTAAAACCGTTTTAGTTCATCCAACATGTGGTAAAATATTAGATGAAAACGCGGACGTAATCAAACCAGGACATTATGTATATGAATTTTATAAACCACCTAAAAATAATCCAGATTATAAAAGATTCCCAAATTTTCAAGTAGATAAACATCCGGATGGTTACTGTTTACCATGTTGTTTTGATAAATGGAAAACAGATTCACGAATAAAAGCCAAAAATAAATGTTATGGTTTGGAAGAAGAAAAAAACAAAGAAAAAGAGGAAGAAAATGATGAATATGTAAAAGGTCCAGATAAATTTCCTCTTTCCCCTGGACGTTGGGGTTATTTACCACCAGCAATTCAACAAATATTACGTGAAATAAATGCTGACTGTCAGGTAAGTAAAACCAATACAAATTTAAAATCGAATCATCCATGTTTATTACGTCATGGTGTAGAAGTAAATGAAAAACAATCATTTATTGCATGCATTTCAGATGCTATTTTTTTCGCAAAAACAACAGCGGATCCCACAAAATTCGCCAAAGTATTGAGTATCAAAGAAATGCGAAAAAGAATCATCGAAAGTTTAACCATTGATGAATTTATTAAATATCAAAATGGTAATTTAGTTATTGATTTTTATGATAAAAATAGAAAAATAAACGGAGACAAATATAAATCATCCAAAATATTTTCAAAATTAGATTTTGCAAAAGAAACTGAGCAATTATTTTATCAAAAAGTTGTTTCTGCTTTTGAAAATTTTATCAGTTTTTTGGAAGATGATGATGTAGTAATAAATCATACATATTTATGGGATATTATTTGCAGACCAAATAAATACTTATTTCCATTAGGATTAAACTTAATTATTTTGGAAATACCAAATAATGATATTACTAATAATGTTCAAATTATATGTCCAACAAATCATTATACAGCGGAATTTTATGACCCACGTAAATCAAGTCTTTTCTTAATGAAAGAAGACAACTACTATGAGCCCATTTACTCTTTAACCATTGTTGAAAACAAAAAAAGTATTAAAAAAATTTTTAATGAATACAGTCCCAATCTTCCAATCAATATAAAATTATTATTTAAAGAAGTTATTAAACCACTTTATAAAACAATATGCAAACCATTGAAATCAATGCCGAATATTTATACCGCTAAAAATCCCATTTTATTTTATCATTTAATTGAAAAATTAGATGAATACAACTATGAAATTTTAAAGCAAGTTGTGAATTTTAAAAATAAAGTAATTGGAGTAGTCGCAAAAAGCCCAACGAATAAAATTGGATTTATTCCTTGCTATCCATCCGCTATGGATGAAAATTTAAAAGAAAATTTAGATTTTGTTTTTATGACGGATGATAATATATGGAAAACATACCAAGAGACTTTTCGATTTTTAATGGAATTGGAAAAAAAGAAAAAAGGAAAAACAAATACAAAAGATGTTATACCATGTAAACCGATTTTTAAGATAGTAGAAGATGAATTAGTCGTCGGTATATTAACAGAAACCAATCAATTTATTCAAATATCAAACCCTATTCCGGAAGATGAAATTAGTCATGAATACAATTTACCTTCTTTTAAAAATACAAATTATATTGTTCAACCAAAATCAATACCCATGTTACAATCCGATACCTTTATCACAACAATGAATGATCATGATAAAGAACGTGTTGATTATATTCAAAAAATTAAATTAGAGACACAATTTTATAATATTTTTAGAAATACAATCCGAATCTTATTAAACGATTATGAAAATAGCAAAACAAAGGAAACAATTGAAAATGAATTGAAAAAAGAATACATTATTTATAATGAAAAAATTAAAATAATGAATCACCTTCTAAAACAATTGGCTAAAAATAAAATTCGATTTATTGGAGACGATAATTATTATAAATTAATCAAAAATATATCTACATGTATTGTTAAAGATAAAGAAAGTTGTGATAAAACATCACATTTATGTGTCTTTTCTAGCGAAGGTAAATGCAATATTATTTTACCTGAAAAAAATTTAATTACAAAAAAAATGAATGAACCATTTTACTACAATAAAATGGCGGATGAATTTATAAGATATAATTATATTCGCAATTTTATGTTTCAACCGCAAACATATTTGTCATTTAATAATATTGGTTATAATTTAAGAGATGACGAAATTATTTTATTACAATCTCTATTGACGCAAGAATATTTTGAAACACTTGTCCCAGCAACAATGAATTCTTATGTGAAATATAATACTTATGACCAAGCAGAACCACAAATTAGTCAAACTTATGATAACGTAATTAAAAACATGGAATCGAATGAGAATAATATAGAAAATATCAAAGAATGTATTAAAATTACTTCTAAAATCACTTCACAAATATGGTCAGCATGTTTCCCTAAAAATTTTACAGAAATTAAATATGAAGAGAATGTTGTTTGTACTTTTCAAATAATGATTGATTTAATTGAAAAAAAGACGAATGAAAAATATTCTATCAATAAAATAAAAAATGACTTAATCGAAGAATATAAAAAATATATTGAAATATATAAAACAAAAATCATTGATATTTTAATCATCGAAGGTAAAAAAACACTCGGAGATCAAGTAAAAGCCAATTCACTCTCTTTCACTAATTTTATTTATGATGAACAATATTTTTTAACTCCATTTGATTTATGGTTGCTTTTGCAAAAATATAAAATTCCTTCTTTTTTTATTTCACAACAAAACTTGTTTCAAACAAATTATGAAAAACATATTTTTAATACATACAGCAATGATTTAAATGATTTGTTTGTTTTTATTGTAATACCTGGTCTAAAAGCTCAAAAAATACCTGGATATAAAATCATTCAGAATACTGAAAAGGATGTTTTTATAACAATTAATCATTTAAATGCAACCACTTGTGAAGAAATGGTCCAAAATTCTTTTCGAAATAAAATAAGCATTGAACAATTCTTGGAAAAATTTGTAAAAAGTTCCAGTAAATATGCAAAAAAAAAACCGAAAATTATTTTGCAAGAAGACGACGATACTAAAAATGACTCGTTTCATTCTATTGGAACCAAAAAAAATAAAGTAAAAAAAAACACTACACGAAAATATAAAAAGAAATTAAATATTGAATCTTAAAATATGCTCATATTTTTTTTGTATAATATAAAATATTAGAATACTTTATATTATGTCTAAAATAAAACGAACTTACAATTTAAAGGTTGAACGTCTTCATCCAAATAAACTTACTTTTATGACTTTACCAATAAAACCACCTATTGCATTACCAACTTGTGTAGATTTAAGACCAAAAATGCAGCCTATTTATGATCAAGGATAACTAGAATCATATACTGCAAATTCTTTGTGCGGTGTTATCGGATATGATAAATATTGTTTCAATGGTTCCAGATTATTTGTTTATTTATAATGAGAGAAAATTAGAAAATGATATTCCAGATCACGCTGGCGCTACTCTTTCAGACGGCATAAAAACATTGCAAACTTACAGATTATGTTCTGAGGCCAAATAGCCTTATAATATTTCATAATTTACGGTTAAACCCTCAACAAAATGTTATCAAGATGCTTTATTTAATAAAGCATTAAAAGTTCAAAATATTCATTGTGATTTAACTTCCATGAAAAATTGTTTGATTTCAAGTTTTCCATTTGTAGTTGGAATTTCTGTTTACCAATCTTTTGAAAGTGCGTCTGTTGCTATCACTGGAATTGTACCAATGCCTAATCCAAAAGATCAATGTTTAGGAGGGCATGCTGTTATATGTATTGGTTATGATGATTCAAAACAATCAATCATGGATTATGAGAAACTCATGGGGTACAAATTGGGGAATAAAAGGTTACTTTTATTTACCTTATGCTTATTTAACAAATCCTAACCTAGCTTCTGATGTATGGACAATTACTTCTATGAAGTAAAATAACTTAAGATACAGATTCATCTTCTAAAATAGTTTCTTCGTATTCTTCATATTCTTCATATTCATCTTCTTTGTATTCATCATCTTCGTTATAATTATCATTCAAATTTACAAACCCGTTTTGCATATCTTTTTTTTCATAAAAAGATATATGTTTTTCATTAAAAATTACTTTGTTGCTAATAATTCTTTTATTAAAACTATTTTGTACTATTTTAATCATTTTTCGTCCAAATTTTGGGTTATATCTTTGAAATTGTAATAATTTTTGATTTATTAATCTTCTCGCGTTTTGTTTTTCAATAATTAATAAAGAATATTTTGATATAAAATAAATTTTTAAATAAGGTTTCATTATTTCTACCAATATTTTTCTTGGAAATTCAGAATGGATACTTATTTTATTGTATTGATATTTTTCATTAAATCGTTCAATCATTTCAAAAATATAAATTCTTAAAAAATCAATGGATTCATTTTTTATAATATCATTTATTGTATTTTTTCTTAGTAAATATTGATTATTATTATAAAAATCAATCAAACTAAAATTTGATAAAAAAAAATTATGAAACAATTCTGAAAAATAACTTGTTTTAAATCGCATAAAAAAATAGATATTATACAAGGTCGAATCATCAAAAAATAAATTATTATATGGGTTTTTTGTACGCAATGGAAACGAAAAAAAATATTCTGAATGCAACAAGTTTTTATCAATAATCTGAATGAGTTCTCTTATATTAAATAAGTATTTACTATTGTTTTGATAAATCGTAATTACATTTTTATCTTTATCAGAAATTGGATTTAAAGATAAATCGTTTTCTACCATGATTTTTGTTTTATTAAATTTTATTAAAAATATTAATTTTTTCATAGATAAATATGTTTTCTGAATTTTTTGAAATAAAGTTAAGAATTCATCTTTTTTTTCATCTGTAAAAAAATTATTCGACAACACATTTTCTATCATAATATATTTTTCTTTTGTTGTATATATTTTATTCGCATTTATATTAAAAAAAGTTTTAAATACATTATTATTTTCATCATTTAATTTATCGAATGTTTTATTACATATTATATGAAATAAATGCATTTATTAGATAATCATTTTTAATTTGTTTTTAATATTTATTTTTAAAGTAATATTAAAATATTTTATCTACAAAATAAACAAAATTATATTTCTGAATTGTATTTATTAAATCTAAAATCCTGGATTGTAATCATTTGATGAACCCATATCACTTGTTTTTATACTAATCACATTATTTTGTATCGCCATATTTGTAATTGAACAAGGATCATTTGGATTTTCTTCTGATCCAAAGAAATTTTCAATTTCCATTTCTTCATTTGTTTGTTTGTATTCACTTGTCACTTCTAACTTTTGCATCTCTTCCAAATCAAGCACTACTTGAAATGCACTTGTTCCGAAGAAACCTTCTTGGCCACACATTACATTTGCGGATATTCCACGTAAATTATCCAATTCTGCATGACGTGCCGCTTTCAATAACATTTCTGGTGTTTCCTCAAATGAAGCCTTTGCGATTGGTCCTATATTATCATTGTTAATACCATGTCTGAAAATGGATATCATTTTACTAGTATACGTCATACGATCACATAAGACACTGAAATTATGATAATTTATATATACACCATCAAATTCAATCACATCTACAATTTCATTATAAATGGCTTGTCTAGCTGCTTCAATCCCTAATACATTGTATATTTCTACAATATCATTACTAAAAGTTCTTTTGTTATCAATATAATCAAGAGCCAGTACATCCAATAAATTGGTTCCTACTGTATCTAGAACCCAAATATCTTGTTTCGAATATACACCATTGTTTTCTACAACATTGTCTTTTATTTTTCGAAGAATAACTTTATTGATTCCTTTGACACCTCGTAAGACAATATTTTCTAGAAGTTGATCCTGGAAATTCTTTAATATGTAAATCTGATCAGATTGATCAAGAGGATTAGCTTTGACTTTCTTTTGACCTCCTCTAGTATTTGATTTCATTACTTCATTCATACGAATACGAAATATCAATTTTTCTGCGTTGAAATCAGAATAAATACAATTTATCTGATTATCATAAGCATTATTTAATGTAAAATTAATATCATCCATCGTAATATTCTTTTTCAACATAATTTCAGGGTCCATCGTCATGCGAATAATCCATTTAGATTTTTCATTTTCGCTACTTAATGTTGTCTCTGCACATTCTGAAACCATATTTTCAAAAGCACGGAATTGTTCAATTGTTGATCTATCTTCATCAATCAAACTGTTCAAATCATCTGGATCAAAACATATTTCCACCGACTTTACGATTTCTTGTAGTTTTGTGTATTCTAACATATACATAATAGTATTGGCTTTTTCCTTCTGTGTTTCATCTTCTTCTTTCAAATAAACAGTTAAAGAAGGATTTTTTGGTTCAGCTGATAAAGATAATATTTCTTCAATACGAGGCACACCACGAGTAACATTGGATTTAGAAGACACACCAGCAAAATGAAAAGTATTGAGAGTATTGTGGATTATAACACCATAATCAGTCATAAATGTTTGATTGCATGGAACAGTAAAATCATATACATAATTTGTTTGTTCTGGTGTATAAATTTCAATATCTATAATTTCATCCCAAATCACATTTGATGTTGCTGCTTGTTTCAAAATATATAATTCATTTTGAATTAAATATGCTTTTTCATGAGTTTCAAAGGTTTGGATATATTTTTCAATTGTTCTTCTACCAATACTTTCAATGTTTTTATGTTTATAATGACTATATAGACGACTTTGGCCTGGTAGTTCAAGTGTTTTACCGCAATAAGAAACAATATCTTCTAATCCATTGATTTTATCAATATATTCTGGTACCGTTTTCAAATTATCTCTTTCCAAATAACCAATCATTTCGTTTATTTTTTCTTCGTGAAGCAAAGAACCAATTTTTTCTTTGTATAAACTTGCATATTTAGATGAAATTAATAAGTGATAAATATTTGAACCTCTCACAAAATTTTCTTTTAAAGAACCGAAGATATCAAAATAATTTAATAACAAAGCCATATCTTTGATCATTTGTTTACTTCTGCTGCAAACACGAATTTGATGATGTTGTTTATCATTCTGAAAATTACCATCTCCATCAAAATAAGCTTGAATTAACCCTGCTTTAAATTCCAAAGGAGCAGTAAAGGCAAAATTGGGTACTTGTTTTACAAAAGAACCTGTACCACATTCTTTCAACAATAACTGCGATAATTCTTTGCTATTGAATTTTGTAGAAATACTTGGTCCATATTCACATTGTCGTTTTGTTACTGTTACTTTTTTACCAAATAAATTTGCGAATTTAGTTGTATTGTTTATAAATTCGTCTGAAATATTTGTAATGCAAATTTGATTATAATTTATATTACCTTCTGCTAAATATGCACCAATAAACCATCCAAACAAATAATCTAATTTAAAATCTGAATTACCAATTTGAATTGTTGAATTTGTAAAAGTATTATCAATATGTTTCGATACAGGAATACGCATTCCTTTTTTCATATTTGCTCCAGTTATTGATACAACCTTTTGTAATTCCTTACTTCGAATTAAATGGCTATGACTTGTTGTAGTTTCAACTATTCTACCACTTCGTGTAGTTACTTTCATCATTTGTCCATTTACAGGATGACGACTTACATGTGATATTTTATTCCATGATGTTTTTTCATCTTCTGATACACCAACAATATAATAATTATGTTCTAATGGTTCCAATAAAGTTTCATAACTATCATGATGACCGGTATTTTGAGTATATTCTGGTAATTGTTCCATTAAATCGTCAATAAATGGTCCAATTTCTGTTGATTCCATTTCCACAGCATTTGTTATTTTTGACACTTTAATGATTTTCATTTTCTCGGATGATAAACACGACATTTGTGTGGAGACTTCGCCAATACTTTGACCTGCAATCATTCCAACCATTTCGCCAGGAGTAACAATTGCTCTTTTATAATCTAATGTAATGGTATCCAATAACAAAATAAGAGCTGATTTATTAAAACGCTTTGTAACAAGCAATTCTTTCGGAGATAAATAAAAGTAATACAAAGTTTTGAATAATAATGTTGGAGGAGCAAAAGTAATCTTCTCCAAATTCTCATAAGCTTGTTCAATTAATTCAAAAGCTTCCAATGGTGTAATATCCACCAAAGAACTACTTGTTAAATTGACTTGACCTTGAATATTGTTGATAATATAATAAAACGCAACTGGGCAATTTACAATACTATCGCCTTTGTTTTTGAATACTTTCTTGATAATATCACCACGCATTTGTATCATAAATTCAGTGTATTTTTTACAATATTCTTGCATTTTCGGTAATTGTTTTCTATAACGAGCCATCACATTCTTTAAGAATATACTTGTTAAAATTTTATTTTTTCCGGATTCATCTGGAATATTATAATGCATATAAATATCTTGAACACTCATTGATACCAATGGTAGTGGTTGATTTTCTACTTTTATCGAATCAATGTTATCATCACCGTAAGAGAATTGAACTATTTTATTTTTATTGGTTCTCACAGTCATGTCGTAATTAACCATTAAATCTTCTAGGCCTTTGATTAAACGACGTTGAATATAACCTGTAGAACTTGTCTTAACAGCAGTATCAATAAGACCAACACGACCACCCATTGCATGAAAGAAGAGTTCTTGTGGAGACAACCCATTAATATAAGAACTTTCTACAAATCCACGTGCGCTTGGTGAATCGTCATATTTACTGAAATGTGGTAAGGTTCTGTGTTCAAAACCATAAGGAATACGTTTTCCATCCACATTTTGTTGACCTAAACAAGAGATCATAAAAGTGATATTTAAGTCACTGCCTTTTGATCCCGCATTTACCATGGTAACAAAACGGTTGTTTTTGTTCAAACTCTTTAAACCTACTTTACCTGATTCATCAGTGGCTTTATTCAATATATTATTGACTTGTGTCTCAAATTCTTCTTCATTGGTTTTTCCAGTATTGTTTTCGAAAACGCCAATTTGTACTTGATCAATGAGATTTTTTACATCAGTCTTTTTCTTGGTAATGATTTCTATGATTTTTTGATTGGTTTCAGCATTGGAAATTAAGTCACTAATTCCTACACTAAACCCTGCGGTCTTCATGTATTCGGTTACAATATTCTGCAAGTCGTCAATAAATTTTGCTGACGCCATATTTCCATAATCATTACATGTTCTTTGAATCAGACCCTTCGTGTAATCATCCAAAACCGATTTGTTCATTTGGCCGCGAATATATTGTCCATTACGAATTTCCAAAATCGCATTGTAATTTTCTTTTTCGTCTTTGTCGTCCTTATAGGCTTTGGTTTTGTATTTCATGGAAATGGGTCTCATGATTTGACTTAATAAATTAAAATTCGTCAAGAAAGCTCCATGTTCTCCTGTTTCATTCTTTTTTAAATTTTCTAATAATTCCTTCTCATTTACTGTGTCCAACATCATTAATAAATTCATCGCATCACGAGGTGTGAATATTACGTTTTCTCTCGTGAATTGATAACATCCAAGCATTGAATCTTGGAAAATACCAATGATTGATTTGTTATTCGCAGGACTGATAATCTGATAAGGAACTGCTGCTAAATTTCTCAATTCGGACTCTGCCTCTGGATCCTGAGGCATATGTAAATTCATTTCATCGCCGTCAAACGATAAATCGTCAGAGTTTCCAATGACGTCGGATCGTATCTTAAGCTGGTTCAAGATGGCTAATCTATCACTACCAACCAACACCCGTTCGATCTCTGAATGCCCTCCATATCCTTACCATAACGGAGTTAGGAAGTAACACTGCGGATTGCCTATTTCATACTTTTCAGTAATCATCCATCACTTTATTACCAGGGGTTCAGCTATTAACTGAGATCCTCACAATTGTTTCCAGAAGTGAGTGGTAGTGATGGCTTTAAGGGATTCCCGTCAACAAGGTGTTTCGCAAATAAATCAATAAATATTTGAGGCAATTCTATATTATTTTTTTTATGATATTCTACTAATTTTTTATAGTGTTGTTCTATTTGTGATGAAATTATATTTGCTCCTTTTTTTAAATTTTCACTAATTGATAATGGTGTAGTATTTCTCCAATTTAAAGATAACATTTGATCATTGTAATTCTCTAAATTAAAAACGTGTATAGGAATCACATGATCAATATGCCATTCTTTTCCATAATTATCAAAAGTGAATTTTTCATCGAAATTATATTGCATCCAATCCCAATATCTCTCTGCATCACAGCCTAAATATTCAATTGATTGTTTTTGCTTATTATTTAAAGCAATTGTAATACGACTTCTTTGAATTCTAAACATTTTGTTAATAGGATTAGAATGATATCTTTTTTTTTGAGCTTCATTTGCAACTTTTTTATTTTTATTCTTATCTTTTAAAATAATTTTTAAACGATATGTTTCATCATTTTTATACTTATCTCTGTATTTTTTATTGTAACAATCCTTGCAAAGATATCTATTTTTAATTAAATCTGAGATCGATTTTGATATATTACAAACATTGCACGTTTTTTCTACATTATCAAGTAGTGACGAAATATGTCTTTTTTCGTTTGCTTTTTTAGCCCATTTATTACTACATTCTTTGCAAATATTTCTTTTTTTTATAAATTTATCATTTTCTTTTATTTCATCACATCTAGAACAACACTTAGTTTCCATTATAATTTCTAATAATATATTTCTATATAATATTTGCCTCAAATAATTATTAATTTACTTACTAGAGGGTAACACGCTTCGAACGCCCCCTGTTGCTGACCTTGACGGCTATTATGACCTTTAATGGTCACAAAATTTCGATCAGCATTGTATGGTTTTGTGTCCGCCACATTCATTCTGAAAGTATCACCTCGCTTCATAATACGAGCAATATGACACATCATACTCATTCTATGTAAAGTCGGTTGTCTGTTGAATAAAATCGCATCTCCATCCATCATGTGACGATGAACAATGTCGCCATCTTCCAACAGAATAGAATTACGATCTATGTATCTCAATGTAATCGACTCGCCATTCTTTTTCTCAAGAATCTTGGCTCCTGGCCACGCATCTGGACCATTCTTCACCAATTTCATCAAGAAATTTTTATTCAAACTATTCACGACCACTGGCTTTGTAATATTCTTCGCTACCTTCATAGGAATACCTAATTCTCGAATGGAAATATTCGGATCGGCTGTAATGACGGAACGCGCGCTAAAATCAACACGTTTCGCCATCAAGTTTCCCCTCATTCTACCACCCTTACCATTTAAGCGGTCTTTTATCGATTTCAAAGGTCTTCCTGAACGCTGTGCGACAGAAGCTACACCAGGTATTTTATTATCCACTTGTGTAACCACATAATATTGCAAAACAGTTGTCCAATCATCAATCACATTTGCAGGAGCATTGTTCTGAATTTTCTCCAATAATGTTTTATTGGTTTTAATAATATTCACTAAAATATGTGTTAAATCATCTTCAGAACGTTGCTGTGCATCATGTTTTACCGATGGTCTTACGGAAGGCGGAGGAACAATCATTGCTTGACATATCATCCAATCAGGTCTTGAAAAAGTAGGACTAAAACCCATAAAAGTAACATCTTCATCAGATATTCTTTTAAATATTTTCAAAACCATTTCAGGAGTCAATTTAATAATCATAGGTTCCCCAGATTCACCACTGGACGGCCACTCCGCAAAAATTGTGGCTAAACCTTCTTTTCTGATTTTAGTTGGCTGCAAACAACCACAACCGTCTTCTGTGTCTTCACCACAACGTTTAATTTTTTTACATAATTCAAATACAAATTTCCAACGCGCTTCTCCTTGTAATTTAAGAGCTTGTTTGTATTTTTCTTTGCTAATCAATAATTTACTACATTTAAAACAAACAGAACGCAAACATTTTAAAATAGTGCTTAAATATTGAATATAAAATACTGGTCTTGCTAATTCAATGTGACCAAAATAACCAGGAGTTTGCATATAATCTAAACCATCTGTAGGACAAATAAGTCCCGGTTCTAAAACACCCATGCGAGGATCAAAGAGACCTTTAATGACTGGTTTATTATTAATGTATGTATCTCTACTAGTTATTTCAGCCACCGAACCTTTTCTGATTTCATCCGGAGACAAAATACTGAATTGAATCCCAATAATTTTAGAACAATTTTTACGCACTGATTGATTCGTGTTCTTCGACATTTCTTAATATACTATAATATTTAGATTTAGATTGTTTTTTATATCAATTTTATTTTTAATAAACATATAAATATTGCGTCTATTTTTTAAGTCATTTTCTTATTTGTTTTTTTAACCATTTTAAAATCATAAAATACTTTTTTAAAATTATAAAATAAAATTGAAATAGAATTTAAAATTATCAACTCATACATATATAACAACCATGACTAAAGATTCTAAACAAAACCTTGCTAGAAAAGAGACAAAAAAACCAAAAAAAAATGAGGAAAATGCTCGTAAAAAAAAACAAAATGTTAGTTCTGATGACGACAGTTTTATTGCGAGTGATTCAGAAGAAGAAATGGATGAACATGAATACCGCAAATTTTTACAGAAAATTTTTCCAAGTAAACATTTAGACAAAAAAATAAAAGCAGGTGAACGTCTTAAAAAGACAATTGAAGTAAGTGATTATGATAATGATTACTCTGAAAGCGAAGAAGATAAAAATTTATTAAAATCCAAACAAAAAAAACAAGTACAATCTAAAAAAAAGACAAATGCACCAAAGAAAAAGATAGAAGTGAGTGAATCAGAAGATGAAAATGAAGATAATGATTATTATGAAGAAGAGGAGGAAGAAGATATAAAACCTAGAAAAAAAAATAAAAAACAAGCAAAAAAAAAGATAGAATCTGAATCTGAATCTGAATCTGAATATGATGAGGAAGAATCAGAAGAGGATGAAGAAGTTTTAACTCATAAAAAGGGATCAAATAAATTAAATATTATTTTTACTATTGGTGGTGCCGAAGACGATGATGAAGAAGAATGGGAAGATGATGACGATGAAGATTGGGAAACAGAAGATGATGAAGAAACTGAAGACGAAGATGAATCAGTATCTTCTTCCAATGAAGAAGATGATGAAGAAAACGAAGAAGAGGATGAAGAACAAAACGAAGTAGAAGAAGAACCGAGGAAAAATAAAAAAAATAAAAAAGAAAAAGATAAATCTTCTAAAAAAGAAGAAACCAGCGTTGTAGTAGATTCAACAACCACAACCACAAATGACGAATTTTTAAAACAATTAAAAGAAATTTATGAGAAAAATCAAAATAATAAAATGCTTCAAAAATGTATTGATGTATGTGAAGAAGATATCAAGATTTCTAAGGTTAAAAAGGAAAAAAAGGTAAAGAAACAGAAGGAAAAAAATTCGCGCATTTTTCGAAAAATTGTTCGTGATAAAAATACCATGAATGATTTCAGTTTCTTTGAAAAATTAGAAATGGAAGAACAGAAAAAAATAATTAAGGAACTCAAAGAAATCAATAAAATTACACGTGTTGAAAAACCATATCGTATGACCCTTTTGGAATCGGCCATTCCAGTATTATTTAAAGCTGCCGCTATGAAAAAAATAAATTCATTGCGATATATGGAACCTGGTAGCGGTGAGTTCTATAAAATAAAAAACTGGGTCGATACTTTTATGCGAATTCCATTTGATAAACATCAATCACTTCCTCTTACAATTGAAGATGGTGTTGATAAATGTCACGAATTTATGGCGAATGCACAAAAAACACTGAATGAAGCTGTTTATGGACTCAATGATGCTAAATTACAAATTATGCAATTATTGGGTCAACTTATAACAAATCCGAAAGCAATCGGCACTGCGATAGCAATACATGGTCCCCCAGGAACAGGAAAAACCTCGCTTGTGAAAGAAGGTATCAGCAAAATTCTCAATCGTCCTTTTGCCTTTATTGCTCTAGGCGGTGCAACAGATAGTAGTTTCTTGGAAGGACATTCTTATACATATGAAGGTAGCACATGGGGTAAAATCGTGCAAATATTAATTGATAGCAAGTGTATGAATCCAGTATTTTATTTTGATGAATTGGATAAAATCAGCGATACGCCTCGCGGTGAAGAAATTGCTGGTATCTTAACACATTTAACAGATACAAGTCAAAACAGTCAATTTCATGATAAATATTTCGCTGAAATTGATTTTGATTTAAGTAAATGTTTGTTCATCTTTAGTTACAATGATGAATCCAAAGTAAATCCTATTTTAAAAGACCGTATGTATCGTATTCAAACCAAGGGATATGATCAGAAACAAAAAACAGTCATTTCTAATCAATATTTGCTTCCAAAAATTCGTGAACAAGTGAAATTTGATGATGACCAAATTATCATCCCAGATACAACTATTCATTATATTATTGAAAACCATTGTAATAAAGAAGATGGTGTTAGAAACCTTAAAAGATGTTTGGAGATTATTTACACAAAATTAAATTTGTATCGTCTCATGAAAAGCGATTCGAATTTATTTGAAGAAGATATGTCTTTAAAAGTCGAATTTCCTTTTACCGTCACCAAAGATATTGTAGATAAACTCATTAAAAAAAAGAATGATAATATATCCGCTCTTTATAGTATGTACGTCTAAAATCCACTTTTATCCACTTTTTAGAAAAGTGGAGCAAAATCATTAAGAAAAATTCTTTACACCTTTTCACATTTAAAACGCCCAAAATAACATAAAGATATTTTTGTATTATTTATTATAATAATGGAGAATAAAGAAGAATTTATTAAGTGTTCTTATTATAATTGTAATAAATCTTTTGCAAAAGAATATTTCTCTTCTGGATTACAAAAACCACCTATAAATGATGAAGACAAATTTCACCAAATATTAGAAGGTATAATTAGTACAAGATTATTTTGTATGAAATGTTCTACAAATCACGCAACTATTATATGTATCAATTCAAAAATTCAATTTGAAAAATAATGGGCGTTTCAAATGAGAAAAGGTGTAAAAAAAATTATTTTTTTTATTATAATTATAAAAATGGATAAAAATCATTTTCAAAGACCGTCAAGACACAGGTAAAATAGAATTGGAAAAACTACTAGAATTCTTAAATAATAATGATTATCATTACAAAAATGTACATAAAACTATCCAATATGGTTACTCACTTGTGGAATTCAAAAAAGAAATTTCCTATACAGATAAATCTGGAAATTGGATAAATGATCGACATATAAAAATATATGTTGAATATGATGATGATTTTGATTATAAAAATATTGATTTAAGATAAGATGATATAGATTTAGTATTTAATCGTGAAAAAAGCGAAAAATTCATTAAAGATATTATGAATAAAACTTATGATAATGAAAACATGGAAATAAAAGAATAAAAAAATGAAATAAAATTAGATTTATAAATAAAATTATAATAATAATAATAATAATAATAAATGTCCAATTATACTCATAATTTAAAAGTTATATTGATTGATAATAATGAAAATATTGTTGAAAATGATGACTTACTTAAAAATATAAAAGAAAAATTAAAGGAAACCTACACACATTCCATTTATACGCAGCCAAGTACAATTCCATGGAATATAACAATAAAATGGGAATTACAAAAATTAACCAAAATACAATCTTATTTTATGGGTGATTTATTTGCGCATCCTGTATACGATTTTGATAGCATCATTTACGAACATACTGAAAAAACCCTGAAACAAATAGAAAAAGAATTGAATATTAATGATTGTAAAATAAAATTTCATATTTCGCGAATGCCTTATAATAAAGCTGCTCTTAAAACTGCATATGGATTTATTTAGTTTCATTTTCAATATTATTCATAAACATAAACAAATATAGACAAATTATATAAAAACACAATTATATAATTTATTAATATGGAAACTAATAACAAATGTTGCGAACATTATTTTATTCGTGATCTTATAGATATTACTCCGGATAAATCAAAAGAAATTATATATTGTATTTTATGCGAATACACAAAATAAAAGCATATATGCAGTTTTTGTTTCATTTAAATTATAAAATAATATTTCTCAGTAAGAGTTGAAAATTCACGATTTTTTTCCCAAATTGAAATTGGAAAATCCATTTTTGGACATTTTTAAATGTCCATTTTTGAAAAGTCCATAGTAAACCCCGACAAAATCGTGAATTGTTACGATAAATTAAATTTATGATTAGGTCACTAAAAAAATAATTTTTATTTTGTTAGCATAAATTTTGATTTTTTTATGAGTGCATTTGTTTAGGAGATTTTTTTTGTTCTATAAATATAGAACATTTTAGAATGGACTGTGACGAGAAAAATCTCCCGAAATATTCATGCGAACAGTGTGACTATACTACATTTAAAAAAGCAGATTGGAAAAAACACATCCACACGAAAAAACACACAAAATGCGACTTTTTGAACATTTTGAACAAAAATGTCGCCACACCAGAAATCAAAAAATTTGCATGCAAAAATTGCAATAAGGAGTACAAAGCTCGTAACAGTTTATGGTATCATGAACAAAAATGTATGCAAATAACTCCTGAAAACATTGATTCAAATCTGATAATAAAAATATTACAGCAAAATGATGATTTTAAGCAGATATTAGCTGAGCAAAATAAAATGTTATTTGAACAGCAAAATAAATTATTAGAAATAACTAAAAATACTCAGATAAATACAACAAATAACCATGTAAATAGTCATAATAAAACATTTAATTTACAATTGTTCTTAAACGATACATGTAAGGATGCGATGAATATTACAGACTTTGTGGATTCAATTCAATTGCAATTAACTGATTTGGAGAGTATAGGAAAGGATGGTTTCGTAAATGGTATTTCGAATATCATTATGAAGAATTTGAAAGCATTGGATGTAACCCAACGACCTGTTCACTGTAGCGACCATAAGAGAGAAATCATATATGTGAAAGATCAGGATCAATGGTTTAATGACAGCAAAGAAGAACCGAACAATCAGAAATTAACAAATGCGATTAAGAAAATTGCACATCGAAATATTTGTATGATACCTCAATGGAAAGCCAAGTATCCGGATTGTATTTATTCGGATTCAAAAAAGTCAGATCAATATAATCATATTATGTATGAATCAATGGATTACAGTCAATTAAATTCCGAGAAAATTATCAAGAAAATCGCCAAGGAGGTTATTATAGATAAGAATTGAAGGATAATCTAGTAAAAAAATGATTTAGCATATTTATAAAAAAATTGTATTTATAAAAAAAAATTGTATTTATAAAAAAAAATTGTATTTATAAAAAAAAATTGTATTTATAAAAAAAAATCTAAATATATATATATAAAATGGTTATGACTCGTAGTAGATCAAGAACTAGAAAACAATTATATCGTTCTCGCGTAAAATCTTCTCATTGTCGCAATAAATACACCAGATGTAGAAGAAGAAATGGTTGCAAAAGAACAACACACGGAACTATAAAATCTTATTGCCGTAAATCATCAAATAAACGCGTTTAATTTATACTTTTGTTTCAATTTTTGGAAAGGAAATAAAATTTTTATGAACAAAAATAAAAATTTTATAAATTATAAAAAATTCTAAAAAATCTAATATTCAGAATAAGGAACATTGTTACCACCTCTTGTAACCAAATAGTTATATTGATTTGTTGTTAAACAAGCCATTCCTGAAGAATTACTATATGCAGAATTGCATTCAGGTTTAAAAGGCGTGTTTGCGAACATCAACATTTCACCTTCTGGTAAAGGAACTGGTTGAGGTTCGCGATTCAAAATTTCTTGAACCGCAGGACTTAAGGGTTGTCCAGGTGTAACAGTTAAATTTTGAGCACCCCATAAAGAAGTATCAACTGGAGTATAATCACCAAGAGTATAAGGCGATGATTGACCATAATTGGTGTTAGCACCAGTAAAACCTTCTTTTTTGTTATTTAACATTTTAGCAGCTAATATTTTTTTCATTTGACTGCTACTTCCTCCACTATTTCCGTGAGATTGAGAACTAGATGAACCATGGGAACTAGACGAATGTTTTCCACCGTGAGATTGAGAGCTGGATGAATGTTTTCCTCCGGATGAATGCTTGTTGCTAGAGCCCGAACTTCTACCTCCAAATGCTTCCATGATACCAGGTACATTGCAACAACCGCATACTGTATGTGTAACTAAAATCATATAAATGATTCCAATCAATATTAACACTTCTAAATTTAACTTAAATCCTAATAATGAAATATCCATATTATACATATTTCATAGATAATATTTTTCTTTTATTTTTCTTCTAAAAAAAGGTCGATGGAAGCATTATAATCATAAAAATTAATATTATTTATATGAAAAGTTTTCACATCGGTGAGTAAATGGAACATTTTTTTAGGTTTTTCTGTTTTTATTCTTTTTAAACTCAAAATTAAATTCATATTAAAATCGGATATTATACATAAATTACCACCACCTTCGATTTTTCTATGATTTCCTAAATCAAAAACAAAATGTTCATTTAAATTTATTCCGTCCAATTCTACTAGACCAATTACTTTCTCTCCGTTTTCTAAAATATCTCCTAATTCTATGTTTTGAATTATTTTTTTTGTACCATTTTTTAATAAAATCTCTGTTTTACCATTGAAACCTGAATTCAAATACTTATGAATATCACTATAACTTAATTTGCTTATATCAAATTCACCTAACTGTTTATATAAACGATATTTTGCTTCTTCGACATCAATAATTTCATCCCAATCAGAAAATATAAAATCATCCACTGTTATACGTTTGGTAATAGTATTTAAACAATATAAGTAAGGCTTATCATAAAAAGCTATTTTTCTTGATAAAGGATGATCTGAAACACGACACCATTTACAATTCCATTGTACCATATGTGTTCCGCTAACAATTATATCACATAAATTATACATTTGTGAACGTGAAGCATCTACTTTAAAGATGGTTGTTACTTCATCCCCTCCGTATAATTTATCTCCAACTTGAATATTTGAAATCTTTTTCAAATCCCCATTTACCATTTTCAATAGAGTATTTTCATCAAAACATTGAATGGTTGGTATTTGTATTGAAGGAGAAACATGTAAATATTCCATCATAAAAACCAATATCATAGTCATAGGAATAGCAATCGCAATAAAAACAGATGTTAAAGAAGCAGCAAGTGCCCATGTAAATGGCGCCATCCATAAGACTAAAATAATTGCTGCTAATCCGATTAATATAGCAACAACAAATTGTGCGATTGCGCCGAACAAGGATTGTAAAGTATAATAAGTACCAAATAAAGTATATAAAGATGCCGTCATTATACCTTGTATTTTGCCCATCATGTCCCTCATCGAAATAATAATTTGTTGTAAAGGAACCATCATATTTCCTAATCTACCCATAATTTCTTGTGTAACGGATTGAATTTGTGTTCTAATTTTATTAAACATATTTCTAACCGCATTAATAGATTCTTCAATGATGTTTGCGAGTGAATTTAATATATTTGTAGCAAATGTTAATGGTTGTGTTGCGTCTGCAGTTACGCTTTGAATTATATTTTGCATACAATATTGGAAATTTTGATGTGTATAATCATAAGCTGATGTACCAGAAGGCGCGTTTATTAATCCAGCAAAAGGAATAACATAAGGTTTACAACGTTCAGCAGGCCAATTATCTTGATAAAATTGGGAATTTATCATCACCGCGCAATAAGAGATACCAAGAAATATTATAATAGTTAATACAATAAATAAAATATTCGAAGTTCCATAAGAATCAAAATAAGTTAATTTATCATATATTTTATCAATATTTTTGAAGGTTTTTTGATGATTATCCATATATAAATGGAGGATAATAATCAATTATTAAAAACTAAAAAACTTGAAATAAAACAAAAACTTTAAAAACCAAAAAATAAGAACCAAAAAATAAGAACTAATAAATAAATAATAATAAAATTAATAAAATGGTATTTTTTTATAATGGTCTTCCCAATCCCAGAAAATTTCGTCACCAATTTGAATTTTATGATCGCTTGTAATCAAACAACTAAACCATTCTAATTCAATATCTGTTTTTGAAGCTTTATAATAATATCTTACAGGAATAAAATCATTTTTCTTTTGATCATAAACTAAATGTGAACCTGTAACATATATATCTTCACCATTCGTGTTACTTATTTTATACAGAAGCTCTTTTTCTTTATATTTATTAAATTTATTATCAATACACATTGTTCCATGAACAATACTTCCATTTTCTAAAATGTCTCCTAAATGAATATATCGCATTTTTTTTATTTCGCCATTTAGAAGACGAACTTTTGTATCTGGATGAAAACATGAACCCAGAGCTTGTACCATTTGTCCAGGTGGTCCATTCCATGCACTATTCATAGTCATTATGCTACCATTCAAAATGTATAACATAGTAGCCATTATACTAATTGCCTTACCAAATAAATCACGAAGACCAATAATTATTTTCTGAAATTCAATAATAATATTTAAAAAAACACCAAATATACTTTGAAAAATATTTGACATGAAACCTCTCACATTATTAAACATATTACGAATACTATTGATTTCAGTTGTAAAAGAAGACATATTATTTTGTAAGGAACTTGTGATAAATGTTAAAGGTTGCAATAAATAACCCATAAAACTTGTTGTTACTGATTGAATACAATAATTAAAATTTTGTTCCATATTATCTGCGAGAGGCATATACATCGGATTACAGCGATACATAGGCCAGTTGTCTTTAATTTCTTGAATGGAAACAATATAAAATAAACCAACCATATAAGCAATAAATCCTAAATTAATATATATAAAATTTAACCAATTTTTTCCAGAGGGCATTTTACTTATATAATAAATATATAATTATAAAGATTTTTTATACATTTATTTTCTTTGTCTGTGTTTTTTTGTTTTCTTATAACCTCCACTATAGCATGGCCAGTTCCATTTCGATGACCCACCTCTTTTTTTCATTTTCTTCGTTTTTTTACCTCCTTTCTGTGTAGCATATTTATCATAAACAGAATTAGCGCTTGCTTGTGTACTTGTTTGAGCATTTTGTTGTTGAACATCTGTCGGAGTTTGCCCTGGACCACCAGTTGGTGTATAAGGTGTTTTTACAATTGGAACAACAACTTGATTGCTTTGCGGTGTTACACCCCCTTTTTGTTTTTTCATTCTTCTTTTCTTTACGCCATTCTTTCCACCAATTTTATTTAAATTATTCAGCTTTTGATTTGATTGTTGATTTGATGCAATTGCTGAATCTCTTGGATTACCAGCGAGCATTCCCTTTTGTGTAGGATTAGTTAATCCTGGTGGTGGTGGTGCATATTTATTAGACATTATATATAATATATATAATATATTAGTTAAATATTAAAATAATAAATATATTGATTGTACAATGGACGACAAACAACGACTTCAACTGCAAAAAATGGTAAATGCAAACAATGTATTGGACCAAACCGAGTTAATTCGCAATTTAAAACATAGTCATATATTCAAAAATGAAATAAACACAATGATGTTGATTAAGGCTAAATATAGAGGAGACGAAGAAAAAATCAAAGAAGAGTGTATCAATGAATGCGGTTTTATGTTTACTTATTATACTGATTTATTCAACAAAATAAGAAAAGATGAGATTGACTTAAACATTTTATTTAAATTTATTGAAGTATTAAGAAAAATTGAAGAGGGTGAATTAGACCAACACGAAGGCTCTTTTTTAGTCGGTACTTTATTGAAAGAATTATATATTGATAGTGCACTTAAAAAAGCAGATAAATTAAACGAAATTCATGATAATAATAATAATGTAGAATCAAAGAAGTTAGAACCAGTTCTCTCTATTTCATGGAAACAATTCAAAAATATGCCTAAAAAATGAAGGTTGTATAAAAAATTAATAATATATTATAGTAAGAATGAAAACAAATAAGAAAAAACAATTAATAAATAAAAATAGCAAATATACTAAAACAAGAAAACACAATAAAAACCCAAAACCGTCATTAAAAATACTTAGAAAAAATGAATATTTATATGCGTCAAAAAAATATTCAGGTGATGAATTGTTAGCATACACAAGAAACAATGAATTAAAAACTCATCAATATTGCGATTTAGATGATATTAATTGGTTTGGTAGTTATGAAGTAGCGAAAAGTTATCAAACAAAAGAAACAAAATTAAATCAATTCAAAATAAAAAACAACGTAAAATTATTGAGAATCAATACAGAAAACGATAAATTTTTTCGTTCTTTATTTTTGCATAGTAATATTGTTTTGGAACCATCGATTCAAATATCAGATGAAGAAATAAAAAAAATACAATTCTCACATCCGTATTTGCATATGGATAACAAAGAAAAAGCATATTACGAATTTTGTTTTGCGTTTGGTTATATAAATATACATGAACAAAATGAATTTATGGTATTATTAAAATATTTAATCGAAGAAAAGATCATTCATATGGAAATGCGCGATGGTAAAAGTATTTTAAACAAATTAAATTTAAAAATAAATTATTATCGTTTAACACATTTTACAACAAAACATGAAAAATACAATCGTTTGAGTTTTTATGATTTAGATAAACATGCGTTATTAAATATTTGTAAATTGTTAAAAGCGAGGGATTTAAATATTCATGGAATATTTCAAAAAAATACAACAAGTTTTTGGTTTCCTGATTTAATTGTATATAAGATGAATATTGAAGAAACTATATTATTTAATCCACATCGTGATTTAGTATTTGATAAAGTAATTGAAAAAGGTAATTGAAAAATTTTTATAATGATATAATATAAATTATGCCTCGTACAAAACAAAGTACATTAAAAAAACGAAGTATAGTAAAAAAAAGAGGAGGATACACTAATTTAGATGTGTGTGAATACAACATATACGATAATAATGCTCGCGTAAATAGTGAAGATCCACAAGAACTTCAAGGAGTTTACAATACATGTTGCCCAAAATCTCAATTTGGTTTGAAAAATTCGAAACCTTTTTGCAAAAATTTAGCAGGACAATTTAAAATGTTACAACAAGCAAATAATTATGAAAATAAGCAAACATTTAAATACGGTAATGACCGTTATATAAATTCAGAAGATGAAGATTATTATAAACCTAGAAATGCGATTACAAATCTAAATGAAGATGAATTTGGTCCAGAATTCCAAGCACCAACTTATGAATTAGGAGGTAGAAAAACAAGAAGAAGTAAATTCAGAAAATCCAGAAAATCCAGAAAATCAAAAAAGTCCAGAAAATAAATATACAACAAATAAATATATAACAAATAAAAATAAATCAATATATATTTTTATTTAAACCGAAAATGCTATTAATATATATTTATATTAATGCCAAAAAAACAGATTGAAACAAAAACTACATTAGTCATTGTTGAATCACCCGCCAAGTGTAAAAAAATAGAAGAATATTTAGGTCCAGGATATAAATGTATGGCAAGTTACGGTCATTTGAGAGAATTGCCTTCTCTCGAACATATTAATGTGAAAAACAATTTTGAACCTACTTATACCATTATCGACCAACCTTTAAAAAAGAAACAAATTGAACTTCTTAAAAAAGAAATCAAAACAGCATATGAAGTTGTATTAGCCTGTGACGCGGATCGCGAAGGAGAATCAATTTGTTTTCATTTATGTGAAATATTTGGTCTAAATATAGAGAGAACTAAACGAATTGTTTTTCATGAAATTACCGAATCCGCCATTCAATACGCTATAAAAAATCCCACTGTTGTAAACATGAATTTAGTAAGAGCTCAACAAGCACGTCAAATTCTGGATTTATTTGTCGGATTTAAAATTTCTCCTATTTTATGGAAATGTATATCTAAAAAATCAGAACATTCACTCTCTGCAGGAAGATGTCAGACACCTGCTTTAAGACTTATTTATGAAAATCAACAAGAAATAAATAAAACAATAGAAAGAAAGGTTTTTTCAACTATTGGTTACTTCACAAATTTAAATATTCCGTTTGTTTTGAACAAAGAGTATGAAACAGAAGAAGAAATGACGGATTTTTTATTCGGATCTCAGGAGTTTACACATACTTATACATGTTCCAAACCTGAAATGTTATTCAAAACACAACCAGAACCATTTATCACATCTACTTTGCAGCAAAAAGCAAGTAATGAACTTCATTATTCACCTAAAGAAACAATGAAAATATGTCAAAAATTATATGAAGGAGGATACATTACTTATATGAGAACTGATAGCAAACTATATAGCAAAGATTTCGTTGAATCTTCTAAAAAATATATTGAAATCAATTACGATATAAAATATATAAATGAAAATATTGATTCACTTATTTTAGATAAAAATAATGAAGACAATAAAGAGAAGATAGAAAAACCAAGTAAAAAAGGAAAAAAAGTAAAAGAAGAAAAACAAAATTTTGCACAAGAAGCCCATGAAGCAATTCGTGTTACCAATATAACTTTAAAAGAGCTTCCGGATTCTGTGAAAGAGTCAAAAGAGAGAAAATTGTATCAATTCATTTGGGAAAACACAATCGAAAGTTGTATGGCTCCTGCTTCTTATTATTCGATTCATGCAAAAATAAACGCATTTCAAAACAATCATTTTTCTTATACAAGTGAACAAATCGATTTTCCAGGATGGAAAATAGTAACAAATAAAAATATAGAAGATAGCAAAGAATATCATTATTTGCAAACAATTACACAAGGATTTAACATCATATATAAAAAAATGATTTCAAAAGTAACAATTAAAAATACAAAATCACATTATACTGAAGCCAGATTGGTTCAGTTGTTAGAAGAAAAAGGTATAGGAAGACCATCTACATTTTCTACTATCATTGATAAAATTCAAGAAAGAGAATACGTGAAAAAGGAAAACATCAAAGGTAAAACAGTCAGATACAAAGAGTTTATATTAGAAGATGGAGATATTTATGAGGAAGAAACAGAGAGAGAATTTGGAAATGAGAAAAATAAATTAGTTATACAACCCCTAGGTATTATTGTAATGGAATTTTTATTCAAACATTTTAATCAATTATTCGAATATGATTACACAAAACAAATGGAAGACAAATTGGATCTTATTTCAAAAGGAGAGAAAATATGGTATGATTTGTGTGAAGAATGTAATAATCAAATTATTGAATTAATGGACCAATTAAAAATTGAAAAACTAGATAAAAAAATGGAAATCAAAATCGATGAACAACATTCTTATATCATTGGAAAACATGGCCCTATTATAAAATGTGTAGAGATAATAGATTCAAAAGAAATTTTATCATTTAAACCAGTAAGAAAAGATATTGATATTCGTCGATTGGAAAAAGGTGAATACAAATTGGAGGATTTAATAGAAACAAACACTAATAACCAAGAAAAAATTAAGGAAGTTATTTTGGGTTATCACGAAAAAAGCAAAAACAATGTCGTTTTGAAAAAAGGCAAATTTGGTTTGTACATAACATGGGGTAAAAATTCAAAAAATTTAAAAGAATTTGGTAATCGTCCGATTGAAAGCATTCGATTTGAAGAAATCGAAAAATATCTGGATGAAGGTAGTAATATTATTCGTGAAATATCGGATAATATCACTATAAGAAAAGGACCTAAGGGTGATTACATATTTTTTAAATCATCTAAAATGAAGAAACCACAATTTTATTCTTTGCAAGCTTTCAAAGAAGATTATTGCAAATGTGACTTAGAAACTATAAAAATCTGGATAAAAGAAATACATAATATTTATTAAATGTAGTGATTTTGTGAAGCAAAAGTTAAATATCATCAATTACCAATACCAACATTTTTAATTGAACGATTAATTTGTGGTATCAATAATTCGAATAATAATACAAAAGAGTAATTAAAAACACCAAAATCAACAGCTGCACCGTCATGATATCTCAATTTTACAGATAATTTGCGTATTCTCTCTGCAGGTGGATAAAATAATTTATGTGGTGTATTGTTAAGATCATAATTGTTACCATAATATTGTGAAATTGGTGTACAAGAAACTGGTATTTTTGCGAATGCGGAATTCACAATGGAATTGGTTTGATTTGTTTGAACGGTAAATTTACTTAAATTATAAGGTGTAGTTTCGTCAATACAATTATAACCAGATAATTCCATATAAAATTCGGCTTGTCCCATTAAATTGATCTTGTAGTCAGCATGTATAAAATAAATTTGTGCTCCAGGTAATGTTGGATTCGGTGTTAACCAAAAACCTGCGTCACCTGGAAAAACATCACCATAATAAAATCTTGGAATATTAACATTTGATGTTTCAGTAGAAGAAACATCGCATCTTTTTAATCCTAAATTAGATGGTAGTCCCCAATTACTGTAATCCGGAACACGACCAACATTTACATTACATGATTCATGTGAACCAATTTCTTTACTTATAACAGCGGACGTGGAATTTGTTAGAATAAAACCAGAACTGCTATTCCCAAACCATATATTTTGTCCTACATTATTATAAACAATAATAAATTCTTGATAACCTCCAGAATTTATAAAATCAGTAATTTCAGACGTATAACCTTTTTGCGAAAAATAATTTAAAATAAATTCTGTAACGGATTGATTGAATTTATTTGTTAATTCTGTCGTCATTTGTGTAGGATTATAAAAACCTTCCTCAATCGTAATTTTGTAATTGTTGTTTATGTTATCAAATAATGCTTGATATATAGCCAATTGTAATGCATCTGTTACACCATTTATATTCGGATTATAAGGTTTATTAATTTGAAAGGTCATTGTAATATTATTATTAGTGATTGAGAATGCATTGTAATTGGATGGAAATGTCCATGAATAAAGAGCCATTCTATTAACATTTAAGTAATCTTCTGGTAATTCTATTTCAAATGTATTTGATTTAGGATATTTGTTCATATCCCTATCTTCAGAATGGATTGAGATAAATTTATGGTAAATAATATATTCTTGAGCATTTTGTTGGATTGGATGATTTGTATTAACACTGTAATAACTTGGTTGATTAAATTTTTTATTTGTATAATTCTCCATAATATTACTATATAATATTTTATATTTAATATAAAATATAAAATATAAAATAAAATATAAAATAAAATAAAATACTAAATGTCGATTCCAGCAGTCAATCCTCTTGGTGCGCAAACATTAACAAATTATGGTGGTAGAATCCCTACACCTCAAACAACAGTAAAACAATTTTATCAAAATGATAGTGGTAATATTACGTGGAATTACAAAAATAATAATGGTCAATTAACTTTAACACCAATAGTCCAAAGCACTTCATTAAATGTTGTAACTCCTGGAAATTTAACTGTGAATGGATGTATTAATGGTCAATTTTGTACACCATCCGATATTCAACTGAAGGAAAATATACAGGATATTAAAAAGGAAGATATTGAAAAAATTATTGATTTAGAACCGAAAATATATAATTTAAAAGGTGATACTAGTAAAAAACAACATTATGGTTTCATCGCACAAGATTTGCAATTACTGTTTCCAACATTGGTTGAAGAAATTGCAGGTAAAAAACATGTGAATTATTTGGAACTAATTCCATTATTAATATCGAAAATGAAACAATTGCAAGAGGAAATAAATGAATTAAAGAAAATAAATCAAAGAAAATAAATCAAGGCAAACAAACATAATTTATAAAAATAAATATATCATTATAAATTATGGACACTTGGTTATCAAATGTATACAAAGCTTTTATTTATGTAAGTGCAATCCTTTTTATGATTTCATTAAATACGACAGGTAATACTACTATAAACGCGAGTATTTCTGGTTATGCTACAACAGGAATAGCAATGTTATTAATCATGTCACTAATATTAAATGGTTTAATAAAAACAATAAAAGGAGCATCTACTTTTCAAATTCTAACAAATATACTCATTACAATTGGACCATTTATATTAGTACTTGGTATTATCGGATTTTTGATGTATTTACTTATAACTTACAAAAATATAATAATAGAAGATCATGTTTCAAAATATTATGGAACATTTCAATTTCTCTCTTCAGTACTTATTTTGGTACAAATGTATATTTTATATGATGGTTTAGACAGTGAAAAATTCAAAACAACAAATCGCTTATCAAAAATAACATCTAGCATCCTTTGTTTGACGGCTGTTTTAAATATAATATGTGTAATTATATTGTATATTACATTAAAATATTACACTACGGATGGTTAACAATAATAAATTTATATGTTAATCCAAAATGATTTAATGTTTCCCATATTCCTGATATTTTTAAAATTAATGTACTATTATATTTAGGAATAAAATCACAAAAAAATTTAATATTATTATTACGCAATTGATCATAAATTTTATAAATTGGTGTTTTAGAATTTTCAATAATATGTTTTTTTAATATAACTTCTTCTATATTTTTAATTTTTTCAAATATTTCTTTATTATTTGCATTATTTATATTAATATTACATTTATATTTATTGTAATATTTTTCAAAAAATATATCCGCCAAAGGAATTTTTAAATAGATACCATTAAAAACAATGTTCATATTTGAATATATAATTCGTGTAAATGTACCATCTTGCATAATATTATTTTTTATAGGATCACAAAAATAAATATAATTATCATTATATTGTTCTATTTTCTTTATAATATACATTTATTATATTAGTAAAATATGTTTTTAAGTTTATATCAGAACGCATTTTCTTATTATAAAATTATAAAATAAGTATAAAAAACAAATAAAGAATGTTTCTTAACTATATACAACATGAAATTTTATGAAAGCCATTTTGAAGAATATATATTAGAAAATAAAAAAGTAAATATGCACCCTAAATTGGATAAAATTTATAATAAATTACCTTCAAATATTAATAATTTAAAAAATATTATATTTTATGGACCAAACGGTGTTGGTAAATACACACAAGTTTTGAAATACATAAAAAAATATAGTCTAAGTGATCTCAAATATGAAAAAAAAATAACGTTGAATTTTAATAAACAGCCTTTTTTTTTTAAAATAAGTGATATTCATTTTGAGATAGATATGTCTCTCCTGGGTTGTAACTCAAAACTATTGTGGCATGAAATATATCAACAAATAATTGATATTATATCTGCAAAAAATAATAAAACAGGTATTATAGTGTGTAAATATTTCAACGAAATACACAATGAATTATTGGAAAATTTTTATAGTTATATGCAAAAAAATTATGCGATTAATGTTGATATTAAATTTTTCATAATAACAACGGAAATAAGTTTTATACCAGACAATATACTAAATTGTTGTGAAATCGTTAATATCAGCAGACCACCAAAAACATTATACAAAAAAATTTTAAAAAATAAATTATTTAAAAACATAAATATTTCAAATTTAACAAATATATCAAATATAAAAAACTTTTATTCAAATAACGAAACGTCCATTTTACAATATCATAAAATCATTTGTGACAAAATTATTGAAAATATAATTAATATTAATGAATGTAAATTTTTGAATTTCAGAGATTTTTTATATGATATTTTTATTTATCATTTGGATATAAATGAATGTATATGGTATATTATATTGAATTTAGTTGAAAAAGGATTTATAAAAAATGATCATTTCACTGAACTTATGTTAAAAACATTTTGCTTTTTAAAATATTATAATAATAATTATCGTCCAATTTATCATTTAGAAAGTTATTTATTAAATATTGTTAAACTAATTCATGGGTTTTAGAAATGATTTTATGAAAAATTATCGATAACTCAATACATTTTTAAAAGCAGAATTAAAATAATTTGAATTATAGCCTTTTATAAATAAACTAGTAGGTTGAGGTACAACTAAATTGGCCAATGCGAGAGCACCAAAACTATGAATATCATTAGGTATCCCTCTGCGATAAAAATTTACACTTGTTCGAACATGACCCATTTTATATATTATTAATATTATAATATTATAATCTAAAAATATTATAATCTAAATTATTATTGTAGATAATGGATTATAAAAAAGCATTTGAAGAACTGGATATAAATAATATAAATTATAATCAAATCAATTTAAATTATTTAAAAAAACAATATCGTAAACAAGCATTGAAATATCATCCAGATAAAAACGGCAATACGATTGAATCAACTCAAAAATTTCAAAGAATGAAACAAGCTTATGATTATTTAAAGAGTGAAATCAAATATTTGGATCCATACTTGGACGATTTAGAAGATAAAGAAAACAATATATTCGATTCATCCTCTATTTATACAGATATTTTACAAACCTTTTTAAAGAGTATTTTTGATAGTAAATATACAGAAGTTTTTTTAGAAATCATTCAGGATATTGTAATCGATATAAAAAAATCAATTTCAATAAAATTATTTGATAAAATAGATAAGGAAACATCTTTAACTATTTATCATTTCCTCTCTAGATATCGAAATATATTTCATTTAAATCAAGAAACACTTTATGAAATACGTGAATTAGTATTACAAAAATATGAGCATATAATGGTATATAAATTGAATCCAAGCATTGATGATTTATTAAATAATAATGTATATAAATTGCAGATTGAAGAAGAATTGTATTTTGTTCCTTTATGGTATAGCGAGTTGCATTTTGAAAGTGGAGAGAAAGAAATACTTGTTTTATGTGAACCGGAATTACCTGAAAATATAAAAATGGACGAAGAACAAAATTTGCATGTAGAAATAGAAATACAATTTAAAAAAATAGAAGAATTATTTAAAAATGATGTGTCTATTCAATTTTTAATAGGAAACAAAGTATTTGAAATTCCTTTAAACGAATTGAAAATAAAAAAAATACAAAATATTCAACTAAAATCACAAGGATTAACACGAATCAATGAAAAAGATATATATGATGTTTCTGATAAAGCGGACATTTTTGTGAAAGTATATTTTGTATAAATTTTATAATTTGTAAAAAAATATATTTATTTTACAAATTATTTTTCTTATTTTCATTATTTTTAATTTTATATAATATTCAATTATTTTACTCATAATTTAAATTATGCATCTGACTTTTTCTTTACAATCTTCTTTTTCTTAGGCTCTTCTACTGTTGCTGTTTGTTCTACTACTACTTGAGCTTGTTCTACTTGTACTTTTACTGGTTCAGGTGCTACTACTTTAACTGATGTTACCGCTGCTGCGACTTGTACAGGTTCTGATTCTTCATCACTATCTTCGACAATGGTGCTTGTTAAATGTTCATCTACTGCATCTTCATCAACAACAGCTTGTGTCTTTAAACGTTCCTTATCTTTTGGCTTCAAACTAATATGACATTGTCCTTGTAAAGATGCCTTTGGTTTCTGAACAACGGCTTGAACAAGCTTCCAACTTGCTGAAAACTTACCATTTACGAACCAAATTCCAGCAAATTGAATTAAACAAGCAATATTTGTTCCTTTTTTTAAATAATCCAAAGGTGTTACAGCAGGATTTTCAATACTAGGATAATAATTTATTACTATCTTCATCATAAATTTCTGAACGCCAAGCACCTTCCCATTGTGGAAGCTTAATCTTTAAACATGGCGATTTATTATAATCATATTCACCTGTTTGTCTATCTTTTGGATATTTTACCATAGGTGTCCACAATGCTTCTACGACTTCAGCACTTTTATGAATCTTACCAAACCATTCCTTAGAATAAATTAAAGCATCTGATTTAATTTTATCCTCTAAAGCCTTCATATTTTTTAAAAATGCTATACTATCTTCAGTTTCATATTCTTCATTAGGAAATTGAAGAGACATCGAAAATTTACCATCACTCATTCCAGTTTTTTCATCAACAAAATCAGATGCACCCCATGTTAACATAAGAGGTGTTGATAATGTTAAAAATGATTTTGTGGTTTTGCTTAAAATATTTACTGATTTTGCTCCTTGAGGGGTTGCCTTTGGAGCACTATACATAATATTATTCACGTTTAATTGAGTACCGTCAACGATTCTATCAGCCATGTTTTGTATTTGTAATTTATACTATAGGTTTATCTTTAAATCAATTTTTTTTTTAATTATTAATGAAATTAAAAAGTGATATCAAAAATGATATCATTATGATAAGATTTTTTTTAAATAATAATAAATAAAATAATAAAA
>Ga0214923_10000997_pt1 | contig 41309 bp, 34 predicted proteins | sample LL1510_MetaG_FD_177993 | JGI IMG/M metagenome (GOLD analysis project Ga0214923, IMG submission 177993) | Freshwater microbial communities from Lake Lanier, Atlanta, Georgia, United States - LL-1510 | ecosystem: Environmental > Aquatic > Freshwater > Lake | place: USA: Georgia | collected... | reverse complement strand
AGATAGAAACGAAGCGGCAAATTAGTTCCTTGAGATATTCCTATTCGCCCTGAGACGCCCACTGAGCGCCGAGAGATCTCACTATAGGGCTCGATCCAAATTCGATCAGATGTTGTGAAGTGAGCGCAGGAAAGAGCTGTTGAAATCCCAAGTGCGTCGCACAAGCGTCCCGGCCCACGCGCACGATCACGTAATTTGCGGCCGCTAGCTCCGCGCCTCCTCTCCATAATCGATACGCCCTCTATCGGCTCCACCGCTCGGATGATAAACAGAGATGCCTATTCCCAACTTATTAATCCACCCCCAAAAAACAGATCCTCAAGTATACAACTTCACGAATTTTCGGATCGAAGTATTCTCATACCAAGCATCAAAAGCGTCAGCGGTAACGCTATCCATGGATATTGAAAGCGTGCGTTGATGATGATTGGGAGAGTGATAAGTGCAATACCCACCAGCACGTACATAAGAATTCTCTCGGAAACCCTCGAATAGCGTATTGCTAGGATATAAAGATAAGAGGGAAGAAGCACCAAAAACGCATGGTTCCATGCGTAAGGTGCAACCACTATTGAAAGTGGTACAATCAGAACAAGAAGGGTAGAGAGCGAATAGCCGTATGCCTTAGTTAGAAGAAGGCTAGCGCCCACTCCAAAAATGATCGCAAGGGGTCGAATCCACGACCATCCCAGCTCACATTCCAACATCTGCCCCACAGTCGCCCCACAGATTTGCGAGGATTCTTTAATTAGAGAGGGAACATATTCAAAATACCACTGAAAGCTGCCTGGACTAACACAGTACGAAAATATTATCTGAAGGCACAGTCCGCTCAAGATTCCAAGTAGGACTTTTAGGCGCAAGTTCCTTAACTCATACACGCTAATTACAGCGAGAAAGGGGATAAATAAGTGCGCTTTAAAAAGAACAAGGCTACAACCAACACCGGCCAGAAATCTCCACTCCTTCTGAATGAAGTAAGCGTATAGCGTAATGCCAAGAAGGAGTATCGCATTAACTTGTCCCCATGTCATATTACTCAGAAACGGTGGAAAAGTTACTATCGCGAGGACGAGTAGAGGCTGCGCGATTCTCCTCCCTGGATCAAGAAGGGCTGCTGCCGTGACTCCGCAAAAGAGAGAAAGAGCGCCTGACAAACACACCCACAATACCAAGGAAATTCGAAATGGGAGCGTCGCGAATAACCAATACAGCCAAAGATTGGTGGGAGGGTGAGTGAATCCCTGAGGGCCCTCTTCCCTTGGCCACCCTATGAAATTAAGCTCCTGCTCAAGATTCGTTAGATTGTACGGATTCCCCTCGTTATGGAGAATTTTTCCCGCGGCCCATTCATAATAGAAGTCGTATCCAAAGAGGAACTCATTCATCAATTAAAATCTAATTTACATCGGGGGTTAAAGCAATAAAAACCCATTCAGGGCAATTGTATGCTGCTCATTGCTGCAGGGGCCTAGAACCTCCGGAATCTACCGGAAGGTGTAAAAATTTAACGTCTATCTTACACTGACCCGCTCACTAGAGTTTATGGGTTCCGCACAACAATCCCCTCGATTGAGGACAGCTTACTCTTAAATCTAAACGCAGAAGCGCTATCCATGTCGACCTGCTTGGCGATTACTCTCCTCTCTGAGGGAGAACCTTCCTATCTCGCATCGGGGCTCGAGCAGAATCACAACATCGCACTCCCCTCGTTTGGTGCTTTTTTGATGCCCATTTTACACCTCACCGTGTAGCCTTAAAGGATTGGAATTTGCGCATAGCAACCTACCCCAATTTTTCACGAAGCGCGATGAAGTTTAGGCCGAGCTTGGAAAGCCCCTTGGACGAGGTTTTCCGCGGATTTTCACGCGCTAGGACCACTGACCCACGGGCTATTCTTAAGATAGAAACGAAGCGGCAAATTAGTTCCTTGAGATATTCCTATTCGCCCTGAGACGCCCACTGAGCGCCGAGAGATCTCACTATAGGGCTCGATCCAAATTCGATCAGATGTTGTGAAGTGAGCGCCGGAAAGAGCTGTTGAAATCCCAAGTGCGTCGCACAAGCGTCCCGGCCCACGCGCAAGATCACGTAATTTGCGGCCGCTAGCTCCGCGCCTCCTCTCCATAATCGATACGCCCTCTATCGGCTCCACCGCTCGAATCAGAACAGCGCTGCCTATTCCCGCTCTATCACTCACGACATTGACGCAGAAGTACATCCCGTAAATTAAATATACGTAGCAATATCCAGGTTCTTTAAACATCACGGCGTTTCGAACGGTCATTCCCCGAGCCGCATGGCAAGCGGGATCACGTGACCCAAGGTAGGCCTCAACTTCAACAATAACACCCGAGGTAACTTGTCGTCGTGATTGAGTTACAAGTTTCTTTCCAAGAAGAGCGTGAGAGAGAGCTATGGTGTCCTGCTCAAAGAAGGATTGCGTATACCTATTTTTCCCTCGCTCAAGTGTCATCTCGTATTCGGCTCTATGATGTTGCGTACCATGCCCGATAACCCGCAAAGATCACACGACTCGCCGATCACTTCCCAATACAGAATTTCGAGAATATCCGACCCAAAATATCCTCAGTGTAGGTCTTGCCCACAATTTCATCGAGCGCTGCAAGAGCTTCTCGAATATCAGTGGCGAGAATTGATGGGGGAATCGACCTTTGTCGCACGCCCTCAATACAGTTATCAAGAGCATGCTCAGCCCGGAGAAGGCAATCCCGGTGCCGTTCGTTTGTTACGATCTCTCCAACATCACCCGTTTCTGGCATTGATTTGGCGACATCCTCCACGAGGGCCTCAATCAGAGCACCGAGTCCGTCCCCAGTTTTCGCTGATATAAAAAAATTCTGCTGGCAGATCGATGAATCAACGGCAAACTCGCCAATCGCCCGCGGATTGAGATCTATTTTATTTATAATCATCCAGACGCGCTTACCACTTCCTTTCAGAATTCCAAGCGTCTCTCTCCAATCGCCAGTGACATCCGAGGCATCAACCAAGAATAAAATGAGATCCGCCCAAGGAATTCGCTCTTTGGCAAGCTCAACCCCTATCCTCTCAACATGATCAGTGGTCTCACGAAGCCCGGCCGAATCACAGAACACAAACTTATATCCCGCCAGAGATGCTTCCTCCTCAATCAGGTCGCGTGTAGTACCTGAAATCGGTGATACGATGGCTCGGCGCTTGCCCAGAAGAAGGTTAAGAAGACTAGACTTGCCGGAGTTTGGTCTACCACATAAGAGCACCCGCACCCCCTCCTTGACTAAGGCTCCGAATGAATACGTCGACAGCAGCTGACTAATCTTTACTTTGGCCACGGTTGCTCGCGCCCCGATATCATCAAGAGTATCGGGCGTGATGTCCTCCTCCGGAAAATCTATGAGCGCCTCGAACTCCGCTAGCGCGTCGCGAAGAGGCTCACCAATCGTTGCTACAGCTTGACTAAATCGCCCTTTGAGCTGCTCTCCAGCAAACCGGAGGGCTTCATCGCTCTTGGCGTTAACCACATCCGCGATCGCCTCGGCTTGCGCCAAATCGAGCTTACCATTCAGAAAAGCGCGCTTCGTAAACTCACCAGCTGCCGCAGGCACTACTCCATATGCGTAGAGAGAGCGAAGCACGCGCTGCACAAGGATCGGACTTCCGTGGAATTGAAACTCAACAACATCTTCGCCCGTGAAGCTCCACGGGCCCGGCATAAAGACTGCGAGGCCCTTATCTATAGGAGATCCGCTCTTGTAGTCCAGTATGTCACCGAATACCAGGGTGCGTGGCAATCGAGTTGGATCTTTCTTGCCCTCGAAAACAGCTTTCAGCGCCTGGCGCGCCCGAGTGCCGCTCACACGAACTACCGCCACTCCAGCCGGAGCTGGAGCAGTAGCAAGTGCCGCGATTGTCGTCTCTTCCATTAGATGAGCGTTAAGACAAACCCAACACCGAAGATAATTACACTCGCGACAAGGGTCCCCGTGTAAACGGAGCCTTTGTCGGAACTTCGCATGTAGAGCTGCTGAGTTATAGAGATAATGTTATTCACCAACCAGTAGAGCACAAGCCCAGCCGGCATCGGAAATACGATGAACATCCCCGCGAAAACAACTGGCATAATCATCATCATCTTCTGCTGGGTTGGATCAGCTGATGGATTGGGGGTAGTCCATTGCTGATAAATCATACTTGCCGCCATCAGTAGTACCATGACCGGAACTCCGATACCAAGAACTTGCAAGTGCTCAGGGGCTGAAAGATCATTAATCCAAAGAGCAAAGGGAGCGTGTCGTAACTCGATCGCGTTGAGGAGCGCATTGTACAGTCCTAAGAACACAGGGATCTGGATCGCTATCGGCAGACAACCGCCCATCGGATTAACACCACGACGTTTATACAGCGCAAACGTCTCTTGATTTAATTGATTCGGGTCTTTTACTCGCTCCCTGAGAGCTTTCAGCTCCGGAGCGATCTCTTGCATTTTTTTGGCCGATTCAAAGCTAGCCTTAGAGAGGGGCAGCATCAGCGCTTTGACTATCAAAGTTAACGCTATGATCGCGACACCATAATTTCCGAAAAAGCCATACAGGGTTTGCAACAACCACAGTAATGGTAGAGCAAGGAACGAGAACCACCCTAAATCCAGCGTCCTCTCTAAACTAAATGCACCCGCCGCCGCGAGCGTCGTGTAGTCCTTTGGGCCGACATAGGAGTAAAAACGACCCTCGGTCGCTGAGCCCGCTACGCGACCAACAAAAACATCCCCCTCGCGTCCAAGCACGGTATTGGGTATTGAAATGGTTGGAATAATGGCGCTTGTGAAATACGTATCCCCGATCGAAACCCATTTACTTGCCCCATAATCCTGAAGACCCTGGGCAATCTGATCAAGCTGTACGTGACGTACTTTGTCAGTTGCCTCTAGATAGGTCAGGGTGTGTTTGATCCGAAGCTGCTTTTCTACATCGCTCGGAAAATAGTGTGGCCACTCAAGCCATATCAACTGCCCACCTGGCGCGGAGCGATCGAGTGCTACATGTACTGAGAAAAGATACGCGCCTCCTGTAAAGGATAGCGATTTAGTAATCACAATACCACTGGGAAGGGTGCCCTTAAAATCAAGCGTCACCACCGCCCCATCTTGAGCTTTGAGATTAGTTACGGATCCGCTCGACGGAACGCCGTTCACACGGATAAGGGAGTATGATACCCGCTCATCACTTTCAGAACCAACATAGATCCCCAGAGGAAGTGGCGAGCCATCGTGAGCATCTACGAGATCGAGTGGCTCATCTGCTCCGAGCTGAGACTTATAATTGGTGACCTGGTAGTGCGAGAGCCTCGCGCCAAGATTTGAAATTGAGACCTGTGCCTTTCCGAGATCGATGACCGAAACACCGGCGCGGGAGATCTCATCTCTCGTCGGATGGCCAACAGCTGCTTGCGTCGGCTGCAATGGCGCTACGGCCGCCGGAACAGCGCTTACGCCCGCCCCAACTGCGGTGGCACCGTGCACCACTGGGGCACTCTGAGGAGCCTGCTGCTCCAAGGCGACTTTCCTTTTAGGGATGAGTACGAACTGCGCATATATAAGGGTAGCCAATACGCACAGGATGACCGCCTGCAGGTTGCGGATAGTTTGTTCTTTTGAATTATCGGCCACGAAAGATCCCTGTCCTAAAGTTTCATCTCTTAGACCATCTCATACGTGGAGTGATGAGAGGCTTACAAGAAAGTCGACTCTACCAAGCTTTACGGCACCGGGTCCACCCCACCAAGGTGCCAGGGATGGCACCGACTGACACGCCTACACATCAGCCACGAACCCTTTAACCAGCCATATCTTTCTATCGCTTGAATGGCATAATCAGAGCAGCTCGGATCGAATCGGCAGGCATTACCGAGTAAAGGTGAAACCGCGCGTTTATACACCCGATGAGCGACCCGCAAAGCGCCCCGACCCAAAAGACCTCGCTGACAGACACAACGGTCTTTTATCTCCATACACCCCTCGTAGCCACTCGCCCGCGACTTACCTGACCATATATCCGTGCGAGGTTAACGTGCCTTCTATCTCGCGCCTATAATCCCGAAATTCACATGACTGCACATCTCGACGCGCTACTATCACCACGTCAATCGGCTCCCTTATAACAGCTCGGATCTCCCTAAACACATGACGAATTCGACGCTTGATCAAATTGCGAACAGCGGCTCTCTTTTCAAGTTTTACGGTTACTGCAATTGCGAGACGACTCTCTCCCGATTCAGAGGGGATTACTAGCAATAGAAAATGCTTTGAGTAGAGTTTGGTGCCCTGTCGCTGGCACCGCTCGATATCGCGCTTCGTTTTCAGTCGGGCGGAGGGCCCGAACCTACATCGCCTAGCTATAAGGCCTCACTATTATCTGTAGTGTCCCTTGCGCGGAGAGGTGACTGACAACTTCTTTCGTCCTTTGGCCCGACGAGCATTGAGAACCTTGCGGCCACCCTTGGTAGCCATCCTCTTGCGGAAACCGTGCGTTGTTTTGCGACTCTTTTTGCTGGGTTGATATGTGCGTTTCATAGTGCGTACTACCTGTCTCGGTACTACCCTTCACGGCTGTAGTACTCCAAAGCTACAATCTCGTAACCGTTACGGCTATCGGCGTTGAGCTTACTCGCGATTTTGGTTGCTATCACAAGGTTATCTTGTGAAACCGGCGAGCGGAAAGTGTACTCAGCTTTGAGCAATCAGGTCAACCCAACCACCTCGAGACCTCCTGGAACACCCCGTCCATGGGGGGGTCCCGGATCGCTCCAAGCTTCATCGCGCGCAAACCGGCGCGCAACGACTTGTCGCTACAGCCACTTACGTACCTGCGGTCGCCATCCGGGCAACCGAGAGACTTCCGCTTCAACCTCTGAACAGAGGTTTCCCGGCGGTCTCACCTTTGGGGTCACATTGGGCTTATGAATGATTCGCACATAAACCGACCTATGCCGACAGATAGCGACCGAGCCTGGTTATATAATATTGATATAACTGGGATATTCAGAATAATCTAAGAATACTTATGACTGCGCCTTGCGGGCCGCTAACAAATAAAAACTTTGCTAGCTCTTGATACCGTGATACTACTATCGCAATATTTTAAGGAGCTCATGAATCCATCAGTGGAGAAAAATCGGGGAATAGACACGGTGATGGGCGCTCTTGCGTCACTCGTCCTGCCACCTTTCGTAGGGGCTGCTCTATTTTCTGGTACCAGTACCGGTTCTGATCTCAGTAGCGCATCATTTGGCCCGACGATGGCGGAAGTGCGGAACGAGGTCCTTTCTATTAAATCTCAGAACGAAGCCTTCGCCAATTTCAGCTTTAATGGCGTGCAAGCGATGCTCGCTCTCGCTGCCTAGCGCAAACCACCGCAAGCTTCAAATCCGATACGCCAGCAGTTGCTCTAGTAGTGGGTTCCAAAATAGGTTCGTAGCGAGGCGGGCTCTTACCGATCACAATCTGGCCTCTCCTGTTCCGTCAATCTAGTTTCACGGGCACGGAGTCTTGCTCATCACCAATAAGAGTCCCCGTTTTTGTAAGACTCACTTCGAGGTAGGATCGTCTCGTAACCCAAACTATGACCACCACTTCATCCCGATTGACCAGCTTTCTGTTTCTACTGCTCGCTGCGGTTTCGGCCGGATGCGGTGACACAAACTCAACCTCCGGTCCGCATCTTACGGCGAGCATCATCGCCGATCAGGGCTCAGTATCTCCCGGTTCGACATTCAGTCTGGGAATTAAATTCACACTTGATCCCGAGTGGCACATCTACTGGAAAAATCCCGGTGATTCAGGTCTTCCACCCAGCTTCTCATGGACACAGTCAGAGGAAGTCGCCATTGAGTCTCCCCTATGGCCATATCCCCAACGCATTACAACCGGCCCTCTTGTGAATTACGGGTACGGCAGCGTGACAATTCCATTCCATGCAAAAGTGTCGTCTTCAATACAATCATCATCAATATGGGCCCGCGCGCATCTTCAGTGGCTGGTGTGTAAGGACGAGTGCCTACCAGGCGAGGGCACGATAGCTATCACCCTGCCCGTCACAAAACCAAGTGGAGCTCCATCTCAACATGCTCGTGAATTTGAAAACGCTTTCCGCAGTCTACCAACTCCCCTTGATCGAGTTTCAATCGCAATTGAAGAGCAGCAGGATCAGATCGTCTTGGCTCTCATCCCTCTTGATCAACGAGCTCTGCCCAGCTCCGTCACATTTTTTCCGGAGGACCCTCGTATTATTTCGAACTCCGCTCCTCAAATTAGCTCCCGAGATGGGGATACCTTACGCTTATCTCTCCGACGAGATCCCTCGCGGCGCGAATCAATTACACGACTTCGCGGAGTGCTGGTTGCTGACCAAGGATGGTCCGACCAGGGCACTCCTAAAGCAGTTAATATCGACACTAACCCACGTGAGTCGAGCTCACTGAGCGCAGGTAACACGAACGGCTCATCGACAAGCTCTACTACTGAAAGCGTCGGTATTGTGAGCGCCCTTTTCTTTGCGTGTATAGGCGGGATGCTTTTGAACCTGATGCCATGTGTATTTCCCGTTCTTTCAATAAAGATTCTTAGCTTTGTTCAGCACGCTGGGCAATCCACACGTACGACCAGGATTCATGGCCTCCTCTTTTCATTGGGCGTTATTCTGTCTTTTGTGGCACTTGCAGTTATTATGATAGCGCTCCGCGCCGGAGGGGAGCAGCTTGGGTGGGGGTTTCAACTCCAATCTCCAACGTTTGTTGTCTGCATGATATTTGTCTTTCTCACCCTTGGCCTTCTCTTCCTAACTGAGGTCTCAATCGGCAGCACGATTCAGAATACGCTGGGAAGATTGAATCTTCCCACCTCGTACCTTGGATCGTTTGGTAGTGGTGTGCTCGCCACGGCCGTGGCCACTCCATGCACTGCCCCCTTTATGGGTTCAGCGCTTGCTGCAACCCTTTCACTCTCCCCGTTCGATAGCGTGCTTATCTTTATCACTCTTGGCATCGGCATGAGCGCTCCATACGTGGCGCTCTCATGGAGTCCGCCCCTACTACGGTTTCTACCTCGCCCAGGACCATGGATGGTGACGTGCAAAGAGGCGATGGCGTTTCCGCTCTTTGCAAGTGTTGTCTGGCTCTTGCGCGTATTCGCGCGGCAGATGGGAATGGAGCCGCCAGGCCTCACGATCCTCATCGATCTGCTGTGGGGAATCCTAGGTGCCACGGTTGGTTTCTGGCTGCTCTCACTTGCTCGACGCGCTGGGTCTCGCTTTCAGTCGAGAATCCTTACAGGCGCCGCTATCATAGCGTGGTTCTATGGAATCTACATCGCCATCCCAACTTCGTCGGAAGTCGATGAGAGTCGAGCCCGAGCGTGTTACTCTGGTGACGCTGTGCTGCCTTTTACTGATTCTTACGGTCTTCTGTGGGAACCGTATTCTGAGGATCGGATCGCTCGTCTTATGGCGCAGGGTCGGCCTATATACATTGATTTCACCGCTGAATGGTGTATCACCTGTCAGGTGAACGAGCGGGTCGTTTTTAGCTCGAATGAGGTGCGACAGCTCGTAGCACAAAAGAATGTGACTCTGGTTAAAGCCGATTGGACATCTAAGAATCCCGCTATAACGACCGCGCTTCGGCGCTTCGGTAGGAACGGGGTTCCGCTAAACGTGATTATCGTCGGTCCCAACACAGAGCCGATCATGCTACCGAACATCCTAACCCCAGGAACCGTGGTCGAGGCGTTAAACAAATTGCCAGGTTGATCGATCCTCGATACATTTCGGGATGTCATACTACATGTAGGAGCCCGATTATGAATCGTTTTGTCTCTCTCGTTATTCTGTGCCTCTCATACACTTCTATTGCTCACGCTGATTATATCAAAGTCGGATCCCCTGCTCCTCAGTTCACTCTTCAGAGCGCCACAGGCAGTTCGGTCTCGTTGAAGGACTTCATTGGAAAAACTGTTGTGCTCGAGTGGTTTAATCCTGACTGTCCATTTGTTAAAAAATTCTACTCTCAGGGTGATATGCAGCGCTTTCAAAAAGAGGCGGCAGAGAAAGGGGCTGTATGGCTCACGATCAACTCAAATGCCGAGGGAAGGCAGGGACATATTTCACGCGACGAGGCCGGAGCGCTCGTATCCGAAATCGGTCTCCAATCAAGCGCACTTTTACTTGATCCCACCGGCACCGTTGGAACTTCGTACGGAGCACGAACAACGCCGCATATGTTTGTGATCGATTCTAAAGGAAACTTGGCCTATCAAGGAGCTATCGACAACACGCCCTCAACGAGAGCAAAGGATATATCTTCATCTACGAACTATATTCTTGCGGCTATTGACTCTCTGGCACAAGGAAAGATCCCGAGCCCAGCGGATACCGACCCGTATGGCTGCTCGGTAAAATACGCCAGCAAATAAGGTCATCGCTTCAAGCATATGCCGCAAAGTGACCCAAACTCTCGATATTCTGCGGTGGCGTCCCAACGTGGAGTCCGTGTCGCTGTTGTCGGTATTGGGCTTAACGCCTCGCTGGCAATTATTAAAGGTATTGCGGGGGTTGTGGGCAACTCATACGCCCTGATAGCTGATGCGATTGAGTCAACATCTGATATCTTAAGCTCGCTCATCGTCGTGTTTGGAGTCAAGATGGCGGGCAAGCCCGCCGATGAAAGCCACCCCTACGGGCATGGAAAATTCGAACCCCTCGCCGCGGTCATAGTCTCTTTGGTTCTCTTAGGCGCCGCTATTCTTATCGCAATAGAGAGCACTCACGAAATCCTGACCCCCCATCACGCTCCTGCTCCATTTACCCTTCTTGTCTTGCTGTTTGCCATCATCACTAAAGAGATCTTATTTCGGCGCATCATCGCTGCCGGTGATGAGATCAGTAGCTCCGCGCTCAAAGCCGATGCATGGCATCATCGTGCTGACGCTATCACCAGCGCTGCAGCGTGTGTTGGTATTTCGATCGCTGCCTTCGGTGGTCCAGGGTATGAGAGTGCTGACGACTTCGCGGCGCTGATCGCAGCCGTTATTATCGCGATAAATGCGACCTTACTTATACGACCGGCTCTATTAGAGCTCATCGATACGGCGCCACACCCCAAGCTCGCCAGTCGTATCCGAGAGATTGCGTGCGAGGTGAGCGGTGTTCTTGGAACTCACAAATGCCACGTGCGCAAAGTTGGATTCGATCACTTCGTCGATTTGGATGTATTATGCAATCCAGATTCCTCGATACGGGACGGACATGAGGTTGCTCACAATGTTGGCGAGGCGATTCACGCCGCTCTTCCACAGATAACTAAAGTGCTTGTTCATGTTGAGCCGGCCGATGATTACGGTCGCCGTTCTAGGGATTAAGCATTATGATACTGAAGAGTAGTTATCAGCGCGCCCTTCGGGGCGCTATTTTCAGATGAAGAGTGCTCACCATTTTATAGGTCGAATCCTGGCCGTAGCTACCATTGTGGCGCTCACGCTGGTGTTCACGGTGCCGACTATCCACACACGCGTTGGCCGGATGGCTCAAGCCATGTACACGCGAGTCGGAGTCGAGGGGAGTTTTTTTTCAACAAGCGTTCCCGGTAATATCACTGTTTTCTTGGTGGGGGACGCCGGAGATATAACACAGACCGTCCTCTCAGCCCTTAAGGTCGCGGTGATGGGAGCTTCCTCACCGAAGGCTCTGATATACCTCGGAGACAATGTATACCCAAGCGGCATACCCGCTGACACCAATACACTCGGGTGGCAAAACGCTCATCGAAATCTACTCAAGCAGATTGAGCCCTTCAGATCGTTTACTAATGCAATCTATTTCATACCGGGCAATCACGACTGGGATAGTCACTCTGAGGATGGTTGGAGTGCTGCTAAGCGGGAGACCAACCTTATTGATGAGGCTCTCGGCACTGGACATTCACTTCCACCGAACGGTTGTCCAGGACCGGTACGGGTAGATATCGTTCCGGGTCTTCAACTGATAGCTCTTGACTCAAGCTGGTGGCTGCACGAATACAAGAAACCAAGTGGCCCTAATGACGGCTGTGAGACCTTTTCCCCCGAGGGTGTGCTCGCGGCACTTGATGCCATACTGACAACCACACCACAGGGAGTCGATTCAATTGTTGCTCTCCATCATCAACTCGTAGAGCCGAAAAGCGATGTCGCTCACCTCACATGCCCGACCAGCCCCACATGTCCTAGCTACGCTACTATGCGCAATCAACTCTCAGGTATTCTGTCGAAACATCGACCACTCCTGTGCGCCAGCGGGCACAACCATCTACTGCAAGTGATGAAAGAGCAAGGTGGTTGCAGACACTATGTCGTTTCCGGGAGTGCCTCGACTACATACGAAGCGCCTCAGGAAGTAGCGGCCTCCTTCTCAGAGTCAGCCCCGGGATTCATGATACTCCACCGAGGCACCAAAGGGCCCTGGATACTCGATGTCATAGAGACATCCCGGGATGATTCTCTTCTGCCTCCTCGGTCTCGAAGAGTGTTTCACTCAGCTATCAACTAGCCCAAACATTCCACAAAACAGCGATGTTCCGGATAGCAAGTGCATGGCGGCACTTGCGAATTTCGAAGTGCAGTGCAGGCATTTGTAAGACGAACGAAGCGATCTTCGTGAAAAATTAGGATGGTGTATACCACACAGGCCGACTCTCTCAGCGCGCTGCACGTCATGCCCACTCGCACATAGAGTGTCCTAAGCTATCGGAAAACAGGGGTGCCGTGAATCGCCGTGTGTGCAAAGCTTCTTGATATAGCATTTTTCAAAAGCCCGTGGTCAAATCCCAGCTTTTGTAAAACGCTATCGATTCGCCGATACGAATCAAAACAATGACCTATGGTGATGTACGGCAAAAGTCTTGTCAGTTTGATGGGCACGGACTTGGGCACATCATTGTGGACATCGCAGATAAAACTAAGAGGATCTCCATGACGATTACGGAAACAGGCGCTCGCTCCCTTGCTGGTGTATTTACTCGCCTCGTTACACCAAAGAACGTCCGGGCGTTTGAAGTTCTCATTATTCGGTTAGCTGTTCTCTTCTTTGTCGCTCACCTGGCGCTTATCTTAATCTTTAATAATGTGCCATCACTCTACCGGGGTGTATCATTTAATTACTTAAAAGCGATCTACACACCTTTTAGCTTCATTCTCGCTTACGAGGTTTTTCTCCTAGTTATTATCCTCCCGGAATCGATGACTCAGTTCATCGGCAAGCAGTTTGAGATCATCACCCTAATAACTCTGCGAAGCTTTTTTCACGATATCGCGGATGTGCACATGCACTCTCCCCTTACGGTATCAGACCCCGCCGTTATCTCGCTGGGGTACGATCTGATCGCTTCGCTTATAATGTTCGGTTTGACTATAACCTTTCACCGACTTCACCACCGCCACCACGATCACGACAGCAAAGAGCCTCTTAAGCGGTTTATAGACCTTAAGAAAGCTATGTCACTCTGCCTTCTCATTATTCTCGCTATAACGAGCTTCTACAACGTTCAGAGCTGGCTCTACCATGCCATATCAGCGCTCGTAAATAGGAGTGAATTCCCAAATCCAAACGCCTTCTTTTACCTCGACTTCTTTAATGTGATGATCTACGTAGACGTGCTGCTACTCATCACTTCATTTCTCTACGACTCCTCTTTTTACACCGTTACCCGAAATGCAAGCTTTATCATATCCACTGTGCTTCTTAGGCTTTCGCTTAGTATGGAGCGCCCAACAAATCACATCATCATCATCTCGGCGTTCGCCTTCTCAATAGCTGTTATGTTTATGCTTCAATTTAGACACAAGAGTATTGCCCAGCCTGGAGTATGAACTACCTAATACGTAGTCGCTCATCGTGGCCTTGGAAGCCCTGAGCTGGCAAAATCGATTTCAAATATCGCTACGAATCTTTGTAGAACCCGATATGAGCATCCGACTGAAACGAACGGGTGCGATCACTTAATATCTGTCAGAGCCTCGTTCATGAGGGCACATTTTCCGCCGCAGTAACGGCTTTTGATGTGGTATTACTAATGTATGTCAAGGGTTGAGCTACATCCTGTAATAAGCGGGCGATCCACGATTGCTAGTCCACGAGACGTGCGGGAGTTTACTTCCGCTTTGAACGAGCTACAGCAGCCAGGAACAATCACAATACCCGCTTTGGAACGCCTCTCCATTGATTTTCGTAATTGGGAGATACGGTGTAGGCGCCTAGGGATCACAGTAGGCGAATGGATCGATGAATTGAGAGCACCGTGTGTTAGCTCTGATTTCCGAAAGCGCCTTACACATCTTTCTATCCGAACTCAGACTCCAGCTCATAGGCCCGCGCTCGAACCCTTCACCAAAGGGAGGTTTTGTGAGTTTCGAGCAGCTTTCGCCGCAGAGAGCGCTGATGGCGTTGCTCGAGTTGTACTCGCTCGGCGAAATTCGGAATTGGACGTAGCGGGAATCGATCTCTTATTGTCACCGCTGCGAATTGGACCCGACACTCCGATTCAGGTTAAAGCTGGTAGTTCGCGCGAGGGGAAGATCTCCGGGTCCATTCGATCTCTTTGTGGTGTGTGGAAGCGTTATTTTTCGGATCTTCAATCTGAAATCGCGGGCATAATAGGACCTCATCAAACATAGGCAAGGGTCACGTTTGCACTCACCTAACATCTCTCTCGTAGACTGTGGCCAGATCCTCTCTGCACTCTGCGGCGATGATCGTGATATCACGCGCTATGGCCGCTTGGATTATTGCTTGTGGTTCGTGCATAAGACACTTTCCAGCCTCAAGGATAAGTGTTTTTAAATTGCTGCTATGCATACCCTCAATCGTTCGTACCCCAATCGCTGGAAGATCCACCCGTAGATCCTGGATCGGCTTAGCAAGCTTAACGAGTACTCCCGGACCTCCACGTACATTCGCCGCCCGCCCTATTGTCGCATCAGTACCCTCCACAGCCTCGACAGCGACGATCGTTTTATTTCTCACGACTACGGACTGCCCAATATCGAGGGCTCCTAGAGTGCGTGCGGCATCCCAGCCGAGTTTTGCATCTTCAAGGAGATCCCCCTGCAACTTACGTCCTGTAATGACACCTCGCTTGGGTACACTTTCTTCGAGCAACACAGTTGGTGCGATGACAGAGATTCCAGACTCCTCTAGCTCACGAATAATTCCCCTCAGCATCGCATCGTCGTTAAAGGACCTCAGACGTGACAACATCTTAAGCCCTCTCCAATCGATCCTAAATCCCCCGACAAAATCCACTCGAGTTATTCCACCGAGAAACGCTGCTTGTTTAACTCCACTAGACTTTAGAGAGCGAATGAGTTTTCCGAATTGGCCGAGCTTTACCCACGTGCACCTCTCGGCCAGAGATTCAATTTTTTTATCCGCTTCACCGTGAATAGCGACAACAACAACTGACAAACCATGGGCGCGCGCTCGCTGCGCAAATTCAAGCGGAAAGTGTCCGTTGCCGGCGATAAGGCCCACCGGTGATGTAATATCTGAGAGTGAGGTGGTGGCGGCGTTCATATTAGCTGACACGATAGTGTAGAGATGCAGCGGTAGCAATCATGCTGCCCTAAAGCAGTCCGCCGAGTAGGTCAGCTCTTTAGTGCGCCACGGCCTTAATCACACACCGATCCTTGGAACTACCGGTTTGGATTTATATTCATGTAAGTCGGTATCTTAAGATTTGACCCCCGAATTATAGACCGATTTCATCTCTCTCATCTCAACGGAGTGCCTATGAGGGCTCTGTTCGAACCCGTAAGAGTCAGTCCAGCATCCTCTCTTTGAGTCCGGTGTCGGTACCAATGGGGTCAAATTGCGACCGATAGGGCCACAAAGGCACACATTATAAAACGTTGGTTTGCAAAGAAGTGGTTTGTTACGGTCCTGGAGGGGTTGCGCTTAGCGGCCAATCACCTGTAATCATGGGGGCCGTCAGAACTACACTGGCGGAGGCAAATAATATAGTCGGATCCGCCACACTAGGTCATTGGAAGTACAGGTTAGGTCATGTCCAAACTCGTAATAGTAGAGTCACCAACCAAGGCAAAGACGATTGAAAAGTTCCTTCCCAAGGACTTTGAGGTCTTGGCGTCTTATGGGCATGTGCGAGACCTCCCCAATAACGCTGCAGAGATCCCAACGGAAGTAAAAAAACAGAAGTGGTCCAGACTCGGAGTTAATGTCGATGATAAGTTTGATCCGCTCTATATTATTCCCAGCGATAAAGAAAAGCGGGTCAACGAGCTAAAGCGCGCTGTCAAAACCGCTACTGAAGTGTATCTGGCAACCGACGAAGATCGTGAGGGAGAGTCGATCAGCTGGCATCTCCTCTCCGTACTTCAGCCCAAAGTGCCGGTGAAGAGACTAGTCTTTCACGAGATTACGAAGAAAGCTATTGAAGAGAGTCTCACTCACGCGCGCGATATTGATGAGAATCTCGTTAAAGCTCAAGAGACTCGCCGGATCATAGACCGATTGTACGGATATTCAGTTAGTCCTCTTCTGTGGAAGAAGATGGTCCCTCGCCTTAGTGCTGGTCGCGTGCAAAGTGTCGCTATTAGATTGCTGGTTCAACGAGAGCGTGAACGTGCACGCTTTAAATCAGGGGACTTTTGGGATATCAAAGCGCTTTTCGAAGCTCCATCTGATCCCTCAACACCTTTTGAAGCTGAATTAACTCACGTAGGTTCCAAACGCGTCGCAAGTGGTAAAGATTTTGATCCAGACACCGGCAAAGTCACCTCGAAATCAGATGTAATTCTGCTTGATGAAAATGCCGCAGAGAAACTAGCAGCTACTCTGCGAACATCTCAGCCATCGGTTTCGGAGGTTGAGAGCAAGCCCTTTACTCAGCGACCATACGCTCCTTTTACTACGAGCACGATGCAGCAAGAAGCAAACCGAAAGCTCGGATTTGGAGCAAAGCGCACCATGGCCGTGGCTCAAACACTCTACGAAAACGGCTTTATCACCTACATGCGTACTGATTCGACGACTCTATCGGATGAGGCGCTCTCCGGGTCGCGCACCCTCATAGCGCGAGAGTTCGGCAAGGAATATCTCTACGATCAGCCTCGCATATACAAAACCAAAGTAAAGAATGCACAAGAGGCACACGAAGCGATTCGCCCTGCCGGGGCTGAGTTCACTCCGCCCTCCGTAGTCAAGGATCGATTAGGCCTTGAAGCTTTCCGACTCTACGAATTGATCTGGAAACGCACCCTCGCCTCGCAGATGAGAGACGCAGAGGGCACTCGAGTTTCGGTATCAATTAGTGTTGAGGACGCTACCTTTCGTGCATCAGGAAAAACCATCTCGTTTCCCGGCTTTCTACGCGCATACGTGGAGGGCTCAGACGATCCAGAGGCCGATCTAGCCGAGCAAGAGAGAAACCTACCTCCCCTTAAGCAAGGGGATCGTATCAGCGCGAAGAACTACGATGTGCTCAAGCACTCAACTCAACCACCTGCTCGATACACCGAGGGTAGTTTAATCAAGGAGCTCGAGCGCCTTGGAATCGGTCGCCCCAGCACCTGGGCGACTATCGTCGATGTAGTCCTTTCACGCGATTATGCTTTTAAGAAGGGCTCAGCATTGGTTCCCAGCTTTCTCGCGATCGGGGTTACGGGGCTCCTTGAGGGGTACTTCTCGCATCTCGTTGATTACGAATTCACAGCTCGGCTTGAAGATGACCTTGATGCAATATCTCGCGGTGAGAAAGATAACCTAGAGAAGCTTAATAATTTTTACTTTGGCGACGTTGCTTCAATGAAGGGCCTCAAGGATCTCGTTACAGAGGGCGAGGAGAAGATTGATCCGCGCGAGGTGTGTGGCATTCGACTTGGAAAGGATTCAAGCTCTCGAGATGTTGAGGTTAGAATAGGTCGATACGGACCATTTTTATCAAATGGAGAGACGCGAGCGAGCATCCCAGATACCCTGGCGTTTGATGAGCTCAATGTAGAAAAGGCCGAGGGCATTCTTGCGGAAGCCGCAAAGGGTCCGGCCTCGTTGGGTGTCGATCCTTCGACGAACTTACCTGTGTATCTCAAAAAGGGACGCTTCGGTCCGTACGTACAATTGGGAGACATGGTTGAGGGCGGTGACAAACCGAAGATGGCCTCGCTGCTTCCTGGAATTACACCGGACTCAGTGAACCTCGAAATAGCTCTCCAGCTTTTATCTTTTCCTAAACTTTTAGGTGCTAATCCGGAAAACAACACCGAGGTTTTTGTTGCAAGTGGACGCTTCGGTCCGTATGTGAAGTGTGGCTCAGAGAGTCGATCCATCCCAGCAGATGAATCCCCTCTCTCTCTGACTATGGAGAGAGCCCTCGAGTTACTTAAGCAACCACGTACACGCGGTCGCGCTGGTAATCAGCCAAAAACTTTAAAGGAGATCGGAAAGCACCCCGAAACATCGGCCCCAATTCAATTGAAGGCCGGTCGCTACGGCCCGTACGTAACCGATGGAACCACTAATGCCTCGCTTCCACAGGGTGGAGATCCAGAGACCTTGACTCTCGAAGAGGCAGTTAGCCTTCTCCAAGCGCGCGCTGCCAAGGGACCAGCCAAGGGCAGAAGGCGCGGTGGCTCTAGACAAGGTGGATCGAAGCAAAGTGGCTCCAAACAAGGTGGCGCGAAGAAAGCGGCGCCGAAGAGCAGCAGCAAAAAAAATTCGAAGAAGGCAGAGGAAGAGTAGTCCCTTTGAGCGCTTCACCGGAATATAGGGCATGGGAACCGCCCTTTCCTACTTCATAAACTTAGCTTCTTTGATTATGAAATGCGGTCGGGAATCATCACTCCTTGGCCTTATCCCCTCGGTGTCCTAATAAAACAAGAGCTCCTCGACCCACCCGTCCATGTGGGTTTCCCGGCCCGCTGCAAGCTTCATAGCGCGCAAATCGGCGCGCTCTTACGGGTCGCTCCAGGCACTTACGTGCCTGCGGTCGCCATCCGAGTAACCGAGATACTTCCGCTTGAACCTCCTAACAGAGGTCTTCCGACAGTCTCAAAACGTAATTTCGGGCTTTTATTTCGCACTACGCAAAATTATTAGACCCTAGTACCTTATTGCGGAATCAAACCACTACAGGAAGATCTATGGCCGAAGTGATCATATTCTCAATCCTCTGTTTTATGCTTGGCGCCTCGACGGGTAGCTTTCTTGGCCTCTGCGCTTATCGAATCCCAATGGGTGTGTATGAACCAACTCGAGAGGGCATTCCGCAGACCGCGGGTCCACTATCGATCACAACACCGGTTCGGTCATTCTGTCCGGTATGTAAGCACCAGCTATCGTGGCTGCACATCGTTCCGCTTTTTTCTTGGCTTCTTCTGAGAGGAAAGTGTGGATTCTGTAAAACGAATATCCCTCTTAGATATTTTATAATCGAGCTGATTACGGCAACTCTCTGCGCTCTCTGCTACCTCCGATTTGGACTAAGTCTTACCGCACTCTGTGCATTTATTGTTATCAGCGCTCTCATTCTTATCACTTATATCGATCTCGATTATATGATCATTCCCGATATTGTTACCTACCCTGGTGTTGCTCTCGGACTCCTCATCGGAGCTGCGAGTTCATACTTTCCGCTCAACGGTCTGCTTCCACTCGACAAGCCCTTTGTGCAATCTCTGTATGAATCTGCTCTTGGAATAATCTGCGGCGCCGGCTTTCCCTATCTTGTATGGTGGTTCTACATTATCGTGCGAAAGCGTGAGGGGCTGGGCCTGGGCGACATAAAGCTGCTTGCTGCTCTCGGTGCCATCTTCGGATATGAATGCGCCCTGATTACTATCTTTATAGCGTCAGTCATAGGCTCACTTGTTGGTCTCGGTATGGTTCTCCGGCGAAAGATGGGTTTTGCGTCATACCTTTCGTTTGGGCCCTACCTTGTGATTGCAGCGCTTGTGTACATCTTTGACTTTGGAAATTTGATCTTATTCGTGCGCGGATACGCGCCTACCACCAGCTGGCGAATGTTTCACTAGCACGAGTAGAGAGAGTTTTTGATTATGACCCTGGCTGAATCTACACCTTTGAGCGTTTTAGTCATCGATGATGACGTTGAGGTCAATCGCTCGCTTGAAGCTGTTCTACAAACACTCGGATACACAACAACCACCGCTCTCACAGGTGACGATGGAATTCAGAAAATCGCACAAGGAACGTTTGACCTTGTCTTTTGCGATCTCCGACTTCCTGGGGTGTCCGGTCTTGATGTTCTCAAAGAAAGTGCGCAAAGAGCGCCAATTATTCTCATGACAGCGTTCAGTAATCAGGACATCGCCTCGCAAGCTGCCGCGTGCGGCGCTTTCGATTACATTCGAAAACCTATCTTTCCCGACGATCTTCTCTTTACTCTAAAACGATTTGAGGAGCATGAAAAATTAAAACGAGAGAATCAAACTCTGAAAGCTCGCCTCTCTGAGACCTACTCGTTCAATAATATCATCGCAAAAAGCGATGCCTTTCGTTCTGTTTTTGACATCGTTCAACGGCTCGCGCCGTTTAACACAACAGTCATGATTACCGGGGAGTCAGGAACCGGAAAGGAGCTCATTGCTCGAGCGATTCACGAGAGCTCCGCTCGGCGAGGGCGAGCGTTTATAGCTATTAACTGCGGGGCTATCCCTGAAACCCTTATTGAATCGGAACTATTTGGTCATAAGAAAGGGGCTTTCACGGATGCCAGTCGGGATAAAAAGGGGCTTTTCGAGGAGGCATCAGGCGGCACCTTGTTTCTGGATGAAATCGGTGAGCTGCCACTCCATCTGCAGGTGAAAATTTTGCGAGCTCTTCAGGAACAAACGATTCGTCGTGTAGGTGACGAAAATGATATTCCGATCGATGTGCGAGTAATTTCAGCCACCCTCCGAAACTTGGAAGACGAGGTGAAGATAGGTGGCTTTCGCGAGGATTTATTCTACCGACTTAATGTGGTTTCAATTCACCTTCCCCCACTCCGAGAGCGCCCTGAAGACATTCCGATTTTGATAGACCACTTCATACGGAAACACGCCAAACGGCTCGGATTAGCCGAGAAGCGGGTATCTGCCGAAGTTATGAAGGTACTCGTTAACTATCGGTGGCGCGGTAACGCGCGCGAGCTTGAGAACTGTCTTGAGCGAGCGCTTGTGCTCTCACAAGGAGATGAACTTGAGATAGACGCTTTACCTGACTACATGAGAAAAGGCAGTATGGCTTCCGCCTCGGCATCGATTAACGGAGACGACTCCAATCTCTCCATCAAACAGAAGACCGCCGCTCTTGAGGTAGATCTTATCACCCGGGCGCTAACCAAAACTAATGGAAATCGAACCCACGCCGCCAAGATTCTAGAGATCAGTCACCGCACGCTTTTGTACAAACTTAAGGAGTATAATCTCGGTGGGAGCGACGAGTAGCTTACTTGATATGAGAGATATGCTGCGTAAGAACACGGAAGCACCTAAGCACATTACCACCCCAAATTCTTCACGAAGCTCGCTATCCTCGCCTTGAAAAAACTTCGGGATAGGGGCGTTTATAATCCCCAGAGGGAGCTGGTGCGTTTACTACGTAAACTTAAGACCTCAGAGGAATTTCTGCTAAATGGCTATCTTAAGGAAAGCCTCGCGCCTACACTCGGTAGCAGTGACAAGTGCATGGCGTCAGCTATACATCTCAACACTAGCAGGGTGGTGAAAAATGGTTCCGTCTAGAGTATTTAGAGAGTTTCGACGAAACAAGGCGGAGACGGCGAGAAAATCGGTAGCGTATTAGCGAAAAAACGTTGCGCATTTTTTCGGCTACTCCAACGAAATCGCAGTCAAACTATCGAAATGAGCAGCAGGAAATCATTTTTTACCACCCTGTTAGACCGAACTTTGCGCGAAAGTGCAAGCTTCAGGGTAGTGAGTACAGAGAGGCATTTGCAAGTCCCGAAGCCGGGCATAGGGATTTAGAGCCTACGGTTTGTCTGGGTACTCCCGGGACCCGATCAACCTGTAGGCGATGAGGGAACAGGTCCTGAATGGAACGTTCCCGACTAATTTTCACAGCGAGCTTCGCAAAAAATTAGGGCTATAGATCGTTTTCGGTACACTCAACTGAATCAAACTGATACAAGATTATCGATTCGCAAAACATTTCGACATTGTGCGTGTTATGAGTGCAGTATTTGACAATAATCCTCAAAGTGAGAAACCTCAAAGTCGATTCTCGAAACTTGCGGCAGCTCCCCTTCTGATCTCAGCCCTCTTCGTAGGCGAGGCCCCAAGGGGAGACGATATCGATTCATCCGCGACTCGAGCCACTATTCCTCCTCCTACCCCCTTACGGATCCCGGCTAGCAGTTTGCATCAGCGAGAAGAAACAGCGACCAAAGAGCTCCAGCCTGCCGTTGGAGGTGTCGAATTAGTCAAACACTCAGCTGCGAGTGAACTTTTAAAGCAGCTACATGCATTTTGGTCACAGGGTAAAAGCGCCCCGGATGAATTGGTCGCTCAACTGCTTGCGATTGCGGTCGATGAACGCGGCACCTTCATCGCCGCAGAGCGCTTCCGTTCAATACTTGATCAAAATCCAACTCGAGAGGTCTACCTGCGCTTTTTAGACTATCATTTACAGTCACAATTTCACCTCGTCTCAGATAAAACTTTGGCTCGATTTTGGAGTTCTGAGGATCCGGAGATCCTTTCACGAGCACTTCTGTGCAAAGCTGAGGGGCTTGGAAGGATCACCCCACGTGATTTCTTCATCCCATTCGAGAAGCATGCGTCTCGAAAGGTTCGCCAGGCGTGCGCGATCGCTATGATGGTGGGTGGTCATTCTTTGCCAGACCTCTCACCCTTCGATCTCTTTCAATGCAGCACTCTACTCTCGCTCGATCACCATGTAGCAGGACTTGAAGGGCGTCTTGCATTAGACCTCGCCCAAAAGTTATATCCAGGTGCGGAATTATCCTCTCAGAAACAGGCCTCTCCTAACCACATCACCGCCCTCCTACACCTCTTGCAGAGAATCGATCAGGCTTTTCCTGGATACCTCGAATCCGCTCACGTGGCGAGTCCTGAGCACTTTAATCAGATCGCTCGGAGCTTATCCGATACCATCAAGCGTGAGCGTGATGCACTTCTAGAGAAAGAGCTGGTGAGCCCACAGGGGCACGCGATTATCGCCCTTCACTTCGAAACTCAATTCAGTGGCCAAAAGAGTATTAGCATGCTTGAAGATGTCGGCGTTACTGACATATTAAAAGTCAAGGCCGGCAAACTACCCGATGGCTCGCACGGCGTTGATCAGAAGCCGATCACGCCCATTCCCGATTCGGAATATAGAAGGAAATACCTCGCTGAGCTTGATACGGTCCGGTCACCACATGCCAAAAAAACCTACTGTTCAGAGCTTGGTAGAAGATCAAAAGATAAAACTCGTCCACTTTTTGTTGTGAACAGCATGCACGGAGGCCCAGATCACTCGTGGTTTTATCACGGCGCTCCTGGATATGACCAACTAGATGATATCAGTGTGCCACGCGCTATTAGTCATCAAGATATTGCAAACACTTTATTTCAGGCCGCTGACATATCGCAGGGCACGCTCAGTCTTGGGCATGTATGTATTATTCTTGAGGCATGCCGGCAGTACACCGTAGCACAGGAAGTGCTCGTACGAATAGAAGAACTGGCCCGAAGAGCTGGCGTTGAGATAATTTCATATCCATCACTCATCTCAATCTCTCAGCCTTTTATGTATGCGGCCGTCCCGGGAAATATTACCAGCATCTTTCCATCAAACGAGGATGAGGCAAAAAAGATACCAAAGAAGGGGCTGGTGACCGCTGAGTTCCTGGCTAGCACGATCACTCGAGATCTTGCTGTGGCCGCAAAGGAGCGCAAGACCGTGCGTTTCAGAGATCTCTTTGAATCAGACGAGAATACAGCGGACGCCTCGTTTCAAAAGCTACGTGACCCCAAACTCTTATTGAGTGGCATTCCACTTAATGAGGAAGAGACCAAACGCGCCGCAGCGGCTGGTCTTGGCTCATTGAAAGGAGCCGACAATCCAGCTATTTTTGGACCCAACCCTTTCCGCATAGGGCACGAGCTTGAGATCATAATAGAGGCGATCAGGAAAACCTCGCCGGATTGCCCTCCACTCCCAGAAAAAGACCGGGCGAACATCGCTACCTTTCTCGAGGTTTCGTAAATGACTATAGCTCTGATGCTGAAGCTTACTCCAGGTTCTCCTCGCCATCTTGGTTCCTAGCCCACTAGCCTCTCCACAACAATCCTCCCCACAAACGTGCAGATGCTTCCTATGAGAATTATCGGAAGGCCGAGTCCCTTAATTATAATCCACACGGTATTGCTACTCCTGACGGCAGCCCACGTGATCATAGCGATGTGAACGATCGTCCAGACCAAAAGATACAGCGACATAGTTCCCAACAGATCTTGTCCCGTGGGCGTGTCGAAGAACTGAGCTTGACCGGGGTGTATGGTGGTCATCAACTTTCCTATTTTCGGCCACGAGCGCACTAGAAATGGCACGTCGAAAAATTGGCAGTAGCACAGATAGGTCGCAATCACACTGCCTGTAATGGCGGGCTGCAATTTAAAGTATAGCGGTGTTTTTTTTCGTACCGAGAGCCACCCGGCCCCCGCCATCACAACGACAACAAAAAGCGCCTCCCAATCAAACTCATCAATAAGCAACCAGACTATAACAAACGCGGCGAGAGCGGCGCCGATGGCGGCAATTATTCCGGAGCGGAGGCCCGAATAGAAATCAACGAGCACAAATATGAGAAGGGGTAAAAACGTAATCAACCACATCCAACTCTCGTTCATCGGTGAAGATTCCTAGTGCTTGCGCGATTACTGGCCGTGGTAATAAAAGATGTCCATAACGAGTTTCCTCTGTACGCTATTACCGACGATCGATACAGCGTGAGAAAGAGTGGGCGTTTCACTCTAGGTGGAATTGTGAAAACGGTAGAGCACTCGGTGACTTGACGCCACTCCCTGCATAGCCCTCTCCAGTCCGAGATCCCCCTACCACTACCAGCTAATTGGGGGTCATTCTTATCCGACCAGCCAGCCGATGAGCCTGTAGTGTATATACAACACAACTATGTGCTTTCCTTTTCGAATTACCATGGTGTGACCAGGGCGCCACCATCTTGAGAGGAGTTGCTTGGTAAGCCCCTATTTTCTACCAACACCCCCTGTGGAAAACCTGTGGAAAACGTCCTTAATTTACCCCATAAAAGGTAGCCAAAAATGAAATTTTTTTAAGTCATTTTGAAGCGAATTTAGTTGGTAAGAATCTGAATATATTATGTGTTTAAACACACTTGTTAATTTGAAGTTTGCCTCTCTGTACCCTAATCTATAAGTATGCTCACTCGATCAACGGTAGCTAAGTTAATTCCGATTCTACGAAAGGATGCTCGCCGCTCTCTTTCGATGAGCGTGCAGGGATTTCCCAAGCCCTACTACTGTTCCTTTTTGTTGAAAGATGTCGACTGGTTCAACACATGGGCGAGTAGTGGGTCAACGTGTCGGTCCCAGACTGATCGATCGCGCTCTGTCTACTGCGACCTACGGGTAGGGTCATACGATTATGATCAGGTCACTGAGGGAGGTCTGAGAGAGCTAGATGAGGACCTGGAGTCCAATTCGCATACCTCGGTCCCAATCGATGACAAAGACTACGATGGGCTGCGTATAACGCTCTGGAAGCTCTTAGAAAGCAAATTTAGAGAGGCGCTTGCGGACTATAATCAGAAAGAGGCCAGTCGCATCTCGACGCTCGACCCAAACAACGGCCTCAGATCGTTTACTCGTGCTAGGCGAGCTTCGTATCGCCACTACTCGCGGCTCGATGATGTTGACTATGATGACTGGGATAGGTTCTGTAAAAGAGCCTCTCTCTGGATATCGCAGTTACCACGCTTATCAGGAAGCTACGTTGAGTTCGACGTCTCGCAAGAAACACGGATTTTTGTAAGCACTGAGGGAACCGTTACGGTTCAGAACGCACAGGTCTTTTGCCTGAGTGCGAATCTGCATCGACTAACGAGTGAGGGCTCCAGGCTTGAGCAAGAGGTAGTCGTAAACTGCGGCTCACTTAGTGAACTTCCTACATTGGCTGAATTTAAGAGGATGATCGCTCACAAATACGAGCAACTGCAGCGGGTATCCAGAGCAAAAAAAATACACGCGTTTTCAGGGCCCGTCCTGTTATATCCAGGTCCGGCGGGACTACTGTTTCATGAAGCTGTGGGGCATCGCCTCGAGGGTAGTCGACTACTCGCCGCGGGTGAGGGCCAGACTTTCAAAGATCAGGTGGGCAAACAGATCTTTAAACTACCGATCACTGTTCGTGACAATCCTCTTCAAAAGGAATACTCCGGTGTGAAATGTATCGGCTCCTATGCGTACGACGACGAAGGAGCAAAAGCTCAAGACACTGTGCTCATTGAGGATGGAGTTCTAAAGGGTTTTCTCTCCACGCGCGCTGCTATAATCAAAGGTCGTCACAATTCAAACGGACATGCTCGGACGAAACACAATCAACGGCCAATTAGCCGCATGGCGGTGACAATTATTGAAGGGAAGCATGGACAGCCACTCGATAAACTGAAAGCAAAACTGATTCACGAGATAAAACGCCAGAAAAAACCATTTGGTATGATCGTGTATGAGACCAATGGCGGTGAGACTGATACGACCAACTATGATTTCCAGGCATTCTCAGGCGATATCGCGTATGCAACCCTGGTGTATCCGAGTGGCCGTGAGGTATGCGTTCGCGGGGTTAATTTTGTGGGCACTCCCTTACAGTCTTTGAGTAACATCATCGCTATCGGTGATACGCCAGAGATAGATAATGGCTTTTGTGGGGCTGAGTCTGGACTCTTGCCGATCACCACCATCTCGCCCGCCGTTGTCGTTAGCAATCTAGAACTTCAGGGAAAAGATGAAGAGCTCGTTACTCCTAGTATCCTCAAGCGACCTCAGAGCCTTAAACGACGCAGGAAATCAAAGCAGCAGCGGAGGCGTTGCCGCTCTCATCGGCAGTAGTATCTTACAGGGTGGTGAAAAATGATTTCCTGTTGCGCATTTCGATAGTTTGCCTGCAACGTCGTTGGAGACGCCGAAAAAATCCTCAACGTATCGCAGAAGATACGTCTGCGGTTTTTTCGTCATCTCCGCCTCGTTTAGTAAAAACTCTCAAAATGCTCACGACGGAACCCTTTTTCACCACCCTGCTAACGCCAACATGTGCTTGTTATCCCGAAAATCACGCTTTCGTGCACTGCCCGGGCTAACAACTTCCCGTTTGCACAGCAGTCCTTTGGGTTACGTCGTAACTTTTTGAACCCACGATCAATATCGCCTCATCTTAATGGTGGAAGATTGCAAAGGTGTTTGTATGTCGAGCAGTTTTGATACACCACGAGTCAGGCGTCGAACCGTAACTCTCACTCATGACAAGGTTTTAAAGGATATTCCTTGTGATGGTGATGTACGGATTATTCGCCCAGTGGACCGCGAAACTAAGCGGATAGACTACCACGATCCGCTCTTAGGCTCCTCACCATCATCCATATCCCAGGCTAATCCAACCCCTGTTTCAGAGCCGCCGGCCCTGAACATTGGTGACTCCGCAACGGTGCTTGTTATTAACGCCAGCCAGGATATGGCTCAGGAGATCACGGTTGAGCTCTCAAGAACGCTCCCTGGTAGCTCAATCCTTTTTGCCCCTACTCTACACCTCGCGCTGTGGATCATTAAACGTCGCTCTGTCGATATCATTCTCTCAAGCGCTACTCTGCCTGATGGGCCACTTTCTAAATTGCATGAAGCTTTGAAAATTATGTCGCCTCCCCCTGAGCTCGTCATACTGAGTGACCTTACAACTACTCGCTCCGAGATTAGCTCTCATCCTGGATACCGATTCGTTGAACTAAGACGTGTTGGTTCACATCAGAAGGGCCCCGCGATATCCCCTGGCAACACTACTATTGCTACTCTTGGCGCAAACATCCGAAATGATCTGAATAACCCACTTCAGGAGATCGTGGCCATGGCCTTCGTGGCGCACGCGAGTCAAGGTCTTTCACCAGTAGCGGAGCAGGCATTGAGCGCGATACAGAAAGCGGCCGCAAACATGGCAACTGTCGTAAATACCCTTGAGGATAAGATCCGTAGCGCCGTGCCGGACAACTCCCATTCGCAACGGGTCGCCAGCCGGAAACAGGCATAGGCAGGGGGTGTGGCCCGCGCTGCAGGTTAGGAGCGGAAACAAAAATCCTTCGTGGACCCAACGCTCTTTGGTCTGGTACACTTAGTAGGCATGATTCTCGCTTCTATCGCTCCGATCGGCAATCCGTACCCCAATGACGGCACTCTTGTAGTAGTGCACCCTGAACATGACAGGGTTGTTATCCCATCAACGAAACATGTAGCATGTGATGACTCTTCACTTCATGGCATCTCACTCTTGTCGGCGCTCGAACGTTGGCAGCTTGTCGAGCCAGCTCTTCGAGCGATAGATGAGTCATTGCGTAGTGATAGAGAGCCAAGCGTAACCCCGGCTTCGAAAGTTACCTTTTTAGCCCCACTTCCTCGCACCTGGGCTTTTCTTGATGGAAGCGCTTTTATTCAGCACGTGCTCCTCGTACGCAAAGCGCGTGGAGCTGCGCCACCTGAGGACCTCTACACGACTCCACTTATGTATCAGGGTGCTAGTGATAATTTTCTATCCGCCTCGGATACTATCCCACTCCGAGATCCCTCTGACGGCATGGATTTCGAGTCAGAGGTAGGAATTATCACCGATGCGGTGCCTATGGGCATCAGCGCTACCAACGCCGAGGCACATATCAAGCTTATCACACTATTAAATGATGTGAGCTTGCGAGAGCTTATTCCCCGCGAGGTGGCAACTGGGTTTGGCTTCTTACAGGGAAAGCCACCCTCTTCCTTTGCTCCATTTGTCCTAACACCCGATGAGCTCGGGCCAGCCTGGCGCGATGGTCGACTTCATCTTCCACTTGAGACAAAGCTTAATGGTTCTGTGTTTGGCACTCCGAGTGCAGGAGAGATGCACTTCTCATTTCATCAATTGATAGAACACGCTGCTGCGACCCGCCCTCTAAGCTCGGGAACAATCATCGGAAGCGGCACTGTGTCCAACGCTGATGAGTCTGTGGGTTCAAGCTGTATCGTTGAGCGTCGCATGTTAGAAAAGATCAAGACCGGTGTCACCAGCACTCCCTACCTTCAAGACGGCGACCAGGTGGAAGTGACGATACGGCTTCATGGACGAGCGATATTTGGGTCTATTAACCAACGAGTAGCGCTTAAGCGAGCATAGGGTTGTGGGTGCAATTTCATATAGACCTCAATATTCTCTCGATATACTCCTTCATAAGCTGTTTGATTATGCCGGAATGTTTCCGCCAGTACAGCGCTCGTTTGACCAAGCACTTCGCGAGAGCTCTTCTTTTCCGACGACACTATCGAGACCGTGGATCGTTGGTAGCGATCTTGTCCTAGACACTGCGAACGCACGAAAGCTCGCTAGCGAAAATTTCCGTGCGCTCGGTTATCGCTCACCTCCCGTAATCTGTGTTCTCGCCACCGAGGAGACTCTTCACGTCACGGAAACAGTGAGCGCTTTAGCCGATCGAGGTCAGCACGTTCAGCTCGCGGCAATAGAGGCAAAGGTTCAACCTGATTCAATGTCCGAGATTGTGGCTGCCTATGCACCCCTTACGACATCTCTGGGCGCGCTACTAGCTATCGAGCCAGACCTGTCGGGAGAAGACTGGAGGGAGAGTTTGTCGAAGACCGCAGCATTCATCTCTCGGGTACGTGGCTCTGTGGCATTAAAGTGTCGATGTTCTGGCCCCACTGGTATCGGGCCGGATCGCCTGGCGGCCGCGATAATAGAGGTGAGTGATAAAGGAATTGCATTTAAGGTTACCGGAGGACTTCATCATCCGATTGTAGAACCAGACCGCTACCCCTTTCCAACTGGATTTTTGAATGTCGTCTCCGCCCTCATGCTCCGCCGCGCGATGGGCGAGTCGGCCCCAGAGAGTTTCCTCGTAGAGTTGCTCAGCAATCGCTCGATCAGCGAGATTCAATTCCACAGTGGCCTCGCCTATCGGGGAATCTCGATCAGTCATGATCAGCTTATTCAAGCTAAACTCCAGGCTCATTTCTCCATCGGAAGTTGCAGTCTACATGAACCTGATAGCGATCTTTCTCGATTGGTCACCGGAGCGTCATGAGGCGATTAATGAGGCTACATCGTGGCAAAACAATCGGATAACTCTATGGACCAGGAGTTCCTCGAAATGCTGAAAAACAAACCTTTTGATAGTAATCAAGGCGGGCTCTCTATTCATGGTCAATTTGCATTATGGACGATTTTAAAACATATTAATCCGACAGCAATTATAGAAAGTGGGGTTTGGAAAGGAGCATCAACGTGGCTGATAGAGCAAACGTGCCCAAAATCAACACTGACATGCATCGATCCCTTATTCTCCAAAAATAGAGACAATTGGTACTACTATCTATCTCCGAGAGCAAAATATCAAAGCCTGGACTTTTGCGCTGATAATTTTGAATACATTCGTGATAAAAAATCATGCTTAGTTATCTTTGATGATCATCAAGATGTTCTTCCACGATTAGAGCACGCTCAGCGATTAGGATTTTCCAAGATTCTGCTTGATGATAACTATAAAAGCCTAGCGGGCTCGCATAATACTTTATATTGCTATCAACACCTGATTAAAGATGAAGCGCTATCAAGTAAATTCAACAAGATAAAAATAGCTAAAGAAAGATTTTTGAATGATCTCTTTGAGCCTCGTAACTTTCAAATTTACACAGACGAATCTCTGAACAAGGCAATTTCTAGGAATATGACATATATCGAGTTAGGGACCGACGTTTAATCCCTATATTCATTTTTAATCTGGTGAAGTGTTAGCTGTTATAGTGAGGGATTTCACCAGCTGCCCCAAGCTCTTCAAGGAGGACTCCCGGTAGTCTCAACACTTACAAGCGTAGACAGGCCACCATTCCGAACGGCCGGTGCTAGTCGGATCTCACTGCACCTCAGAGCGCTCCACTGCCTGCAACACTGCCTGAAGCTCAGTAGAGCCCCCATACGTGTTCACATCAGGTTTGCAGGCGATGTCAACGTATGTGTGCGGCCGCAACGCGGGATGCTCAGTCTGGCGCCACATTACACCTGAGACAAAGCGCTTACCATCACTCAAAAGAACTTTTAGGTGGGCGTCCTTTAAAACTTTAACTTCCTTCACCAGCAGGTGTCTAAATAAGACGATCGGCGCTGGATTTCCCATGCCAAAGGGTGCTAATTCACCCAACTCCTTCACCAGTGATACAGTAAATTCCTCAAGGCTTGCTTCGGTGTCAGCATCAACAAATGGCACCGTCTCTATTGATGAAAGTCGCTTTTCACACTCGGTGATAAAAGCTATTCGAAACGCTTCGACATTATCCTCTGCAACGGAAAATCCTCCAGCGCCATCGTGTCCTCCAAACTTAATGAGTTGTGTGCTCACAGCACCTAGCGCCTCTACGACACTAAAACCCCTAATTCCTCGGACAGATCCCTTCCATATTCCCGGGCTATCCTTTCCCATCACGGCCGATGGGCGGTAGTAATGCTCAACCAAGCGTTGCGCTACTATGCCTATGACACCTGTGTGAAACTCCTCATGCCATGCGACGAGTCCCCAATCGGGGCCGCCGGCGCGCTCAATCTGGGCGATAGCCTGTTCTTTCACAGTGGCTTCTATCTGTTGACGTTCGGCATTGAGCTCATTTAACTGGCGCGCTAGTTTCTCGGCTCTATCGGAATCTCGAGTGGTAAGCAACTCAACCACCAGCTCGCCATGAACAATTCTTCCGGCCGCATTAAGGCGCGGGCCGATGCCGAATGAAACGTCTCCACACCCGACATTTCCCTTAATACCGATCACATTACGGAGGGCTTTCAATCCGGGACGACTGGTCTCTGATAACAGCTCTAATCCGCGCTTTGCGATTACACGATTTACTCCAACGAGAGGAACCATATCGCAAATCGTGCCGAGACAGGCTAGGTCTAGAAAATTCTTGGGTTCCACTCCCTCGCTACCGAGCTCTTGCTTCAGCGCCACCACAAGATACCACGCCAAACCTGCGGCACAGGCTATCCCGTTTGCGAATCCACAACCATTTTGATGTGGGTTCACAAATATATCAGCCGGGGGAGGCGTAGCGCTGATGTGATGGTGATCGATCACAACAGTTATCAAGCCAAGTTCCTTAGCTATGGCGATCTCTTTGACATTCGTCGTACCAAAATCAATTGTGAGCAGCAATCCGAACCCGGCTTGAGCTATCTCACGAACTACTCGCTCGTTTAGTCCGTATCCATCGACAAAACGATCTGGCACAAAAACTTTGGAGCGTATCCCAGCTCTGTTGAGAAAATCATGTACAACCGATCCACCGGAGAGGCCATCAACATCAAAATCACAGCATATCGCTATCGGCTTACCAGCTCGGTGCGTCTCCACAATTTTCTTTGCTGCAGCGTGGATGTTCTTTAATTTCGATGGATCCGGAATACCCTGTCTGAGGGTCGGCGATATATAATTCTTGAGATCTTCTCCTAGCTCAAAGCCACGAGCAGCCAGAATACGCCCCACGACAGGACTTGTTTTCATCTCTTTGGAGATTGCATCAGCTACCTCACGGCTGTGGGTCTTTAGGCGGATCTTTTTATTAACCCGCGAGCTGGTTGCACCCTCTGATCTGTAAGCAGGAATCGCCATATATAACGGAGTGATAATAGCACCTCACGCTCACAAAGTCTTTAAGCACACAAGTTTAAGTATTTTAAACTATCAGTAAGATGCCGGTGAGGGTCTGAAAGAATACAAAGCAGCAGCGGTTTCTCCTGCTGCTTTGTAATTATCCCTTGGATATTAAAACTAAAGCAGATAAAACTGGAGTGCTTATTGAATACCTTGCTGGTTATCAACATGAAGACCATTCTACGTTCACTATTCATCTGCATATCAATCTCCACAGCCCTATTTTTTGCAGGCGAGGCGCGCGCTCAATCCCTTAGCATTGAGGGAATTTTACCGGGAAAGGCCGGCTACACGGTGTACCTTGTGGAGAAGGGGGGCAAAACCTCCTCAGCGGTGGTACGGGCGAATGGAAGATTCTCCTTTACCAAGGTGACTAAGACCCGCCTCAAGGATGCTTCGCTTCAGATGAGCGATGCCAATGGGAGTTATGCCGGTCCGATTGTTCTTGGCGGGTCTCGTGCCAAGGTCTCTACTACTTTCTCGGGTAACCTAGCGCGCGCACGGCAAAACAAGATAACTCTTGGCAAAGTTACCCTTAAATCGGGATACGGCGTGCTGACCAAGCAAGCTAGCAAGACTCTAGGCGTTGCGATCGCGAGGGCTTCAACGAAAGCGATCAATGGAAGACCACTCGGCGCTGGAGAGCTTGGTGTTGTGAACACGGGATCTACAGCAAATGTAAGATCATTCGTCGCAAGCATGGCAAGTGATGGCGGAGGTGACGCGGATCGAGATGGCATACCTAGCGCATTTGACGCCGATGATGATGGCGATCTCATCCTTGACCCCTCTGACCCTGACTCTGCTGGTGGCGATATCCCGTACACAACGATGGTCTTGGATATGCGAACGAGCCTCAATTCCCATGTTCGAGCAGGGCTCACGGATAGCGCTATCGATGCAACTATCGGTGGTGAGAACTTATTCGTATTAGCTACATTCGTCTCTCTTCCGCAGCGACAGAGTAGTCAGGCTACTGGTGGCTACATCGTGTGTAACACCGCTCTCCCATACTGCAGACCCAATACACCTACGGCATATTCTTCCGGAGTCTCGGAAAGCTCGAATGACTTTCGCAGACCGTGGTCGGAGCTTCTCACTTCAGCGGGATATCCGCGCATGGAGAAAATCAACCGTTTGGGAGCCGTTGTAGCGGCAATTCAACCCCGCGTTGGTCGCGCCCAATTTAGGCCAGGCGATGTGTACGAAGCGGTTGTGACATCTAATACGGGAGAGATCACCCGAAAGACCTTCACTCTTGCGCCGTATTTTGTCTCGGCGCCGGCCCTTAAATCGTATGATGCAGGGGCGGGGGAGGTCACCGTAGACTATGGCTCGATAAGCCCCACGTCAGGCTCGATCCCTGGCTCCTCCCCTGGCAATCCGATCGTGCTACCACCGAGTGGATTATTAACAATGACCTTCTGGCGACCACAGCGAGCAGCTATCCGCTCAGATGAGGTTGGCTATCTTGATTGGGGTAATCTTAATTACGGAGCTACCGTAGGCGACATTCAGGCGACCTGCGCTGGGCTTTTCTCGAGCGTCTCCCCTGACCTTGTAGAAGATACAACCCCTTTCGGAACGGGCGATAGCATCTTTTTTAACCAGGGTGCCAATGGCTCCCCATACCGCGACTCAGTTGGAGATCGCGCAGCCGCTGCTGGCAACACCCTCTCATTTACCCTCGATGTTAAAACCTGTGCCACTCGAGCTGGGGGGTCGGCGACCGGAACCAGTGAGATCGGACTGGAGGCTCGCGGGGAAAACGTTACTGGCGGGCAAACCACCGCACGACAGAGGTTTTACGTCCAGTTTCAATAGCTCTCACACTACTAGTAACTCTTGATACAATTAGACCACTTATATTGTTTGCAAAATTAAATTATAAGCACACCTCTATGGAATTGGCGCAGTGAGGATGTGAGTAAAGTACTCTTGAAGGCCGGCTCCGGCTGCGAGCACCTGCCCCGGATTGGAGGGGGAGATCGCCTGAGCTACGCGGTAAGTGCTCCCAAAGTCCCCTGGCCACTTACCCCCATCCCATGTTCGACCATTTTGAGCCTCCCATAAAGCTATCTGACTCTCTCTCCATTCACCGACGACTCTCTTTTCCAACACATTTAACCGAGTCTTTTCGCCAACACGGAGTTTTCCCGCTCCTGGGTCGCCTCGCTCATAAGCATCCTGACGAGCCCTCAGTTCCATATATTCGTCCACACTCGACGCTTTTTCACTCACACGTTGCATCCGCTCATGCGCTTTCCTCGCAGCCTCCCTCTCCCGTTCTTCATCTTTTTCGCCCTCAATCGTGACAAATCCATCGACAACCTTCGCTGCGTTGCTAACGCCTTTGGCGACCCTCTCCGCCGTTTTAAATGCTTTGGTCGCTGCCTCATTGAATTCCGGGAAGAGCCCGCCATCCGAAGGTGCCCCACCCGAGGGTGACGGAGCTGTCTGTGCCATCACAACGTGCGGAGTAAAAAGTAGAGTGAAAGTAAGCACGCACGCAGCGCGTAGTGTGAATTGAAAGAGAGAAGAGAAGCTTAAAAGAGCCACAAACACCTCCGTGTGATGTGAGTTATAACCTATATAAGGGTTATGGCGATGGCTCCATTAGATGTGTGATATCGGGCCTAAAAACAGTTAAGTAGGCTAAGAGTCGTATCGTTGGGACAAATCTGACTCGATTTGGGTATTTATTCACAAAGAGAGAATCAAGGCTGTGTGGCGTGCCGCCAGACGCACCTACTCCCTCGCTGGATACCTAATCGTTTCCATGCTTGGTGGGGGGTGATCCCCTTCTCCTGGGAGGGAGACCTTTGGGGGTTTTCGTATCAGGAACCTCACTCCTGATAACCGGTCCTCGCTATCAAATGTAAGCTCTGCACCATGAGCCTCGTCGGCCGAACCAAAGGAATCACACCCCGTCATGAGGTTTGCACTACGAGCAGAGAGACCTCCGGCATCGCCTAGTTTATCACCTACAACAAGGAACTGAGCCGATGAAGCAAGATCCCCCTCAAGATTGCTTGGGACCTGAACTCCCCTAGAGTCCCCTATAATCACCACGAGATCCGAGGGGCGTTTTAGAATCGATCTTGCGCGCGCAAGGGCGGCTCCTATCTCGGCTGTTGTTTTAGCCGAGCCTGGAACGATCACATACCCGTGCTCATCAAGTTGCTCAACTATCGGGCCCGCGGCCACCCCCTCATCACCCCCAACAAATATCACGGAAGCTACCCGCGAGTGCTCTCGAAAAGTTGGATCATCTACAAGGCCTGCAAGCTCGCGCACCCGAGCACCTACTCCGCCGCGCTGGAGCTGAAAATCAAGAAACTCGCCCGGCTGGGGCTCACTCTGCAAGCGATCAAGGCGCAAGAATCTGGTCGCTTGATACACCTTTAAGAGCTGCTCCACTAACTCAGGGTACAAACGGAGACCCCCTTCAATGCAGCAAAGAGAGAAGACTCCATTTTCAGGTTCCGGTTCACCCGCTTCGATCAGACCATGGATGTACTTTTCAAGTGACTCTGCGTGAAGTTTTACCCCCTCAATACTCTCACAATCAGCAACAGCGATACTTTGGAGGTATGCAAGGGGTAGAAAGTGCTCGTTTCTGGGAAGCTTAGTTGCAATCTCCATGCACCACACTACCGTTGACACGATATCATCTTTACTCCCCTCGCGTTTATTAAAACTAAGCGCGGATAAGATATTAAATCCCACATCGAGAAGCGGCTCGGATGCCTTCGGGGAGGCCTCAAAAAACCTCCGTGCATCCTCAAAATACCCACGCCTCATTGCTCGCTCAAGCCTCGGGGTTGCTAACGCGCCACTGCTCTGGTCTCGCAGGCTTGCAATCGGAAAGGTTAGGATAACTGAGTCGCGCATCTGTCGCGCTGGTCGATCTCAAGGCGGTTTAGCCGCGCCAAGTTTAAAGAGAGTACCTGATCAAGTGCGGCGATACGCATCTTTGTTGCATCGCTCTCCCGCTTGATCTCTCCGTTAGACCCCACTCGCCTCTCAGAGCGGGGGAACAGATGTGCAATATCCGAGAGCTTAACAAAAAGGAGCCGGTTTGCAGATGGATGCCCCGCCAGTGGCCCCTCCTCTTTTTTGCTCAGGTGCGTAAGTGAGCACCCCTCAAGGCAGTGGGAGAGGTCCCGAACATGTAAAACCACGCGGTCTATGACGTCTTGGCTTAAAGTGCTCCGACGGAGTGAGAGTATGTGGTCTCGGAGGAGATTATCCGGTTCGCCTTTTAGCATCTCGGCTTCGACCTCTTCAACCGAGTCTCCCTTTAGTTTTACGATCGGATCCGTGTAGAGTTGAATCGGCTCTTTAAGAAGGGCGAAACTTTCGCGTTTAAGAACTGAGGTCGGATCTGTGCCGGCCATTAACGGGGCAGGCTCACTGGCGGAAGTTATAGTAGTGAGGCTTGGCCCTATGAAAGAAGTTAGCGCGAGCAACCCCCGACCAATCAACGAAGATGGCGTGATATTATGGCTCATGCACTCTCAACTTGATACTAGTGACACTTTCGGAACAGGGCACTACGCCTCTCTCTGCTTCCCCTAGCTTCATCAGTTTACTCGCACCCTAGTCCTTAAGAAACAAAGGCCTGAGATTAAAGTGGCACCCGCGTGGCGGCATCACTACGAGATCGCCGAGATACCCGCCTCAATGGATTTTTGCCGCCTTGCAATTATACTTCACTAACGGCGCTTATATCCTTGCGATCGCTTAAACGATCGCCCTCTGGCTAGGAATGATCTCCGTTGTAATTAAATCCTCCTGGTGGCAATTTTTTTTCACCATGATTGCTTTTGGTAAGCCGGTCCGGCTGTGCATCGCTATTAAGCTGAGCAGCATAGTCATCTCCACCCCCAACGGCTGTTAATCTGCCCTCTTTGCTAAGATCAACCCCTACTTGCTGCGGGGCTACTGGTGCTATTCTAGGTTTGTCATGACTTGGTCCGCTCATAGGTCCAGCTCCATTTCCGATACACTACAGGAGTATCCCACAGACAAAAACCTTAAACAAAGTCCTGTTCTCGAAACTGACTATTACGAACACTTCAAGGCTTCTTCAAGCAGCCCTGCCCATACTCTCAGGTCTCATAGGCCGTTTCGGAAAAATGACCCAAAATTTTGGCCATTTTTCAAAGACTCCTGTGTTTGGTCTGCCGAAAATCATCGAACGATCCGATAATACTCCCAATTCTAACTCGATATTTGAGCGGGCTAAGTGCCTAGCGAAACTCAACTGTTGTGTGTTAGGAACTAACAATGCACCTTTCCTCCCACCTACGCCAACTAGAAGCTGAAAGCATTTACATACTTCGAGAAGTTGTAGCCCAATTTGAGCGGCCGGTTCTGATGTATTCAGTTGGTAAGGACTCGTCGGTCCTGCTGCGACTGGCGCAGAAAGCCTTCTACCCCGGTACAATTCCAATCCCTGTCCTCCACGTTGATACTGCCTACAAGTTTCCAGAGATGTATGAATTTAGAGACCGGGTGGCTCACGAGATCGGTTTCAAACTACTTTTGCACCGCAACGAGGCTGCGCTTGCAGCTGGCGCAAACCCGTACGCACTTGGAACCCAACAATGCTGCGCCTATCTCAAAACCACAGCTCTACTCGAAGCACTTAAAAAGTACGATGTCGATGCCGCTATTGGTGGCGCTCGGCGCGAAGAAGAGCGCAGCAGAGCAAAAGAGCGAGTATTTTCATTCAGAGATAGGCATGGGCAATGGGATCCAAGAAATCAGCGACCAGAGCTGTGGAGTGTTTTCAACGGCAAACTTGGCAAGGGCGAATCTATGCGCGTGTTTCCGCTGTCCAACTGGACTGAGCAGGATATCTGGAATTATATTCTCCTTGAGGAGATTCCTATCGTGCCGCTTTATTTCGCCAAGAAGCGCAAGGTTATAGTTCGTGGTCAGAGCCTTATACCTGTTCTTGACCACGATCCATTAACCCGAAATGGTGGTGTTATTGAAGAAGTTATGTGCCGTTTTCGGAGCCTGGGATGCTATCACTGCTCGGGAGCCGTACGCTCTAATGCCGACACAATAGAGAAAATCGTACACGAAATGCTTCACGTAAAAACTTCTGAGCGCGCTACTCGAATCATCGACTTTGATACCGATGCGTCCATGGAGATCAAAAAGCGTGAGGGATACTTTTAATGTTCGTAGCCGGTAGCCAAGAACTCTCACTCCTTCGTTTTTCAACAGCCGGGAGTGTCGATGATGGTAAATCCACGCTAGTTGGCAGACTCCTACATGATTCAGGGAATGTTTATGATGACCACATCGCGGCTCTCCAAGAAGCAGCAAAACAAACCAAATCTTCTCGAGTATCTCTTGCCCTTCTTACCGATGGACTTAAAGCCGAGCGGGAGCAGGGTATCACGATTGACGTAGCCTACCGCTACTTCACTACTACGAGGCGTCGCTTCATTCTTGCCGATTCACCAGGACACGTTGAGTACACGCGTAATATGGCAACTGGGGCCTCTACGGTCGATCTGACTATACTGCTAGTTGATGCAAGGACCGGAGTAATCGAGCAAACAAAGCGCCATGCATTTATAGCTGCTCTTCTTGGAGTCCCTCGGGTCCTTCTCGCCGTCAACAAGATGGACCTGGTCGACTACGCCGAATCGCGTTTCAAGGAGATCGTTCATGATTTTACTGAGTTCAGCGCCAAACTTGGAATCAAAGAGATAAAATTTATCCCCGTATCGGCTCTTGAGGGTGACAACGTAGTAATTCGCAGCACTCGAATGCGGTGGTACACGGGCGATACGATCCTTGAGCATCTTGATACCGTCTACATCTCCGGTGACAACAACCTGGTCGACCTCCGATTTCCTGTTCAGCTGGTCTTGAACCCAAATCAGAACTTTCGTGGTTACGCGGGAACTATTGCGTCAGGAACGATGCGTGTTGGCGAGGAAGTGGTCGCTCTCCCTAGCATGAATCGGTCTCGTGTGAAGTCTATAGTCCGGGCCGGGAAGGGAACTATTGGTGACTATCCGTCCGAAGCATCATGCAAAGATGCCGTTGTTATCCAGCTCGAGAATCAACTCGATATCTCTCGTGGCGACATGTTGGTGCGACCAGGAAATATCCCAAGAATTACAAGCAACTTTGAGGCGATGGTCGTATGGCTTGGCAACGATCCAATGAGCCCCTCTATTCGATATCTCATCAAGCACTCAACTCGCGAGACGAAGGCCTCAATATCGGCGGTGGATTACAAGATCGACATCCATACATTAGGCCGGATAGCGCCGGGGGCGCTTTCAAAAAATGAAATTGGTAAGTTGTCAATTACAACCACGAGCCCCCTTTTCCTGGATTCTTATGACCACAACCGGGCAACGGGTAATTTTATACTGATTGACCCCGCTTCTTTCCAAACGGTAGCGGCTGGGATGGTGCTCAATCGAGGTCGAAGCATACTTGGGGTAGACAACTCCGAGTCAACAAAAAGCAAGGTACATTTTCATCGGGAGGTCCCGCTCGTAACTAGGGCTGAGCGCGAGTCACGCTTCGGTCATATGGCCATAACTCTCTGGATGACAGGTCTCTCGGGTTCAGGGAAATCTTCAATCGCCAAAGGGGCAGAAAGGGCGCTCTTTGACCAGGGAGCGAGCGCGTACTTTCTTGACGGGGACAATCTGCGACAGGGCCTTAACAGTGGACTTGGATTCTCCCGTCAAGACCGAAATGAAAACCTGCGCAGGGCAGCTGAGGTAGCTGCAATTATGAATGATGCGGGAGTGATAGTTATCTGCGCTTTTATATCTCCGTTTCAAGCCGACCGCGATGCAGCGCGCGCGATCATCGGAGAAGATCGATTTATCGAGGTACACGTCGATGCTCCCCTGGAGACGTGCGAGGAGCGCGATCCTCATCAGCTGTACAAAAAAGCGCGCCGTGGCGAGATTCAAAATTTTACCGGAATTTCCGATCCCTACGAGGCCCCAAGCACTCCCGACATTCGGCTTGAAACGAGTACATTATCGCTACCGGAGTGTGTTGAATCGCTTGTTGAGCTCGTGAGAAAAAAGAGCTCGATGTAGGGTGGGGTAATTCCCATCCCCAATACAACAACTATCCCTTTGTTGATCGGAATGCCCGTGTCCGTCCTCTAGCCGACAGGTTTTCTTTTCCAATTCATCGGAAGGAGGCTGACCGGGGTATCGTCTGAAGCGACGTTAACCCTAACGAGCACATCGGAGAGCCACTCCCAGGGATTCACCTTGTTGAGGCGACAGGTTCCAAGGAGCGAGTAAAGCACGGCA
>Ga0214923_10000996_pt1 | contig 41325 bp, 34 predicted proteins | sample LL1510_MetaG_FD_177993 | JGI IMG/M metagenome (GOLD analysis project Ga0214923, IMG submission 177993) | Freshwater microbial communities from Lake Lanier, Atlanta, Georgia, United States - LL-1510 | ecosystem: Environmental > Aquatic > Freshwater > Lake | place: USA: Georgia | collected... | reverse complement strand
TAAACTCCCTACACCATACCCAACCTTCAATAAGGTAATGGTTGGTGAACCTGTTCATCAACTTATGGATTTCCCTATCACTTATCTTCCGTTTGAAGGTTAAGGTGATGAAATAATCCCACCTATACTTATGTAACTCTTTACTTATTTCTTCTATTACTTTATTTGGGTTCATAGGTTGATTGGTGGTTAATTTGCTTGTGTTGGTGGGAGTACAGTTTTGGTGTGAGAGCAAGAACTGTGGGAGAGCAGGTTGTTATTGAAAGAGCAAGAACTGTGTGAGAGCAAGTTTGGTTAAGTTTTAGTGAGAGAGCAGATGTTCCAGTGCTATTCTTCATTTTTCCATTCTTATTCCTTACTTCTTATTATCTATTACTTAATAGGGTATCTAACCACATTCCCACAATGGGGTGTAGTAATCACCATTTTCTGAAATGTTTAATTCTTAATTTTTAATCAATACCCCCCAACGGTTGGTTTTTCATTCTACTATAAATAGTGAGTTCAATCACAAAACATCAAATAACACCGAAAGAATTTGAATTTTTTTTTCACATCCCCTCAAAGGGGGTAGGTTCGTTGGGAGTTGATGAACCCCCATAGACCCCCCTATTTTACCCTTTTGGGGTCTCATTATTGAGGGATGAGGGTGTTCATTGGTTCAGACCACCTCAGGAAATTACAGAAATCCCCCACAAATCATCCAATCCCATCAGGTGGGAATACCCCTTTGACCCGACCCCTTCGTTTCAGGAAACGAACCAAGAAGGGGAATTTCAGTAGGTGGGGTCTTTCAAACCTTTTTGGGGTGGTTTGAAGGAGAGGGTTGGGGGGGTTGGGGGGTTAACCCAATACCCCTCATAGGGGATATCAAAACCTCAATTGGTGAAAAGATGGATTGTTCACAGGTGTGAACAATAATCACCCCAAAAAGTGCCTCCACGACCTCAAAATGCGGTTTTTAGGGGTATGTTCGATTCCTGCCGAGACCACCATTCCCCATTTCGACGTGAAGTGGGGCCTCTTGGAAAAGGCACCACCATCGGCTAGGCGTTTCGGCCAACCGTGGTTTTCTATTTCATTAACCGTTTAATTGGGTTTTTTCTTGATTTAAAGTGTTGCTTTATTAGGTAGGATTTTTAAGGTCAGCGTTAAAACAAAAAGGCCAATCCTTTCGGATTGGCCTTTGTTTTTTTGGAGAGAAGTTTGACCAAAGGAATGAACCTTCTTGGGAATCGAAACTCCGATTCATGAACACCTATTGTTTCACAAAGCGGCGGTATTCGCGCTTACCTTCCCGATCCAAGGTTAGTACATAGGTCCCCATCGGCCAATCTTGGACAGAAATGGATTCACGCTGTGTTACAGAACCCAACTTGAATGGCATGGTCAAAACAACCCGACCGGTCAAATCCATGATTCGTAACAAGGCAGATCCTTGGCCGGCACCCAACACGAGGTTCAAGGTTTCACGGGCCGGGTTGGGATATAGTTCAAAATTCTGCTGGGAAGCTGTCGAAGCCGTAGCAGCAGATGCTTGTCGAGGCGAACCAATACCACCACCCGTTGAGCGCAGGCTGCTAGCCACCAGGGTATCACAGCGGGTTGAGGTACAGGCACCGGTGGTATCCGTGACCGTCAAACAAACCGTGTAGGAAGCAGCCGATGCATAAGTATGGCGAACCATGGGACCGGTAGCCGTGGTGCCATCTCCAAAATTCCAAGCGTAGGTCATCCGAGCCATCGCAGGACGCGCAGAAAACAAGTAACCCAAAGGCTGGGTATCAGCCGCTACCAAGTAACGAGCTTGGCAGGGCGAAGGAGGCGGAACAGGTCGTGGATTGGTGATGATTCGGGGCCGACGATACCCAGGAACCGAGATACGCAACCATGCGGTATCGGAGCAAGAAGTTCCAGGGGTGGTGCCAAGGCGAGAAACCGCCAAAACAACTACGTAAGAACCGGCAGCACTGTAGGTATGGGATGGATTGCGAACACTCGAGGTCGCACCGTTACCAAAATTCCAAGAATATTGGGCAGTGGTGTCTTGCATGACGGAGCGAAACTGTACCGTGAGGGTGGAATCAACCCGGGCTCCAAAGCGAGGATTGCATGGTACACTCCAAGGATTGGACACCGGAGGTCGAGGAGGCATCGGTACATTGACCACGCGGGTTTCGGTATCAGAGCAAGCGGCGCCGGCTGTTGTCGCAAGCCGACTTACAATCAAGCGAACCGTATACATACCACCCGATGCGTAGGTATGAGACGGAGCTACTTGCGTCGATAAATTTCCATCCCCAAAAGACCATCGGTAAGCCCAGAGGGTATCCACAACGGCCGGCGCAAAACGTACAGCCAGCCCCGTATCGGGTCGGAACGAAAACGCCGCATTGCAAGGACGTAAAGGCGGTGGAGGTGGTGGATTGGGGACCCGTATGCGACATTGTACGGTGAAATTGCGTGTAAACGCACTGCTGCTGTTGTAAACCACCGAATCCAAGTAAACCTGACCGGAACAGTCTGTAATACGCATTCGCAGGGTGCCAGAGGCCCTACCCAAGACATTGAGAGAATAAAACCCTTGGTTGGTGGAGGACGTAAATCCAAAAACAAAGGGTTGAGCAGCCGTATCCCAGACCATAACCTGGGCGCCAACGACCCCTAATCCGGCGGTATCAACAATACGACCCGTTAATCGTAATTGAGAACGAACCGACGGAGGGACCTGGGCGCCTGCCCAACCTACCGAAAGAAGGCCTAGGAGCAAAAAGAGGCGGAATTTCATCATAGTTATTTGGTTTGGAGCCTTTAAGACACCAAGTTAGACCCGAGGTTTAAGGTTAGGTCAACCTGTCCGCATTTTTAATCCCACCTTTAGGTCAGGCCCCGTTCGAGCTTCGGTCTTTGCTGCCGGGAGAACGACGGCCAACCAGAAGCGGCCAAGCGAAAATGGCCAAGGTGAGCATCGAAAATCCCATATCGGCCCAATGCCCAGCTTCAGGATGCCCCAGCGCCGACCCAACCAACGGCCACTCAACAGCTCGGACCGCGACCCAATCACCCAAACATAATTTGAGACCTAGGATACCGATGACCAGGTAGGCCGAGTGCTCCAGGCGAGGATAGCGTTCCATCAGGCCAATAAAATACTGGGCGACAAAACGCATGGCCAGGATTCCTATGAAGACGCCAAAGTATAACAAAATGAGGGCCCCCTGTTTTTGTTCAGGGCTGGCCTGCATGCCGGGGTCCGCAAAAGCGACAGCCACCAACACATTATCAACCGAGAAGGCCAAGTCCATTAATTCAATGCTAAGGACCGTCCACCAAAAGCCTCGCTGTTTGCCCTGCCCCCCGTCAACCCCATCGGTGATTCCACCGCCTTTGCTACCAAAATGCCGGTAGGCCAAATACAAGAGGTAGGCGCCACCCAAGGGTTTGATCCACCAAAGGTTCAGCATCCAACCTGCTAACAACAAACACAAACCCCTGAAGACATAAGCCCCTATCAAGCCGTATCGCAAAGCCTTGCCCCGCTGATGGGCCGGTAATCGCATCGCCATGCTGGCCATAACGGCAGCATTATCAACGGATACCAATGTTTCTAACAAGACCAAATTCCCCACCGTCAGCAGGGCTTTGGGCCAGGGGATCCCCCAAAAATCCATCATACAGCTGTTTAACGTTCGGTTATACGAAGGACCTTGCGAGTTATCCAACCCCCTTTAGTTCTTAACATCAATTGATACAAGCCCTCTGGCCAGGGACCGGCACCCAAATTCCAAGACTCGGTGCCATTCGGCGCCCCACAAAGCACCGGGGAACAAGGCCCAAACACCACCCGACCTCTGGCATCGACCACGCGGATTTCATGGACTTCGGTCCAAGGCATGCAGGTCAAGGTCATTTGAAGGTTGCTTCCAAAGGGATTGCCAACCCGAAGGCAGGACCCTGGGTCTTGACCCGACATGGCTGGATCCAAACCTGCAACAAAATACTGATACGGAGGACTTACCATGGTCAGGCAAGAATCCGTGCCCAATTGGACGGTGTAAAGACCGCTACGCGGTGGGCGAATCGAGCGGGTGTTGAGCGTTGGCAACCAAGTACCGTCCACATACCATTGGTAGGAGGTTCCTCTATAATAGGAAAACAATGAATCTGGATGGTATTGCCGAATTTCGGAAGGAGCCTGGGCTAGGACCCGAATCATAAACGAATCGCTGAGTTGACATCCCAAATCATTGACCGAATACCGTATCCAATGCCAACCCGGGCCGGACTGTGCAGGAGAAAAAATCCCAAAACTGACCCCGGGTCCACTGAAGGTGCCCCCTCCCACCGAAGCATTGGCCAAAATCACATTGAGATCGTTGGGACAAAACGGGCCAAGCTGGGCAAAGGTGAGTGCCTGGGGTTGACGTACAACGAGCGAACGCCACAGGGTATCTCGGCAACCGTTGCTGTCTGTCACCGAATAACCAACTGGATGGGTCCCGGCACCAAGGTTGCGTAATTGCACCACCCCGTTGAGGACACCGTTGCCAACATACAATCCGCCTGCTGGACTGCCCCCGCTGAGTCGCAAGGTATCACGATCCAAACAAACGGGGGCCGGGGCAGGAAAGCCCAAACCGGGTAAAGCCCGAACACGCACCAGGATGGAATCCACCCCTGTACATCCCAGGGTATCGGAATAAACATAACGCAGGGTGTGTTGGCCCACGCCGGCAATACTGGGCACAAAAACAGAGCCATTGACCCCGTTACCGCTAAAGGAACCGCCAGCAGGGGTGGCAGTCAAGGTAACCGGACCGTTGTTACGACACAAAGGAGCCACCGGAGTCATGGCCACAACGGGGGTGGAATTCACCCTAAGCCACGCCGTATCCCTGCTCTGGCAGCTACCGCCCAGGGTGTAAACCACCGGGTGAAGACCAGGGCCGGCCAGGGCCGGCTGGAAGCGCCCCAGGCTGTCCACCCCGGCACCGCTGTAGGTGCCACCACGGGGCCAACCCCCCGTCAAAAAACGTGGGGCTTGTTCCTGGCAAAGGGGAGCTAAACTATCCAGAATCGCCGTCAAGCCACTCATGACACGGACCGAGCCGGCAACAACCAACGTATCGGCCCCTGCCGAATTGGAAACTACCAAAGTCACTGGATACACCCCTGCGCTGTCATAACGAACAGGAACAGGGATTTGGTTGGTATCGCTGCTGGGAATACCACCTGCAAAGGTCCAACGCCAGCGGGTTGGACGGTTGAGGCTCTGATCTCTGAACTGAATCGTGGCACCTGGGCAAAGTGAATCCGCACTCTGGGACCAAGCCGCCGCAGGTACGATATCGGGCGGCATGCAGGCTGGGGATGTCAGCAAGGAATTACGACGGGGTGAATTCTGTAACACGGTCCACATGCGGGATGCTTGATTGGCCGTAAACAAATTCATGCAGGCATCGTTGGTGTAATCCATGTAGTTCTGCACCATATCCAGACCACCGCAGGAAGCATGGGTCAGAGGACATCCGTAATTGGCTGCGTCCGAGGGAGGCGTATCTGCACAATAATCGGTGGCGCTGCAGTTGTTGCCGTCGCCCCAGATATGGCGAAGGCCCAAAGAATGACCGACTTCGTGGGTGGCGGTCCGGCCTAAATTATACTGACCGGGAAATGGATTTTGAGGGGGGCGTCCAACACTGGAATACAAGAGAACTATCCCATCGGTATTGGCGTTCGTACTCCCTGTCAGCCCCTGCAATCCGCTACCGGAAGGAAACTGGGCGTAACCGAGCACCCCGCCGCTCAAATTCGCGATCCATATATTGAAATAAAGATTGGGGTTCCAGCGCGTATTCGGCTTGACCGTCCCGTCAAATTGGCCGGTTGACCATGAGGCCCTTTGTTGAAACCGATGCCGAATGATGCCGGTGGTATTCTGCCCAAGGGTATCGCGACGAGCAAGGCAAAATTCAATGTTGGGATATCCCGCAACCGCCGCAAAACCGGCCGGGGTATTCACTGTATCGGCGTTGAGTCGGCGAAAATCTTCGTTCAGGATTTGAATCTGAGATAGCACCTGCTGGTCCGATATGTTCCAAACATCCGTTTCGTTTTGATAGATAATATGGACCACCACCGGGATGGTGTACAGAGTCCCCGGTGATAAGGCACGACCCTGGCCTCCCGAGGTTGCTGCCTGCTGTTGAGCCATCCAGGCTTCGAATTGCGCATCGGTCTCCGGCCATAATCCTTGGTTCCTCATCCGCTCCATCACCTCCGTGGTCGCACAACGAACAACAGGCGTCTGGCTCTGAGCCCAACCCGTTGACCCGAACCCAGTCCCGACCAAAAGGGCCACGATGACCCCCAATCGAATAATTGAAATAAAACGCATACGTAGAAGTCCGGGCTTTGTCCGAAACGGAGGCCAATTTAGTCGTAGAGGCCCTAAACTTGCAGGGTTTTGGAAGGAATTAATGGGAAATCAATGGCGATAATCGGAACCTCGATCCAAGAAGCGGGGGCCTGGCTTCGGGACGGCTGGCCGGTCGGTATTCCAACCGAAACGGTGTACGGTCTGGCCGCCAATGCCTGCGATCGGGAGGCCTTGCTGAGGGTCTTTGAAACCAAAGGACGCCCCTTGACCGATCCACTCATTGTCCACTTGGCCAGTCAGGAGGAACTGAATCGCTATGCCGTGGATGTACCTGATACGGCCTATGCCCTCCTGGAAGCTTTCAGCCCCGGACCCTTGACCCTTATTTTGCCCAAAGCCTCCATTCTACCCGACGAGGTTTCGGCTGGATTGAAGACCGCCGGTTTCCGAATCCCCCGACATCCCCTCACCCTGGAACTACTTCGTTCCTTGGATTTTCCGCTGGCAGCTCCCTCGGCCAATCTCTTTGGACGGACCAGCCCGACCACCGCCGACCATGTAGCCGACCAATTGGGCGAACAAATTCCTTATATCTTGGACGGAGGTCCCTGTCAAATAGGAGTAGAATCCACCGTGTTGGATCTGAGTGGAAGGGAACCCATTCTATTGAGGGAGGGCGGTCTCACCGCCGAAACCCTGGAAGCTTTTTTGGGTAAGGCCCTTCAGCGGCCCCACCGTCCTGCTCAAGTGGGTCAAGCCCAGCGTGCTCCTGGAACCTTGGCCCATCATTACGCCCCCTCCGTGCCCTTGTACTTGTTTTCGGACGATCAAGAACTTGTGGATTGGCTGCTTCAAAACAAAAGGCTAACCCTGCAGACAAAACAACCGACCCTGCTTCGTTTTGATAAAACCCTCTTGGATTCCACAACCCAGCATTGGCATCAAGAAATCCTCAGTTCATCCGGAAGCCTGAGCGAAGCGGCTCACCGATTGTTTGGGGCTCTGCGTCGCCTCGAAAAAGAGTACAGTTTGATCTTAGCCCAAAAAGTCCCCAACACAGGATTGGGAGCAGCCATCAACGACCGCCTTCTGAGGGCATCCTTGAAGCCACTTCACTGAAAAACAACGTTCGAGAGACCCTAGGCCGTTAATCGTGCGGCTCCTTGGTGTATTTGGTCAGAACAAAAACGAAACCGCCCAAGGCGATTACTGCAAAAAAAATCCATCCGATCATAGCCTCGGGGTTTTGGGGTTAAGGAGCGAAACACGAATTTACGAAAAACCTGCTTGGATTTCGTAGCCAATCACAGGGCCTATGGGGCAGGGAATCTTTAGGGGCATTGCAAGAGGAAGACGCAAGGTCTTTTGTGAAGGGACGGCCCCTCCCCTCGTTGCATGGCTTCCACCCATTCATTAACACGCCGGGTTTTAATCCATTCCTTGGGACCACCGGTAATTTCACAAGCGACGCATAGGAGGGTATTCGGTTGGAGGCATCGAAGGGCCGATTCCAACAGGGCATCGTTGCGGTACGGGGTTTCGATCCAAACCTGGGTTTGATGGGTGCGCTGGGAGCGCTGCTCCATTTCGCGCAGTTGCCGTATGCGATCGTTGGCCTGAATCGGCAAATACCCGTGAAACTCCATTCGCTGTCCGTTGAGACCGCTGGCCATCCACGCCAACATCAAACTGGATGGACCGCTGAGTGGCTCCACCTTCCAACCCATTCGATGGGCTTCGAGAACCAAGCCAGAACCCGGATCCGCCAAAACCGGAAGACCTGCATCGGACATCAAACCGACGGAATACCCTCTTTGCATAGGTTCCAAAAAATCTTCGTAGCGAGGTTCCCGCTGATGCTCGTTTAGCAACACAAGGTTGTATCGATTGAGATCCACCCCCGGTAACAAACGGCGAATCATCCGCCTTGCTTCCCGTTCTGATTCAACCACCAAGTACTCCAAACCCGACAATACCTCCCGGACTCTGCTGCCGATATGATCAGAACCCCACTCGGCATCCAAAAGCGAGGGTAACAAGTACAAGATGGGTTTTGAGTGCTCCGATGCTGCTTCTTTGGACTCCATAACAAAAAGATTGGGCTAGGGTCGCCCTCTTAATCCTTCACGGATACGCTGCAACCGCCTGAAATGCAAGAAACGACGAATCCGACGGGTGATTTCTCTCAGGGAATAACCAAAGAGAACAGCGGTTCCAAAACTAAAGGAAGAATAAACAACCGCTACCAGGGCCATTGCGTTGTTGTTGAGCATCACCTGTGAAACAAAAATGGCCAAGGATACGTTTTGGAGACCAACTTCCAGCGGTATGGTGATCCGGCTCATGGGACCCAAGCGAAAGAAAAAAGCCAACATAAGACCCAACAGCATTCCCAATCCGTTCAATAAAAGGGTAGGTGGTAACAACAGACGAACGGAAGCAACCAAGGAATCGGTACCCCGATGCTCGGCACCTGCAACCCCTGCAAAAGCTACGATTAACATTACAGGCATTAGATACCTCAATGGACGATCGGCCGCCTTGGCAAAGTCCGGGTAACGGGAGCGTAACCAAAGGCCAACACCCGTTGGTAACAACGTAAGCAAAGCAATATCCTGAACCGTACTCCAAAACGGCAGAGAAATTTGGGCATTTTGATCCAGAAAATACCCCAAAGCTGCATCAACCAGCCAGGGAATGGTGGCGACGCATAACAAAGAATTGATGGTTGTTAGGCACATGGACAAAGCCACATTGGCTTTGAGTAAATGACTAATCAAACCAGCGGAGGCGCCTCCTGGACAAGAGGCCACAATCATGAGTCCGGCTGCATAGGTCGGAGATAAAGCGAAGGCATGAGCAAGCCCAAATGCCAAAAGAGGTAGCACCACCATCTGGGCCACCAGACCAACCACAACGGCTTTGGGAAAGCGCAACACATTGCGAAAATTCTGCAAACTCAAAGACAAACCCATACCCCCCATGATGAGCACCAAGGTAGCCGGCAAAAAGTAGGTCGAAAAGAAGGCCTGTCCCATGGGTGGTTTAGAGTATAGGTTGTACCACCCAAAAATTAGGCCTTGAGGCGAAGCCCAAAACGATTGAACTCATCCTGGGTCTCGATTTCCAAGCGACCGACTTGCAACATTTCCAACATTGCTAGAAACGTAAAAATAGCTTGCATTTTGTCGGTGAAATCCAGAAAGAGGTCCTCAAAGGTGATGAATTCCCGGGCATTGAGTCGATTGGCCAGGTAATTTCGTTGAGCAGCGATCGAATACGGGTAAGGAGTGACTTTGTGCACCACCTTTACACGGGCGCTTCCCCGAGCCACAGCCTGATGAAAATACTTAAGCAGCTGGTATAGGTCCACGTGCAAAAGATCTTGGTCAATACCCAGGCTTTCCTCCACACGGCGCCATTCTTCTTCTTTGTTACCGCGGGGTAGCAAGGATTGCCGATGCTGCTCCATCGACTGCAATTCCTCGGTGACCGCTTTGTACCGTTTGTATTCAAGCAATCGAGCCGCCAGGTCTGCACGGGGATCAATTTCTTCGCCCTGCTCGTCCAATTCGGGACGGGGAAGTAACATACGGGCCTTGATGCGGATTAACGTGGCGGCCACCAAAATGAATTCAGAGGCAAGCTCGATGTTAAGCTCCGCCATCTGCTGCATATAATCCAAAAAATCGGCGGTTATCTTTCCAATAGGGATATCTTGAATGTCCAGCTCATCCCTTTCAATAAAGAAAAGGAGAAGATCAAAGGGGCCTTCGAAGCGATTTAGACGAATTTGATAAGTCTCGTTCATGGAAGAGGACGAAAGATACTTTGAAAATCAAAGACCAGGGCCGGCCAAAACGACCACCGCGCGATCAGGATCCAGATAGGTTTGGGCCATGCGACGAAGCGTGGCAGGTTCCAATTCCTGCATGGTTTGAACCGAACGTCGAAGGAAATCCTCGCCCAGGCCGTGGTGCCAAAGGTCCCAATAACGATCCATCATGGCCAAAGGACCGTCCATACCGGCCATCCATTGACCACGCAAATAAGACAAAACCCGATCAAATTCAGGTTTGCCTACATCCTCAGCGCCTAACCTTTGCATTTCGAAGCGCACTTCTTCCAAGGCCAGGTCGCTGGAACCTGCCTGCAGTTCGGATTGCACGGTCATCAAACCATGGTCTCCGAAAGAACGAAGGGCAGCTCCTACGCCATAGGTCAAGCCTTTGTCCTCGCGGAGATTTTGCATCAGCCTGGACCCAAAATACCCCCCCAATAGCACTGTTAAGATTTTGAGGGCATGGTAATCAGGATGGGATTTGGAAGGAAAAACCAAGGTCGAGCGCAAGGCAACCTGAACGTTTTCTGGCATTGGTACATGAATCAGGGCAGGCGTTGGGTTGGGCACGTCAAAGAGGGCAGCCGGGGAACGATTGAAATCTGGGGACCAGGCCTCCTGGACATCCTTCAAGATCCGCTGAGCGAAACGCTCCGCTGATGGGCCGCAGAGGCCCAAGGCCGGAGCGTTTTGGAGAATCAAAAGACGGTGGGCTTCGCGGAGATCGGCAACAGTTACGGCTTGGTAATCAGCAGGAAAGGACAGACGCTCTTCGGGATGCCCGTAAGGGTAAACCAAAGACCGGGTTCGACGCGAAGCAGCCACCGTGACTTTGCGTGATTCGATGTTCCAGTGTTGAACTTTTGACTGAACAACCCGAATCAATGCCTCCGGGTCAAAGGCCGGTTCCAACACTGCCTCAAGGAACAAGGGCCATACCCGGTCCACATAGGCATCCAGGACATACAACGTGGCGGTGCAACGCTCTTGCTCAATCGAAAAATGCGCTTGCGCCCCCCAAAAGTCCATCGCACCGGTCCATTCGGAGGCTGAGTGCCGAACGGTTCCTTCGCTCAGAAGTCGAGTCATCAAACGCCCGGACAAAAAAACCGGTTCATCCCAGGTACCTAACTTCCAATGGAGTTCTACTCGCAGCAAAGGTTCCCTGCCAAGGTTCAAAAGGGTTGCTGAACCCTGTTCGTTACCCACCTGTAGGGGCCAAGACCAGGTTAGGTCAGGATGCTCCGTGACAGAGGGTCGGCGCTGAAGGTCAGGATGCATGGTCGGAAGGAATGTACCGCAAAACGGAGGCGTTGCGGGGTTGAAGAACGATGGATGCTTGCTCCTTGATCATGGCAGGCGTAACCGCCCTGTAACAATCCAGTTCGAGGTCGTAATTTTCTGCACTGCTGAGGTATTCAAAATAACACAAATTCATGGCCATGTTGAGTCCCTGCAAGCGGGCAAAAACCAAGGAAGACTCGATTTGATGCAGGCTTTTATCACGTTCAAATTCGGTAATTTCTTCGTGTCGTAACCTTTCAAGGGTTTCCCAAACAGCATTTTCGGCCAAGTCAAGATCCACACCCGGTGCACAATGCCCGCTTACCACCAACAAGCCTGGATCCATATCCCCCGTTACATAGGCATTAAGATCCGAAAAAAGACCGCGCTCCATGACCAGATTCCGGAACAAACGAGAGGATTGACCGCGTGATAACACATCAGTAATCAAATCGCAGGCGTGGTACCCGGTCTCCCCCCTACCGGGCATATGAAAAGCCATGTATAAAGCCGGAGCCGGATACAAACCAGGCTTGTCCAAGCGACGGATTCCGTTCTGCACCGGTTCCTGGGGTCTTGGCTGGGGTTGGTAACCCGACGAAGCCCAATCCCCGAACCAGCGATGAACCGTTTCCACAACGCGCTCCGCCTCGTAAGGTCCGCTTACAGCCAATATCATTCGATCGGGGGCATAAAAGCGATTTTTGAAATCCAAAACCACGTCCAAGGTGGCTTTTTCGATATGAGCGAGTTCCTTGCCAATGGTGGCCCATCGGTAGGGATGAGTCTTATAAGCCAGGTTCCGCAATTCAAGCCATGCATCCCCGTAGGGTTGGTTGAGATAACGTTGTTTGAATTCTTCGATAACCACACTCTTTTGGGTATCCAAAGCGTTTTGGTCGATGACCGGGCAACCCATACGATCCCTTTCCAACCACAGCGCTACCTCCAGCTGATGGGCCGGAAAGGTGAGGTAGTAATCGGTCAGATCGTTGGATGTAAATGCGTTGTTCTCGGCCCCCATGGATTGGGCGACTTGGTCATAGGATGGAATGTGTTGGGAACCCGAAAACATCAAGTGCTCAAAGAGATGCGCAAAACCTGTATGTTCCGGGTCTTCGTCCCTGGAACCAACCTTGACCATTATATTCAAGGATCCCATCCGGGTGTCCGGGTCCGGGTGCACCAAGACCGTCAAACCATTGGGTAAGATCTTTTTGGTGAATTCTGTTTTCATGGTTTACCCGGGAGTTCCAAACTATGACCCATTTTGTCCCGCTTGGTTTCGAGGTAACGGAGGTTGTGGGGATTGGGCGGTGTCAATATAGGGATGTAAGAGACCACTTCCAATCCATAACCAATTAAGCCGGCGCGTTTGGTGGGGTTGTTGGTCATTAACTCCATGCGATGAACCCCCAATTGTCGCAAAATTTGAGCACCGATTCCGTAGTCTCGTTCGTCCATCGAAAAACCCAAAGCCAGGTTGGCCTCCACGGTGTCCATGCCTTCTTCTTGAAGGCGATAGGCTTTGAGTTTGTTAATTAAACCAATGCCACGGCCTTCCTGATTCATGTACAGAATCACCCCGCGTCCTCTTTCTTGAATCATACGCATGGCTTCGTGCAATTGGGGTCCGCAATCACAACGACACGACCCGAAAATATCACCGGTCATGCACGATGAATGAACCCTGACCGCGATGGCTTCATCCGGCTTCCATGCCCCTTTAACCAAGGCCAGGTGTTCTTGGGCAACGCCGTCTTGACCAAAAGCCACCAGACGAAAATCACCGTGGGCCGTCGGCAAGTCCACTTCTACCAGGCGGGTCACCAAGTTCTCCGTCCGCAAACGGTAAGCAATCAAGTCTTGAATACTGACCAAAGGCAAACCATGTTGGTCGGCGATACGGCGCAAATCAGGGAGGCGGGCCATGGTCCCGTCTTCGTTCATAATCTCGCAGATCACACCTCCGGGGGGCAGACCGGCCAATTTGGAAAAGTCAACCGAGGCCTCGGTATGACCCGCCCGACGCAGAACGCCTTCTTTGCGGGCCATGAGGGGGAAAATATGACCCGGTCTTCCAAAATCCGCCGGAACCGAGGCTGGATCCATCAAGGCCTGTATGGTGCGTGCGCGGTCCGGGGCCGAGATTCCAGTCGAACAACCATCCCCGAGGTAATCGACCGATACCGTAAAAGGTGTCTGGTGGGAGGTGGTGTTGTGGGTGACCATGGGGGTCAAATCCAAATCAACGCAGCGTTCTTCGGGCAGAGGCGTGCAAATCAAACCCCTCCCGTAGGTGGCCATGAAATTGATCATCTCGGGGGTTACCAACGATGCTGCGGCGACAAAATCACCTTCGTTTTCCCGATCCTCATCGTCCACCACCACAATAACGCCCCCGCGGGCAATCGCTTCTATAGCCTCTTCGATGGTGTTTAGCATGTCGGGGAAAGGGTTTGTTTCCGCAAAAATACGGCCCTGGCGCTACCATCGTTAATTTGGGAGCTTCAAAAGCACCCCCAACGTTGAGCCTAACCACTGACTCTTACGCCGCCCCCGGTACCCATTCTTTGGGGTATTCAAGGCCTGAACAGCGGCTTTTTGACGTTGCGTGGATACTTTTTGTGGCTTCCATTCCCCTTTCGAAAGCCATGGGCTCCTTGGCCGAGGCCCTCATGGCTTGTTGCTGGCTGGCTTCACTGCGGAGATCGGGCCGGGCTGCTCAGGTTTGGGAAAATTGGAGAATGCAACCATTGTTATGGGGATTCCCTGCCCTGTATATCCTGTTCCTTGTGGGCGGGCTGTACTCTCAGAGCGTAGGGGATACTCTTCAAGAACTCAATCAGAAACATTATTTTTTGACCTTGCCTCTGATGTTGGGGACCCTGACCCCCTCGCCCAGGGTCATGCGTCAAGCTTTGCTCGCTTTTGGGGTTGCGAATGTATTGGTTGCCTTGATGATCGTGGGCCTAGTATGGAATGGGAAACCTTGGTTTTTGGGAACCCCCGATATCCCATCGCCCTTGGTTCAACGCCCTCGGGCTTCGATGTTTCTGGCCTTTGCCTTGCTAGGCTTCCTAACCGAATCAATGGAGAAATTCCGGGCTGGGCAACGCGATTCCACGGGTTGGTGGATACGGGGCCTCGCAATGTTCTTCCTTTTGGCTGGACTCCTGCTGCTCAAAGGCCGAATTGGCCAAGTAGGTCTCTTGGTCGGTTTGGCATGGATTGTTTGGAATACGTTTGAAGGTATAAGGCAGCGGCTTGGGGGCCTGATCCTCCTGGTTACTTTGAGCCTCTTGGCCTGGAATACCCTGGATTCGGTGCGTAAGCCATTCTTGGAAGCCTTTAACGAAATAAAAGAAAGCCAACAAGGCTACCCCAACAGCGAACCGGAATTTTCATCGATGGGCATGCGCTTCACGTATTGGTCAACCTACCTCAACCTTTGGTCTCAACACCCTTGGTTAGGGGTGGGCACCGGGGATATGGTTCCGATAGGCCGTCAACTTTTTGAGGACCATCCCTTGGAAATCCCCTACCATCGACCGCACCAACAATGGTTGGAATTGGGGGTCCAACTTGGGTTACCAGGGGTTTGCCTCCTGGCTTGGGCCTGGTGGCTGTGGTGGAAGCACCGTCCCCTAAAGAATCGAGTCCTGGTTGAGGCGGTGCATTTGATTTTTTGGGGGAGTATGTTTCTGGATAGTACCCTAAGCACCCAAGCGGGAATCAGCGCTTTTATGGCCTTGCCTTTGGCTTTGCACTACCGTGACGGCGGTTCTCCGATCGAGTCGCTGAAGGCAATTAATCCAGCGCGGCCCATTCAAAGGCCTGAGACAATGCATTCCAGGCCTTTACAGGATTTTCTTCAAAAACGGACCCCATAACCACCCAATCGGCTCCCGCCTGTCGCAGGGCCAAGGCCTGCTGAGGGGTACGCACCCCACAACCGACGACCAGAGGCCCATCGACCACTTGCCGAACGGCTTGTACCATAGCCGTTGGAACCGGAGCCAAAGCGCCGGATCCGCAATCCAAATAGATAATTTGGAGACCCAGCTGGGTTCCAGCCAGGGCCGTTACCGCTGCAATCTCGGGTTTATCCGCCGGTATTGGCTGGGTCTGGGTGATGTAGTGGGCCGTGGTGCCCTTGCCCCCATCCACCAAGAGATAGCCTGTAGGCAAGATCTTCAGTCCCGAATTTCGGAGCAAAACAGCCGCCTGAACATGGTGACCAATGAGGTATTCCGGATTGCGGCCCGATATCAAAGAGAGGAGCAACAAGGCGTCGGCCTTGGAAGAGACCTGCAGCATGGAACCCGGGAACAGGACAACGGGCAGGTTGACATGCTCCGCTAGCCAATCCAGGGTTTCTTGGTAGGCCGTCGTGGTCTGCAGACTCCCTCCCACCAAAAAGCCTTGAACCGGTCCTCGATCCATTTCAGGCAAGAGGGTTTCCCATTCCTTTGGACGAAAACGATCCGGATCCAACAAGACCCAAATGCCCGGATCCCCGGAATTACGCTGGCTTAGGTTAACTTTGGAGCAGGCCATGGTTTACCCAAAGATACCTGCTTCAGACGCATTAGGAACCTTGAAGGTTGTGTTAAGGCAGGGTCTCGTCTTGATTTTGGCCCTAATAAGTTTCTCGGCCGGAGACACACCTACGCTCCAATTAGGCTGGCAGGGTCTTCCCAAAGAATTCAGAAACGCTGAAGATTGGAAAATCGCAGGACAAACCCAAGGTGGCCTGTGGTTTTATCTCCGCTACCGCGGACAGTACCAATTGGAATGGAGAGACACTCGCAATCAGTTTCGCAAACGCATCCAATTGCCAGCCTACATGGTCAGCAATGTTTTCCTCAAGGTTGTCGAAACCGGTGGTAAAACGACCCTGCTTTTTGACCTCTTCAATGCGGAGGGCGGAGAGCATGGATTTTTTGGAGCCTCCCTGCATCCCGACAGTAGCGCGATAGGCCAACCCATTTTGATTGCAGAGGTCAAAAATCTTGGAAATCGGGACCCGGCCAGGTATCAAGTGGTCAGCGACCCCCAATCCTCGGAATTATTGATCCTGCATCATACCATGCGAGCCAAAGTCCTGGAAGTGCAGGCCACGGTTCTCAATAAAAGCTTGGAAGTGGTGGATACGCTTAGCCATCTTGTCCGAGGATTTGGGGATAATCCTTTTCGAGAACTCTTTTTTGAAGCCTGTTACGATGTTCGACGGGTTGGTCCTCGACGTCTAGGCTTTTTGTTTGATTTCAAAGATCAGGCGAGGGACCGCAAGCCTCCTCAGCAAGGGGTGATGCTTATGGATTGGGGCCAAAGAAAAGTTCATGCCTTTGAACTCAAAGCCCCGTCGGTAAGTTTACAAATCCTGGATTTGGCCTCTACGGGTGGGAGTGATACCGTCCTTATCTACGGTTTTGCCACGGGACAGGGAAACAGAACCCCTTTAGCTGTTCTTTGTTATGGTTTTCGTTTTTACGGACAAGAGCCTTATCCCCTCGATGTGAAAGTCTCAACCCTGGGAGCAGATTTTATTCGTCAAAGTGAACTCTTGTCCAATGTTTCAAGGGCCTCCAATGTTCGACACCTTCCTGAATTGCATTTACAAACCCACCGCGATCGCTCGGTGACCCTGGCTTGGCGTCGAAGGTATCGCAGTTCGGAAACCTTGGTGCAGTACACCCAGGGCATGCCTATCTACCGGGAAATTGTACGACACCACGCCGAGGAATGGGTTTTGGCCCGTTGCAATCCCCAGGGTGAAATTCGATGGAAACAACTCCTTCCGATGAATCTGATTATGCAGGAACCCGGTGAACAGCTCGAAAGCCAAAGCCTGGTCTTGGGGCCGTCGGTTTGGTTAACGGGCTACCAAACCCTGAACAACAAAACACGCCCTTTTGTCTACAAAATCCAGGCGGATGGTTCGGTCATCAACGGGGATTTGGAGGGCCGACTGGACGAATTGCAGATCACCTGGAGCCGACCCTTGAGCGCAGACCCCAACACCTCGCTGTTTCCTTCCAAACGCGGTGGACGCGAAGGCCTGCTTTACCTCCATCATGTGGCCCCATGATTTCACTTTGGTTTTCTAGGCTCTTTGCTCCTTGGAATTATTTATTGGCCGCCCCGGTGGCCGCTTTGTTTTTTGTCTGGAGTGCCTGGCAGGGTCCAATTCTGTGGGCAATTCCTTGGAAGGGATCGGTCCCTTATTCGGTTTGGACCTTGGCCATGGTTTGGGCTGGCATTGCAACGGTTTTGGTCATGACCGAACGGTTTTTGCAGAATCGTCTCAAAGCTGGTGATGGCTATGGTCCTGGATTTTTGGTTTGGGTTTTGGTGATTTGTTCAACGGATGCCGGGCACTGGCCATGGGCCATGGTCATGGGAACCCTCAGCTTGGCCTTGTTTACGCTGGCCTGGTTGCATTTTCAAAACAATGAACATGGTCTTTCCCTGTTTGGCGCAGGGGTGGCGGCCGGTTTGGGGAGCTTGTTTTATGCACCGCTCCTGGCCTTGCCTGTTTTTGGGGTCTTTGCTTTGGGATTTTGGCACCAAAAGTCGCTGCGAAGAAGCGCTGTTTTTTTGATGGGGATGGGACTGCCTTGGTATTACCGAGCTGCCCAAACAATGCTGGCCGGGAAGGACCCTGCTTTGGTTTGGTCGACGAACCTGAACCCCGCATGGTTGTTACCGACCACCCATGGTGGAATTTTAACCTGGGACTGGTTGTTTTTACTTGGTTTGGCCTGCGCGGGTCAAGCGTTTCGATGGCTGCAACCCGCCGAATTCCAACCCTTCTTGCGCACCGTATTTTCCCAGGCCTTGTTTCTCTTGACCGTCTTGTTCTTCTTTGCATGGGTTTTCGATTCGGACCCTTGGGTGCTTTTGGCGGTATCCGCCCCGGTTTGGTCCCTTTGGGGAGGGGCTTATCTTCAATTTCGGGATACCCCTTGGGTTAACGATCTGTTGGTTTTGGTTTGGCTGGTGCTTTGGGTGCAAAAAACAACCTTTTAGGGCCCACCGCGTGCAGGTTCACCAACAGCAGGCCTAAATTTGGGTCTTATAAATTCCTATTCTATGAAAGTCGGCATTGTTGTTTTCCCGGGTTCGAACTGCGATGCCGATACCCTGCAGGCCTTTGGGTCTTTGGCAGGGGTTGATGCCCGGCTCCTGTGGCATAAGGATACTGATTTGCAAGGAAGTGACTTGGTGATTTTGCCGGGTGGTTTTAGCTATGGGGATTATTTGCGTTCCGGTGCCATCGCACGGTTTGCAGGCATTATGGAACCTGTCCGGCGTTTTGCAGAACAAGGCGGCTATATTTTGGGGATTTGCAACGGGTTTCAGGTTTTGACCGAAGCGGGCTTACTGCCAGGCGCTTTGCTTCGTAACACATCCCGGCTTTTCATCTCCCAAGATGTTTATCTACAACCGGTTAGCCGAGTTGCAGCCATGAGCAAAAACCTGGATACCCAACGAACCTACCAAATCCCCATTGCTCACGGAGAAGGCCGATACTACACCGATGCTGATGGCTTGAAATCCTTGCAGGACGGAGACCAAATCATGTTTCGTTATGTAAATGCGGCAGGCCATCGCGATGAGGCCTCGAACCCCAACGGTTCGTTGGCCGATATAGCCGGTATCTGCAGCCCCAACGGTCGGGTTATGGGCCTCATGCCCCATCCCGAACGGGCTGTAAATCCGTTGTTGGGACTGGAAGACGGTCTACCCCTTTTGGATGGCCTTATGAATTCCCTCACCCTGTAGCCCAAGGGCTTCCATCGTTTTGGAAACCGCAGCGGCCGGGCTGTATTGCCCGGTGCGCACGCCTTCCTCAATCGTTTGACCGACTTCCGAACCCCGTCCCTCCCCCATGACCGCCCACAAGGTCTGGTTAAGTTTGCGGCGGTATTGATGAATCCTTTGTTCGGACCGCTTGGCTCGCAACCATGGGTCAAAACCAGGGAGGTTTTGAAGCGTTTGAAGCGTTGACCAAAAAGCATCCAAACCCGTTTCTTTTAGGGCGCTCAAGGTTAAACAAGGAACTTGCCAACCCTCCAAAGCGTGCGGTGGAAACAAGGCCAAAGCCGAACGATAAAACGAACAGGTCTCGAGGGCGGCGTCTATACCATCACCGTCAGCCTTGTTGACCAAGACGGTGTCTGCTGCTTCGACAATGCCCCTTTTGATTCCTTGCAATTCGTCCCCGGAGCGTCCCAGCAAAACCAAGAGGGTCCAATCCACCAGGTTCGAAACCTCCGTCTCGTTCTGACCGACCCCAACCGTTTCCACCATGACCCAATCAAATCCGGCAAATCGGCATAAATCCATCGCCTCCTGGGTTGCGCGGGCGGTTCCGCCTAGCATGGTACCGGCAGGCGAAGGACGAACAAAGGCCTGATCGCGGGTTGCCAAACGCTGCATACGGGTTTTGTCCCCCAGAATGCTCCCACCACTTTTGGCAGAGGACGGGTCTATCGCCAGGACAGCGACACGATGACCTCTGTCCAAGGCTTGGCATCCCAATAAATCAATCAAAGTGCTCTTCCCTGCTCCAGGGGGTCCGGTCACCGCCATGGACCAGCCAAGGGGGTTTGGGTTGTCCCTTTGGACCAGGGTACGGTCCACCTTGTCCATCAAAAAATCGGCCGCTTCCCGATCCGAGGCTCGACGACTCTCGACCAAGGTGATGGAACGAGCCAAAGCTCGACGGCTACCCTGCCTCAAGTCGTCCAGCAAGCGGTGAATTTCTGTAGAATCAACCATGGGTGGGCTGTTCTCCGGGCGATGGACCCAAAATCTGGATCGCTGCCTCCGATAATCGAGTTCCTGGGCCAAAAATGGCCTGAACACCGGCATCGTATAAAGCGGCATGATCTTGGGGGGGTACAACACCACCCAGAATAACGCGGACATCGTGGGCACCGGCCGCTTTTAGCTCCCGAATAAGGTCAGGAATTAAGCTACGATGACCAGCTGCAAGCGAAGAAACCCCAACCCAGTGTACATCGTTTTCCATCGCCTGTTTTGCACATTCAGCCGGTGTTTGAAACAAAGGTCCCAAATCCACATCGAAACCCAAATCTGCAAAACCAGTCGCAATGATTTTGGCACCGCGGTCATGGCCATCCTGACCCAGTTTGGCTACCAAAATCCGTGGGCGGCGGCCGTGTTCTTCAGCAAAGGCGCGAACGGCAGATTGGGCTTTTTCAAAATGGATGTCGTGGGCCATTTGTTGGGCATATACGCCTTGAATGCTAAAAGGCTGGGCCGTATACCTTCCAAAAATATCCTCCAAAGCCCCAGAAATCTCCCCCAAGGTTGCCCGGAAACGGGCCGCCTCCACCGCGCGTTCCATGATTCCATACCCATGCGGTTGTTGATCATCGCGACCCTGGCCGCCGTTTGAATGCTCCGAAGCCATGGCAAGGGCGGCTTCCCTCAAGGCCTTCAAAGCGTTTTGAACAGCAACCTCATCGCGATCCGCTCGAAGGGATTGAAGGGAATCCAACTGAGCCTTGAGGACTTGCTCGTGGTCCACTTTGAGTAAGGGGATTTCGGGGGTGACCAAACCCACCAGAGGCGTGTAGGCGTTGACCCCAACAATGGGATCGGTTCCGGAATCAATGCGTGCTTGTTTGCGAGCAGCAGCCTCTTCGATGCGTCGTTTGGGCAATGAACTTTCCAAGGCTTTGGTCATGCCACCGGCCTCCTCAATTTCATGAATTCGATCCAATGCTTGCCTAACCAAGGATTGTGTTCGTTGTTCTAACAAAGGAGACCCACCCAAAGGATCAACCCATGAACATAGACCGCAATCGCGTTGCAGGTACAATTGGGTGTTACGGGCAATTCGAGCGGAGTAGTCGGTTGGTAGGGCCAGGGCTTCATCCAAGGCGTTGGTATGAAGGCTTTGGGTACCTCCCAAAATGGCTGCCAAGGCCTCAAGGCAGGTTCGAGCGATGTTGTTGTAGGGATCTTGTTGGGTAAGGCTCCAACCCGAGGTTTGGCAATGGGTTCGAAGCGCCATGGCCTTGGGGGACTCAGCGCCCATGGCCCGGGTGATTCGTGACCATAACAACCGACCCGCCCGAAGTTTGGCTATTTCGGTGACCAAATCCATGCCCGTAGCCCAAAAAAACGAGAGACGGGGGGCAAAATCATCCAAACGAAGACCGGCACGCATTCCAGCGCGCAAATATTCCATGCCGTCCGCTAAGGTATAAGCCAATTCCAATTCTGCCGGGGCACCGGCCTCGTGCATATGGTAGCCCGATATGCTTATAGAATTGAACCGAGGCATGTTGCGTGAACAAAAGCCAAAAATTTCGGCAATGATTTGCATGGAGGGGCCCGGTGGGTAGATGTAGGTGTTCCGCACCATGAACTCCTTGAGGATATCGTTTTGGATGGTTCCGCTCAAGCGATGGGCGGGCACCCCGCTCTCCTCGGCCGCAACAACAAAAAAAGCAAGTATGGGAACCACGGCGCCGTTCATGGTCATGCTGACGGACAATTGATCCAAAGGCAAATCTTGGAACAAAATCTTCATGTCCTCGACCGAATCGATGGCCACACCGGCCTTTCCGACGTCCGCCAAGGCACGGGGATGGTCCGAATCGTAACCCCGGTGCGTGGGTAGGTCAAAGGCCACCGAAAGACCCTTTTGACCAGCGGCCAAATTGCGCTTATAAAACGCATTGGACTCGGTCGCCGTGCTAAAGCCAGCGTATTGACGAATGGTCCAAGGTCGTTGAAGGTACATGGTGGCGTAGGGTCCACGCAAAAAGGGCGGTACCCCAGCCTCCCAACCAGCCGGCAAGACCGAGCGGGGTTCATCCAAACCGAGGGACATTTTTGACAAGGGTTCACGGTCCCAAATCGCTTCAACATCGGATGTTCGTTCGGGATTGGAACCTACGGACCCCGCAGACCGGGCCTGCCACCATGCCCATACACCTCCGCTGGCTTCTATTTCACCCAGAACAGTGCGGACTTCGGCCCAGGCGGCCCGTTCCACATCCTGAAGGGTCCCCGAGCCAGCGGCCAATTGCAAACCTTGAGCCAGGGCCGCTTCATCTCGTAACAACAATTGGACATTGCGAGGCAGGCGACGAAGGTCCTCGGGCCCGGCTCCTTGCAATTCGCCTACCAAATCCGGCAAAAAAACGATCGCTGCTCCGCCCAATACCGCTGAGAGCGTTGTGGTCGTCATTTGCAAAAGACGATCCGCATCGTCGTTGGCTGCTGGAAGATGCTTTGCGTTGTTACGATAGACGGATAGGCATCGATGAGGGGTGATACCGGCACACAAGGCTTGGAGGCCTTTGGTTGCCACCCCCTGCAAAGCGATTTCCTGTATAAACAAAGTACCCGGATTCCATTCGAGCGAAATCGGAATCTTTAATCCGCTTTCGGTGCGACGGGCTTCCTCCAACCATTCGCCCGCCAAGGCCAGAAGCAAGGCCAGAACCGTTGTGGATTCCAGGCCTTGTCCCTCGAAATCTGAGGCCCTCAACAGCACAGGGCTCGCCAACGGCCATTTGGAATGCCGTTGAAGGGCCAACTCCAAGGCCCCTCGTAATTCATTATTAAAATCCAGTTCATGGCGGGCCTGCAGCAACGATGCAGTTCCCCACAGACGACCCTGTACCGACCACAAGTCCGTCGGCCTGTGGTGATGCTCCGCCCATTGGCCTAGCAAGCCCAAAGCTTCGCTGTAATCCCAATCCCGAAAATCAACATGCAGATAATTCCATTCGATGCCCGTGGAGGCGGCCAAAAAATCAGAATACGTTGGGAAGGACCCTCTTAAACCCACAGCATCCACACCGGAGGTCACTGCTTCCAAAAACTGTTGGTTCCATACCGTAGGACCATCCCCTTGAAGGTTGATCCAAGACCCAACGGCCCAACCCCCGGATGAAGGCACTTTCAAATCAAGCTGAAAATCAGGTTCAGCAGATCCCGATCGGTAAGGTGCTACGTTTGAATTCGCAAAACAGGGTACGCTGGCCTTTGTTGGATGGGAATCTTCCCACTCTTTTTGCCAAATATATTGATGCTTTTGGGCCGCTTCTTTTTCGAAATCATCCGGGCCCCAACGGTCCTGCAAGCTTTGATAAAAAGCGAGGGGTAACCGACCTGCCATGGTTCAATCGGCCACGACTTCGCGTACCTCGGGAACCATACGCCTCAAAAGATTCTCGATGCCTGCTTTGAGTGTTAAGGAGGAAGATGGGCAACCATTGCATGCCCCACGCAAAACAACCCTTACCTGCCCTGTCACCGGGTCAAAGGATTTGAGTTGAATAGCTCCGCCGTCTTGTTCAACCGCAGGCTGTATATAATCCCGAAGAATTTCGTCAATTTTGGCCTCCAAAACCCCGCTGCTCTTGAGGCCTTGGTCACTCTCCCCTCCTGATGAAGCATCCAAGGAAGTTCCAAAAGAAGAATCAAGGGTATATCGATGGGATTGATGCGTCCAGGCCTCCGCATCAACAATTGGTAGGCCTGCATTAAGGTAATGCATCATAAAATCCCTGAAAACAGGAATTAGTTCGGCCCAATCATCATCCGTTGCCCGTGTTAAGGAGACAAAATGATTGGAAATCATCACCGAGGACAGAAACGGAAATTCCAAAAGACCGATTGCCAAAGGACTCAAGGTGTTGGGTAGATTCCGATCCACTTCCAGCAAATGACCCGGTAACAAAGCCCGGTTGGTAATCAACTTGATAACCGACGGGTTGGGTGTTGATTCTGCAAAAACTTGGACCGGTCCGCCGGCATCTATTGCATTTTCCATGTATTGAGATACTGGGTATTGAATTGACCTGTAAGGAAATTAGGGTCCTTGAGCATTTGGAGATGAAAGGGAATAGTGGTTTTGACCCCTTCAACCACAAACTCCGAAAGAGCGCGCTCCATGGTCGCAATAGCTTCCTCCCGGGTTTGGGCCACGGTTATCAATTTGGCTATCATGGAATCGTAGTAGGGCGGTATAACATATCCCGAATAAATGTGGGTATCCACGCGAACTCCGTGTCCACCGGGAACATGCAACGTTGTAATTCGTCCCGGAGATGGTCGAAAATCGTTGAATGGGTCCTCTGCATTAATTCGGCATTCAATCGCATGCATGTTTGGTATGTAATTTTTTCCGGAAATCGGAATGCCAGCAGCGACTTTGATTTGTTCTTTGATCAAATCATAATCAATGACCTCTTCGGTCACGGGATGTTCCACCTGAATACGGGTGTTCATCTCCATGAAATAAAAATTGCGATACTTATCTACCAAAAATTCAATGGTACCGGCCCCTTCGTAATTCACGGCAAGGGCCCCACGAATCGCAGCCTCACCCATACGCTCCCGCAATTCATCGGTCATGAAGGGAGATGGCGACTCTTCAATTAATTTCTGATGCCTGCGCTGAATTGAACAGTCCCGCTCACTCAGGTGGCATGCTTTGCCAAATTGATCCCCTACAACCTGTATCTCGATATGACGAGGCTCTTCAATATACTTTTCCATGTACAGCCCATCGTTCCCAAAGGCCGCAGCGGATTCCATACGGGCGGATTCCATGGCCGGCAGAAGTTCTTCTTCTTTCCAAATGACCCGCATTCCCCGACCACCGCCACCGGCCGTGGCTTTGACTATGACTGGATACCCAATTTCGGCCGCCAATTTAATTGCCTCGCTTTCCGAACCTAACAGGCCATCCGAACCAGGAACGGTTGGAACACCGGCTTTTTTCATGGTTTCTTTGGCCGTGATTTTATCCCCCATGGCCCGGATAGACTCGGGAGTGGGCCCGATAAACTTAATGTTATAATCCCTGCAAACCTCAGCAAATTTGGCGTTTTCGGACAAAAAGCCATAGCCGGGATGAATCGCATCGGCGTTGGTAATCTCGGCAGCAGCCAGAATTTGAGGAATGTTAAGATAGGAATCCATCGAGCGAGGGGGTCCTATGCATACCGCTTCGTCTGCAAAGCGAACATGCAAGCTTTCCCGATCAGCCGTTGAATAGACCGCTACGGTTTTGATGCCCATTTCTTTGCAGGTGCGAATAATGCGAAGGGCTATTTCGCCACGGTTGGCGATAAGGATTTTCTTGAACAAGGGGTCTTTGTTTGGTTTAGGTTGCCATTCAAGGGTCAGGAATTAATCCTGAGCCACCACAAACAAGGGCTGATCAAATTCTACCGGAACGGCGTTTTCGACAAGGATATCAACCACCGTGCCGCTAAATTCAGCTTCAATTTCGTTAAATAACTTCATGGCTTCAATAATGCACAGCGTCTGACCTTTTTGGACACGATCCCCTACCTTAACAAAGGGATCTTTGTCCGGGCCGGCCGAACGATAAAAAGTACCCACCATGGGAGCTTTAACCGAGGTACCCGCCGGCATGGCGGGGGTAGCGGGAGCCGCTGCAGGCGTTGCGTCAACGACGGCAGGCACGGAATGGGTGGGGGCCTGCATCGCAGGCGGTGCGGACATGGCCACTGCGGCCTGGGCCTGAGCTCCTGTTTTAATATGAATTTTGAATCCTTCTTTGTCGATTTCCACTTCGGAAACACCGGATTTGGCGACGAAGCGAATCAATTCCTGAATTTCTTTGATTTCCATTGGGTTTGCTTTAAAAATTTAAAAAACAAGGGCTTCGGCTAAACTACTTGACACGCTCTACATAATCACCGGTCCGGGTATCGATTTTGATCTTGTCGCCTTGATTCACAAAAAGGGGAACCTGCACGGTGGGGCCTTCGTCAATCACGGCAGCCTTTAACGCCGTACCCGATGCCGTATCCCCCCGCAAACCGGGTTCGGTATAGGTCACAGTGCCTTCGACATGGTGGGGCAATTCACAGGTTAGGATCGTCTCATCTTCGGTATTGACCAAAACCAGGCAAACAGCGCCTTCTTTCAAAAACTGAGGTGCGTTGATTTTGAACTCTTCCAAAGAATTCTGTTCAAAGGATTCGGCATCCATAAAATGGTAACCCATATCGTCCTTGTAAAGAAACTGGTATTCCCTCGTTTCGACCCGCACCGGGTCTATTTTGGCACCGGCGGGGAATGTATTTTCCAAAACCCGACCGTTGGTCAGACTTTTGAGCTTGGACCGCACAAAAGCTGCACCTTTACCGGGCTTGACATGAAGAAATTCCACAACCTGGTAGATGTCGTTGTTGAATTTGAGGCAAAGGCCGTTGCGAAATTCGGAAGTGGATGCCATAAAAGAGTGCTTTTGGGGAAGAAATTGGGAAGTTAGTTGTTTGATTCGTAGGCCCATTTAAGCCAAATGGAGCCCCAGGTAAAGCCGCCACCAAAGGCCGCCAAAATTAGATTGTCACCGGGGTGTAGTTGTTTTTCCCATTCCCATAAACACAGCGGAATGGTTGCGTTGGTGGTGTTACCGTAACGGTCAATGTTAACCATCACTTTGGATTCAGGGAGACCCGCGCGATCCCGGGTGGCATCAATGATGCGCTTGTTGGCCTGGTGGGGAACCAACCACGCGATATCATCAGCCGTAAGCCCGTTCTTTTCCATTATTTCAGCAGCCACATCGGCCATACCGGTGACAGCGAACTTAAAAACGGTCTTGCCCTCTTGGTGTACATAATGTTCGCGTGCATCAACGCTGCGATGCGATGCAGGATTCAAGGATCCCCCGGCTTTTTGGTAGAGGTATTGTCGGCCTGAACCATCGCTTTTGAGCAAAAAATCCATTATTCCTAGACCTTCTGTGTTGGGTTCCACCAAAACAGCCCCGGCCCCATCCCCAAAAAGGAAGGCCGTTGCCCTATCCTCGAGGTTAAGAATGGAGGTCATTTTGTCGGCTCCAACCACCACAATCCGTTGAAAACGACCGGATTCTACAAAGGCCGCTGCGGTACTCAAACCGTAGAGAAAACCCGAACAGGCCGCGGATAAATCATACCCTACCGCATTCACCGCCCCGACTTTGTCGGTTATGATGTTGGCAGTTGCCGGAAACAGCATATCAGGGGTCGCCGTACAACAAATCAATAAATCAATATCGGAAGGCAGAAGGTTCTTTTTGTTTAAAAGTCCTCGTACGGCCTCCACGGCCATGTCAGAAGTGGCCAGGGCATCGTCGTTAAGCCAGCGACGTTCCCGAATGCCGGAACGGGTATAAATCCACTCGTCGGTGGTATCGATGTATTGCGTCAAATCCTGATTGGTCACCACATGCGGTGGAACCCAGGCGTGGACGCCGGTGATAGCTGCGCGTGCACCTAACATGGAAGGGAGGGCCATGCCTACCGGTGCTGCTTAGGCCTGTGTGTCAATAACAACTTTGCCTTTGTAATACATCTTCCCTTCGAACCAATGCGCCCGGTGAAACAAATGGGGCTGACCGGTGGTTGGGCAGGTGGCCAGGGTAGCGACGGCGGCATGATCGTTGGCACGGCGCTTGTCACGACGGCTTCTGGAATGGCGGTGTTTTGGATTTGGCATGGCTTAAGAAAAATTGATTTGTTTGAGTTGTTCCCAGCGAGGATCGGTTTGATCGGTTGCGGGGGTTTTGGATGCGGCCCCCTCGGAAAGGGCCTCAAAATTAGACGGGGCTTGGCAAGGAAGCCCGGATTCACCACAAACAGCCCTTAGGGGGAGATGAAGGTGAATGTTTTCGTAGAAGTAATGGGCCAAATTGAGGCGGGTCTCCCCAAGCGGCAGATAAAGAATTTCGTCGTTGGATTCAGCAGGTGCCTCTGTCAGCTGAACCACCAAAACCGATTCGTCTTCGACCGGCCAAGCCAAAGGCTCCAAACAGCGGTCGCATGGCAGGTCGATAGCCCCCTTCGAAAGCACGCGGACATCCATCCGATTCCCCTGCCGGAAAAGGGTACAATCCACTTCAATGTCTGCTTTTTTTATTAAAGAGGCTTCAAAAAGCCCGAAAAAATCCCCATCCAGACGGTAATGATAGCGATGCTCGCCGTTAGGCAAGGAGGTCAGTGCTACATCAAAAGCGGATAGGGTTTGAGCGGTTTTCATGGTTGGGCCGCAAAAATACAAAAAATTACGGGGAATTTGCCCTAGTTTTCCTCGGATTGCTCCAGTTCTTTGGGTTTGGGAGCCCTTTGGAGGGCATTTTTTTCCAAATCCGCTTGGTCCAATCGGGTGCGAATTCGGTCCACGGTGGCGTAAATAGCGTGCAGGAGGGAGGAAGAATCCCCCTTCCGTAGGGCTGCTTTGTCAAAAGCCGGGCCATGATCCGGGGAGCAACGAACCAAGGGAAGACCACCGGTGAAATTCACCCCTTGTTCAAAAGCCAGGGTTTTGAAGGGAATCAAAACCTGGTCATGGTACATCCCCAAAATGGCATCAAAGCGGCTGTAAGAGGCGGTTCCCCAAAAACCATCCGCCCCATAAGGCCCAAAGACCAAGTCTCCCTCATCCCGCATTTGGCGCAGGGTTGGAATCAGGATATCTGCCTCTTCCCGGCCGAGCAAGCCCCCATCCCCCGCGTGGGGATTGAGACCAAGTACAGCGATTCGGGGTTTTGAAATTCCAAAATCCATTTTGAGGGAGGCGATCATGTCGTTGATTTTGGTTCGCAGAGCTTCGGCTTGTATGCGGGCCGGCACTTCCTGCAACGAAATATGCCCGGTTAAGGTCGCAACGCGTAAATCGTCGGCCACCATCCACATCAAGGAACGGGCCTTGGAGGCATTGGGCAGGGCCGAGCGAACAGCAGCCTCCAAGAATTCGGTATGTCCTGCAAAGCGAAAGGTCTCGGACTGCATGAGGTTTTTGTCAATCGGCAACGTCACCAAACCCGCCGCTTTGCCGTTGATGCAGTCCTCGGTCGCTCTTCGAAGGGAGATTTCGGCAAACCGAGCCAAGGTCGGGTCGGCTTCGCCGGGACGCAGGCTCAATTCATCTTGCCAACAAACAACGAGGTTGAATTTGCGCGGTTGGGCCTGGGATGCATCGGCAACCGTCTGGTAATTCCAGTCCTGAAGGCCCATCTCTTTACGGTAAAACCCTACGACACGGCCCGATGCATACAAAACAGGGGTGCATTGGTTCAGCATGCGGGGATCCGAGAAAATTTTGAGGAGCAAGGGCAAACCTACCCCGTTCAGGTCACCACAGCTAAAGGCCAATACAGGTTGGTTCATATGGATTTGGGGTTAACACGCCTGCGGGTGTTGGATGGCCCTCTGGAGGCTTGAAGGGCGACCGCATGAGCACGCAAAAATGCGTACAAAAGGCGCACGCCGTGACCCGTTCCGTGGCGACCTCGGTACCCGCTTTCTGCATCAAGAAACGCAGGGCCTGCAATGTCCAAATGAACCCAGGGATAATCTGTAAAATGTTCCAAGAATTTGGCCGCCGTGATGGCGCCGGCTTCTCGGCCACCGATGTTTTTGAGATCGGCGACCGGCGTTTTGATCATTTCCCCGTATTCATCCCACAAGGGCAAGGATACGAGGCGTTCGTAGGTAGCCATTCCCGCCTCCATCAAAGGCATGATCAAGGCGGCATCGGCGGTCCCCATGCACGGGGTCCCGTGGTTACCCAGCGCCATTACTGCCGAACCTGTCAAAGTGGCCAAATCCACCACCAGGGAAGGCTTGTAGCGTTTGGCATAATGCAAAGCGTCGGCCAAAATGAGTCGCCCTTCTGCATCGGTGTTCAAGACCTCCACGGTGGTACCATCCGAAATTCGAATCACATCGCCGGGCGCATAGGCATCTCCACCGGGTCGGTTATCCGTCGCCGGGACCAAGCCTACCACATGCAACGGTAATTGATTGGCGGCAATGGCCTGCATGACCGCCCCAACGGCCGCCGCGCCTGCCATATCGCATTTCATAGAATCCATGCTCCCGGGCGTTGGCTTGAGGCTGAGCCCGCCGGTATCATAAACCACTCCTTTGCCAACCAAAACCACCGGAGCCCTGTTCACCGCGCTTCGATGCTTGTATTCCATCACCGTGAAGGTCGGTGGCCGTACCGATCCACGATTGACGGCCAGGAGGCCCCCCATTCCCTCTTTGCGAATACGGGCCTCGTTCCAAACAGTTACTTTAAAGCCGTATTGACGACCAGAACGCTTAAAGGCTTGAGACAATTCAACGGCCCCCATGGCTGACTGCGGTTCGTTGACCCAATCCCTGGCTGTGAAAACGGCCTTGGAAACTTCGAGCAATTCCTGAAGACGATCCTTGGGCAGGTTCTCGGCATGAATGCGCAAAGGTGCAGGCCTGCCTTCTTTGGGTGTTTTGCGGTATCGATCGAAGCGATAAGAAGCCAAAATCAAACCTTCAACCAAGGCTAGGTGAGCATCCATGCCAACCTCCGTGCCGGTCTTCAGGCTTTTGATTTTTTGGGTCCTGCATAATCGTTCCAAACGGTAACCCGCCATCCGAAGGGCTTCATGCCGACGATGCATGGCTTCGATGCCGTAAAGGTTCTTTTGTTCCTTTAATACATAAACCCAAACAGCCGCAGGGGCCAGGGCGACCTGTACCCACTCTCCTTCAGGGTAGCCGGCATGTTCTAAAACCGATTTCCAAGCAGGCTGCGCAAGGGAACGCAAGGCCTCGACCTTTTCAAAAACGATGGCTGAAGCAACGGATGCTCCAGCCTTAGAAGACAAAAAAACAGGTATCATAACATTTATTTTAATAAGTTAGGCGCCCAGCCATTTTTCAAGCAAGAACCCGGCCACGAACGACAAGGCAGAGGCCAATGAACCCAGAACCAGGGTTTCTCGCATGCTCCGCCACGGGGTAAGAGCGGTCACACGGCTTTTGAGCCAGCCAATCCCCATAAAACCCACCGTGGTCAAGGCAGAGGCAATCCAAAAGAGGGTAAGGGAGGCCGGCTCGTGAAGGCTCATTGGGTCCCAAAGCACGTGGAAAACAAATGTTAGAAGAGGTATGGCTCCGACCAACAAAAAGGAAATGAAGGTTGCAGTCCCACAAGCCAAGGGCGACCGGTCATCTTCGACCATGCCCAATTCCTCTTTCATCATCACCTCAACCCAACGCTCCTTATCTGCTGTTATCGTGTTTACCACCTGCTCTAACAAATCGCCTTCAAAGCCCTTGGCTTGGTAAATTTCTCGAATTTCCTCTCTTTCTTTTTCGGGCATGTGATCCACTTCCCAGGCCTCTACCTCCCTTTGCTTCCGGTAATGATCCCTTTCGGTTTTTTTGCTGAGATAGGCACCTACGCTCATCGCAAATCCATCGGCAATCAAGTTGGCTAATCCAAGGATTAAAATAACGGCCGTTGATAAGCCCGCCCCCACGGCCGCCGAAACCACCGCAAAGGTGGTCACGGAACCATCGATACCTCCGTATACCAGCTCTCCCATGTAACGGGATAGGGACGACGGCATACCGTTATCGGTTCGGTGCAGGACCGATTCATGATGATGCGGTTGAGTACCACCCGGAGGAACGCGCTCACTCATGTTTCAAAGATACCGACGAGAGCTTTGTAAATCCCCTATTTTTGACCCAAAACCATCTTTCTAAACCATTCCTATGACGGTTGCAATTGATTTTGACGGTGTCCTCCACGGTTACAGCCAAGGCTGGCAGGATGGACGAATTTACGATCCACCGGTCTCCGGAAGCAAGGAGGCTCTGGAGGCCATGAAGGCCCAGGGATGGAAAATTTATATTTACTCAACCCGCAGTAACAAACTTTATCACAAGGACAAGGTCAAAGACCAGGAGCAAGCCATGAAGGCATGGCTTGATGAACACGGGATTCCCTTCGACCGCATCTGGGGCTTTGGAAAACCCATGGCTGAACTCTACATCGACGACCGCGCCTTGACATTTCGAGGGAATTGGGAAGAAACGCTTCGGGAAGCCCAGCAATTTTCGCCTTGGAATCGCCCTCCTAAAAATCAACAATAATCCCTATCGTTGGTAGCAATTGCCCAGCGGTATTGGGAATAGACGACCCCTGGTAACGCGTGGGATCGGAAGGGTCGGTAATCAATGCACCGGTCGCCCGGTCCCGATCGGCCACCAAGAAAGCCGGACCCTGGGTTTGCTGATTCAAAGCGTTTTGGATATCGAGGTAGAGATTCAGGGCCCAGCCTTTGAATTCCCATTTGCGATCGACCCGCAAGTCCAATTGCATGGTGGCACCGCTTCGGTTGGCATTAAGTCGGGTATAATCCAAAAAGGGTCGGCCCAATTGATCCCAAACCACCTTGCGTAAGGAACTGGAATCAAAAGGCGTAAAAGGAGGCCCCCCGACATACCGATACCTTAGACCTATTTCCCAATTTTTGGCGAAAATTTTGCCCCCGGTCAAGGTCAAAAGCCAGCGATTATCCCATGCAGAAGGCGTTGGTTCGGTGGGAACACCGGTGGTTAGCCGATTTTCAAACAAGGAACGAACCCATGTTACGGCCATAATACCATAAAAACCTTTGTTTAACTTTTGTTGAAGCAAAAGCTCCATTCCATAGGTCTTCCCAGAACCTTCCGATAAGGCCGGTTCATTCCCAATAATTCCAAAATCTGCCCCAAGGTTCGCCAAGCTAATGCCACGATCCTGCAAGACCGGAACATGGCTATATCCCTTGTAAAAAGACTCAAGGGTTGCGCGAAAAGTTTTTCCACCAAAGTACTCCAAGCCTGCCACCCAATGATCACTCCCCATATAACGCAGTCCGTTGGTACGATTCACCAATTCCCCATCGGTGGCTGTTTTGAAGCCCAACAAAGTATAGGCAGGCAATTGATAATAAATGCCTGTGTTGGCATTAAAGGTCCAGCGAGGCGCAAAATTGTAGGACAACGAAAGCCGAGGCGAAAACTGATCCAGCAAGCGCGAAGTTGAAGGAGCCCAATCGCAGGCATCGAAACGCAATCCGGCGCTGGTTACCAAAAGATTGCCAAAATAAGAGCGTGAAACCTGGCCGAACAAACCCATCCGATTAAACCGCAATTCCGACTCAAAGCTTCGGCTTACAAGTTGAACGACCGAGGAACCTGCAGAAGAATCCGCAACCAATTCTTTGGAATTGTTGCGAACCGCATAACGCGAACGCTCTAAGCTCAGCCCATACGATATCTTCAAACCGGATTGGCTTCTCAATTGATGCTCAAACCGGAACCTGTTATCGCTCTCTTGGGAAAGGTAATCCTGGAGACGGAGGCTGTCCTTGTTGTTATTGATATGCTTGTATTGAACATTGTTGAGCATGTTACGACTCAACACAAAGGTCATGACTCCTGATTTTGCAAAATGTTTGTATACCAAACCGTTGGTATAATTCCACTGGGTGGTCACCGGCAAATAACCCAGGATGTATCGTTGTTGATCAACCAAGGCCGTATCGACTTTGGGATTCAAATTCGGATCGTAACTTAGGTTAAGGGATGTATTTAATTGAAACTGATCAATCGCGCCTAGACCAATAAAATACAATTCGTTTCGATCATCAATTCGATGCTTTATTTTGGCCTGAAAGCCGTTGAACGTCGGCAAAAAAGGCAATCCGATTGCCGAAAACAAAAACTGCAAATAGCTACGGCGTGCTGAGACTACGTACGAGGTCTTGGAACCCAAAGGCCCCTCGGCAATAAGACCGATATCGCTGGCCCCAACAATGGAGCGAAAAGCTGCCCGATCGGTTCGGGCATCCTTTTGACGAAACTCAAAAACCGAACTCAAGGCATTGCCTCGGTTGGCAGGGAAGGCCCCTGAATAAAAATCAACTTCGCGTATCATATCCACATTAATAATCCCTACCGGTCCACCCGAACTGCCTTGGGTCGCAAAGTGATTAATCACTGGGACCTCCACCCCATCCAGAAAAAAACGGTTTTCGTTGGGTGCACCTCCCCGGATAATGATATCGTTTCGGAAACTAACCCCGGACGATACGCCCGGTAAAGACTGGATAGCCTTGGATAAGTCTCGGTTTCCCCCTGGATTTCTTTGAATTTCTGCAACCCCTATATTCCGTAAAGACAAAGGGCTTTCTTCGGTCCTCGAAAAAGCCGAAGATTGGACTTCGACTGCTTGGAGCAATCGACTATCGGTTTCCAATTCGACATCCAGCAAGGCCACTCGAGCGTCGCTCACTTGAATTTCAAAATAGGTTTTGGGCTTGTATCCCAAAAAAGAAACCGTAACATTGTAAAACCCGCGTTCCAGGCCTTCCAGGGTGTAGATCCCCAGCTCATTGGTCGTAGTTCCACGGGTGGTGCCCACCAAAACCACGTTGGCAAAGCCAATGGGTTGACCTGTCAAGGCATCCCGAACCTTCCCGGTGATTTTTCCGTTTTGGGCAAAGGCCGAAGGAACTACACCGCAGAAAAGAATGCACAAGAGGACCCAACGCCCACGAATTAACTTAAAATTATGATTGGTTGTCGAGGATTTCATGGATTGTGTTTTGTTTGGTTCGGTAAAGTTGCCACCAGGGGATACCGGGTACCTCGTGGTGTTCCCAATGGTACCCAAAAAAATAACAGGTCACAAAGGCCCAAAAATGGTTGGCAGCCATGCTTCTGGAGCGGTGTTCGTTGTCCGGAACTCGGCCAGTGGACGGATCGCTTAAATGGGGACGATAGGTGCCAAAATAAAAAAGCTGCAATAGGCCCAAGATCGAAGGCAGAATATAAAACTGTATCATCGAAGCCGGATCGACCCCCATAGCCTTCAAAAAATTAAACAAAAGTGCGCATAACAAAACCTGGGTCCAGCGAACGTAATAGGTGATAAATTTCCAAAACCAAAGAAAAAATCGAGGGGGGCCAAAATCAGGGTCTTGGTCGGTTCCAACAAATCGATGATGACGATGGTGTTCCGGTAACATTCGAGACCAAGAATTAAAAGCAAAGCCCCATAGGCAGAAGCGACCCACCCAACGATTCAATGCAGGTCGGTGACTCACCGTTCCATGCATAGCATCGTGGGCCGTGATAAACAGACCGGTAAACAAAAAAGTTTGCAAGGCCATTAAAAGCCAGAGAACCGGATCCAACCATGACCACGATTTGCTGGTGCCCCAAACCAAAAGGGTCGCCCATGCTCCCATAATGAGAAATGCCAGGCCCAGACCCCAACCTGCACGTATCCTTCGTTGAATCAACGAACGGAATTCCGGGTCATGCCCTGGGAAAACAGATTCCCTCAATTCTTTTCGATTTGATGAAGTAAACGGCCTGACAGGGGCGAAGTCCACGGCAAAAACCAATCGACCAAGCGCCCTTTTTCGTCAACCAGGTATTTCTGGTAATTCCACCAGATTCTGGTCGAAAAAGCCCCGTTGAGACGTTGGTTGGTTAACCATTCCAGCACGGGGTCTTTGCTTTTCCCCCGGAGGGTTCCTTTGGCTAAAAGCAGAAATTCAACGCCAAAATTACGCTGGCAGTGTTCACCGATTCGAGCCCCGCTAAGGGGCTCTTGCCCGATAAAATCGTTGGTCGGGATACCGACCACAACCAGTCGGCCTTTGTATCGATTTTGGAGGTCCTGCAAGGTTTTGAGTTGAGGGGCCAGGCCACAGCCCGTGGCTGTATTCACCAGCAGAACTTTGCGACCCCGAAAGGTCTCAAAGGCTACGGAGTTCCCGTAAAGGTCCAAGGCCTGCAATTTGTAAAAGTCCATCGTATTGGTTTTGGGGGAGCCGGCTTGAGCACCACTGAACAGGTAGGTTGCCAAGCCAAAAGCGCTCAGAACCACCAAGGATAGCAAAAATGTTTGCTTTCTCATCTGTCGTTGAAACATCATCACAGGACTAAATTACTTTTTAAACAACGCATAAGTTGGGTTTGTTTGCTGCACCAGGCGAAGATGTTTAATTTTGAATCATGCTGGGGAAATTTATGCGGTTCTTGCTGGCCTTGTGGTTGACCACGTTGGGGTTAACCATCCTCTACCGCTGGGTTCCTGTCCCCATGACCCCCCTTATGGTCTTGAGATGGTTCGAGGACCCTCAACCCGGTCAGGAACATCGTTGGTATCGCGATTGGGTGCCTCTGGAAGAACTGTCCCCGCATTTGGTTCAGGCCGCTGTCGCTGCGGAGGACCAACACTTTATGAATCACAACGGCTTTGATCTGGATGCGATCCAAAAGGCCTATCGCCGCAATCAAAGCGGCCGAAAACAAAAACTCGGCGGGTCAACCATTTCACAGCAAACGGCCAAAAATGTCTTTCTATGGCCTGCCCGGAATTATTTACGCAAAGGCTTGGAAGTTTATTTTACTCTGAGCATTGAGTTGCTGTGGCCCAAGAAACGTATTATGGAGGTTTACCTCAACAGCATCGAAATGGGTCCTGGTATCTACGGGGCCGAGGCCGCTGCCCAAGCTTATTTTGACAAACCGGCCTTGCAGCTTACCCGAAGAGAAGCAGCCCTCTTGGTGGCCGCCTTCCCCAATCCACGCAAACGCAACCCTGCCAAACCAACGGCTTATTTGCGCAGGCGGGCCTCCAAAATTCAACGGTTAATGCGTCAAATTGGCCCTGTCGAACTGGAACCCGTCCCAGAGATTCAAAAGCGGTGAAGAAGATTGACCGCTACCTTGGAAGAATGTACCTGGTCAATTACGCAGGTGCTTTGGCGGTCTTTGTCTTGATTGCCATCGTTTTTGATCTAACCGAAAAGTTGGACGGCTTCTTAAAACATTCGTTGGGGGTGGCCCAGGTTTGGAACGAATACTACATCCATTTCATCCCCTATTACGCCAACCTGCTGAGTCCGCTTTTTGTTTTCATTGCCGTCATCTTTACAGGGGCTCGCTTGGCCGAACGCAATGAAATCATAACATTGCTCAATGCAGGTTGGTCGTTTGGCCGGATAAGCCGTCCCTTTTTGGGTGTCGCCCTTCTGATTGGCAGTATCAATTACGGCTTAAGCAATTTTGTCTTGCCCCCTTCCAACCGGGCCCGAATCCGCTTTGAGAGCCAATACCTTCGGGATCCGGGGTACAGCCATACCAGGCACCGTCATTTGCAGACCGCTCCGGGTCGCTTGGTCTATTTGGAATCGTATTCACACAGCGATAGCACCGGCTATCGGTTGGCCATGGACCGCTTTGTCGGGGGGCAGTTAATCTCCAGGCTAAGCTCCGAACGCTTGGTTTGGAAAACCTCTTGCCAATGCTGGGAACTAACCCAGGTAACCAAAAAATCATGGAATAACCATCGAATGAAGGTAAGTTCCTTTGATACCTTGTACCAAAAAACAGGCTTCGCACCCAAAGACTTTGGGACCTCCCTGGCGGCCGATGCCTTTTTGTTGGACCGCCATGAATTGTTAGCCACCATTCGAGAATTGGAACGCAAAGGAAGCGAACCCACCGAGGCCTTTTGGGTAGAGCATTATTCCAGGTTAGCCATCCCTTTTTCGGCCTTGATTTTTACGATGATGGGGCTCAGCCTATCCACCCAAAAAAAACGAGGCGGAATGGGGCCGGCCTTGGGCTGGGGTCTGGGTTTGTGTTTTGTATTCATTGTTATGCAAAGGTTCAGCCTCACCTTTGCAATCAAAGGAAATTTTCCGCCTTTAATCGCCGCTTGGACCCCGAACATGCTCTTTGGTTTGGCCACGGCCTACCTTTACCGAAAGGCCCCGCGCTAGAGACCTGCACTTTATGGGAAACCTAACAACGGACCAAGTCACGGGCTCCCGGTTCAAGGACCTGGCTGAAATGCATTTTATCGTCTTCATCTGGGGTTTCACGGCGATTCTGGGCAAGCTGATTCAAGTTGAAGCCCTCAACCTTGTCTGGAACCGAGTGGCCATTACAGGATTTCTTTTGGGGATCTGGGCTGCCTATCGTGGGATTCCATTGCGGGATTCCAAAACCTCGATTGGACCTATGATGGCCACCGGTCTCATTATTGCAGCCCATTGGGTCACCTTTTACCATGCGATTCGGATTTCCAATGTTTCCTTGACCCTGGCCGGATTGGCAACCTCCTCGTTTTGGGCCAGTCTACTCAAAGCTTTGTATGCGGGCAAAAGACCGGTTTTAAGAGAATGGCTTTTGTCCTTCATCGCTTTAATCGCCATGCTCCTTCTCACCAGGGTGCAGCAATTTCCTCCTTATGCGTGGTGGACTGCGTGTGTATCTGCTTTCCTTGCAGCTTGGTTCGCCATTATCAATGCTCGATTTACCCAAAAAAATGAACCCTTACGGGTTGCATTTTGGGAAATGTTTGGGGGATTGTTGGGTATTTCGGCCTGGATAGTTTTGGAAACCCAAGGGTGGGCGTTGTTGCCCGGCCTCCAAGAATCATCTAGTTCCGCCCTGTGGCCCTGGCAAATACCCACCCGCAGCGATTGGTTTTGGCTGGGGCTGTTGGCTTTGGTTTGCACCTGTTATCCCTTTGTGGCCAGTATTCGACTTATGCGTCGGATTGATCCCTTTAGTTTTGTATTATCAGTTAACATGGAACCGGTTTACGGGATCTTTTTGGGATGGCTACTTTTCCGAAACACCGAAGAAATGTCCCCGGCTTTTTACGCGGGCACCCTCCTACTCATCGGGGCCGTTGGCATGGACGCCTGGGCCCATCGTTACCGGGAACGTTTGGATCGCTGACGCAGATACCCCTCCAAGACATTGTTAAATCCATCTTGGCAATCGGCCTCCACCAAGTCAATTTGGAGCTGACCGCAACGCAGTCTTAATCCGTTCGTAAAATCGTTGTAGGCCTGAACATACGCTTCCCGGTATTCAGCTGGGTTCAATCGCATTTCTTGACCCGATTCGGGATCCACCAGTCGATAAGGTCCTTGATTCCATTCAAAACGAGCTTCGGTTTTTTGGTCTAAAACCTGGAATAACAAAACTTCGTGTCGGTTGTAGCGTAGGTGCTGCAAAGCAGAAAGAAGGGCATCGGGTTGCAGCCCGGGTTCAAAACAATCACTAAAAACCATAAGGAGACTCCGTGATGGCATGGTTTCAGCCAACTCATGAAGGGATTCAACCAAAGCTGTTTTCTTCCCATAATCTTCCGCTTTCGCCTTCAAAGCTTTTTGGAGATGCAACATGATCGTGTGGTGATGTGATTTGCCCAAACCCGGCCTGACCAAACGTTGCAAATGATGATCGCAGAGCAGGAGCCCATAAGCATCTCGCTGTCGGCGAAATACGTGGGTCAATGCGGCAACCGTACGCAGCGAAAATTCCCATTTACTGGTACCCGTCGCAGGATAAAACATTGATGCCGAAGCATCGACCAAGAGATGTGCCCTCAGGTTCGTTTCTTCTTCGTAGCGTTTGGTGAAAAACTTATCCGTGCGAGCCAAAAGTTTCCAATCCAAGTGTCGGGTGGATTCGCCGGTATTGTAAAGACGATGTTCTGCAAATTCAACCGAAAACCCATGATGGGGACTGGCATGCAGTCCCGTCAAAAAACCCTCGACCGCCTGGGCAGCCTTAAAATCGAGAACCCCTGCTGATTCAAGATCAGCAGGGGTCCACGTTTCCTTGGAATCGAACGACATCACGGGTTCATCCTAGGGGTGAATCATTTGGCTTTGGAACGCTTCTCAACCCAATTCACCGTATCCAAGACCAAAGCAGAGGCCGTAAAAATGGAAGAATACGTACCAACGATCAATCCTAAGAGAATGGCAAAAGAGAAACTCTTGATGACATCTCCTCCGAAAAGGAACAAAACAACCACGGTAATCACCGTCGTAAAGGCCGTGATAAGGGTGCGGCTCAGCGTGGTATTCAGAGCCCCGTTCATGATCTTGAGGTCGGCTGTTAGTTTGCGGTCCGCCAAATCTTCGCGCAGTCGGTCAAAGACAACCACGGTATCGTTTATGGAGTAACCCACAATGGTCAAAATGGCCGCAATAAAGGCCTGATCAATTTCCATCGAAAAAGGCATCCATTTCCAGCCCAGGGAGAAAACCGCTAGAACAACCAATACATCGTGTGCCAAAGCCACCGTTGCACCCATGGCGTATTGCCATTTGCGGAAGCGAATAACAATATAAACAAAAATCGCAATTAAGGCAAAGAGAATAGACCAAACCGCGGAGGCTTTAATGTCATCGGCAATCGTGGGTCCAACTTTTTGGGAACTCATCAGGAATTGGTCCTTGAAACTTGCTTGATCGGGGGTCGTCGTATACAAACCCCGCAGGCCCTCCCACAATTTGTTCTCCACCTCCAAATCCACCGTTTCGCTGTTATCCTGGATTTTGTAGGTCGTGGTCACCTTGAACTGACGATCTCCTCCAAAGGTTTTCACTTCCGGTGCGGATCCAAATTCACGTGTCAATGCCGTTCTCAATTCGCCCGCACCCCGATCGTTATCCAAAGCCACAACGTAACTGCGGCCTCCTTTGAAATCCACACCAAGATTGAAACCCTGGGTCGCCATGGAAATTAATCCAGCAACAATCACGGTTAGAGAAACCCCGTACCATAGACGCCTCTTGCCAAGAAAATCAAAGTTGAGTTTGTTAAACAAACCCAGAGACCAAGCATTGCCAAAAGAAATGGTTTTGCCTTTGGTAACATAATATTCCATGATCATTCGGGACAAAAACAAAGCCGCAAACAGCGAGGTCAGAATACCCACGATCAAGGTGGTCGCAAAACCTCGGATTGGACCCGAACCAAAGACATACAAAACAATACCTGTCAAAATCGTTGTTACGTTGGCATCAATGATCGAAGAGTAGGCATTGGAAAAGCCATCGGCAACAGCCTGTCGCATGCTCTTGGAACGAGCTAACTCTTCACGGATCCTTTCAAAAATCAACACATTGGCATCAACCGCCATA
>Ga0214923_10000994_pt1 | contig 41331 bp, 33 predicted proteins | sample LL1510_MetaG_FD_177993 | JGI IMG/M metagenome (GOLD analysis project Ga0214923, IMG submission 177993) | Freshwater microbial communities from Lake Lanier, Atlanta, Georgia, United States - LL-1510 | ecosystem: Environmental > Aquatic > Freshwater > Lake | place: USA: Georgia | collected... | reverse complement strand
GGCCAGCTGGCTCTCCTTGATGTTCTTTACCACGGTCGGAATTAAATAATCTAAAGCGATGGCATGTTGAATTGGATGAAGGAGGGGGAGGATCCTCAACCATCCGTGACGCCTCTTCTTCCATCCGCAAAGCTTTTATTTGCCTGAAATGTTTGAGATGCTCTTTAAGTTCATCAATGATTCCATTATCAATTGAAACATACTCGCCCGTTCCGATCATGTCTTTAAATTCAGAGGAGTCTATTCCGCCAGGATAGAGCTTTCCAAATTCATCAAACATTTTTTTGGTAATCTCAGGTTCAATTAATTTCCATAAGTCCTCTGGAATGCCTTGCATCGGTTGAATATCATTGGTCCATTTTTCAAAATTGTCCTGTGAGAGTTGATCATCTTTTTCAGATAAATGTAGTAGAAAAGACAAGGTTACTGTATTTACTAGCCTTGGTAATTTGAATGCGGCCACCCCACGAGTTACAAAATCTATTTTTACAGATGGATGAACTCCAACCATTGTTTCTACAAGTTTATTGAAACTTCCAGCATAACAGATAGATTGATTAGGGCTCTCACCAGAATCAACTCCATCAGCATCCAGATTCCCTCCTCTTTCTATCTCGTATAATCCATCCAACAGTTTATTTCTAGCATCAGTTACTTCACATCCCATTATCCTTGTGGAGTCATCATGGATGGCTAACCATATGTAACAAAAAAGTTGGATTACTTGTACTTCTGAAGTAGGTTCTTCAAACAGTCCTAGCTTGGTTTTAAATAGTCGTTCAAGGCAGTCCTGTGCGGAGACTTTTTTAATGGAATGGGGTTCAGCAGCTAGCCATTGCTTCGCTCTCTTATAAATAAAGGGGATGGAAAAAACGAGAGGATTGTAATGAGTCGCTAAGGAAGAAGCGGATAGAGAAGCACTTTCATTCACACTCGCGGTGTGAGTCGTTTGATCCTCATGAAAGATCTCTACTGGCTCTGGACGCAATTGATTTAGAAATACCAAAATAGCTCGTTTCGCAGTCTCTAAATTCTCCTGATGGGTGGTTGCCAAAGCTATCATGTGAGTTAAAACGTCAGGGGTTCGTAATTGAACTGGGACCTGTTTTAACCCATTCTTAAAAATAGATGATTGTAGTAAAAAATGCTTATACTCTAAAAATAATTCTAAATTAGTTGGGCCGTCCTCCCCAGTGAAAAATGATGTTTTATCAAGAAGCCAGCATAATCTGTTCATTTTTGCTATTTTTAGTGGGTTAGTTTTCAACTGTTCGATAAGCCTTTGAATATTATTTGTGGTTAGAAGATCAAATTCATCAAACGTCTCAAAAAATACAGAAAGTTGGGCTGCACCTTGGTCATTAACGATTAATGATTGGAAGATTTCATTATTAAGTGCGTTATATTTCTTTAGTATTTGGATAATGGTCGCGATATCTTCTGTTTTTTTCCAACTAAGAATAATATGGAAATTAAACTTTACGCTAGGTTCTCTAAGCAAGCCATTGGTATAAAGTTGCATGAGTCCATGCTGCAAAGAAGCAAATCCATCCGAATCTAGCTGCAGTATATGATCAAATATCAACGCTGAGTTATCAGATTTGCACAATTTATAATCATAAAAGGCCGTTAAAATACTAATAATACTTTTCACTCTTTCATGTGAAATGACAGCACGAAGGTTTGCATCTGTAAATAACTCTAGCTGAGATAATATTTTAATTGTAGCGCTAACATCGAGCCCATTGGGGTGATCTAACACATAAGTGTGATAATAAACCAGCTGATCTACTGGAATTTCTTGAATAAACCTCATATTGTAGAGGATCGTATGCATGGTTCCTAATGACTGTTGGCTACCAATTAACTCCGCCAAATACCGAGATCCCAGAGGGGTTGTTAGTAATTTTCTATTTTCAAGATAAGCAAGAGATTCTTTAATTTTTCTTAAGGAGTCCTTAAGATGACCATGAAATAAGTCATAATAATCATCATTCCAAAGATTTGACTTTTTCAATATAGTTAATATGCAAACAAATTCATATGGAAATTTGAATTCGTTTATTATTTTATTTAAATAAAAGTCAGCATCATCCCCAGCTAATAACCCTTGATCGTTCAAATGTTGCATGGCCTCCACGACTGAATTTCCAGCTTTTCTTTGGGTAAGGTCGTTAATCCTTGGTTCTGTTAATTTTCCGAGCCTATGCAGTAAAATTAATCCTTGGCTAATCATCACAGGAAAGGGATGCCTATTAATGGCATCGTAACAAATTTTACCTAAGGGGTGCATCAGGAGGATTCCTGCGTTATAAGCAGTAACAGTAGCATCTGCATAAGGGACTGGTTTTTTATGTTTTTCTATACCATCCATTGGCAATCCGTTGTTATAAAGTGTTTTGTATGCCTGGGTAAGTGCTATAACATTGACTGCTCTTAGCAGGGCTTTTAAGTAGTGCCGGCCCCTTTCACCAGTCATTAACTGAATCTCATTCATGTTACGTATTGCAACTTTGATGGTTGATGACTTAGGGTGATTGTTAACCAATGCGATCAGGTTTTCGCCATTTTCAGCAGGCAGAGCATTCAGAATTGCAGCGACATCGTCAATTGGCATTGTGTATAGACTCCATAATAGTGAATGGTTAAGGATAATATTATCTATGCCATTTAGTCAGCTAACGCCGCATAAAGCATCATCCTTACCAAGATAGTGAGCGATAATAATAGTAAACACTGTTTAGCTCAAGAATTAATTGTTCATAATAGCGGTAATTACGCCATAAAAAATACGTATAGAAAATTTTAATGCAATCTAAGGTGTCTTGGCGGAAGTAATCACGGGTGTTAGGTACAATTCTTCTTCCTGAATATACTTAAGCACAGGTGCTGGTAAATAAGCATCTAAGTTTCTTCCTGTAGGAATTTGGCTCTTAAGCCAACTCGATGAAATTGGATATTGGCCGGCATCATACAAGCAGATACTACCAAAAGGGTGGGCGAGCAAGAGTGATTTGTCAAAGACTTCATGTGCTAACAATTTTTTGCTTAATGGTTCAGGCAGGACAACGTCTTTCTCTATTTTTCTCTTCATCACCAATAAATGACACCGTGAAAAAATTTGCTCGTAACAGTGCCATTCTGGTAATTGGATAAAGGCATCCATTCCTAGTAATAAGGTAATAGATGCATCATTCCCCAACTCATTTCGAAAACTGTTTAGACTATCGACCATATACGAAGGGCCTGGACGAGATAATTCACGGGTGTCAATTTCAAATTGAGGGTAATCATTTAACATCAATTGGAGCATGCAAAGGCGCTGCTCACTAGAGGCAATGGTTGCTTCTTTGAGAGCCGGCAATTTACAAGGCATAAAAACAAATTGTTCAAAACACAAGTCATTTTGAACGGCAAGTGCGGTATTTAAATGCCCATAATGTGGCGGGTCGAAGCTCCCGCCATAGATCAGAATAGTTTTTATTTTGAGCTCCCTATGCATAATGAGATAACGATGTTATCAAGACCATGCCATACTCGTTGAGTTTGGCTGGTTTTAATAAATTCATCAATCGCTTTTGCGCGATGCAATAATTGATGGAGATCTTGCAGCGATAATCGAGATAGGGTCGTTTGATAAGATCTAGCCCGACTGGACCAAATTTTTAATTTATTACAAGCGTCAGTGAAATTTATTGCTGCTTTCAGTAAATAGGAAAGATTGATTAATTGTCTGATTTCTTGAGTTAATAACCATAAAAGCAACGTGGGCTCGGTGCGGGTTTGCAAAGCTTGCCTCAAGATATGAAGTGCTTTGGGGGCATTTGCAAGCAAGCAGGCGTCTGCTAAGTCATAGAGCTGAAATTCGCATTGATCTATGAGGTGCGCTTTAATCGTTGTTGAAGTGATGGTCGTTGTTTTGTCATCCGTCAGTGATAATTTTTCAATGAGTTGTGCCGCTGCCAAACTGTTGCCCTGAGTATATTGATAAATAACCTCGGGTAAGCTTTGTTCATGAGGAATACTGTGTTGTTGCAATCTACTTTTTATCCATTGCTTGGATTGAGCCTCTGTTTGTTGGGGGATGTGTACTACTATGGCCGTACTGAATGCGTCAAGCCATTGCAATTGCTTCAAAGGAACATCAAAGGCTTGCAATATGACGAGGCAGCGCGGGTTTTCTGATGCCAAATAACTTTTTATAGCATCTACCCCGGCTTTATCTATTGATTTTTTTTCAAGGCGCAGATCAAGTAAGGTTTGAAATGCAAAAAGAGAGTATGAATTTGCCTCTTGAGCAAGTAGACTCCAATCAGGATTCGTTGATAGATCTAAACGTTTTTCATCCGTTTCACCCTGGTTGAACCACGATTTTTTTATATTAAGGCAAGCATCATTTAATAAGAAAGGATCAGAGCCTGTTATCACATAAAGTGGTTGCGTTTTTTTCTTCAAATGTAACGGCAAGGCATTATACTTAATTATCATTGTTGTTTAGTGATTCCTTCTGGCATTCGACTCAAGCGATTAATAATTTGCAGCGCAGCTTCTTCTCTCATTTCACGCTTGAATTTTTCTTCCTCGTCCGTCGATCCTAATATTCTGTCACTATTAATGGTTATTTGTCGAGTAGAGATTACTTTACTGCTAGGTAAGACAATCTTGTCTTGTGCGTCTTGAACAATGAATTGAACCGTATAAGTGAGTTGATATTGCCTTGGTGTCGTGCTGGAGCTGATACTTACAATATTTTTTTCTACATCATCATGCTCAATAATAATAACGTAACTGGCAGCGAGCGGATCCTCTAAGACGCGTATGTGATAGGCTTCTAATTGTTTTTTTAATAAAGGACCTAAGTCGCGATGGGCGTGCTGAAGCACTATAGCGATATTATTAATCCATTTTGGCATTTCAATAAAGCCGCGCAAATGAAAACCACAACTGGCTTGGGTAAGGGTTAAAACCAAGATAAAGAGGACGCGATGCAATGAAGTAAGCAGGCATCGCATCAGCTGACAACCAAGTTAATTAAATGGCGGTGCGAAATGAATATCGATTTCTTTAACTCCTTTCCTTTCACAAAGGAGTCAACTTCCTGCAATGCTCTTTCAATCAGCTCTGACTCTTGAGTATCCACGTTGCCAGAAAATTGGCCACGCAATTTGCCATTTACTTGCACAACGAAGGTAACTTCATCAACCTTTAAAGCCATTTTGTCATATTTTGGCCAGGGAGCATCAACAATTATCTTTTCAAAGCCAAGTTGTTGCCAAAGATAATGGCAAATATGTGGCGTGATGGGGGCAAGTATTTGTAGAAGATAAGAAAAGCCCGTATAGATAAAATACTTGTCGTCGTCATCTTCAATGGCGTATGTTGTGAGTTCATTAAATAATTTCATCGCACCAGATACGACCGTATTGAATTGATGACGATCATAGTCATGGGTGGCTTGCATCAATATTTGATGAACCAATCGGCGTGATTTTCTAAGGCGCGGACTGGTTTCTTGCCAGTTAATACTAACAGGAGCACTATCAGGATTGTCCTGTCGTAATTCATTCATTTCAATAAATAACTTTTGATTTTGGTAGGAAAAGGCCCAAAGACGTTTTAAGAAGCGATGCGCACCTTCAACTCCCGTATCAGACCATTCTAACGATTGTTCAGGTGGTGCTGCAAACATGACAAAAAGCCTTGCAGTATCAGCACCATAGGTATCTATCAAATGGTTGGGATCAACAATGTTTCCCAAAGACTTGGACATTTTATGTCCATCCTTTAGAACCATGCCTTGGCTTAAGAGTGCAATAAATGGTTCATCTGAATTTACCAATCCCTCATCACGCATTAATTTATGAAAAAAACGGGCATACAACAAATGCATCACCGCATGCTCGATGCCTCCGACATATTGGTCTACTGGGGTCCAATACTTTACACGATCATCAAGCATGGCATTTTCTTGGCCTTTGCAAGCAAAACGGGCGTAATACCAAGAGGACTCAATAAACGTATCAAAAGTATCGGTTTCACGAGTGGCATCTTGGCCGCATTTCGGGCATGTTGTGTGCAAAAATTCATGGCATTGTGCCAAGGGTGAGCCAGTACCTGTTAACTCAATATTCTTAGGCAAGACGACTGGAAGTTCATTTTCAGGCACAGGAACAAAACCGCATTCCTCACAAATGATCATGGGAATCGGTGCACCCCAGTAACGTTGGCGTGACACGCCCCAATCACGGAGTCGATAATTCACCTTGGCCTTCCCAGCATTTTCATTTTTTAAAAAAGTCGTTATTTCTTTTCTTGCTTCTGAGGAAGATAATCCATCAAAGGCGGCAGAATTGATTAAAGTACCTTGTCCTACATAAGCTGATTTTGAATAATCATGGATGACGGATGCGTCTGGTTGAATCACTGCTTTCAGCGGTAAATCATATTTTTGAGCAAATTCAAAATCTCGCTGATCATGAGCGGGCACTGCCATTACCGCACCAAAGCCGTATTGCATCAGAACAAAATTTGCAACCCACACTGGGAGATGTTCGCCAGTGATTGGGTGAATAGCTGTCATTTGGGTATCTACGCCACGCTTCTCCATTGTAGCAAGCTCCGCCTCGGCAATTCGACCACCTTGACAGCTGAGAATAAAATCTTTGACGTCGATGTGTTTTAGTGCCGCTTGTTTTGCCAGCGGATGATCGGGTGCTACAGCTAAGTAAGTGGCTCCCATGAGCGTATCAGGGCGAGTGGTGTAAATTTTTAAGCGTTTCGTATAGCCGGGAACTTTAAAATAAATTTCAGCGCCTTCAGACCGTCCAATCCAATTGCGTTGCATTGATTTTACTTGTGCGGGCCAGCCATCTAATTTATCCAGATCATTGAGCAACTCATCAGCATAAGCCGTAATTTTGATAAACCATTGGGAAATTTCTTTTCGCAGAACCAGCGCACCTGAACGCCAACCTCGGCCATCAACGACTTGTTCATTGGCTAACACAGTTTTATCAACGGGATCCCAATTAACGATGGAATTCTTTTTGTACGCCAAGCCCTTTTCAAATAGTTTGATGAAAAACCATTGTTCCCATCGATAATAATGGGGATCACAGGTTGTTATTTCACGTCGCCAATCATAACCATTTCCTAGTCGTAAAAATTGCGCCTTCATTGCCGCAATGTTTTGCTCTGTCCAAATCGCTGGCGGAATGCCATGTTTAATCGCAGCATTTTCCGCGGGTAAACCAAAGGCATCCCAACCGATTGGTTGCAGGACATTTTTACCTAGAGCGCGATGATACCGGGCTATTACATCACCCAAAGTATAATTGCGGACATGCCCCATATGTAATGAGCCACTCGGATAAGGAAACATTGAAAGACAGTAGAATTTTTCTTTATAGTAATCTTCATCAACATGATACGTTCGATTTTTAATCCAGTATTGCTGGGCTTGTTCTTCAATTTTTCCTGGTATGTAATTAATTTCCATAGAGTATTAAATAAGTTCAAATGAGTTTCTTAGGATAACGCCTTTTATACTTTGCAGCAATAGCCGTTACAAAAACGATTAGAAAACAGAGGAAAAGTATCGGATTATCTCCGTAACAAACCCAAGGTGAGAAACCTGTTGCAGGATAGACTAATCCCTCCAATAGACCTGAGGTAAAAGTAGGCAAAGAGCTTGTAAGGTTGCCTTTTTCATCGATAATAGACGAAAGACCATCATTATTAGCGACGACTTGAAAGCGTCCTGTTTGCAATGAGAGGACTTGTGCCATTTGTTGTTGTTGATACATTGCCAGCGAGTGTCCAAACCAACCGTCATCACTGACAGACACTATCCATTCCGCTTGTGGCAATTGTTGTCGAAGCAAATGGGGGTAAGCTAATTCATAACAGATGAGTGCCGCGATTGGGTGGTGATGCACTTCGATTAATGACTGTGGGCTTGATCCGGGTTTGAAGTTGGAGGCGGGGATATTGAACCAGCTGAATATTTTTTCAAAGAAATGGGGAGTATACTCGCCAAAGGGGACTAAGTGTTGTTTAAGATATTCTCCCTTGCCAAAGCCCAGGCTAATTAAGGAATTGTAATAGGTTGTTTCTTCTTCATCTGCTGCTTGTGGGATGCCAATTAGTATGGCTGTCTTAGAGTGATTTGCTTCTCGATCTAATCGGTCAAGTAGATCATGAATGTAATGGGCTGGTATCGGGAAAGCAGATTCCGGTAGGATAATCAAATCATTTTTCATGAGCGCTTCAATGCCTTCTCTGTAGCGCGTTACTAAATCTAAAAATAAATCATCATCCCATTTATCCCGCATCGAGACATCGGCTTGAACAATGCCCACTGATAATGGAGTCCTGCTCACGGAGGTCCATTGAACATTGTTTAAAAGAGATGGGGCAAGCAACACACTAACAAAAGTAATGACCCATCGCAAGCGCGCTCGACCTGTTGAAAATAAGGCGTAAGTCAATGATGTTGCCGCAAAGCAGCTAAAAAAACCAACGCCATACACTCCAATAATTGGCAGAAGGAACTTAAGTGGGGTATCTATTTGGCTAAAGCCTATTAGTAACCAAGGAAATCCACTTAAGAAGTGAGATCGGAAATATTCGATGCCGGTCCAAAGCGCACCGAATAGAAGGCAACATAATAGGGGGCTTAATAAGCGCGACAACATGGAGTAGAGAACGGCTAGGGATGCTGTGAAGAGTGCTAAGTAAAAGACAAAAATACCAGTGATAATCGCGGCTATTGGCGGGATTAAGTGGCCATATAAATGAATGCTGACGTATATCCAAGAGATTCCAAATCCAAAATACCCAACACCAAAGAAAAATCCAATGGCAAGGGATTGCTTCAAGGTGCTGTTTTTAAGTAATGCAAAAAACAGGGCAAGGCCCAAAATTGACAGACCTGCAAGATGAAAGGGAGCAAAGCCCAAAGGGAGAAGCAATCCTGCAAATAGGGCTTTAATGAGAAAGGCATTGTGGGTGTTGGTTTGAACTTCTGTGGTCGTTTTATAGGTTGATTTTGGTTGATTCATCATTATTTTTACTAATAGTGTTCGAGAGACGATAGTGCAGTCAATAAAAAAGGTCAAGTAGTCATTAAATAAAATAATTTTACAAAAAACTAACAATTTCTTTACTCATGGTCTATACCTTATACACATGGTAATTACAGGAGTTCAACATGGGTATAAAAAAACAGATGCCATCTGCGTGGCATAGTTCGGAATTTGAGCGATCCAAAAAAATAGAACGGCTTGTTTGCAGCGGTGGTGGGGCAAAGGGAGTCGTCTATCCTGGCTCTTATAAAGCGTTAGATGAAACAGGTCTTTTAAAAGGCGTTGATCAAATCGCTGGGGCCTCTGCTGGTGCCATTACTGTTGCTTTTATTGCGGTAGGTATATCACCCCATATGCTCAGAAACGCCTTGTTTTCTACAAATTTGAAGGATTTATTAGGTGACACAGTCGGTTCAATGATCAATAGGAAGAAGAAGGGGGTTTGTTTTATTACCAAAAGTGGCAAACCATTAGAAAATTTTATCCGAGAAACAATTATTGAATCGATACGAATCAGCTTAAGTAAGTTAAAGACAGCAGAATTATTGGCAAAATCAAATCCTGACTTGGCCCTGTTTTTAGACAAGATGAAAGCGAGCGATCCTATTATTACATTTGGCGATCTTCATACATTACACCACTTTTTTCCGACAAAATTTAAAGAGTTAACGATCCCGGCAGTTAGATTCCCCACCGGAGAACTGCAAGTATTTAATAAAGATTTGACACCTGATGTTGAAATTGCTTTGGCTTGCCGAGCATCAGCATCCATTCCTGTTATTCTTGAACCGGTCAACATTGAGGTCAATGGGGAATTGCATAAATTTGTTGACAGTGGAATTTATGATAATACCCCAACTGATTATTTTGATATGGAAGCGAATGGTTGCTTTGTTAAAAACAAAAAACCGGAAAAAACAATTGTTTTTGCTTTCGGAACAGCTACAGAAGATAAAAATGATTATCTTTTTCAAGCCTTGTATGGACCGCGTTGGGATGAGGTGGTCGATGAGGCGTTGTTAAATAAACTCATTGATATTGCGGTTGAGTTATCTTTAAAACTATCCCAGGTCGATGACGAGTCATCAGTACTTCAATCGCTGGACGAAATTTTAGTTAAGCGTGTTCAAGACAAGTTAATGACCGTTGATGAGTCAAAAATAATTTTTATTGTTTTTAAAAAATCATTATCCTCCAAAGTATTTGATTTGTTGATGGAAAAGGATCTATTCAAAGAGACAGAAGAGGCTGAGAGAAAAGTATTGCTCAGTAAGATGATGAAAGAAGGGCTTACCCCCACATTATTTGACCCAAGTACCCTTGAGAAATTAAAAATGAAGGTGGTGTTGCGTGTTTTTGGCGGTCTCAAGCTGCCTTATCAATACTTAGAACGTAATGAAGAAGGTTATCAGAAAATTAGGGCGGAGTACCCACTTCGCACAGTAGAGTTGCATGTGGGTCACATAACAACGCTCAGCTTTACCGAAGCGGAACAACACGGAAGAGTGATGGATACATTTGGTTATTTAGATGCCATTGACTTCATTACTAATCATGATCTGCATGATGTAAACAAATTTAGTCCTGATGTGTTTTACTGTGAATTATCAGATTATTTTGAACATATTTATAAAGCAGTCCTTCATGGGGCTTCAAAAAACCCTGAGAATGACTTTCTCATGCAAGAAATTCTTGCAGTAAGAACGCATTTGTCTAGCCTTGGCAAAGATGCTGGGGTAATTGGTAGACAAATATACCAAATTATAAAATCGAAAGCAGATAAGAAAGTGAATTCTCTAGAGGCGTTCGTTTTATCTCGTGCCGTTGAATTTCATAATCATTTATTAAAAGCAGATGATTTATTTAAAGAGGTTTATGAGGAAGGTTTTAAACACAGCAGTCCGATATCTTTTTCTAATATTATGGGAGGTCGCTTTTTTAGAGTCAATGCCTTGCATGAAGCGCTTAAGGAAAAAAGCATGTATGGCATATATATGGCGCAAGCCAAGCATGAACAAAAATCAAAAGAAGACAAGATTTATGAAGAATTGAGGTGTATAAAAGACTTTCATGATGCCTGCGAATCTGTAGTGGATCTTGTAACGGAAATGGAAAAACCAAAGTAACCTCGTTTCCATGAGTATCTTTATTTTCGAGCCACATTAAGACGGTGTTGTTCGCATACCCTATGTTCAAAGACCATTTTTTTGTTGTACGATAATGCGATGTGGTTGAGAGGAGTTTTTTGGTATGCGAAATGTCATGGTGACCGGTGCTGGGAAAATTGGTAGCGTCATTGCTTGTATGCTTGCCCAACACAACGATTACTGTGTACATCTGATCGATATGGAATTTATCGGGTCAGATGTCACACGAATGATGGAGGTTATGCCTAAAATAAAGACAGTCAGCTTGGATGTTAAAGATCAAACATTGATGCATGACTATATCACCAAAAATAAAATTGTCGCCGTTATTTCAAGCCTTCCCTATTTTTTAAATAGCTACGTGGCTCAAGCTGCAAAAAGTGCGTCTGCACACTATTTTGATTTAACGGAGGATACGTCCATTACTGCTGTAGTGAAAGCCATTGCAACCGATGCGACCACAGCATTTGTACCACAATGTGGATTAGCCCCTGGATTTGTTAATATTGTGGCAAGTAGCCTAATGCAATCGTTTGATGAATGCCACTATGCTAAATTACGAGTGGGCGCTATTCCACAACAAGCAAGCAACGCCCTTCAATATGCACTGACTTGGTCTACTGATGGGGTCATTAACGAGTATGGCAATCTCTGTCATGCGATTGAGAGAAGCTTGCCTGTTTCACTAGCCCCATTAGAAGGGTTAGAAACACTGCAGTTCGATGGTTGTGAATACGAAGCATTTAATACATCAGGCGGGCTTGGTAGTCTTGCTGAGATCTATACGAATCGCATAATAAATTTAAATTACAAAACCATTCGCTACCCTGGCCATTGTGAAAAAATGCGTTTTTTAATGAATGACCTCAAATTAAATGATGATCGCGAGACATTAAAACGTATACTTGAGCGCGCACTTGCAAAAACTTACCAAGATGTGGTTTTGATTTACGTCAGTGTTGAGGGGATTAAACAGGGTGAGCGAATTGAAACCAGCTATTTTAAAAAAATTTATCCCACTGAGATTTGTGGCCTTTCTTGGTCTGCTATTCAAGTCAGCACAGCCTCTGGAGTTTGTTCTATTGTAGATTTGTTGCTAAAAGATAAAAGCCAACCGCATGGGATTGTATTGCAGGAGCATTTTAGTCTAAAAGAGGTATTAGCCAATCGTTTTGGGATGTGCTTCAGGTAGATCCACTTCTTTGTGAGCGTGCAAAAAAACAGTTCAAGGAGTTGCAAATGGATTTTTTAAAACGTTTAAATATTAGCTCGACCAATGCTGGTGCTTATAGTGGATATCAATATGCCAGTGAAGGATCCAAAAAAACGATGTCTTCCTATAATCCTGCCACAGGGGAAAAAATAGCCGACATAGCAACTTGTACCATGGATGATTATCAAAAAATCATAACAAGAGCCAACCAAGCTTTTTTAACATGGCGCCAAATTCCTGCGCCAGCAAGAGGAGACATCGTCCGGCGCATTGCCCATGTCTTGCGAGAACACAAAGAAGATTTAGGTCGTCTCGTTTCACTAGAGATGGGGAAATCGATACAAGAGGGCGTGGGTGAAGTTCAAGAAATGATTGATGTTGCTGATTTTGCGGTAGGTCAATCACGCATGTTGTATGGCAATACGATGCATTCTGAGCGTCTGAAGCATCGCATGTATGAGCAATGGCATCCTTATGGAATCGTAGGGGTTATTTCTGCCTTTAATTTCCCTGTGGCTGTTTGGGCTTGGAATGCATTTATTGCAGCCATTTGTGGCAATGTTACTATATGGAAACCGTCATCAGAAACCCCTTTATGTGCTATTGCGGTTCATCAGCTTTGCCAAAAAGTATTAAAAGAAACTCATTCCCCTGATATTTTCTCCCTTCTGATTCCTTCCTCACACGACATCGTGAAGACCATGGTTGACGACAAGCGCATCCCCTTAATTTCTTTTACGGGCTCGACGGGTATTGGACGTCAAGTAGCCACGCAAGTAGCGGCACGATTAGGGCGAACCATACTGGAATTGGGTGGCAACAATGCTATTATTTTGGACGAGTCTGCCGATTTAAAATTGGCGATTCCTGCGATTGTCTTTGGGGCAATAGGTACTTCGGGGCAACGCTGTACCTCAACCCGTCGTTTATTTGTTCAGGAATCGTTATATCAAGACGTGGTTAAAAAATTAAAGCAAGCATACCTTCAAATTCGAATTGGCGATCCATTGGATCCTTTGCAATTAATGGGACCTTTGATCAATGAAAAGGCTGTTGCACAATTTAGTCAGGCAATTAAACGAATCAAAGCGTCCGGTGGGACTATTGTGGCTGGTGGCGAAGTCATCAAACAACCCGGTTATTTTGTCCAGCCAACATTGGTCACTGGTTTAGAAAACAGCTCTGAAATCGTTCAAGAAGAAACGTTCGCTCCTATTCTTTATGTCCTACCATACAAGACCATAGAAGATGCGATTTCATTACAAAATTCAGTACCACAGGGGTTGTCTTCCGCTTTGTTTACCAACAATTTAATACATGCTGAACGCTATTTGAGTGTTGAGGGCAGTGATTGTGGTATTGCAAATATTAATATTGGAACATCTGGGGCAGAAATTGGAGGGGCTTTTGGTGGAGAAAAAGAAACCGGTGGCGGGCGTGAGTCAGGCTCTGATGCTTGGAAAGCTTATATGCGTCGCCAAACCAATACCATTAACTGGGGGAGTGCGCTGACACTAGCGCAGGGAATTAAGTTTGATTTATAGAGAGGATGTCACATGCCGGCGTTTGTCGTAAAAAAAATAGCTGTTTTGGGTGCGGGTGTTATGGGTGCGCAAATAGCGGCTCATTGTGTTAATGCCGGATTTAAAACTTTATTATTTGATTTAGCAGAAGTCAAAGGAGACCATAATGAAATAGTACTTAAATCCATCGCGAATTTAAGTAAACTAAAACCAACGCCACTTGCCACACCAACCATTGCAACCTTACTCACGGCATGTAATTATGAAGACGATCTTAATCAACTAACAGACTGTTCTCTGATTATAGAAGCGATTGCTGAGCGACTGGATTGGAAAGAAAGCCTCTATAAACGTATCGCCCCTTATTTAACAGAAAATACTATCTTGGTAAGCAATACATCTGGACTGAGTATTAATTCATTAGCAAGCATAATCCCCTCAAAATTCCAATCTAATTTCTGTGGTGTTCATTTTTTTAATCCGCCGAGATACATGCATTTAGCAGAGCTTATTCCCGCAGAAAAGAGCACCCCTGAATTATTAGACAAGCTTGAAACGTGGTTAACGAGCCATTTAGGGAAAGGGGTGGTTCGTGCGAAAGACACACCGAATTTCATCGCCAATCGCATTGGCGTTTTTTCTTTATTAGCGACATTGGCGCATGCAGACGCCATGCAATTGGGTTTGGACGAGGTGGATGCTTTGACTGGCTCGCTAATAGGACGGCCCAAATCTGCAACGTTTCGAACCATGGATGTGGTAGGCCTTGATACAATGGCGCATGTTGTCGCAACCATGCAAAATCAATTGGTTGATGATCCATGGCATGCTAGTTATATCTTACCCAACTGGTTGAATGACTTAATAAAACAAGGCCATTTAGGACAAAAATCAGGGCAAGGAATTTATCGAAAAAATGGCGCGATGATTGAGGTTTTTGATGGTGCAACGGGTAGCTATCGACCAGCGAACGGTGAGGTTGCTGAGGAAATAAAAGCCATCCTGAAAAACACCAATTTTAAAATGAAGATGCAACAATTACTGGCGTCAACACATCCCCAAGCAAGATTCTTAGTCGCCTGTTTTCGAGATTTATTTCATTACAGTGCTTATCATTTAAAAGAAATAGCCAGTTCAGTTCGTGATGTAGATTTAGCGATGCGCTGGGGATTTGGTTGGCAAATGGGTCCTTTTGAAACATGGCAAGCGATGGGCATTAGTGAAATGATAGTGGTCATAAAAGAGGCCTTGTCGAAGCACTGTGCTTTGGCAACTGCAAATCTTCCTGATTGGTTAACAAACATCGATAACTTTTATGAGCCTACAGGCGCTTACTCGCCATCATCTCAGACTTATCAAGCCATGAGTAAGCTACCTGTATATGAAAAGCAGCTCCTTAAAGAAAGTTCTATGATTGAACCTAAAAAGCCAAGAAAGACCATCTTTGAAAATGAGGGTGTTTTATTATGGGAACTAGAAAAAGAGATCTTGGTAGCCAGCTTTAAAAGCAAAGCAAACTCAATTGGCCAATCGGTTATCGATGGCATGCATGAGTCGTTATCGATTGCTGAAAACACCGCGCAGGGATTGATTATTTATCAAAATGATGTATTGAATTTTAGTTCCGGTGCGGATTTAAAAAGTGTTGGGACATTGATCCATGCTAAAAAATGGTCCGCATTAGAAACCATGTTGCATCAATTTCAACAATTAATGATGCGTTTGAAATATAGCACTATTCCAACGATAGCAGCACTTCGTGGAAGAGCCTTGGGCGGTGGATGTGAGATGATGCTCGCTTGCTCAAAAGTGGTGGCAGCCTTTGAATCTTACCCGGGTTTGGTTGAGGTCGGTGTGGGGCTCATCCCTGCCGGCGGTGGTACGACGGAAATGGCAAAACGTGCCTCTTTCAACTGTGGAATGGCGGATTTAAATGCGTTTATAAGGCCATATTTTGAGCAGATAGCAAAAGGATTGGTGGCTAGTTCAGCACCTGATGCGTTAGAAAAAGGGTATTTGCAACTCGATGATGGTTGGGTCATGCATCCAGATGAAGTTTTGTTTGCAGCTGTTCATCAAATTAAAGCGATGCGAGCTCTCAACCATACGCCTCCATTAGCAGCTCCATTTAAAGTGGTGGGGCGAGAAGGGCATGCTATTTTACAAATAGGATTGGTGAATTGGTTAGAAGGAGGGTTTATTTCCAATCATGATTATTTAATTGCGAATCAATTGGCAACAGTGATGTGCGGAGGCAATGTGAACCAGGGCACCTTGGTCGATGAAAAATGGATGCTCCAGTTAGAGCGAGAGGCTTTTATGACACTGGCAGCAACCCCATCAACCGAAGCACGTATTGGCTATCTATTAGAAACAGGCAAACCGCTACGCAATTAAGTGAGGAGAAGTAGTAAATGACAAACGTATATGTCGTAGATATCCTACGCACGCCCGTTGGCAAAGCTCCTAAGGGAGTTTTTAAGCACACCTTACCCGATGATCTCTTAGCGCACTGCATTAGAAGTCTCAAAAATAGGCAGCCTGCTGTGGATTGGGAAAAGTTAGGTGACGTGATTATTGGCTGTGCCATGCCTGAAGCCGAGCAGGGAATGAATGTCGCACGAATTGCTTCATTACTAGCAAACATCCCCAACTCAGTACCGGCAATGACTATCAATCGATTTTGCTCCTCTGGCGTGCAAAGTATTGCAACGGCGGCTGCATCTATTGCTACCAAAGCAATGCCTATGGCTTTGGCTGGCGGTGTAGAAAGCATGTCTATGGTGCCGATGGGTGGGAATAAATACGCAGCAAACCCTGCCATTTTTAACAATGATCATATAGCGATCGCTTATGGCATGGGCATTACTGCAGAAAAAGTTGCTAAGCAATGGCAAATCTCAAAAGAAGATCAAGATAGGTTTGCAGCAGAAAGTCATCTTCGTGCCGTCAATGCACAACAGCGTGGTGATTTTAAGACAGAGATCTCTCCGATAGAAATTACTGTTCGAACACTTGATCTAAGTCGCTCAGAAGCCAATTGCAAAACCAAGCTGGTATCACACGATGAAGGCCCTCGTCAGGACACCTCCTATGAGGCAATTGCACGTTTAAAGCCTGTATTTGCTTTGAATGGCACAGTGACCGCTGGAAATAGTTCGCAAACAAGTGATGGGGCGGGCATTGCCTTGTTAGCCAATGAGGAGGTATTGAAAGAATATGGTCTTACACCCATAGGAAGGTTATTAAGTTATGCCGTAGCAGGTGTTCCTCCAGAAATCATGGGAATAGGTCCGGTGCATGCCATTCCAATGGCATTAAAAAAAGCCGGATTAACCCTTGCCGACATGGATTGGATTGAGTTAAACGAAGCCTTTGCAGCCCAGGCTTTGGCGGTTATCAAGGAATTGGATTTACCCAAGGATAAAGTAAATCCTTTGGGCGGCGCAATTGCGCTAGGACATCCCTTAGGAGCAACAGGAACAATTCGAACCGCGACGTTACTGCATGGACTGAAACGCATTAAAAAACGCTACGGTATGGTGACGATGTGTATAGGAACCGGTATGGGTGCTGCTGCTATTTTTGAGGCGATGTGAGAGCGCCCCTTCAATCCATAGAGGACTAAGGGCACTGCCATTAATTTAAGGAAAAACTGTCATTCCCGCGCAGGCACACTGCCATTAAGTTAAGGAAAAACTGTCACCCCCGCCGCAGACACACTGCCATTAAGTTAAGGAAAAACTGTCATCCCCGCGCAGGCACACTGCCATTAAGTTAAGGAAAAACTGTCATCCACGCGCAGGCACACTGCCATTAAGTTAAGGAAAAACTGTCATCCTGCGCAGGCGCACTGCCATTAAGTTAAGGAAAGACTGTAATCCCCGCGCAGGCGCACTGCCATTAAGTTAAGGAAAAACTGTCATCCCCGCGCAGGCGCACTGCCATTAAGTTAAGGAAAAACTGTCATCCCCGCGCAGGCGGGGATCCATTTCCCCAATGGCACCTAGCCCGAGTCGGGGAGGGATTCCCGCCTGCGCGGGAATAACAAGGTCTCTTAACTTAATGGCCGTGAGGACTGAGGGGGGGGGCAATAATTATCTCAATGATTCAATTACAGCGCCCAAGAACCGCGTAGCCTCCCCTCCTGTGACGGCACGATGATCAAAACTTAAAGACAACGGTAAAATCCTGTGTGTTTCAATCCGTCCGTCTATACTCACCACGCCTTGATACAAACGACCCACTGCCAGAATAGCAACCATGGGAGGCACTATAATCGGGCTTGCAAATTTTCCAGCAAATTTGCCAAAATTAGATAAGGTAATCGTAGCCCCTTTTAATTTTTCTGCCGGAAGTGTCCGGTCTTGCACTGATTTTTTATATTCATTAATTAATTCACGCAAGGCTTTGTCATCGTAACTCGCGGCATCGTGAATCACAGGAACAAACAGTCCCTCATCACTATCCATAGCCAGTCCTAAATGAATTTCATTAAAACATTTGCGGGCACTATGGGCTTTGTCATACCAAGCATTTAACGCGGGTTCTTTTTTACTAGCATGAATGATCGCTTTTACAAGTCTCGCCGTGATGTCTGTTTTTTCTTCCCAGGATTCAATATCCGCTTCATCAAAAATACTAACGGGGACCACTTCTTCATGGGAATCCACCATGCTTTTAAGCATGGCGCGGCGCACACCACGTAATGGTTCAAAACCTTCTTCTGGTTGAGAATTTTTCAATGCTGCTTGCATGACGTCATCTTTGGTTATCATTCCGTGTTCACCACTACCCGTTAGGGCATAGATATCAACGCCTTCTTTTTTAGCAAGCATTTTGATAGCTGGGGTGGCTTTGAGTCGAGGTTTAGTACTGGCATGACCAATGATGAAATGATCCTCGCTAACGTCGTCACTTTCCTCTAAATGACCGACCACCGTTCCTTTATCTGCAGAAGCAGAAGCATCTGCTTCAAAGGCAATTAAAGGCTCGCCTGTTTTAATCACATCACCAACTTTTCCGAAGAATTTAGCAATGGTACCGTTTTGTGGAGAGGGGACATCAACGACCGCTTTTGCAGTTTCCATGGAGACCAGTGGTTGGTCTACGATGACCACATCGCCTTCTTTTACAAACCATTCATGAATTTCTGCATCAGGCAAGCCTTCACCAAGATCAGGTAATTTAAATATATTCATCATCACTCCATTATACTGAGAACACTGTCTTTTATTCGCTTAACACTTGGCAAATAGTATTTTTCTAGTTGAAAATAGGGCATCACCACGTCATACCCAGTAACACGCTGAACGGGCGCTTGTAAGTCCGATAAACAATTTTCCATGATTTGTGCTGAAATTTCTGCCCCAACACCACCGGTTCTCGCACCTTCATGAACGATAACACAGCGGCCTGTTTTTTCAACAGAAGCCAGAATGGTGTCAATATCTAATGGTTTAATGGTTGCAACATCAATCACCTCACAAGAAATTCCTTCTTTTTCAAGTTGACTTGCGGCTTGCAATGTTTCGTGCATACTCGCACCATAACTCACCAAGGTTATATCATCTCCCTCTTGGAGTGTGAAACATCGGCCTAAAGGCAGGGCTTGTCCATCATCTTCCACGGGTTGCTTCACTAGCCGATAGATTCTTTTCGGTTCTAAAAAAATCACGGGATCAGGATTTCTAATGGCTGCTAACAATAAACCATAAGCTCGTTTGGGAGACGATGGGATGACGACTTGTAAGCCAGGAATATGTGCAAACAAGGCTTCCGTACTTTCAGAGTGGTGCTCAGGGGCACGAATGCCCCCGCCAAATGGGGCACGAAAGACTAGTGGGCAGTGGAGCCTTCCACGCGTTCGATTCCTCATTCTCGCAGCATGAGTGATGATTTGGTTCATTGCGGGATAAATAAAGCCCATGAATTGAAATTCGGCAACGGGCTTTAATCCTTGTGTGGCCATACCAATAGCGAGGCCTGCTATCATGGATTCAGCCAGTGGCGAATCAAATACACGGTTTTCGCCGAAGCGTTCCATGAGACCCGCTGTCGCCCGAAAAACCCCTCCATTTTTACCCACGTCTTCGCCAAATACGACAACATTTTCATCATGTCCTAATTCATAAGCAAGTGCTTGGGTGACGGCTTCAAGTAAAGTAATATCAGGCATTGTCAAACTCCTCCATGGCGATCGCCCTTTGTTGGATAAGATAGTCAGGAAGCGTTTCATAGTGGTAGTCAAAGATACTGGTTATCGATTGTTGGGCTCTATTTAAGTATTCTTCAACGGCTTGCTCCACTTCATTCGTACAGGCTTTCTGCAGCGCTTCTTCTCCTTTTTCATCCCATAGCTTTTGTGTTCTAAAAAGTGTTTAAAACGTCGGATGGGCTCAAGTGCACTAGCTTTTTCCACGTCACTTTTGGGTTGATAGCGGGAGGCGTCATCGGCCGTGGTATGATCTGAAAGACGATAAGTAATAGCTTCCACTAAGGTTGGTCCTTCGCCACGTCGAGCTTTGTCTATTGCATCTCCAATGACTTGTCTTGTGCCTATGATGTCATTGCCATCAACTTGAACACCATCAAAACCCGCAGCGATGGCTTTTTGTGCAATCGTTTTGCTGGCGGTTTGCTTTGAGATATTCACAGAAATAGCCCATTGATTATTGTTAACAACAAACACCAAAGGCAAATTCCAAACGCCGGCAACGTTCATTGCTTCATAAAAATCACCTTCAGACGTTCCACCATCACCGATGCAAACAACAGCCACACGTTTTTGTTGACGATAGTTAAATGAAAATGCGACCCCTGCAGCATGCAAGCATTGCGAAGCAATTGGTACACAGATGGCAAAGTCCTGCGTATCACCTGTGTATTGATTTCCTCGCTCATCACCACCCCAATACGCAAAAATGTCGGACATTTTAACCCCTCGTTGAATTTGAGCAGCATAATCTCGGTAGTAGGGGATAAACAGATCTTCTTTTTTCATGGCATGACCAATCGAGGTGGAAATAGCCTCTTGGCCATTAATGGGAGCATAGGTTCCCATTCTGCCAGTCCGCTGCAATGCTATGGCTTTTTTATCAAAGGTTCTCGTGCGAACCATTATTTTATAAAGTTCTATTAATACCTCATGGTTTTTAGCAAAGGAGGGGAGTTCACCACAAAGTTCTCCCTGTTCATTCAATAGTTGAAAAAACGGAATTTCAAACCGTGCCGCCGTCCTTATCACAATTTTCTCCTTGTTCACATTTGGTTGGCATAGAATACTGATATTTTTTTACAAAAACCAGATATAATCGCCCTGTGCTATTTTTATCTGATTACCCCAATTGCCAAAAAATCTGCCCGTATCGCAAGAGATAAAGGACTCGTAACGTTCTTGTTGCCCGTCAAACATAATCATATCCTTGGCATGTATTGAGTGCTAATCACTAACCACATGATAATTAGACAAATAATCAAACACAATGGATTATAATAATTATTTGTGTTTTTTTTGAAAGATTTCGTTAGTAAAAAATAGTAGTGGCGGTAAAAATTGCTATTTTTTTCTTAACGCTAAACTTATAATTTTTCTAGAATTCAAGAGCGCTTCAGAGTAAAAATGATAACAATAACACCACTAAAATACGAAAATGATTTAATCTCTCATTACGATTCATTGAGCCATCTCCCTGGATTTGTGATTTTAGAGAGCAAGGATAGGATCCATGGCCGTTTTGATATTGTGAGCGCATTGCCTTACGACTCTTTTACTTTGATGCGTGATTCACCAGAAAAAATGAGCGCATTTGCTAAGTTAGACTCACTACTGGAACAGGTAGAAAGCCATTGTGAATTGCCTTTTCAAGGGGGCGTTATTGGCTATATTGCCTATGATCTTGCAACAGAATTCTCAAAACCGCCCCATCCCTCTAATGATACCCCATTGATTGCTCTGGGTTTTTATGATTGGGCCATTGTTACCGATCATCTAAAGCAAACGGTACAATTGATTGCGGCAAATCGACAACCTGAAACAATGGATGTTGTAAAGGAGGTCATGAAATACTGGAGAAACCCCAATTCATCACCAACGATATTTAAATTGGACCGCGAATTTTCTCCGCTCATCAATAAAAATCAATATCAAGAGTCATTTAATGCTATTTATGAGGCGATAAAAAAAGGACGCGCCTACCAAGTCAATTATACGCAACCTTTTCTCGCTGAATATTCTGGTGATTCCTGGGAGATATACAAACGTGTGCGATTAAAAAACCCGGTTCCTTATGCCGCTTTTCTCCGGGGAAAGCAAAGCGATATTTTGAGTTTTTCCCCAGAACAATTTATTACGATGGACAAGGGTTGCATAACAACCTCCCCCATTAAAGGCACGGCCAAACGGTCTTTTGATAAAAAGATCGACCAAGCATTGAAGGATGGCCTTTTGAAAAGTGAAAAAAATCGTGCTGAAAATACGATGATCGTTGATTTGATGCGAAATGATTTTGCCAAGTTTTCAATTCCAGGGAGCATCAAGGTCAAGTCGTTATGTGAGGTGCAAAGTTACAGTGCTGTCCATCATTTGGTTAGCACCATTGAAGGGCAGTACAAAAGCACGACAACTCCTTTTCAAGCACTTTCTCACTGTTTCCCAGGCGGCTCGGTGACTGGGGCACCTAAGCGAGAAGCCATGAGAATTATCAGTGAACAAGAGCCTTATGCCAGGGGAGTCTATTGTGGCAGTATTTGTTATCTTTCATGGCATGGCCGCTTTGATAGTAGTATTACAATTCGCACCATGACTGCCAAGGAAAATACGCTGTATTTATCAGCGGGCGGCGGTATCGTCATTGACTCTCTTTGTGACGAGGAATATCGCGAATGTTTCACCAAAATTTCAGCCATTATGAACGCATTATAATTCTTTAAAAAACAGAATAATGACTTACCTCAACGCTCTTCGCAAAATCTTACCAATATTAGTCTTTGGTAATTCATCATAAAATTCAATGATTTTCGGCACTTTGTAAGGTGTTAAATGCTCTCGCGTATACGCAATCACTTGCTCTTTTGTAAGCGAAGGGTCGCTTTTAACAATACAGGCTTTTACCTGCTCAACAGAATTTTCATCAACAACACCAATAACGCCAACCTCATGAACCCCAGGCAGCATGCTTATCACTTGCTCTACTTCATTAGGGTATACATTAAATCCGGAGATTAAAATCATGTCTTTTTTGCGATCAACTAGAAAAACAAATCCATCATCGTTCATCTTTGCAATATCGCCAGTTCGAAAAAAACCATCTTTCCAAAAAACGAGCGCTGTTTCATCGTTTTGATGCCAGTAACCAGCCATTACCTGTGGACCTTTGACGCATAACTCCCCTGATTCTCCGATAGGAACTTCCTTCCCGCTATCATCCCGAATAGAGATATCGGTAGAGGAAATAGGAAGCCCAATACTACCGTTATAGCTCCTAAGATTCAAAGGGTTGACGGTTACAGCTGGGCTTGTTTCCGTTAGTCCATAAGCTTCAAGGATTGGAGAATGAGTGACTTCCTGCCATTTTAAGGCAACCGATTTTTGCAATGCCATTCCTCCAGAAAGGGCTAGTTTTAATTTTGAAAAATCCACTTTCTTAAATTGCGGGCATTTCAGCAGGGCATTAAAAAGGGTGTTGACGCCAGTAATGGCAGTGAATTGACTATGCTTGATCGCTTTAATAAATCTCCCCATATCTCGTGGATTGGTTATTAAAATACTTTTTGCTCCCACATTAAAAAAAGTTAAGCAATTGGCTGTTAATGAAAAAATATGATACAGGGGTAGGGCCGTAATGATGATGTCTTGACTTGACAGGGATAAAGGAGCAATCCAGGCAGATGCTTGCAGCACATTGGCGATGATATTCCGGTGAGTGAGCATGGCTCCTTTGGCGCCACCGGTAGTACCTCCGGTATACTGTAAAAACGCAATGTCCTCATGCGAGAGCTCTACTGGTTTAAACGGCATAAAAGCTCCTACACGAAGCGCTTTTCTAAAATCAATGGCATGGGGGATGTGGTAGGGGGGGACCATTTTTTTAACGTATTTAACCACGGCATTCGTTATCAAACGCTTAAATGTAGGGAATACATCACCTATTTGAGTAATAATAACGTGTTTTATTAAGGGAAGTTTTGGCATTGATTTTTCAATCGTACTTGCAAAGTTAGCAAGAACAATGATTGCTTCAGCGCCACAGTCCAGTAGTTGGTGGGTCAATTCATCGCTGGTATAAAGAGGGTTGGTATTCACTACAATGTAGCCAGCTTGGAGAATAGCGAACAAGACAATAGGAAATTGAATAACGTTGGGTAACATAATCGCAACCCGTGCTCCTTTTTGCAGCCCTAACTGCTGAAGATAAGAGGCAAAATACAGACTTTGCTTCTCTAATTCACCATAGCTCATTTCAAATCCCATATGACTATAGGCGATGCTATCCTTGTATTGATGGCAGGATTTAAGAAAAAGATGAGTTAATGAGGCATAATCATTAGGGTCTATTTCAGTAGGAACACCTTTCTGATAATGCTTCAACCACAATTTATCCACGTTATTAACCTTCTGTTATTTATTCCAGCGTGCTAGTATAAACAAAAAATCGAGTGATGGATATTGCCTCTATGAATGATAATGTATTGAAATCACAAGCATTTAAATTAAAGGGTAGACTTTACACCTTTACAACAATGCAACTGTTGACTACCGACTCTAATCTATTAGCACTTCAGATGGATGCCGTGATTGCCAAAGCCCCGCGTCTTTTTGACAGAGCCCCTATTGTACTGGATTGCACCTCCATTAAAGAAGATGGGCTTGATTTGCAAGCCCTCTGCCAAGCCATGCGGGAGCGCAGCTTAATACCTGTCGCCATCCAAGGCGGTTCGCCTCTATTAGAAACACTTGCCCAGTGCCAAGGTTTAGCTGTACTGAACGCCACCTCAACCCGAGACAAAACGGTTGCTAAAATTGAAACAACGGTGGATAAGCCAGTAAATAAAACAAAATTATTATCCACACCTGTTCGATCAGGTCAACAAATTGTGAGCAAGGGCGGGGACTTAATCATTACATCGACAGTCAGTCATGGTGCAGAGCTGTTGGCTGATGGCAATATTCATGTTTATGGCGCTTTGCGTGGTCGTGCATTAGCAGGCATTGCTGGCGATAAAAAAGCACGTATTTTTTGTCAATCCTTGCATGCCGAACTTGTGGCCATCGCAGGCTATTATTGCTTAAGTGATTCGATGCCCTCTTCTGATGGCCCATGCCAAATCTTTCTTAAAGATGAGAGTATTCAGGTAGAGCCTTTATGATTGATGTGGTATTTATTTCTGATCTTCATTTAAATCCTGCAACAGAAGCCATTACCGAGCGTTTTCGTCGATTTATTGAATGGGCATTGTTAAATACCAAAACCGTTTATATTCTCGGTGATCTTTTCCACGCCTGGCCTGGGGATGATGGTCTTGATGAATTTGGTCAACACATCGCTGATCAGCTGTCTTCTTTGAGTTTAAAAGGCATAAAGGTCTATTATATGCATGGAAATCGTGATTTTTTACTTGGAAAGTCCTTTGCAAAACTAGCCTCAATGACGGTATTGTCTGATCCAACGGTGATCACTTTAGATGGCAAGCCTGTATTATTATCTCACGGTGATCGTTATTGTACAAAAGATATAGGGCATCAATGGTTACGTCGCCTGACTCGTAACAGGTTGTTTTCTGCTTTTTTCATGCTCATCCCCTTCTCATTTCGTCTAAAAATTGTTAATAAATTGAGGAGCTATAGTCAATCGAACCGGATGAAGCCAAAGGAAAACATGGATGTGCATCCAGAATCTTTGCTTAAAGACATGAAAAAACACCAGGTTACGCTCCTCATCCACGGCCATACGCACAAGCCAGGTCTCACTACGCATAAAATAAGCGGCAAGGCTTTTCAGCAGTATGTCTTGAGTGATTGGGATGACAATCCCTTGTTGATGTGCTATGATAGCTCAAGTGGTTTACATTTTGATCTTATGAAGGGGTGATAAAATGGGTCGTAGTCGAGATGAGACAAAAAAACGTGAAGTTGAAAAAGCAATTGAATTGAAAGAAAGACTTCGTCAAGAAAAAGCAGAGCACGATGTGAGGAACGCAGGTAAAGCCTTGGAAGAAGCAATTGCTCGCAGGCGAGACAAGGACGCCGCTTCTTCCAGCGATAGAGAAATGGAGAAGCAAGCGGCATGGAAGAAATGTGCCGAGTGCGTGAAACGTATCAAAGATGGCGTGCATGGTTACGATAGTGCGTTATCAGCGGGACTTGATGTGGCCCAATTGGCAGTTTATTTAGCAGAAGCATTGAGCTATTATAATCTGGGTACCATGGGGATTCGATTTGCCTGGAGTATTTTAAAGCAAAATGCCCAAGAAGGGCAGCTGGGCAAATTTAAAAACCAAGAGGGGTTCCAAGAGTTGGTCAACCAAAAACTTCCAAATGTTGAACTACCCAGCTTTGAAGGAATGATAAAACTGAATGACGAAGGTCAACTTTTACTGGATGACTATGCCAATAGCCTTGTACGTGCTGATGGTTTGCCAGTTGAGGACGACGTTAAAGATCAGTTAAAGGCTATCTTTGAGACCTTTCATTTTGAAGATTGGTTAGAGAAAAAAGGGGTGGCATATAACCGTCAAGATCACTCGCTGCGTCATAAAACGGATGGGCGTAAAGTTGAACCAGAGGAATTTGACAAGATGGTCAAAGATCCAGGTGAGGGATTTAATCCTTTTTTTGAGACATTGCACGGTGGTCTAAAATTTACCCCAAGAAATTAAGTTCATTTCTTTTTCAAGACGATGTGCCCAGTATGGGCGCATCATTCCTGTTGTATTTGCAAATGAGTAGTCGTTCGCTTTACCATAGATGAATGGAAGCCAGATTGGATTAATTATGGAGAATAAATTAATAGAAATGGATTTAACCAAATGGTTTTCTACTTATGGCGTATTGACTTCAAAACGTATTTTTGACCGATTTAATATAGAGCTAGATAATAATCAACTGATAGCCGTAATCAATAACCCCAACTCCTTTTACTATCGATTGTTACGTATACCCATTAAAAACGTATTTAACGGGATTATTCTTCAGCAGGCGCACGATTACCAGATTTATGCTCAAAAGTTGTTCATAGATTACCTATTATCCGGTGAATCCGGTAAAGCAGAAGACTCTCCAGGGGCAAGCCTACGTGAATCCATTGAGTTTGAACGAGTCAGGCTCATTGAAATGGCGGCAAATTTTCATGCGCTAGAAATATCTCACCAAACATTAATCGCAGCGAGCCAGTCCAGTTTAATAAAACTTACAGCGCACTTCCAAGATCAATTGGTACAGGCAACAAAAAAAACAAAACAAACCTTAGAGCGCCTCGGAGTCGTCAAAGAAGAAGGCCTCATCAATAGCGCCATTTGCTCTTCTATTATTGATTATACAGACCTGGATAAGGAAATATTTTCAGGCCCATCCACTTTTTGGATAAAAATGGCGGCTCTTTTAGAGGTTGACCTAGGGCGTGATGTCAAAGAAGAATTGGCCATTGCCTTGGTTGAAATTGACAAGGCCAATAGAAAGCTTGATGAAATCTTAGGAATGTATCTTGAAAAAACCAATGATATCACCAAACAATTACGACAGTTTCGCAGTCAATTTCAAAGTTTGATACTACAAGCGAGCACATACATCCAATCCTTACCGGATTATCACATGGACCAAAATAAAAAAGCGGAAAATCAATCCGCATTGTTATTTGATTCAGAGATTGGAGAGCATTAGCCGCACTGCGATTAAGTTAAGGTAAGACTGTCATCCCCGCGCAGGCGGGGATCCATTTCCCCTATGGCACCTAGCCCGAGTCGGGGATGGATTCCCGTCTGCGCGGGAATGACAAGGTCTCTTAACTTAATGGCAGTGAGCATTAGCCGGAGGTTTCTTGTATCCTTGGGTTCGTAAAATCGAGCGTGAAGTCCTGATTATATTACCCTTAACGGTCTTTTTCCTGTATAATACGCACTTTTATCCTGGAGTGTCAAAAATGTCTACAGAATTAACCCTTTCAATCATCAAACCTGATGCTGTTGCAAAATCGGTTATTGGCCAGATCTATACTAGGTTTGAACGAGCAGGTCTTCGTGTTGTTGCTGCAAAAATGCTTCAAATGACACAAGAACAAGCCGAAGGATTTTATGCGGTTCACAAAAATCGACCTTTCTTCCCAGATTTGGTCTCTTTCATGATTTCAGGCCCTGTCATGGTCCAAGTCCTAAAAGGCGAAGGCGCCGTCATCAAAAACCGTGAAATTATGGGAGCAACAAACCCTAAAGATGCGGCTCCTGGTACTATTCGTGCGGATTTTGCAGACTCTATTGAAGCCAATGCTGTTCATGGTTCAGATGCGCTCGAAACGGCAAAGGTAGAAATTAGTTATTTCTTTAAAGACAGTGAAATTTGTGACTGAATTAATGTCTAGTAAAATCAATTTGCTCGATTTGGATTATTCAAAACTACGCCAATTTATAGAAAATTGTGGTGAGAAGCCTTTTCGAGCACAGCAATTGATGCAATGGGTCCATCAAGCAGGGATTCGTGATTTTTCTGCCATGTCTAATTTGGGGAAAAAATTTCGTGAACACCTGGCAGACATTGCTGAAATACGGCTGCCTGAAATAATTAGCTCCCAGCAGTCAAAGGATGGCACTCACAAATGGCTAATGAAACTGGATTGTGGTAACTCCATTGAAACGGTTTTTATTCCTGAGCTTACTCGAGGCACGTTATGTGTTTCCTCCCAAGTTGGATGCGCATTGAATTGCACTTTTTGTTCCACAGCAAAGCAAGGATTTAACCGAAATTTGACCACTGCAGAAATCATCGGTCAAGTATGGGTCGCGGTTCGTGAATTATCATCCACTAACGGAGTTCACGATAAACGTGTCACCAATGTCGTGATGATGGGTATGGGTGAGCCGCTGTTAAACTTTGATAACGTCGTGAGTGCCATGGATATCATGATGGATGATTTGGCTTACGGTCTATCAAAACGTCGAGTGACGCTAAGTACCTCGGGCGTGATTCCAGAAATGGTCCGTTTACAAGCCTGCAGCCCAGTTTCTTTGGCTGTTTCATTGCACGCGCCGACAGATGAGTTAAGAGACATATTGGTTCCTATCAATAAAAAATACCCGCTATCCCAATTAATGGATATTTGTAAACGGTATTTTGAAAATGAAGCAAAGCGGGTCGTCACTTTTGAGTATGTCATGCTCAAAGGGGTGAATGATACGCCATTACATGCCAAACAATTGGTTGAACTTTTAAAAGATGTCCCATCAAAGGTCAATTTAATTCCTTTTAATCCATTTCCTTTGACAACCTATGAGCGCTCTTCCAAAGCAGCAATTGATAAATTTCGAGATATTTTGGTTGCGGCAGGACTAAACACAATCACCCGCAAAACCAGGGGTGATGACATCGATGCGGCATGTGGTCAATTGGCCGGTGAATTTAAAGACCGAACAAAGCGTTCTGAACGTTGGCAAAAAATACACTTTATTCCTCGCGATGAAGCAGTTTAATTGATTCACCTCGTTTTAAAATAGTCATTTAACAGTTATAATGCCGCACCGTCCCAAATTGTAAGTGTGTATTTGTGTGTAAATTTTGTTATTTATTACTGTTGTTGAGCTCACTACTGTTACAATCATGCCAACACAACGATGAAGATAAAAAAGAAAACACGATAAAGGAAGCGCGTTTTGACGATGCTGCAAAATACAACACACAATTAGGCCTTGCTTATCTGAATCAAGGGGATAGGTCACGAGCCAAGCGTAAATTACTACTAGCTCTTTCTCAAGCACCAGAATCTCCTGGTGTGAATGAAGCAATGGCCTATTACATGGAAAAAAGCGGTGATGTAGAGCAGGCTGAAATCTACTATCACAAAGCAATGTCATTATCCAAGCACGCGGGGACTCAGTTAAATAACTACGGTACTTTCTTGTGTCGACAGGGGAAATATAGAGCGTCGGAAAAATATTTTTTAAAGGCGGTAAAAGACATTGCCTATGATCATACCGCCGGAGCTTATGAAAATGCGGGGCTTTGCGTATTAGCCATACAAGATGAAAAAAATGCGGCCATTTATTTTACAAAAGCGTTAGAACAGGATCCCTCTCGCGGGCAATCTCTATTTGAATTAGTGAAACTTTTGAAGAAGCAAGATAAAATAGACGAGGCGTTGATGTTTCTAAAAAAATACACCAATCTGACTCTTCATAATTCTACTTTACTGAGCTTAGCAATAGAGGTATCTGAGAAGGCAGGGAAAACGGAAATGGCTGCTGAGTATCAATCAACGTTGAGCCATTTGGCGGAAAACACCGGAGAACAACATGAGCACGACATCAACTATGGATGAAAAGGTTTATCGTTCAGAAGAACAACCAGGGGCAGTGCTGGCTGCTGCAAGACTTGACCGTGGATTTACTCCTGAATATGTAGCAGGCAAATTGCATTTGAGAGTGACCCTTATTTTGCTATTAGAATCAGATGACTATGAAAAAATGCCTGAGCCTGTTTTTATACGTGGATATTTAAGGTCTTATGCCAAGCTGTTAGGAATTCCTGTTGAGCCCTTATTAAAAATGTACAACAATCTTGAGGCCCACGATCCCAAGGCAGAGCGCGCGTTGTGGCAATCTAAACGAGAAACCAATCGAGCTGAGCGGGCCATTCGGTGGTTGACCGGTTCCTTTGCATTGATAGTATTGGTTGCCGTGACGATGTGGTGGTACAGCAATAAAGACAACGAGCAACTATTTTCCAAGAGCATCAACCAAAATGAAGTGTCAACGAACAAGTCTCAAACTGAAATCAGATTGACAGATTTATCAAAAATGCGTTCGTTATTATCATCTACTCCTCCAGAAAAGACACAAATGCTGGAGAAAGAAGGTGACTAATCGGTTACAAGCAATTCGTGGTGTAAACGATGTTTTACCCGAAGACATTTATGCTTGGCAACATTTACAGTCGCTATTTGAAAAGTGCATGAACGATTATGGGTTTCAAGAAATTCGAATCCCACTGATAGAACATACCCAATTGTTTAAACGAACCATTGGTGAAATAACAGATATTGTTGAAAAGGAAATGTATACTTTTAACGATTTAAATGGTGAAAGTATTAGTTTAAGACCTGAAGGAACTGCTGGTTGTGTCCGTGCCTGTTTGGAGCATGGATTATTACACAATCAACAACAAAAGCTGTGGTACTCAGGACCGATGTTTCGTCATGAAAGACCACAAAAGGGTCGCTACCGCCAATTTAATCAGTTTGGTGTTGAGGCATTTGGCATCTCAGGCGTGGGGATTGAGCTAGAAATATTGGCGTTGAGTCAGCGATTGTGGCATGTACTGGGAATTGCCAATCACGTACAATTGCAAGTTAATACCTTGGGTGAACTCTCTGAAAGACAAGCATACCGCAATAGGCTTGTTGACTATTTAAAACCAAAGTATGAGCTGCTGGATGAAGACAGCAAGAAACGTTTAGATAAAAACCCGCTGCGGATTCTTGATAGCAAAAATCCAGCAATGCAAACCTTGATTGCAGAGGCACCCAAATTAATGGATGTGTTGAGTGATGGCAGTAAAGAACATTTCCAAGCATTGTGTCAAGGGCTTGAAAGATTAGGTATTGACTACGTTATCAATCCACAGTTGGTTCGAGGACTTGATTACTATGGTCATACCGTGTTTGAATGGGTCACTGATAAATTGGGCAGTCAGTCTACCATTTGCGCAGGTGGGCGTTATGATAAATTAGTGGAACAATTAGGTGGTGCCCCCACTAAAGCGATTGGTTTTGCGATAGGTATCGAACGCTTATTGCTTCTTATGGAAACCTTAGAGCTCGTCCCACGAAAACCAGTCATGCCTTTGGTTTTTATCATGGCAGATGGGGATGAGGCCCTGCTGCAGGCTTTAAGCTTAGCAGAAAAATTACGCAACGAGGTTCCAGAATGGCAGTATATAGTAAATACTTCCCAGGGATCGTTTAAAAACCAGTTTAAAAGAGCTGACAAATCTGGGGCAAAATTTGCGCTGATTATTGGTAGCGATGAAGCGAATAAAAAAACAATTAGTATCAAGAACATGCGTGAAAATACTGAACAATTAACTATTCCACAAGTAGAAATAATAGCATTTTTAAAGACCGTTAAGTAATGAGTGTTGGGAGAAAAAAGTGTCGATATATATGACGGAAACAGAGCAGTTAGAAGCTATAAAAAAATGGTGGAAACGGTACAATAATATCATCACCGTGGTTCTTTCCATCATCTTGTTATCGGTCGCTGGTTACAAATATTGGCACTGGCATCAAGAAAAAATGACGCAGCAGGCATCAAACGCTTATGAGCACATGATGCTTGCGTATTCGAATCAAGATAATAAAAGCGTAAGAGGTTACGTCAATCAATTAACAACAGAATATGGCGATACCGTTTATGCTGATGCTGCAAGATTAACCTTGGCCAAGCTGCTGGTTGTGCGAGAGAACTATGACAAGGCTGAAAAGCAACTGGAGTATGTTGCTGGGCATTCTAAAAATAGTGCGTTTAGGCAAATTTCTAAAATTCGCTTAGCAAGACTACTGGCCTCGTTAAAATCGTTTGATAAGGCATTAGCAGAGCTAGATACGCTTGAGAACACGGCATATCTCCCTGAGGTGAATGAAATAAAAGGGGATATCTATTCAGCGAAAGGTCAATATTTGCAAGCCGTTGATTTTTATCGCAAAGCCATTAATCAAGTTCAAACGCATGGGATGGGTAATTTGTTTTTAGAGATGAAAACCAACGAATTGGTTGCGTTGACAAAATCAACTAGAATCGAAATAAAACCATCCCAAGCGGGATAGAAATACCTACTGATATATTAAATAATGAGGGTTTATGTTTTATAAGTATCGACAATACATGATTTTTGGCTTGGTGTTCTTCTTGCAAGCCTGTACTCAACTAGATAATTTTATGCTTGGTAAGGAAAATTTACCCAAGCCATCTCCATTATCGCCCATTAAGTCAAACGTTTCGATGGTGACCAAATGGTCTATCCCTACAAATCATCGGAATACAGCCAGCACTTATTTAAAATTAAAGCCCGTTATCAGAGGCAATGTTATTTACACGGCTGATGCGAGTGGCGGAGCTGCTGCTGTCAATAAAAAAAATGGACAGGTGATATGGTCTACAAAACTAAAAGAAGGGATCGTTAGCGGACCTTCAGTGGCACAAGGGGTTGTGGCTCTGGGGACTAATCGCTCCAGTGTTATTATTCTTCGAGAATCGGATGGTCAAGAGCTGTTGCAGCTTAAAGTCTCTGGTGATGCACTTTCAAAACCGCTGATTACACACGAGAACATGATAGTAAAAACCATTGACGGGAATCTCTATGGGTTTTCTTTAAAAACAGGCCAATCGCTCTGGGAAACGGAGCATGGTTCACCTAGTTTAATTTTGAAAGCCAGCTCCTCACCGATTATTTTTGATAAGCTGGCACTGGTTGGATATTCTGATGGAAAATTAGATGCCGTTGATATCCGTACAGGGAATGTCGTGTGGCAACGAAGTATCGCTTATGCTACTGGCTCCAGTGATGTAGAACGTTTGGTCGATATCGATGCAGATCCTATCGCTCGTGGCGACCTCATCTTTCTTGCAAGCTATCAAGGGTACGTTGGCGCATTATCGCTTTCATCGGGCCAATTCACCTGGAGAAAACCCGCTTCAATTTATAAAAACATGGCGATTGATTCAAACTGTTTGTATATGACGGATAGCAACGATGTACTATGGGCAATGGATAGACAAACAGGCCAAGTCAAATGGAAACAAGAGGACTTAAAAGCTCGTGGTCTGACGGAACCGACGTTGTTAGGGCATCATTTGATTGTAGGTGATAGAACAGGTTTGCTACACGTCTTGTCTACGCAAACCGGGAAATTAATCGGTCGATTTCAATTGGGAGGCGCCATTGATATTTCACCTGCTATTTCAGGCAATAGTGTCTATGTGATGACTGCAAACGGTAAATTAAACCGTATCGTAGTGAAATAATCTAATGATACCAGTGATTGCCCTTGTAGGGCGGCCTAATGTTGGCAAATCTACATTATTTAATCGGATTACCAAAACTCAAGATGCTTTGGTGGCCGATTTCCCAGGATTGACTCGCGACAGACAGTATGGGGATGCGTCGTTTGAAGGCAAACCATTTATCGTTGTTGATACTGGGGGAATAGGGGTTGAAGACCAAGCGGTTGATGCATTAATGTCACAACAATCAGAAGTTGCTTTGATAGAAGCTGATTTGGTGTTTTTTTTAGTGGATGGTCGTGCAGGTTTGAATGCTGTTGATGAACGAATTGCTCTAGGGCTTCGTAAAGTCAGCAAACCTATTTTTTTAGTGATTAATAAAGTAGATGGATTGGATGAGGAAGTCGTTTCCGCTGATTTTCATTCACTAGGTTTTTCAACTGTTTTCGCCATCTCTGCTTCGCATGGTCGTGGTATGCAGTCTTTGTTGTCAGAAGCAACAGCAACGTTCCCTGTAGTAGCCGAAGACAATGACATGGGTACGGCAATTAAAATCGCCTTTGCTGGTCGACCCAATGTCGGAAAATCCACCTTAATTAATCGAATTCTCGGAGAAGACCGTGTCGTGGTCTATGACATGCCCGGGACTACCCGGGATAGTATTTCGATTCCTTTCGAAAGAGATGAGCAATCCTATGTGTTAATTGATACAGCAGGCATTCGAAGACGTTCACGGGTATCTGAAAAAATTGAAAAATTTTCTGTAATCAAAACGTTGCAAGCCATCAAAGAATGCAACGTGTGCCTGATGCTGCTTGATGCAAGAGATGGATTAACCGATCAAGATTTGCATTTACTTGGTTATATCGTGGAATCAGGCAAAGCATTGGTGGTTGCAGTGAACAAGTGGGACGGAATGGCAGAAGAAGATAAAGACCGTGTCCGATATGAATTAACTCGCAGATTGCATTTTGTTCATTTTGCAAAAATTCGTTTTATTTCAGCATTGCATGGGACTGGAGTAGGGTCACTATTTAAAGATATTCTTGCCGCTTATCACTCCGCCATGCAAACAATGACCACGCCAAAGGTTACTCGTTTGTTGCAAGATTTGGTAGGTCAGCATGAACCGCCATTAGTCAACGGCAGACGTATCAAATTACGCTATGCTCATGCCGGTGGACACAATCCTCCTTTAATTGTTATCCATGGAAATCAAGTGGATTCATTACCGGCAAGTTATAAACGCTATCTAATGAATGCATTTACCAAGCATTTAGGGCTTGTAGGTACACCGTTAAGATTAGAATTTAAAGGAAGCGATAATCCCTATAAAGGGAAGAAAAACAAGCTAACTTCACGACAAATCCAACGAAAAAAACGATTAATGAAGCATGTGAAGAAGAAGTAATGGCTATTTAAACATAAATTTCATCGGTTCTAAACGAATACCAGGGCGCTTATAAACAGTATTATAATTTTACAGAAATTCGCGCTCAAGTACGTCACCCCCATACCACCTTGGATCTATCTGCGAGCATTGAAAAATTTCATGAAAAACTTATTTAAAACAATTGTATTGATTGTAATCATTTCACATTGGCCCCTTTCTCTCTGGGCCACACCAAACCATGAAGAGACGGGCGAAAGGAATTATTTTCAATTTGTTATTCCTAAATACCATACAACGCGCCAATCTGGGCAAATTGTTAACATTTATGTAAAGTATGCTTACAAGAAGGATTTACCAACAAATGAATATTCAGATTATCGGATATTGCGAACAACTATACTAAGATATATGGAGCCTTCGGATGAGTTCCCTGCTGAAATATTTTGGGAGATTGTTGCGACCAATATGGGAAGAGAATTAATGAAACATTTCCCACTCGAAGGAGTGAGTATCCAATTAATTGTTCTGGATAACCAAAATCCGGCTAGTTATGAACCAGGCGATCATGGACCTATATTTACAGTTGGTAAAATAGAGCCTTTAGATATTCATTAACATAAAAAGCTCATCTTATTCTAGAGTTAGAATAGATCCGCACGTCCAGTTCTGAAGAGGGGTGGATCTACTCAAACCCCTAATCATTATGCAATGATAATAGTGTCAACTCATTGCATAATACGTATTATGGTAATGGTTGATCTTATCAAAATCTTGGTTATAACAGTTTTTTTAAAACAGTATCTTCAGGTAGAGTGGGTATATACATGACCCAGTGTTTGTGCATCTTCCTTTGTACCAGGCGGATTATTAAAAAACGTCGCAAACATATGGCTATATACTTCTGGAGGTAGTTCTCGCATACCTTTGGTTCTTCGGTTTCTAGCCGCGCATAATAACAACATCAAGGATGAATCTTGATGACGCTTATTTTTTAATAGATTGATAGAAAGCTCTTCAGGTGCATTACTAATGCCTAAGTCTGTAAGTTTTGGTAATTGGGCTACTAACGGAGCTAGGCCTTTAAGCTCCTCAAAGCTAACCCTGCAACCATTCACCCCTAAATAATATAGATTTTTACATTTTATCAAAATTTCTTTAATAGCTTGGATACTGATTTGAGAAATAGTTAACCCAAGCTTCGTAAAACTATGTGACCCCGCTAACAAATTAGCTAATTTCAAAGCAGTAATATCATTAATTATTGAGCAAGACATCATACCGCCCAAATCTAAACCTTCTAACTGTGGGCACTTGACTAAATCACTTACTAAAATAACAATGCTTTCAGAATCAATAGAGTTATAGCCAATATTTAGGTTTTTAAATTTATGGCACTTACTTAGTGCACGACCTAAAGCTATAGCAGTTTCATTAGTTATATTATTTGCAGCGATATGAAGTGTTGTAAGTTCTGAACATTGCGCTAAGGCATCAGCAAAATTTTGACAATTTTCTTTGGGAAAATAAATGCTGTTTAAGTATAGCTCTTGTAGACTTTCCTTACATCTTAAGACAAGATCGACCAAGGATTGAAAATTAAAGCGGCCTATCTCTGAACATGATAAATTAATACTTGTGAGCTTGGTATAATTATTTAATATTTCAACACTTTTAAGCCTACTCTCATTTAAATCTATCTTTTCAAGGTTTGGGAGTTTATTTAGTATTTGAGAAAAAGCATCAACGGCCTTCTTCGTCTCCAAAGCATTGTTAAAAATAAAAGTCTTTACATTAGAGCATACGGGTAATTTATCTCCGATACGTTCTAAATCTGTTTCCCAATTCTCAGGTTTATAATAATGCGGAACTGAATATTTTCGCATAACAATAGTATCGATGTTAGAAGACTTTAATAATAACGACCTATAAAATGCTAGATAATTACTAAAGCTTTGGGGCACTATTCTATCTCTATCAATACTTAATCGTAGCTCTTTAAGATTCCGGAAAAATGGTAGAATGTCTGCTAGAATCTCTTTTACCCTATAATCATAAGGTATTTCTTTATGATTAAAATAATGAATAACGCAAGGTATTTCTCTATCATCTATATAATGAATAGTGTTTCTATGCTTAAAAGTATCTAGAATATATCGTTTTTCTAAAGAACATGAAGATCGATCGATTATAGTTTGAACAAACAAATCAAATGCACTAGGACATATTTGGTTATCTCTAAAAAAAGTTAATACAGATGCCGCTTCATCATCTAAAAGACTAAACTCCGGATCTATATGATTAATGCAAGCGTGCAGATCTTTTGCATTCTTACCCTTTTTTAATTTTACAGATAAACCAGGAAATAGTTTTGATAGAATATAGAACCTAAATGTACCAATGCCATTAATAATCTCAGGTAACTTTATTAAATCCTTATGAGATATAGGGTCATTATTTTGATATGTAGCTAGAAAATTACCCAAGCCAAAAGGGAACAATATCTGCAAAATAAACCTATAAAACCTAGGTAGCGCCTTATATTTTTTTAGTTCTTGTCTTAGTGTGGAGCTAGTGTGTTTAATTGTTGGCATAAGTTTAACTTTTGTTGAAAATGACCGTATTGTAATCACTTATACGTTGGAATGCAATCAAAAAACATCAAAAAAATCAATAAAAAAGCAGATTATGAGCATCTAGATTGCTTTTGCCCTTTCTCTGTAATACATAACCCAACGATCGTTCACCATAAATTTATTTTCAATCGAACTCGTATAAATGATAAATATTTAATCATTTATACTATAATTAATTCACAAATTGGTAATAATAGAACCTGGAGGATGTATGATTACTGCAATAAAACGACCTAATTTACTGATTATCATGTTTTTTGCTTTAAGTATCTTATTTATCGTACCAAGCTTAGCCATGGCCCATGGAGGAGGTCACCGCGGTGGTGGTGGTCATCATGGAGGCTGGGGGCATCATGGTGGTTGGGGGCATCATGGCGGCTGGGGGCATCATGGTGGTTGGGGTCACCATGGTGGCTGGTATCGTAATGGGTACCGTGGTGGCGGCTGGGGTTATGGTGGCTGGGGTGGTGTGGGCTTTATTGGCGTGCCTGGCGCCTACTATAATCAAGGATGCCGCTGGATACCTGCTCATTATAATGGTTATGGCCGTTATATCAGAGCTCATCGTGCTTGCTGGTAAATTGGCATCTTGCTCTATAAGCCCCTTTCTATCATTGGATAAGTAGGGGCTTCTTTTATCTAATTCAATGGGATTTTCCCACAACCAATTCTTGCACCGCCGCCGCCCAAGGGCGGTGTATCACTGTAGTTGTCGCCACCTTCATGAATCATAATGGCGTGTCCTATCAACGTGTCGACTTGTAGTCTTGGTGCAAGTATGGCTGTATTGGCCTCACCACGACTATTCACCGCTAATAAAGGCAAATCACCCAAATGACCCTCCCCATAAGGACCAAGATGATGCAGGGTATTTGCGGGGTCAAAATGCCCACCGGCACTCATCCCTTTATCATCACAGCTAGGATGTTGATGAATATGAAAACCATGTAAGCCCATCGGTAATTTTGTGAGCTTTGGAGTAATTAGTAATCCATATTTCGTGTCTTCAAAGTAAATGGTTCCAAGAGGTGTGCCTGTTGATGAATACATTTGAACAGATAGAGAATAGGCTGATGCACTTGCCAAAAATAACACAAGGGATAATCCAATCTTCGCTAATTTTATATAACGGTCAACAGTCGATCTGGTCATCAAAATAATGCTCCTGGTTAATGAATGGACTTCCGTCCATGTGGGAGGAAAATAATTTAAGTATGGTCTAAAAAAATTATCTTATCAGTTTTTAATCAATGAATGAAGTTTTAACTAGGTGGTTATGATGAAAACCAGGTTCAAAGGCCGCATTATGCGGCCTTGAGCTGGTAGAGCGAAAAGTGAAGAACAAAATCTAAACGGAAAGCATTTACAATTTAAGTATCGCACAATAGTAAATATAATGTTAGCATTTTTAAAGAAAATTTTAATCCGATAAATTGGCTAATAAATTTGTATAAAATAGCAAAGATATAAATAATATATTGACTCTTTTTATCAAAGATATACTAAGGAAGTACATGTTTCGATCAGCCCTAGTCATGGTATTAGTGACTTTTAGTCTCATCTGTCAAGCGACACTCCCTAATGATCCCATTCAACGATGTTTAGATGTGAGAAGGCTTGCAGATCTCAGCACGCGGCAAAAAATAGCCGCTAAACAACCCGGTAAGTTTCTGTATAAATTTCATAAAATTTCTTCATCCAAGTTACCAATAGAAAACCCGGTAGGGAATATGAAGGAAGTGATCAACGCATTAAATCATCAGATTCATAATTGCAAGAAGCGCCAAGGTGAATTTCAGACAGTGACCATTGATGGCCATCAATTTAAACGGCATGAATGGTGCCTTGATACCAATAAAAAAATGCTAGCGATTGCAAAAGAAGCGAATGGTGATTTTAAAAAGTATTTATCAAGCATTAAAACAGAATTTGACTGGTATCAAAGTAGTGGATTGCCAGAAAATTATGCGGGTTTTAAAAAAGGACAAATTCAATTTACTGCCTATTATGCACCAACCGCTGTTGAGGCCCATTCTAAGAAAGGCGATGGATTCCTATATCCAATCTATCGTAATCCAGGTGTCGTAAATGCAGCGGCTGAGTGCAAAAAATTCCATTTGAAGCCGCCACTTTGTGGAGTCGATCCCGTAAGCAAAATGCCACGAGGATTTTGTTTGAAAAATGCTGATGGTACTTACTCTATTGCTCCAGACCGTGAAGAAATTGAGCGTGGTGCAATAGACCCCAAATACATCATTGGCTATGTTAAAGACCCCAATGATCCCTCTTTTTTTATGCTACAAGGATCGGGCTCATTACGCCTAGATGGCAAGTTATTTCACATCAATTACGATGGTGCCAATGGCAGACCACGCACCATGCTCGGCCGCATCGTTCAATGTGCCCAGGATCCCACTTGTGGAGGGAACTTGGATAACATGGAGCGTTGTGCAAAAGATCCTAACTGTCATGATGAAGCAAAATTACGATGTAACATGTCAAAAGAAATTAGACAAAGCGCTGGATCCGAATCATTAATTCGCAAATACCTAGATAATCCTCTTAACGCCCATAAATCGTCTGATTTACGAAATCGTGATCAAAGCGTTGTATTTTTTGTTAAAGAAGATGCGGGACCTTATGGTTCAGAAAATATTTCTCTGACGCCTCACGCCTCTTGCGCAACAGATCACCGAGTCATTCCTGTTGGAATGAGTTTTATCTACCATTGCAAAAAGGCGACTTCATGGTGTATTGCTCAAGACAGTGGCGGGGCCATCATCGGTGCTCATGTTGACTGTTATAAAGGTGAAGGTCAACGTGCTGGTATAGAAGCAAATGATCTCAACGACTCAGGTTCCTTGTATGTGGCATTGACGAAGCGCTAAAAAATCTAGTCACAGGCTCCTACCCACTGCCATTAAGTTAAGAGACCTTGTCATTCCCGCGCAGGCGGGAATCTATCCCCGACTCGGGCTAAGTGCCATATGGAAATGGATCCCCGCCTGCGCGGGGATGATCGCCTTTCCTTAACTTCATGGGAATGAAGCTCCTACCTGGAGAGGATAGGTCTGATGATTCGATCGTGCGTATTTTTATAAAGTCAAATAATAGTCCTATACTGATGTAGATTC
>Ga0214923_10000993_pt1 | contig 41358 bp, 68 predicted proteins | sample LL1510_MetaG_FD_177993 | JGI IMG/M metagenome (GOLD analysis project Ga0214923, IMG submission 177993) | Freshwater microbial communities from Lake Lanier, Atlanta, Georgia, United States - LL-1510 | ecosystem: Environmental > Aquatic > Freshwater > Lake | place: USA: Georgia | collected... | reverse complement strand
TTCGACAAGCTCTGTGATACTCCGCCACCGGCACCGGCACCCCGGCGAGATCACAGAGCTTGTCGAAGGGCCAGGACACCCGTGCCATTTACGCCGCTACCCTCTGCGCCTGCCGACGCTGCGTACGTTGTTCCGCTCGGGCCTTCCGATAGGCCAACTCAATCCGTGTCTCGATCGCTCGGGCGTGTCGCTGCGCTCGACGGCACACCACACAGAGGGAGACGCGACCACTCAACTTGCGAGGACGACCACAGGCACAGGTCATTTTGAAAACCCCATCGGCAGGGCTGGCTGCTCGTTCAGGCACGCAGGCGAAAACCAAATCCGCTCACGCTTGCCGTTGCCTGTGCGCTCATCCGCCTGCCCGCCAAACCCTTCCCCGGCTGACCACTGCAGCACCTGCCATGTCTCTGGCATGTCGTGCTCGCCTTCGTACCCGCATAGCGCGATCCGCATGTCGTCACGCCGGCCTTGTTCAATCGCCCACGCCCGTACTTCGTGGGCGACCTGGAGGCAATCCACGCGATACAGGTCTTTACTACGCTGCGCTGTATCCGCGTAGGGCGGATCGAGAAACACCGCCGTCACGCCGTGCTTGTGTGTCACGCTAGGGCCGCAAACACGCGACCAGTCACCGGACGCCACGCGCACCGATCGCAGTCGTTCGGATAGCAATACAAACCAATCCGCAAGCGCGTCTCCGTGTTCCCGTTTCCGGTTCACGCCTTGGCCGTTGCTGCCCAAGTGCACCAGTTGCCGGCTCACGACGCGCCACGGACCTTGACCAGAACCGAACCCGCTACCAATCCAACACGACACGCCCCACACCCACCAACCCGCGATCTTGGCGTCGAAGTAATCCGGATCGCCCTCTAACCGCGCCCGCAAGTCCTCAATCTGACCCACCAACCACGCATGGCGGGCGTGCAGGTCGTTCTCGTTGACGGGGTTGTCGGCGTGGTGCGCGGTCGCCTCCGGATCGGCTTGCACAGCCCGCCAGAAGTTCGCTACAAAGCCGTCCGCGTCGTTGATCGTCTCGTTGCCCTCAAACGGCTGCGGGCGACCGAGCAGCACGGCCCCGGAACCAAAAAACGGCTCGACGTAATTCCGCACGTCACCGAACCGCCGCCACACTTCCGCCGCGACTTTGCGTTTGCCGCCAAACCACGGAAAGGGAGCCTGAAGGCTCATCGGCTCTGCTCCCACACCTGACGCCCCTGCTCGGAGAGGCCCAAGCGATCACGATTCGCGGACACGCGATCCGCTTCCTGCTTCTTCGCCATGCGCCACGGCATCACGGCCGGCCGCGCCCACGGCTCCGACCGCACAAACGTCCAGTGCCACGCATTCCGCCCGCGCTTCTCGCCAAGGATCACGTAGCCGTAGAAGTTCGCCAGCTCCCACACTCGACGCGGGGCCGCATAGGTGCGGCTCTGCGTGATGAGTTCCGGCGTGGACAACCCTCGCTCACCAGCCCGAACGAGGCAGTCAAAGACCCGCTGACGGCTCACCGTCTGCTCGGATTCGTCCGCCTGCATCAGCGGAGGCAACGGCACGACTGGCGCGTGAAAGTCGAAACCTGGTTGTGTCATCGCACCCACCGATACCGCTGCAGCTCGCCATGCTTCCGGCGTCCGCCTCGACGCGGTTGTTCAGAGATCAACTCACCTCGGCGCAAGCACGCACTAATGCACCGCGTGACCGCAAGGACCTCCAGCCCGGACAACTCCGCGACCTGATGCCGAGTAAACCAGTCCGTCAGCGACTTCGCCGCGACACGGAAGCGAACCATCACGTCGCCCAAATTCCCGCAATAGGGGCGCAAGGGCGCGATCGGGGTCGAAGGGGCCGGGTAGGTCTGGGTATGCTGCTCTGCGAACAACAGCGCCCCTCCTGGGCCGTTTCTGCGGCCATCCCAGACGATGACGTGCTGCATCATTCGGTGGACTCCCGTGAATACTTCGTTCGGCGCAACCGTTCCGCGGCCATCTTGGGATTCGTCGGACGGCATGAGCAGTGCGCAAAGTAGCTGCGACGTTCGGTGTGAATGACTCGGTTTTCGACGCCGGCATTGGTGGCCACCGGCATCGTGTAAGGCGGCTTGAACTCGCGGACGGATTCGACCCATCCGGTATCCCGGCACGCGCTGCAATAGGCCCACGTGCGAGGGTCGCTGTCGTCCAACGGCTTCACTTGTCCCGTCAGCAGCTTCGCCGGGTCCACGACAGTGGCCGGAGGAAGTTCCGGCACGGACGGCTTCACGCGGTCGGCATACGTCCGCAGACGCGCCACGCTGGGCATGAAGGCTTCGCCCTGGATTGCGGCGTCAATGGCCGGCACCAGCACGTCATCAGGAATGTCGGCCAGCCCTTCCTTGTAGGCTTCGGCCACGAGTTTGGATGTATCGGCGCGGTAGGCCGCGAAGACCTTCTTGAGCGCGGCAAGCCTCGGAGAATCGACCACGGCGATCATCGAAACGCCTCGTCAAGATCGGCCGCCGCTCGAGTAGCGCGAAGCGTGGCATTCGCCGGGCGCGAACCGCCGTGCTGCTCCGTCCAGCGGTTCCGCCAGAAGTCGTAGTTCGATCCGTCCGGGATGATGCGATCCGCCCAGGTCTTGCGCACGGACGAGGCCCAGACGCGCAACTGCATGCGCTTCTGATGTAGGTCGTCGCCGGGAATCTTGGCCGCGAGCTCGTCCATCTGCGCCTGGTCGAAGCAGACCCAATCACAGAACCCCTCGACGTGGTTGCCGTGACGCTTGAACCAGTTCACCCCCTCGCCGCGGGCAATCAGCGTGGGCGTGCGCTGTGCCGTTCCCTCCCCTTCCCTTCCCTTCCCTTCCTGTACTCCATACTCCTTCCCTTCCCTTCCTACGGGACTTGACGGGTTGTCGACGGGAAGCATGACAACCTTTTCACGGCAAGCCGTGTCGAACGGCCTTACGCGGTCGATTCCGTCCGCTGGTAAAAGAGAAACCTGTTCTTTGGGGTGCGGACGCTGATGCTTCGAGAACCCGATGACCTGGATCACCTGCACTCCGTTCGCCTCGTAGCGTCGAATCAATCGCGCATCCACCAGCGACCACAGCAGCACGTCGACATCGCAGTCGTCTGCCGGCAGTAGGCGCATCTTGAGTGTTCGCGGGCGGTCCTCGACGCGGCCCTCGCGGTCGCATTCGGTAAACAACCCGATGAACAACAGCCGCGCCAGCGGTTCTAAGGCCGTCACTTCCTCGGACGTAAAGAACTGCGGCTTAATGGTTCGGATACGTGCCATGCGTCCCTAATCTCGCGTTGTGGGCCGATCTGCGACCCGTCGAAGCGGTACACCCGCTTACGTGTTCCCAGCCACGACCCGATCAGCAGCACCCACCGCGTCTTCGGGAGCGCGTGACCACCCCTCAACGCTGTCTTCTTCGCCTTGCTCGCTGCTATCTAGTCCGTGTCCATCCACGCCCGTTGCCGGCGCGGATCAACAGATCGGCCAACCCTTACGCGGCTTTCGCCGCTTTCCGTTCCTGCTTGCGCCGTTCGCGCTTGAACTCTTCGGGGTAGAGGATCATCACGCCGTCCTCAGCCGCCTTCTGAATCAGGAGTTCCGTGATCTCGACAAACTCCTGCGTCGACAACTCCGACGTGTGCAACTTCACGGGCATCGTGACGCCCGCGACCTGGTGATACCCGAAGCACTCGCCCAGCAGGGCCAGCTTTAATTCCTCGACCGTGTAGCCAAGGTGATCCGCATACGGCTTGATGGCCGCATGGAGATAGGCGTTCTGCTTCACCGTGCGTTTCGTGCGCTTGCGTCGAATCTCTATTTCGACTTCGTGACCCGCCAGCGTCTGAATAAAAGCGCGGTACTGCGACGGAAAGTCAAAATCCAGCCGTGATCCGTCCTCGCGCACGAGCCCGATGAAGTGGCCGACCATCACGCGGCGCTCCAATTGCGCTTGCCGATGATCGTGAACGGCTTCTTCCGCCCTCGGATCGCGGACTCATGCCAATGGAAAAACAGAGGCTTCGTCGCGTCGTCACCTTCGACCTGGATAAATCCGCCTTCGATCAGGTCGTGGGCTTCCGCGCACACGGTGATGATCCGCTTCGGAACCGTGACCCACTCAGGGCGCACGTTGCGACCTTTCAAGTGGTGATGCTCCCGACGCCGACGCGCATCGGGATCACCCGCTTTCGTGAACCGCCCAGTCACCCAGCAGATCGACCCATCCCGCAGATCAACTTCGGCGTAGGCGTCGAGCAATGCCTGTTCGTCGGCCTTGCGCCGTTCGTGGCGCTCAAGCCGGCCGGAGCCCTTAGGCGGCTTGAAGTTCGTCTGATGGGCCATGACCTACCGCTGGCTCCGATCCAGCTTTGCCGCTGCGTCGTAGTGCTCTTGCATCGTCACCGGCCCGTCGCCGCCGTAGTAGTCGGAGCAGAAGTTCTCCCAGGCCTTCTCTGCCGCCGCTGTGCGATGGTTGTCGCACAGGGGCCAGCACTCATGTGCTTCCTGCGTGGCGGGCACGTCGATGCCCTCTTCCACTTGGCACGGTTCGCAATAGATCGGTTCAGCCATGACTAGAACGGGATGTCCTTCTCGTCCACAGCCACCGGAGGCGCGGGCGGATCGCTCGGCACCTGGTCGATCACCGTGATCGATTTCAGCGTCGGGTCGTAGCCTTCCTTCGTTTGCAGGGTGCGCTTGACCTGGCGGGACCGCTGGCAGACATCCATGCACAGATCGAACATGTGCGCGGTGCTCATCCAGATCGTCGCCGTCACGCCGTCGCTGAACGTGACGTTGCCCTTCTTCTTGCCCTTGCCGCCCAAGTCTTCGCAGCGGGTGATCCGATAGGTGCCTTCGGGCAGCTCTGGCAGCACTTCGCCGGTCTGCACGTTCACGTCGATCGGCGCGGCCATCGGCTCGACCACCAGAGCCGGTTCCGGCGTGGCCTGATCCATTTCGTCGGTGGTGTAGAGCCCGGACAGTTGATGCGGGAATGCCTTACGGAGCGCCAGGGCCTCGGCGCACTTGGCCAGCATCGTGGCCGGCATCTTCTGCCACATGGGGCCACCGGCCTGATACTCGGAATACTTGGCGATGCCGGGGAAGGCATGGGCACAGCCCTTGCGGTAGACCAGCACGCGAGCGGCGGCGGGTGCGTTCTTCGACAGCCACACGTCTTTCCACTCGCCGTCCTCGCCACACCAGTGGCATTCCTGCCCGTCCTGCTCGTTCGTGCGCTCCGCGATCACGCGGAACCCGTCGATGCTCACCTGGATCGAGCCCTGCCCGCCGCGCTTGATGAAGTAAATCTGGCGGGCGAACGGATCAAGGCCGGTGCGCTTGCACTGGTGCAGGAACAGTTGCAGCTCGTCGTCGGTTGCGCCCTTGGCGATCGTGCGCTTGATGAGGGCGACCTGTTCGTCGCTGTAGACGGCAACGTGTGCCGTTTCTCGCGTCATGAGGGCGACGGCAGTCATCGGGCCGCCTCGTCAGCCGTCAGGCCATCGAAGTCGTATTCGGGCTCTTCTTGCGGCTGGTATTCCACGTCGCCGGGATGCGACGTGAATCGCGCCACGGTGTCATCGACCAGCGTCTCGGCCTGTTCGCGCATCCACGCGCGGTCCTTCGGATCGAACTCGCGCAGGGGCAAGCCGGGCACCGCCAGGTCTGCCAGCACTTCCGCGAACTTCGTCGCGGCAAAGGCGTTGCGCCACTCGTCATTGATGCCCTGTCCAGACGGCACCGACCACGCCACCGGCAGAGCGATGGGATTCGTGGACGATGAGAAGGCCGGGAACAAGTCCGCTAGGCACTTCTCGGCGAAGTCTTCGACGCGGCGACGTTCGGCCACGGACGGCGCACGATCGCCAAACAGCACGCCCGAGAACCCCGCCGTGAGCCGGTCGTGCATGTTGCTCAGGGTCCAGCGTTCCGCCGTTAGGAACCGCGCATACATCCGCACGACTTGCCGGCGGCACGCATTACGTTCGGCGGAATAGTTCGGCTCACCCCAGAGGCCCATCGGGTGCGCATCGGCGAACAGTTCGCACGCCGCTTGTTCAAGCCACTGAATCGGCAGCGGGCCATCCGTCCACCCACTGAGTACCGATTGACCGTTTGCTGGCATTGCGGTTACACTCGTCTTCACAGTTCGTTCCTTTCTGTATCGAGCCGCTCGCGCCAACGGGCGGCTCGTCGTGTTTACGCCACCTTCGGACGGTTCGTCAGCCACGTCTCGACTTCGCTGTTGCGATAGCCGATCGCGTAGTCCGTCAACTTCACGCGGCTGGGAAACTTGCCCTGCTTCTCCATCCGCCAGATCGTGCCCCGGCTCAGGCCGGTCTTCTTCACCACGTCCGGCACACGCAAGACGTGATCGTTCATCGGGCTCTCGTTCGTCATTTCGCGTCTCTCTTCAATCGGTCGACATGGGCCAGCATTTCGCCGAACACGTCGTGCATCTCGTGCTCGAGGTCCGCGACATGGGCGCGGGTGAATCCGTCGCCTTCGCACTCCACCAGCTTGGCCAGGTATTCGGAAAACTCTTGGAGCGTCTTCGCGGCTGAGCCCGTCGCGGTTGTGCTGCGCGTCGGCTGATAAAACACGCCGCCCACCAACTTGCAGAGCGTGCGCACGATGGCAAAGTTGCCGGTGATCAGCGTGATCGGGACGATGTAGTCCGCTGGCAGGCGCGGCTTGGAGTTTGGATCAGTCGCCCGCGAGAGTTGCTCAATCGTCAAGCCCATCTCATTGGCGATTTGGGTCTGCGTCTTGCAAGGGTCAAAGCGGACCACGGCCATCGCGGAATCGCCGACGCTCTCGTAATACGGACGAGTCATCGTGCATTCCTTTCGCGTAATGTTTCGCTGTCGGATTTGGTCGACGCCGCCGGCAACCGGAGGACATCATCAGGACCATGACTCAATCGCGCCGACTGGATGACCTGCTCGTTCTCACGAATCCGCGCCAGGATGCGGTCAAATTCCCGGAAGAAGGCGACGGCGGTTTCGATGGGCGAGAGTTCTCGGAGCTGCTCGCCGCCGTCCGTGCGGACCGTGTGCTCTACCGACTGCACCGGGCTCGCTACCGGCGCTCCATGCGCCGTCTCGCGTCCCTGATTGGCCTCAGTCCCGAACAACATGGGACAAGGTTAAGCGAGACTGCTTGACGTGTCAAGCGATTTAGCTTGTATACCTAAGATGTATGGATTGCTATGGTATTAACAGTGCTAGATATGGGTTCGCTTGAGGCGCTAGCACGCACACGGATCGTTCGCTGGCGTAAAAAGTACGGGTGGTCACAGGCCAAGCTCGGCGCGACGACCGGCACGCACCAGACCACGGTCGGCAAGTGGGAGAAGGGCGATCTATCCGTCGATGTCGACACGCTCGACACGTGGGCGCGGGCCTTTGGGCGGACACTGTTTGACCTGTTCGCCCAAGAGACCACCGACGCCAACGATCACCGCGAGTTGATCGCCGTGTTCAATGCGCTCCCCACCGACGCACTGCGCGAGCAGATGCTGCAACTGATGCGGTTGTCTTCGACTGGTGGAGGGAAACCACCAGGCCGCGCAAGCAAGCGCGGAGGGTAGCGGGCAGGGTCAGATACAGCGAGTAAACCAGAAAATCCTGACGCGACATGCGCACGCGCACAGAGCCAGAACGACGATGCGACATAACACAGCAACTCCGACAGGGGGCGGAACAACAGCAGAGGAAAGCCAGCGCAACCTTACGCCCGCTGTCGCTCGCAAAACAAGATCTAAGTGCATGCCCTTGACAGTTCGGGTCACTAAACGTGTGGTGAAAAATTTCCGCCTGTTGTCCGTCGTAGCTGATCGGTGTACCGGAGTCAGACCTGATGGAATTACCAGTGACTCGTTCTGACACACCCCGTCGCAGCCGTGCCGCCACGGTGGTGCTCGTGCTCGCCGTGCTCTACGCCATCGGGTTGATCGTGCAGCACTTCCAAGGCGCACCGACGCCCTCCCCCGACCGGGTGGTGCTCGCCCTGAAAGACTTGGACGGGGTGATCTTTGTCAACGATGGCGCGGACAATCTTGACAATTGCACCGTGACCATCGACGGCGACTTCACCGCACCGATCCGGAGTCTGCCGGCGCATCAACGCGCCCGCGTGGAACGGACGCAGTTCAGCGGCGGCACGGCTCGAGACGAGTGGTATCCCCGCGTGCTGCGCGGCCTGTCGCTGCGTTGTCTGGCGTCGAACAACCAGACCGTCGACGTGCGGATCAAATGACCATCCACCCGATGCGCCCGCCGCGACAGCCTAAACCGCCCAAGCCGGACCAGGTGCAGATCAACCGCACCGATCACGGGCTCGAGCTGACCGTCGACCGTGCGCCCGCCGAGGTCGTGCCGTTTACAGGTAACACCACAGGTAACAGGCAACCGGCATTGCCCGAGAAAAGCTGAAACAACTTAGGGCCGGTTTCTCTATGACAACGCGATCAGACGCGACCGCTCCGCAGGGGCCGGACGTGATTCGTAATCAGCAGGTCATCGGTTCAAGTCCGATTGCCGGCTCCACATTCAGGCCACAAAATGACGATTCCGACGCGGGGCGCGGATCGCAGGTAACGAATAGGTAACAGGATGCCAACCGTTACCCTGAACGACCGCAAGATCAACGGACTCGCGCCGGCGGCGGCTCCGGTGGAGTACTTCGACCGCACCTTCCCCGCGTTCGGTGTGCGCGTGTGGCCGTCCGGGGTCAAGGCGTTTGTGCTGTTCTACCGCCAGAACCGCAAGCAGCGCCGGATGACGCTGGGCCAGTATCCCGACCTGACGCTGTCCAAAGCCCGCCAGAAGGCCCGTGACGCGCTGACGGCGGTCTCCGAGGGCCGAGACCCAGGCCAGGAACAGATTGCCACCAAAGCGCGGACCTTCGACGCCTTGGCCCGTCGCTACCTTGACAAGCACGCGAAGAAAAAGAAGCGCAGTTGGCGATCGGACGATCGGATCATCCGGTGCGAGCTCGCCCCCCATTGGCAGCATCGCCCCGTGGCCAGCATCAAGCGGGCGGACGTGCGCGAGCTGGTCGACGGCATTGCCGAACGGCCCGCCCCGATCTTTGCCAACCGCGTGCTGGCCCTGATCCGGACGATGTTCAACTTCGCCATCGACCAGGAATGGATTGAGGCGAACCCCGCACAACGCCTCCCCGCTCCCGGCAAGGAACACAAGCGGGACCGCGTGCTGAGCGATGACGAAATTCGCCAGCTGTGGGCGTTCCTGCACACCGAACCGACCGGCGAGCATGCCCGATGGACGCGGCTGTCACGGGCGGTCTTGCTGCTCAGGCTGATTACCGGGCAACGGGGCGCGGAGCTGATCCAGATGCGCCGGTCTGATCTACAGGGCGCATGGTGGACAATCCCCGCGGACGTGGCCAAGAATGGATTGGCGCACCGGGTCTACCTGACGTCGCTGGCGCTGGCCGTGCTCGAGCGCATCGCCCCGGACCTGTCGCCGGATGCGGCCTACCTGTTCCAAGGGATTCGTGGCACCCGGCAACGGAAACACGCGCTTGACGGCGTGCCGTTGGCCAACTTCCAGCCCCGCGACTTGCGCCGAACGGCGGCGTCTAACATGGCCATGCTCGGCGTGAATCGGCTGGTGATCTCCAAGGTACTGAACCACGTGGAAACCGGCATCACAGCAGTCTACGACCGGCACGGGTACGACCAAGAGAAGCGCCGAGCGTGGCAGACATGGGACCGGCATCTGACCTGGTTGGTGTGTCCGATCGTGCTCGACGTACCGACCGACTAGAAGAAGCGGGACAGCAGCATGGCCGCCACTGTCCCGCAGCCCGCGCCCAGTGCATAAAACACTGCGGCGTTGGGCATCTCAGCACCTGCGGCCCGTTGCACGTTGGTAAACCACAGGTAATTGATTGAGCACGCCAGCACGAAGGCCCAGGCCATGTGCCCTTTGGCGATCATGGCGACATTGAACGCGACGAGCGAGACTTGCACGAACGACCGCCCGAACAGGGCGAAGCGCGTCATACCGGAGAACTGATCCACGGGGTATAGTCTTCCAGCCGTGCGTCGGGCTTGACTTCTCGCAACTGCTCCAAGCGGATCAACATGCAGGCATTGGCGATTACCGCGCCCAGATGATCCGTGCTGCGATCACCAGCGGCATAGGCTAGGGCGTGCTCGACCAGATGGTTCTCACGGTCTTTCACGAAGGCTGGATCGTGTGCGCCCTTCTCGTAGTTCCGCTCGCCGTGGGACTGTGCGCCTTCGGCCATTCTGATCGCGCCCCGCGTGATGCCTGGATACAACAGGTCATAGCGTGGTTTCGCTTCGCTGCTCTTGGCTCCGCTCTCAAACGTCTTCATTCTCCATCCCCGATCTGCGCTAACGCTTCGACCGCTGGCATCAACGCCGCCGCGAGTTGCACCACGGCATAGCCAACCGCGCCGACGAACGCCCCGACCAGCGCGATACCGGCCACACACAAGGCCATCGGTATCCATGCGACCGTCGCCAGCGTGCGCTTCATCCCTGATACTCCACGGCATCGACGGGACGCCGTTTGCGCACCGCTCGCCGATAGCGCCGGTGCCACGTTTCCACGTCCTTCTGGCTCAGTTGCTGCAGGGCTCTGCTTTCTTCCCGCCTGACCCGCCGTTCCGACCATGTCGGATAGCGACGGTGAATCAGTTCGTGCAGCAACGTCGAGACAATCGCCACCTTTGGATCAATGGTGATGTGCTGGTTCTCGTGGTTGCACATGCCGAGCAGATGTGCCCCGTCGTCCGTAACCAGTGTGGCTTCGTAGATGAAGCCCCGATCCAGTTCGTGCGTCAGCTCTTCGACCAGTTGCGCGGGCGTGCGTGGCATTCACTTCCTCCGCGCATCGAACACCGCGCCCAAGATGGCCGCGAGAACAACGAACACCATTAGCGCAAAGCCCGCATCAAAGATCGGTTTCATGGCGTATACTCCGCAACCGCCGAGGCCCCCGACCGCCACATCTTTGGCGGTGCTAACATGCCGCGTTGAATCAGCACGCGCCGTAACTCCATGTGCTGCCTCACGTCACCCACGACACGCTCCCGGACTTCCTTCAACCCTTCCGGCGTCAGTCGGTTCGCCGCCCGCCACTTGCTCTGATTCATCGTCACCTTGGGCGCGTCCAGATTGAACATGGCCCCAAGCGATTCCTGCGACTTGCTAATCCCCTTCGCCCGCATCAGGTGAACTTTCGTGTCTTGCACCAACTTGTCCGCTAATGGCGGGAGGCCGCATTCCATCAACGCGCCGTTGAGCATCGGCAGGTCGTGCCCGAGCACGAAATGCCCCGTCACCATGTCGGCGTCGTTGTAGGCGTTGACGAACTCGCGCAAGATGTCCAGTAGGGGCGTTTCCCCCAGTAGGCGCACGGTCACGTTGTCTGTGTCCGTCCATGCCCACGCGATTGCGGTCACTTCCGCCGTGGTGAAATCCGACCCGAGATACGACAGGGGTCGGTTTTCAATGTCGAAGTCCAACACGCGCATGGCCCGATGCGGCACGCGCACCCGCAAGGGAGCCACCGACACCGCGCCCGGATCGTTCGGCCTAGTGCGCGGCTTGGTTCGGATCGTGATCCGCATCGTCCTCAATGCAAATGTCGAACGCCGCGCCTTCGGGCAACCCGAGCACCGACTTACCGGACTTCAGGGCTTCGATCTCCGGAAGTAGCGTGTCTTCCTCCCAGTCGATCCGCTCCATCGTCTGCTTGAGCCGGAACTGTGCCCGTCGAATCGCCTTCAGCTTGCGTTCTGCTCTGCTGTCTCTCGATAAAGGCATGTACTCGTTCCTTGATGTGCGCGTTGATACGTGCCGCAAGTTCCATCGTCTTGACGTAGCCGTGAATACGCGATCCAATGACGATGCGGCGGGCGTTCAGCTTCGCCACATACGCCTTGCCCTTCGGTGTCCGTCGATACCGGAGATTGGCCAGTTTCCCCTTCGGTGATCGGGCATATTTGCGCTGCGTGAGTCGCGCCTTACAGCGCTTGCACACGCCACACACACACGAGGGCGTACACGACGACATTCGTTACGACTGCGGTTTCTTCGGCTTCACTTCGTCGACAATGGCCTTCACGTCCTCTTCGACCTCGCCGCCCTTGGCAATGATCCGCTTGGCCTTGTCAGGAATGGGCAACACGGGCGCGGCTTCCTTCGTGAAGTTCCACGCCGCTTTCAGCTTGGAGAGGAAACCCATTAGAGCAACCCCCGCTTGGCCTGTTCGAGCTGCTGATCCGCCTGATGCTTCTGCCACGCCGACCACACCAGCATCGCCACGAGCACGGCCGCATCGACTAGTTGCCCGTACTGCTCATCGCTCACGATCAACCCCTTGGCCGCGAGGATCGTGATCACCCAGCGCACGCCCGCGCCCATCAACGCTTTGACCAATGCATCCATGTCGTCTGTCTCCCTTTATGCGAATGTGCCGACCAGCAGGCCCGTAGCCTTCGGCGGGTTGCCTGTCCCGTGCATTTCGTTGTCACCCTGATAGAGCGACCAGGACGCCACCGGACGCGGCGGCGTGCTATCCCACGCGCTCAGCAGCGACGTGCGGAAGGACTTGTCCTTCGTCCAATACAGCGCGGCTCCACGGCCCGCCGTCTCCCGGTCCCATGTGGCGATGTCTTCCGGCAAGTGCTGATCGAACAGCGCCGGCAGTTCGGTGAAGCCCCATTCGGTCTCCAGCGGCACACGCGCCCGCACCGCCGCGCCCTGGAACCTGACCGACGCTTGCCCGGTCAGCGCGTGCATGGCGTAAAGGGCCACGAGCTTGGCCGGTTCGTTGACCGGGGCATAGGAGTCCGCGCCGGGACCAGCGGGTTCGCCCTGCCAGAACGGTTTCGAGAACCCGCGATAATTCCCCTCCCAATACACAAGACCGAGGGTTCGTTTCAGGCACATCTCGAACGGATCGCGGGTGGTGTGCGAGATACAGACTTCCCCGTGCGTCGAGGCGTCCGCGAGCTTGGCCGGTTCTTCGCTCAGGGGGGCCCCCTGTGCGGTCAGCACGCCGGGAATAGCATCGCGCCACACTTGCAGCACGCGCCCCATCTGCGCGATCGAGTCGGGACTGTCACCACCTGCCCGGTTCATCGGGTATTCGTTGGTATCCCCGGCCAAGGCGATCACGTCCGTGCCGCCTTCTTCCGCACAGATGCGAGCCAATCGACGGTGCAGCGCCAACTCCACGCCCGGATCGCCGGCAATGATCTGCATGTCGCCCGTGCTCACATGGAGCCGCAACCCGCGAGCCTTCACCGCTCGCAGCAACGTCCGCAACAGATCGTCGTAATCAGGCCATGCCTCAATGCGTGCGCCCATCCGATCCGACCGCAGATGATTACCGCCGGTGAAGAACCACTTCGTAAACGCAATCGGGGCCACTTCTCGCCCGTCCCAGAAGTCCGACCAGCCGCCGACCGCCAGGAACACGCGAATGCCCTGATAGCCCGCCGCGACAATGGCGTCGAGCTGTCTTGTGAACTCGGCCGGGTTGTCGCGCAAGATGCGCAGCGCCGGGAACCACGAGCAGAAGAACACGCGCCGGTAGCCGGTATCGTCGCGGAACAGCTTGTTCTCGACCCGCAGACGCCCAACCAGTGGACGCCGACAGACGGACGCATCCGGTTGTGGTTTCGGCTTGGCGACGTTTTCAATGCGCCGATACAGTTCGTGCTTACAGAACTCCACGCGATCCAGTGGGGCCATGCCGGCCCCGTAGCCGCTCACCCACAGCGACACGAAACCAGCACTGCCATCAATCCAGACCGCCGCAGCGCGATCGTCGAACGTCTCACCCAGCAAGCCGGGGTAGATTTCATCCGCCAGCCAGCGGCGCACATGCAACGTGAGGTCATCAGGCGGGTAATCAGGCACTCGCTACTCCTTCGGCTTCAACGCCGCCGTGACACGTCCAGTCACACGCGAGGCGTCAATCACCAACTGCGCGGAAAAATCCAGCATCGAATACGGGCGACGGATCGGCATCGACACGCGAATGAACTCCGTGGTCGTGCCCTCGTGGTGCAACGTGATGTCTGGCGCTCGCCGGGGTCCGCCGTCTTCGACGGTCTGCTGGCGCGACACCATCGGCGTCACCGCAACTCCACATGCGGGAGGTCGTGCAGCGTCGTGAACCGACCGCCCCAGACGAGCCCTTGCGCCTCAGCCAGCGCGCCATACGTCTGCCACGGCTTCGATTCGTCCCATGTCTCGTTGCGCGGCGTGCGCGGGTCGTCCACGAAGGCGCAGTCAGCGGCGTGGCCGTAGCCGTCCGCCTTGACCTGGTGTTTCGACGGCTTGCGAATCCCGTCGCAGTTCGTCACGATCCGCCCCGGCATCGTCCGCCCTTGCGCGTAGAGCTGCTGTTGCCGCTCGCTCGAGCGCACGCCTTCCATCAGGCGCATCGGATGCCCAATCGCGGCCATCGCCGCGAACTCGGCCTCGAGCTTGGCGATCAGGTCAGGGTGCAACCCCTTCGCCAGCGGACCGAGCGTGCTCATGGCTTGCGAGTCATCACGTATACGATGACGCCCGCGATTACCGAACCCACGACCGTCACGTTCAGCCCAATCAGCAACCGCCACGCCCACGTCACCGAACCCTCGACATGTTCGATCCGACCCTCGTGCCCATCCACGCGGCCATTGGTTTTAGTGGCTTGCACCAGAATGGCGTCGAGCTTTCGGTCGAACTCTCCGTGCGCCTTCTCCATCTTTTCCAGCACACGACCCACTTCACCGAGTGTCATTTCGTCCATCGTTCCCGTTCCATGTGTGGCCAGTGCCATGCCGATCCATAAACAGGGGGAGGATCGGAACGGCCTGCGTCCTAAATGGTCCGCATGGTCGTGCGCCTGCCTACTTCGCCGCCTCCTGCATCGCCGCAGTCAACGTCTGCAACCGCTGCGTCGTCAGCAGCCCTTTCGCCACCAAGGACGACAGGATGGCTGACACGCGAGGATCGGCCAGATCGATGTATTCGGCTTCCTTGAACAAGCTCACGGCCCAGAAGACCTCCGCGTCGTCATACGGCGCGACGGCTCCGGGTGCGTAGCGGTTCATCTGTGCCCACTCTGCCGGCGTCAGCAACCCGATCACGTCCGCCTTGGACAGCCGCGTGCGCGTCCTGGGTGTGGCAGACCGGAACGTGTTGGTCTTCGCGTCATATACGGCGTCTACGTCGCTGCGCTGGCTCACGTCGACAAACCCGCGCCGATCCGTGTCGACGGGCATCTGCTCACCCGATCCGGTGCCGCAGACCGCGCCCGTGCTCTTGTCGTATTCAATCCAGTTCATGAGGGTTCCCCCGTTGACAGCGCGGCGCGTGTCACCGCCCGCAATCCGATGTTGACCGCGGCGTTCAGCCAGAGAAACCAGAGCGGATTGACATACGCGTCTGATTGGTCAATGACATAGGCCAACGCAAGCACGGCCGCGTTGAACCACAACGTTTTGGAGCGATACCAGGATTTACTCATCGGAGGTCGACCACCGTATAACCGCAGGTGACTGAATACACCGCGCTCGCGCTGACGCGCTCGGCCTTGACTTGCGTGGTGCTGGTCAGGCGCATGTTGATACCGTGGTCTTCCGGCAACGCGGAGCCGTCAAAGTTGCCCGTGCATCCCAAGTTCGACAGGATCGCCCGTGTCGTAGTCACGGCCGTTCCCAATGTGGCCGTGCCGGATGACGCTGACGTGGCAATGGAGATCGTGCCGGACTGAATAGACCGCACGAAGAACTTGGTCATCGGCACGACGTGCCACGCCGCCGTCAGCGTGCCGCCCGCCTGCGCGTTGCGCGTCACCGTGACCGTCGTAGCGTTGGTCAGCTCGACACGGCAGAAGCTATAGGCGTTGCCGAACACCACGTTTTCCGACGCCTTACAGCCATCGTTCACGATGTAACTGGCGGTCGTGTCGACGCTCGTAATCGTGGACGTGTTGGACGTGACCGACGCCAAGCTGGTCGTCCCGTATTGCAGGCTGGCCTTCAGAATCGACGGCACATAGCTGGCCGACGTCGACCCACCACTGAGGGCCACCATCACCAGCGCCAACAGCGCGGACAGCACGAAGAATCGTTTCGTTGTCATAGGGGTTACACCAGATGCCAGTTCGACCCGTCGCATTGCAGCGTCAGGGCCATGTATTGTTGGTCGATCACTTGCGTCAGTGCGCCGTCGATGGTCTCCGCGCCGTTGCCGTCGATCGTGACGCTGCTTGTGGTCGTGCTCTTGATCGTGATCCGTCGCCCGGCATTGCCGCTGGCGGCGTACAGGTTCACGGTCATGCTGGCCGTGCAGATGATCAGGTCGTCCGTGACCAGCGCGGTATACGTCGTGCTCTTGGTCTGCACGACCTGACCGATGGCCGAATCGACCGCCGCCTGAATTGACTGGAAGAACGCATCGTTCAGGACCGTGCCGGTCGTGCCTGATCCGTCATCATCGGTGGCGCTGACCCGTGTCAGGGCATTCGCGGACATCTACACTGCTCCTTCGGCGCTCGCTTGGTCGGCGGCGTCGAGAATGTCAAACACGTCTTTGTAGAGCGTGCCCGCCGTCACTTTGCGCAACGGGAAACGCGGGTTGGTGCCGAGTCCGATGTTCATAATGTCCACCGACTGCACAATGAGTTGGGCGGCGGCCGTCGTCGGCGCGGTCAGCGAAACCGCCAGCGTGCGCCCGCTGATCGTGAACTTGTCGCGGGTCTTGTAGCTCACGTCCTCAATCGGTCCGCAGAACTGCGACACGTCGGCATCGCCGCGATTCTGTGCGCCGGTATCGCTGTAGCGTTCATCCTCAATCACGTGATCGATCAGCCCATCGCCCGACCCAAGAATGGCCGCCATCGACGTGGCCGCACTGGAATTGACCGACACGGTCAGCACGCGCACCGATTCGCCCTGCGGGATGCTGTAGGCAAACGAGGTCACGCCCGTAATCCAGCCAGGGCCGGAGGTCGGCGACGTGCCCGTGTAGCGCAGTTGGTTGCCGTAGGACAGCGCATAACCGCCGGCGCTGTTGAATTTGCGCGTATCCAGCACCGGAATGGCGGTCGACGTGTTCGGCGTGGGGCTGCTGGTCTGCGTCGTGCCACCCAGGACAAACGTGCGCGTCCGCGACTGCGAAATGTCGGCGGCATACCGAATGTCCCACGCGGTTTGCGTGGTCGACCGGAGCGGCACCGGGTTGTTCGTGCTGGGCGGCGTCACATACGCCGTCACGACTTTGTTGTAGTCGACGTAGACGTAGCCACCCTTGCGCGAACTCTTGGACGCCATTTTCATCAGGCGGACCAGCGCCTGCATCAGCGTCTCGGCGTGGTTCGTCGTGAACTCGGCGACGTTATCCAGTCCCGTTTCGACGCTGGACGTAAAGCCGGACGGGGCGAACGTCATCAGGTCCGCGATGATCGTGGACGGGGTCGAGTTGGTGTAGCGGCGTCCGGTGATGCGGCGGGCCTGCAATAACCACGTGTAATCGACGCAATCCACCGTCCACGTAACGCGCTGATCTTTGTTCGGCGCGGACGGCGACACGGTCAGAATGTGACCGGCGAAGATGCGATTCGAGGACGTGCCCAACGAAATGACAATCTCTTGCCCGCGCACGGGCGTGAACCCTTGGCAGGTGAAGTTGCAGAGATTCGGCTGATCGTTTAGCGCGTCCGAAATGCGCAGATCGTCATTGACCATGCGCGAGCGCACCGTCCCGTTAATCGTGACCTTCCCGAACGGGCGGTAATAGTCCGATCGCGTGGTGCCACTGCGACACCCGGCGGCAATGGCGTATTGATACGCCTTCTGGGAGCCTGACAGCGCCATGCGTTACGCGGCTTGCAGCCGCACCCCCCGCCGCTTCAGCCCGCGCACCAGCGCCCGGCCCATCTTCGTTTCCGCATCCGCATCGCTGTCGAACGACCCGACCGTGATGTTGTCGATGGAGATGGACATCGACCCGCCGCCCTGCGGCCAGTCACCACGCATCAGGCGCGAGACCGCATCCCGACGCAACACGCCCTCGCCAGGCGTCAGCATGGCCGGGACGGTATCGGTGCCACGCGGCACGAAGCCACCCGACGCCAGATACTTCGGGTTGGGAATGATGCCGCCCATCGATCGGTCTTCGGTGTAGCCAGGCACGCCCGACAGGTCCGGCTCAGGCGCGACGTTGAACCCGATGTCAATCGTGCGCGGCCGCGTCATCTGGTCGATGCGATCGGTCATTTCGCCGATCTTGCCGATCAGATCGCCCATCTTCACGATCAGGTCTTTGATCGAGGTCTGAATCTTTTCGTATTCGGTCGCCACGGGTGCGCCGAACTTCATGTTCGTCAGGTCGGTGATCTTGTTGCCGTTGGCATCGGTCAACAGGCCCGCTTGGATAAGGTTCTCGATCCAGGGCTTCATGTTCGCGGGAATTTCAGTGCCGTAGCGAATCGACTGATTCACGAGGTCGCTGATCTTCGGCGACATGCCGGACAGGATCGTGCCGGTGTCCGTGCCGCCTTTGTTCAGCAGCGTGAAGTCGTCAATGATCTGTTGCGCCATGTCCGACAGGCGCTGTTGCTGGAACGCGGGGCCGAGCGCGTCAATGGAAATCTTGTACTTGTCGGCAACTTCCTGCATCTTGCGGAAGTTCACACTGACCAGGTTCCCGGACTTGTCGAAGTTGTAGCCCATGTCCGACGCCTTCTTCAGCACGCCGTCCAGCTCGCCCTGCGTGTCGGACAGCTTCGACTTCATCCCGTCGAGTTCGTCGTTCGCGGCCTTGACCTTGTCGTCATACGCGCCCATCGCATCTTTCAAACGCTGGACTTCGTTCTGGAAGTCGGCGACCTTCTTGGTCGACAGCATCTTGTCCAGCGAGAAGCCAATCTTGTCGGCGACCTTTTGCAGTTCGGCCATGCCGCCGAAATCGCCGATGAACGAGTTGCGGGCGTCTTTGGTCTTACCCGCTTCCCCGCCGCCGAACAGCTTGCCGAGCAGACCGCCCGCGATGCCGGCAATCGGTCCGAGCATCGGCGCGAACGAGCCCAGCGCACCCGCAATGCCCTTGACACTGCCGAGCGCGGAGCCGAACGAACTGCCGATCATGGAGCCCTGCCCAGACAGGCCGGGGATGAATGAAGTCATCGCCCCAAGGCCCGCCGACAGGAACCGGCCCGCCGCACCCGAGAACATGCCCGGACGCTGTGGACGGTTTGGCGTGGCCGTCATGGAACCGTAGGACACCATCGGCAGACCACCGCGGAAGGTGCCCGGCAACGCGTCAGGCGTGGCCCAGCCGGGGAACCCGCCGCCCATGCCGGTGTTGTAGAACCCCGCGTTGTAGAGCGCGTAATCCTGGTAGTTCAGATAGCTGCGTTCGGTGTTGCCCGCCGTCGCACGCGGAGCGCGAGGCGTGCGCGTCCGACCCTGTCCACCGTAGATCAGACTCAGATCGGCTTCGCTGGGCACGCCCATCGTCGGCAAGCTGCCCGGATTGAACGTCATCCCAGGACCCTTAGGCACCGCCGGCAGATTCGTCTTGATGACGATCAGCAGCTCCGCCAATTCGCGCAACTGCGCCATCGGCGACAGGATCGCCGTGATCATCTTATTGAGTTCGCCCGCAAGATAGGTGACACCCTGAGCCAGTGGATTCAAGATCGGCACAAGCGGCAGAAAGAAGCCCACCAGCAGCCGTTTGCCCACGTCCAGCATCTGGTCGAGCGAATCATTGAGATCGCCCGCCGCCTTCGTCATCTTGTCGTCCATGACGAGGCCCAAGTCACGCGCCTTCTTCATCAGCGCGTCCATGTCCTCTGTCAGCAGCGGGAGCAGCTCCAAGCCCGTGCGCCCAAACAAGTCCGTCGCATCTCGCGCCCGTTCCATCGGGTCTTCGACTTGCGCCACGGCTCGAGCGATTTCTAGGAACGCGGCATCCGGCGACATGCCGCGCAAGGTCGTAAACGACAGGCCCAGCCGGTCAATCGCGCCCACCGCCGACTTATCGCCGGAGGCAATGCGATCGCTCATCATGCCGATGGCCTTGGCCAACGGATCAATCTGGATGCCCACCTGCTTGGCAGCGAATCCCAGCTCTTGCAGCTTGCCTGGAGCGATGCCGGTTTGCTTCGACAGGTCGCCCAGACGGTCGGCGAAGTCCAGCGTCTGTTTGATGGCCAGCCCGATCACCGCCGGGGCCGCGTAGGTGCGCACCGCAGACGCCAGCACGTCCATTGCCGGGGACGCCTTACGAACGGCTGTCTCTGACGCGTTCTTGAGCGCCGTTTCCGTGCGCTCCAAAGACGCCCGCATTTGGTCAAGCTGCGAGCGAACCTCCGGCGCATTCTGACCCAGCGCGTCCAGGTTCTTGTCCGCCGGGACCGCGGCCTGCTCCACGCCTTGCAGCGCACGTTCCACCCGGCCGAGGGCTTCTTCGGCTTGGGCGGTTTGCGCTTCGACAACGATGGACAGGTCTCGGGCCATTAGGTCTGCACCTTCGGTGGTTGCAACACGTCGTAGATCACGCGCAACCGCTCGCAACTTTCCGCGAACGTCTCCGCGTCTTCGCCGTCCGTCAGCCGGTCCAGCAACACGCTGCCGGCCTGTAGGTCATTCACGAACCGATTGCACAGGAGCCGATACCGCCCCCACGCCTCTCGGTTCTGGTCGTCCAAACTGCCCAACTGCTCCATCACGACGCACGTCCGGCAGTTGAACTCTTGCGGGTCGGTGGCCACCGTTTCGTCGTCCACCAACTGACAGCACGGGTAATCGTTCCGGCTGTCGACCCAAAACTCGCAGAAGCTACGAAGCCGGACGAAACGAGTCTTCGCGGACCGCCGGGGCCGCTTCGATGCGATTCAATCCCGCCACGCCGATCAGGCCCTGCTTCACCTGCCCGTCCAGGCGCAACTTGTTCTCCCGCGAACACTCGGCGGGCTGGCCCTTGTCGAGAATCCCAGACCACCCGGCGACCACCCAGTCGATCAGGTCGTCCGCGAGCTTCTCGCCGTCGATCTCTTCGACCGTGCTGCGTGTGGCCTTGTTCACGATCAACTTGGTGCTCTTCTTCTGCAACTCCCGGAACTTCGCCGTCGTCAACGGGCGCACCGTGTAGGACACGTCGCCGTCCGGCTGCGTCACGTCCGGGATGTCCGTTTCTTTCACTTCAAACGTCGAGCTCTCATCGTGCAAACTGCGGGGCATCGCTGCTGCCTTTCGTAAAAGGGGTGGACGGTGTGTCGCATGGCACACCGCCCACCAACCGGAGGAACTAGACCGCGAACGCGCTCAGCGACTGCGGCATGATGCGCGTGAGACGGAACGGGTTGACAAAGGCCATGCCGCTGGGCGAACTCACGGCCATCTTCGCCGTGAACGTCGCGGTCGGCTTGACCTGGTTCGCGCCAGTCAACGGGGCGGAGAACTCATCGAGTTCCAACGCGGGATACTCGTATTTCTCCGTCAGTTGATCGGTGGAATTGATGTAGCCGCCCGCGAAGGTCATGTCGGCCTTCCACTGCGGATCGTCGCGCAGCGCCTGATACAGCGAGTTCGCGCTGATCGTGGACATGCGGGGGTAGCTCACCGACACCTTGACAGTCGGGAAGCCGTTGTCCCCGGGTTCGTAGACGTAGTCCTGCCCGAACACGTGCGGGGCATCCTGCGGACGCTCGAACTCGTGCGAGAAGGATTCAATCGCCACCACATCGGACGAGCCCAGCGAGCCCGCGCTCTGCTTGTTCAGGCGGAACGTGCCGTGCTTGCGGAACACCCGATCCGACAGCGCCGGATAGACCGCCCCGTTCACGGTCGAGCGCGTGTTAATGCTCGAGATGTTCGTCGCCTTGGACCCGAGCACCTTGAAGCTCTTGTCCATCACGCCGCCGTCGCCGGGTTGCAGCGAGAAGCCGTAGACCTTGGCTGAGGTCAGCTCATCGACATACAGCACTTTGTCGATGGCCAGCGTCAGGCCCAGCCCGTCAATCGACGGGGCCAGATCAATGACGTGCTTCCAGCTCGTCACCTGCCCCGATGCGGAACTCGACAGCGTCACCGCCGCCGGCGATCCCATCGCCAGGGCTTCCCACACGAACCCGTAATCACCGTAGCGATCGCGGCCCGTGAAGGTCACATCGGGGGCGTTGACATCCCCGAGATCACCGTCCCCCATGAACGCCTGACCAAAGGCGTCATCGTTCACGCGGTTCGGCTGGAAGGTCAGCCCGCCGTCCGACTGGAAGAACGCGCCCTTCGTAACGGACGCGGCTGCGTTCCAGCTCCCTACGGCGAACTTGGCGAACGCGATCTTCGCTTCGCGTCCGGTAAATCCGCTCATGATTCGACCCTCATACGTATGCCTCGTAATTGACCGGGACCGTCAGGCGCATCGTCAGAAACGATTGCCCCTGTGCTCCGATCACGTCCGACGAACGCCCCCCATCCGGAACCGTGTATTCGCCGCTCGACACGTGCCCGTCTCGGATGATCGCCGCCGTCAAACTGGTTGCATCTTTCAGCAACCGCCGCCGTGTGGCGTCGTAGTCCGCGCCAATCGCCCGGATCACTTCCACGTCGATGGAGTCCGTGCGCTCTTCGGTGTACGCCACTTGCCCGCGAGCCGCCCCGCCTCGTGCCTTCACCCGAAAGACCTGGTCGCCGCGACCCGTGGCCTGTCGTGTAAAGTCTTCGGAGCTGACCGCCTCTGTGAATGCGAACGGGCTGGTACAACAGAGGCTTCGCACCCGGTCGACAATCGCGTCGATGGTGGTCGCCATGTCAGCAGCGGTCCCATGTCCAGCCGCCGCCGCTGGCCGTGTCCGTCGTCTGCGTGGCTTCCGTCGCGTCGATCACGTCGTCCACCGTGTCCGTATCAAATTCGCGCCCGATGATCGGCAAGACCCGCTCCCAGGCATGCTGGGCTTCCTGCTCGTACCAGTCGGCCTTCTCTTTCCAAGGCCCATCCTGTTGCGTGGGGGCTTCGTGGAAGATGTAGGCCAAGGTGCGGAGCGTGGCCGCGGCACAGAGCGCCGACCGCTTGATCACGCTGATCTGTCCGCACTTGGTCGACGTAGTCAGCGCCGACGCCACGCGCAACCGGGCGAAGTAGAAGTCGTTCGAGTTGTTCAGGGGCCGCGTGACCCAGTTCTCGGGCACCGTCCACGTGATCGCCCCGCCCTTCGAGAAGGGCTTGCCGGCCGTCGCCGCCGTGCCATCCGACACGGTTACGCTTGACCAGGCGTCACACCAGACCTCTGCGGTCAGCGCCGAGGCGTTGGCATTCACCGTGTCCAGCATGCGAATGGACAGCCCGCGGAACTGGAACCGTGACCCGACCGACAGCGAATCGCCAGACGCCGCCAACGTGGTGTGCAGGCTGATCGCGTCGGCGGTCCGATCCTTGGCCTTGCTGGTCAGGTCGGTATACGCCCCGCTCGTCACGCCCCACACCTGATCGGGCTGCACCCGCGTGCGCAGGCGATACGGATCAAGGCCCGCACTGGCCAGCAGCGGAAACAGCCAGTCCTCGAGCGCCTTCTGCCGCTTCGACTGCCACTCCGTGGCCCCGAATTGCGTCAGGATGGTCCGCTCGTAGGCGGCCAGATCGGTGTCCGAGACGAGATCGTTCGGGTTCCAACTCATGACGGTTAGGGTGCGATAAACCCGCTGACCTGAAGGGTTTTGGAACCGGCGGTCGTCATGATCCAGCAGATTTCGGAATTCGCTGTGACCTTGATCGGAATCGTCCGGTTATCCACCAACGTCGAATTGGCCGTCGTCAAGCCCTGCCAGATCACCGCCGTGCCAGACCCACACGTGCCGCCCGTGCCGCTCTTCAGCGTGGGGAATGAATCCGCCGCGACTCCCGCCGCCGCCGACGTGCCGAACGAAATGTCCGTGATGTAGAGCGACAGGCCCGCGCCCGGTGCCACGCACGACCCGCCGACCGCCTGCACGGTGGTCGCCGTCGACACGGCCACGACGCAATGGAACCGCTGGGCGCTGTCGCTGACGGTGCGCAAGCTGTCGCCCGTCACGCCGACCGGCTGCATGGCCCCGGCCGAATCCGAACCCGCGACACGCACGGTCTGCGCCGAGACCGGCGCGGCCACCAGCAGGCCGAGAACACAAACGATCCAGATACGCTTCATGGCGGTTTTTCTCTCCTACACCGGCACGCCGGTGGCGTCCGGCTGAGCCTGATCTATCGGGGTCACGTCGACAGGGGTCGGGGTCATCGGCTTCGTCCAGGCTGCGACCCGCGCAGCCATGAACGCCTTCAGGTCGTCTTGCGTGCGCAGCCACACGCGCTCTGGCTTGGGGCGTCCCTTCAGCCCGTTCATCTGGGCCACGAAGGAGAACTCCACTTCAAACGCGCCGTCGACGTGCTTCAGGGCCGCTTCGTAAAACGGGCGTGCCAGCGTGTGGTACTTGTCCGTGGGGTCCGGGAAGTGCTTCTCGAACATGGCCACCGCCATGTGCATGCGCTGGCGGGCGCGGTCCGTCATGCGTCCGCCCGCCTCATCCACTTCCCATTGCGCCAAGTTCAGGAAGTCGCGGATCACCAGCACCTTACCCAGACGACGATCCGGGAACACTTCCTGATCGCGGGCCAACAGGGGCAAGTTCCGCTGCAAACACTTCTGGCGACGGATGGTCTCCGTCAGGTAGCCGAGCACGTGCGCGATCTCCACGTCGGCCAATTGCAGCGCCGGCGCAATGTCGCCATTGCAGTCGTGCATCTGTGGCTGCTCGTGGATGCACCCGTAGAAGCGGATGGACGGCATCCGGCGGAACAACCGCACAGGCGTGTCGAACATCTTGGGCGAGTCCAACATCAAGTGGTTCTGTTTGATGGCGTAGCCGTGGAACGTCGACCCGTCCAGATACCGCCGCAGGCATTCCGCCTTGACGATCACCTCGTCGGTGTCCAGCCAGAAGAACCAGTCGCCCGTCGCCGCGTCCAAGGTGCGATTCCGCGCCTCCGAGAACCCGCCCTTCAGCCCGTGCACCGGACCGATCTCGATCACGCGGGTGTTCGGGAACTCGGCGACCACGGCCATCAGATCGCGCTCGTCACAGCCGGTATCGCCGATCACGATTTCGTCGGCGACCGCCCAGATAGACGACAAGCACCGCCGCAGATCGGTGGTCTCGCCGGCAATGATGCCGACCGACATCCGATTCATGGGGCGAATGGTGCGGATGCGGTCTTCAATGGGCCGCTGGCCCATCGGCTGACCGTTGGTCGTGTACGTCACCATCCACGTCCCGACCGGATTCCAGCGCGTGGTCAGGCCCGCTTCCAGATACTTCGTCGACGGTGTGTCCTGTGCGCCGAACAGCGCCCGGAGATCATCCGGGCGGAAGTGGTGCACGTGGCCCCGCTTCAGCACCATCCGGCGATCGCGCAACTCCACGAACGGACCCGAGGGCATGGTGCAGACGACTGTCGCGCCGACGCCAACCAGCCCATGCACCGTATCGAGGAAGCCGGTCACGTTGGCAATGTGCTCGAGGAACTCCCCGAGAAACACGCCGTCGACCTTGGCCAGTTCCGGCACGATGTCTAGCAGGTCTTGATGCGCTTCGTGCTTCTGGAAGTCGTAGACCGGCGCACAGATGAAACGCACCCGATCCGACACGCCGAGAATCTTGGCCGCTTCCGTGGCCGCGTCGATGTTGCCCTTGGCGTAATCAATACCAGTCACGCGCAGGTTCGGATTGGCTTGGGCGATGCCGATGGCAATCGCGCCATTGCCGCACGCCAGATCGAGGACGTGCTTGGTGTCCTTGAATGCTTCCGCAATGAACGGGATGCGCTCGTTCGAGCCGATCTCTTCCAGCGGGTTCATTGCCCGCTCCTGGTAGTCGTCCGAGGTCTGATCCTTGCCGTCGATGACGTATTGGCAGAAGTCCGCCACGTCGGTCTTACCGAGGCGCGTGGCCAGCACTTGCGCGGCGACGTGGTCGTCTTCGTGCAGCAACTGGGCCAGCACCTGGTCGCCCTTCGCCGCCAGCCGTGCGTCGAACTTGCCGATCACGTGGCTTTCCCACTCTTCCGCAAGCTGCGCGAAGGTGTAGCCGTGTTGCACGTGATACCGCCCACCGTTCTGGCGCATGCGGTAGTCGAACGACTGCGTCTTGCAGCCCTCGAGCATGTCGATCACGGCTTCGATGGACTGCTCGTGATACGCCTCGTCCCGGTCGGCATCACCTTGGATCAGAATGCCGTTCGGCACGGTCTCCGGCAGAGCGCCCTTCCACGAGCCGACGAACGGCGTGCCGCACGCTTGCGCTTCGATGGCCGCGATGCACGACGTTTCCGCGAAGTCGGCGACTCCGGGGTACCACATGACCGCGCTTTCGGCGATGGCCTTGTAGAGATCGGCTTTCCCCAGCTCGCCGAGGTAAGTGATCCCGCCAACCTTGGCATTGACCGCCTGCACCGCATCGTCGTAGCTGGCGCACACGCGGCCCCATCCGCTGGCGTCATACATCGAGTTGTAGCGGCATAGGTGCAGTTCGGCGGACGGATACCGGCGCTTCAGCTCCGGCCACATGGCCAGGATGGGGCGCAAGCCGCGCTCCGGGCGCGTGACGTGAATGATCCGGTTGGGGTTCTTGACCGCATCCACCGGCACATAGGCCGGGTCGTAGCCGTTCTTCGTCGCCCAGCCGATCGGGGCCAGTTCAGGCAGGCAGCCTTCCCACTGCTTCCGGTGGTACTCGCTGACGTAGGCAACTTCGTCGTAGGCCCACGACAGGGCCATCGTGAAATTCTTCGGCTCCTCGCCGATCATCAAGTCTTGGTTCCACAGCATCCGGTACTTGGCCCGGACGGGAAGCGCGAAGACATGGGGCATGCGCAGCGACACGAACACGTCGAAGTCCACGACGCGGGACATGCCGTCAATCTCATGGGCGCTCAACCACTGGACGCCCGCATGGTCGATCGGCAGCGCCTCCGGGTGCAGCTTGGTCGTAAATGCGATCACACGATGGCCACGGGCCACCAGCGCCCGCATCAGGCCCAGACAGGCAGACTCCGACCCGCCGAGCGAGGCAGTGCCCGCAATCACGGCCGGCGTGAACTCCACGCTGTCGATGTAGAACGCCCACGTCAGCTTCATGCCGTCGCCTTACCTTTCTCCTTCGTGGTCTTGCGGTTCGCCAACTCTGCCAACTGCGGCTGAATCACCGTGTCGAGGTATTCCGCCCAGGCCCGCGTGTCTTGCGATCGCGTGGCCAACTTCCCGCCCCGCAGGTAGTGCGCGATTTGCTGCACCGTCTCGTCCATCGAACTCGTGTCCTTTCTGAAAGTGGCCGGGGCGACCACATACGGGCCGCCCCGATCACCCATGCGCTTAGGTGCGGATGCGCGCCATCGCCTTCTGATGGAACAGCTCGAGGGAGTATTCGCCCACGATCTGGCCCTTCACGTTGTCGCCCGTCTTGCCCAGGTCTTCGTAGGTGAACGAGCGGCCCTGCAACGGCACGACCTTGAGCCGTTCACGCGGGACGATGAGGCACTCCGTCGACGGGATGACCCGCGACAGGATCACGTCGGCCGCACCGAGCGGGCCGACGTAACGACGGATCACGCGCTGGAACAGCTCCGATTGGTTGCTGTCCTGCACCTTCGTGTCGTTCAGGTCGGAAATGTTGCGGAAGAACGTCGAGCCGGCGATGATGCCCCAGCTCTCGGTATCCGGCGATCCGCCCTGCGCGAAGATGTTCTCGAACGCATCCCCGATGTACTTGTGGGGATTCGCCGCGAACGAGCTCGCCGTCACCTGCGAGTTGATCGTGGTCAACTGCTCGCGGATGCCCTGCATGGTGCGGGTTTCCGACGTGGTGCCCAGCGAGTTGGTCGAGTTGCGGACGCCGCGGACGACTTCCTTCTCGAGCTGGTGCAGCGCGTCGATCAGGCCCTTGCGGATGACGTTGTCGTAGCTGTCATTTCCCGCCAGGTTGATCGCCAGGTCGGTGCCCGACGCCGCCACCGGGATGTAGAAGTAGCCGACCGTGTTGGCGCGGCGCGTGCCGAGCGCACGCACAGACGAGCCGTCGTGATCCTGCCCTTCGATGCCGGCCATCGCCCGCACGTAGAGCTGACCGCCAGCCGCCAGCGAGCCGACCGCCGTGCCGCCGTAGCCGCGCTTGACCAGGATGGAGTTCGCGCCGACCACCGAGGCCACCTGCATCAGTTCGCGGGTGGTGTTCGTGGTGTCGGTTTCGTTCTCAAGCAGGGTGCCGACCGTCAGGGACAGGCCCTGACCGTTCACCTGAATGCCGGTGTTCGCCGTCGCCGAGGCAATCGCCACGGACGAAACGACGTAGTTCGGCAGCATGTTGTCCTCGAAGAACTCGTGCTTCGTGGACAGGGCGAACGTGTCGGGATCGCCGAGCCAGTTGAGCAGCGGCACTTCCTTCGGGGACAGGGTGGCGATGATGCGCGAAATGTCTTCGCGGACCTGGTTCGCCGTGAACCGTTCGTTGGACGCAAGACCCGTAAAGGCCATCGGTTAAATCCTCTTAAGCCGCACTCGCCCGCTTCCGGACCGCGCCAATCGCGGCGGTTACGTTCTTCGTGCTGGGCATCTCTTCGGCGGCGGCAATGGCATCGCCGTCGCCCACTGCGGCCCCGCGCAACGTCGCCCCGCCCTGAGCGTTGCCGGACTTGCCCCGGTGCCCCTTCAGGTGGTGCGGATGGTCCGCGAGGTATTGCTGCACGTGCGCGTCGATGGAGACCCGCTTCCCGTCCTTCTCAAGTGGCTTGCCTTCCGCCCCTTTCACGAACGGTTCGAGTGTCTCGGGATCGAGATCGAGCGCGTGCCCGATCAGCGTCACGAGTTCTGGGAGGGATTCGTCCCGCGCACCTGCGGCGGCAGCGGCGGCCCGAACTTCCGACCCGAGCATGCTGCGCAGTCGGCTGTCCCGACGCGCAATCTCCTGTTGGGAGGCGGTCAGCTTGTCCTCGCGTTCCTTCAGCGAGGCGGCATGACGCTCTTCCCGAATCTTTTCGGCGGCCTCGTAGTCCTTGGCGGCCTTGGCCTGTTCTTCGCGGAACCGGCTGTTCTCCTCTTCCAGCAGCTTCAGCCGCTCTTTCTCGGCTGGGTCCACGGTTAACTTGGCCTTCAGGTTCTCTTCCGCCTTCGTGACCGCCTTGGTCACCTTCTGATCGAATGCGCGTTGCAAGGCGTCCGGCAGTGCGCCGAGATTGCCGGTGTCGTCAATTTCGATCTCAAACTTCTCGCCCATGCTTACGTCCCTAGCCCTTTCTGTAAGTTCCGCGTCATTCGCCGCTTCAGTTCGTCGGTCAATGCCGCTTGATCGCTGGCATCCAGATCGAAGAACTCGCGTTTCACCTGCGACTTGCCCGCGCCGGTCACGTTGTGGAACAGCGCCTTTTCTGCCGGCGGCACGCGCCGGGATTGCTGGATCAGCGTGCCGCGCTTACCCTTACTCATGCCGTGAAGGTCAACGTCACCTTCTTGTCTTCCGCGACGACCTGGATGTTCCGCAACATCTCCCCGCTGACTTGCAGGTTCGGGCTGGTCGATAAGCCCGCCTTCGCTCGCGCCTTGGCGTAACCCGGTGAGTAGGGAGCCATCGGCACGTCATTCGGCAACTTGCCCATCACCGTCCGGCGGATGATCCGCTCACGGGCGAGGCGTCCGATCGCTTCCATGTCGGCCTTCGTGGTCAACTCGATGGCCTTGACCGTGAATGTCCGACGCACCTGCACGCCCATGTCCGTTACCCTCGTGCCCTACATGCCAGCCGTCGCAGTAGAGGCACCTATACGTCTGCACGTCCCCGCGCCGTCGACGCGCCAACGCCCGCTTATGGGCATCGGCTTCGCCCTTCGTCGCGTGCCGCTGCTTATCTCGGCACGCCCGCGTAAAGCTCACCTCAGTACTTCTTCCCGCCGCGCTTCGTGCCGCCCATCTTCTTGGCCATGTGCCTATACCCCCTTTCGCGCAAGCTGAATGGCGTACCAGAACGGCACCATCGGTGCCGCCGGCCGCTGGTCGTGCCAGATGTCCGTATCGCCCGTCGCGTAGGCGAGGCGCTCCCTCGTCATGCCGCCCACAAGCCGCGACTGCAATGTCTCGTCGTCATAGACCCGAAAGTGCCGGTTCTCGGTGACGTAGTGCGTGCCAGGCGTAAAGGGCACATCGCAGTAGAACCACCCACCCGGACGCAACCACCGCTCCGCAAGCGCGACCACTTCCATGTCGGCCGTGTCATTGATCGGGTCGCCGTAGAAGCCCAACCCGAAGTGCTCAATCGATCCGAGCGCGATCACCGCATCGAAGAACCCCGGCTCAAACACGCACGATTCTGCCGACTGGTGGAAAAACGCGCCCTGATAGCCGGACATCAGATTCACGTCGACGCCGACCAGCTCGCAGTCCGGACGGGCACGACGGAACCACTCGTGAAAGTCCGTCTCGCAGCATCCGAGCTCAAGCACCCGCGCCCCGCCACGCAGCGCCATACCCCACCGCTCCACGGCTTGCGTGAACAGCGACACGGATGGATCACCGTGGGGATACTTCCAGGTTTCCCGCAGATCGCCGGTCGGCATGCGCCCGAGAATGTTCGTCTCGCTCACCGGACCCTCGCCGAGTAGCGGTAATCCCGCGTCACGCTTCGCCGTTTGTCAAAGGCAAACTCGTGCGCGGCCTTCATCGAATCCATGCGCAAGGCGTTATCCGCTGCGGCGTCCTCGGCCCTGGCCAGATGCCGCGTGCAGTAGCCCTGCCCTTCCACCACGCGAGTGGCACGGGCTCCGCACTGACAGAACCGACGCCGATGGAACTCGCGCAACTGGGCCACCGTCATGCCCGCCCCGCAAACTCCGGCGCTTTGCGTCCGGTATTGGCCAAGTCCCGCAGTTCTTGCGACTCGACCGCCAACCACGAATGCCGGCAGTTGTAGCCGCCGCCCGTGACGAACGGATTCGGCAACTGGCCGTTGTCTAAACCCTCAATAGCCGCACGGGTCATCACGTGCCCCACGTGCTCACGGCAGAACGGCCGGTTCTTCTGGTCGTTCGGCCCGACATACAGGAACGGTTGATCCGCGGGCAGATCGGCCACCGCCAACGCTTCCACCTGACGCCCGAACGTCGACACCTGCGTGTCGAACAGCGTGTGAATCACGCCCGTGTCCTCATCGAGCGCATTGAACAGGTCGTCCAAAATGTCATTAGTGGGACGCGCCGAGAACACCCACGAGGCGACCGACCGCCAGATCGCCGCTGCTGTGTCATCCCCGACCTGCAAGAGATTCACGCGGCCAATGTCGACCAGCGCTTGCAGCTTCCGCGCATCCGGAGCGATCAGCTTCACGGCACTGGCCCCGATGCGCGTGGCCAGCACGACATCCGCCATGCGCTGCACCGCGTTCGATGTCGCCGCATCGACCAGCGCGTCGTATCCAGCCCGCTCGAGCGCCTGACGCACTTCCCGGCGCAATACCAGGCCACGAGCGCCCGTGACCGTGGCCGTGCGATCGCCGTCCAAGGCCCGCCGGAGAATGGGTTGCAACGCCCGCTCCGTGTCTTGAAGCACCCGCGCCAGTTCCCGATAGAACGAGGACGACAGGCGATCCGCCGCCTGTGCGATCTGCTCCCCGCGCACCTTCAGGCTAGGCATCGGCCGCGCCCTCCGGGTTCATGTCGCCGGGGTCGGCTTCAGGGTCCGCGGGTTGAGACTTCGGCATGGCACCCGCCAACCGGCCCATGCTCGCGTCGAGTTGCTGCTGACGCCGTTCGGCATCGGTCAGCACTTCCATTGCGTTGATCTCTTCGTCGATGTCGGCCAGTCGATCCGCCGACAGGTCCGGGAGCAACACGCGGGCGGCACGCTTTTTGGTTTCCTTCGTTGCCGTCTCGCCCAGCTCCATGCGCACGCCATCGGCAAACTGCTTCAGCAGGTCTTCGAGTGGGGTCGTTTCAAAGCTATCCGGCCAGCCAATCGACACGCCGTCCGCGGTCTTCCACTTCTTCCACGCGGAGCCGTACACGGCCTGGTAGACCAGATCGGTCGCCGTCATGTCGACCTTCTGCAGCTCGTCCGCGAAATCGGACAGCAACTGATTCAGGTCTTCGCGCTTCATCCGGCGCGAGTCGGCGGATTCGGTCTGCTTGGAATCGCCTTCCCACGGAAGCATCGACTGCCGGAAGATCGACCGGAGCAACCGATCGATGTGCAGGTGGTAGACCTCGACGTTCTTGCTGTCGGCGCTGATGTAGCTCGCGTTGCCGGTGGTGAACAGGATGTTGCCTGTGCCACCCTGACGCCCGATCAGCGCCCGCTCCTGGTCGACACTGCCGTTCTCGCCAATTGGCACGTTCAGAATCGAGAACGTCTCCTTGCGGAGCAGTTCGCGCACTTCCGAGATCAGGTTGTAGAGGTCAATAAAGTTCATCGGGTCGCCCAAGACGGACTTCCCGACGTACGGCACAATGGCCCGGCGCTTCGCGTAGAGGATTGCCACCGGCAGACCCTCGTACGCCCCGCCCCAATCGCCCACGTCGATGGCTGTGCCATTCGGACGCTGCAGCGACCAGCCCTCTGTCGTCAGCACGCGCACGCGCACCTGACGAGCCGCCGACCCCACGGGCGTCTTGAACGACTCGCGGGGCGTGGCCTCCATCAACTTGATCTGGATCAGCTTCCCGCGCTCGTCCACCAGCCAGTCGGGGACATCCAGCGGGGTATAGGCCCGCACGACCGGCGCGATGCGGTCAGAATCCTCGGCCGGCAAGTCGAAATAAAGCACGACATGCCCGAAGACCCCGGCGACCTTCCAGTACTGCTTCAGCAGCTCATCCCAGCAGGTGCCCATGCCGTCCGCGTCATCCCAAAACTGCTCAATGGGGCGTTTGCCGCCAGCGGGCACGGGCGAGTCTTCCGCGAAGGTAATCTTCCGCTTCACACGGAACAGGGCCGCCGAGAGTTGATCGATCAGCGTGGCCGCGTAGTTCTCATACCGCGCCAACTTCCGACGCTCCAACAGCTTGGGCGAGGGCTGCGACGGGCTCGGGTTCGGCTCGTACGTCTTGACGGTCACCCCGTCCTCGGCTTTGACCGGGATGGAGTGATCCAGGTATTCGCGGGGGTGCGCGATCAGGTAGGGCTTGTCGTTCGACAGGAAGCCGCCAGCGCCCTCGTAGACATCGAGGCACTGTTGCCATTTGGGGCGGTACTGGATGTAGAGCGGGTGCGCTACACCGAGAACCGGCCCGGACGTTCCGAGCGGAGCTGAAGCCGCAGGCATGAAGGATGCGCCAGCAAGTCCGGACCTGCTGACATGCCAACGATGCGCCTGCGACTACTACGATGCGAGAACAAATCCGGCCCAGCGGCTACAGCGGCATAGGCGGCTATGTTCCGCGTGGAACACTACGCAGCGGCGTCGACCTTCGTGTTCGGCCAGTGCCGCCGGCAATACTCGCGGAAGTCGTCAACTTCGATTCGATAGATGGATCGCTGTCCGCGTGCGGTCTTGAGGGCGGGCAAGCGACCATCCTTGATCTCGTCCAGGATGAAGTCGGTCGACACGCCCAGCAACTCGGCGCACTCAGATGTCTTCAGCTTCGTCATCGCTCTGCCCTCAGCTTCCACTGCGCCTGTGATTCGTAGACCCGGATGGTGTGATTCGGGAACACCTTGTCCAGTTCGGTGATGCACTCGTCCACGTCCGCATCGGTGTAGCCGGCTTGCGGGATGAAGCAGGCCAGCACCATCGGCTTGTCCAGCTTGTCGTTGTAGGTGAACTTCATCTCGAGCGGGGTGATCTTCATAGCCAATGGGCATGCCCTTCTGCCGCCCCGCCCTTCTTGACAGGGGGCCATTGCTCAACGACCCAATACCCGAAGGCCGATGAAATATGGGTCAGACTCGGGTCCGTCTTCTGGTCTTCTTCGCCGTTCGGCGCGTAGATCACGCGCTCGAGGTCTGCGATCAACTTTTCGCACGAGGGATCGATCACCAGATGCGATTCGCCGTCTGCGGTCAGGCACCGGCCATTGACCGCGGCGTGCCGATCTCGCGGATTCGGCTGCGCTTTCGGGATGCACCAGGTCGCATACGGGAACGTGTCGCGTAGCACCTGATGATCCGATGGTCCCGTGGTCTTCATCGACTTGCCGGTCGAGTCGCCGTAGATGAAGACCTGCCCCTTGAATCCTTGCTCGCTGAGCCAGTCTTTACAGGCGCGGGCGCTGGCGATCGTGGCCTCACCGCCGCGAAACGGCAGGAACACTTCATGCACGACGCGGGCTTCGTCATTCTTGCGCTGGCCGATCACGGCTGTCGCGGGGTTGTAATTGAAATCGAACGACAACCGCACGGGCAGATGGTGATCGAGCTGAATCGGGCGCACATGCCGCGCATGGGAAAACGCCCAGTAGATACGGCCGGCAATCGACTCGAAACTCGCTTCCCACTCTTGGCGAAACGTGCGCGGGTCTGTCGTGCGCCGCGCCTCTTCGACCTCTTCTGGGTCTAACAGCGGGTTGTCGACGCTCTTGAACTGCCAGGCGTTCCATTTCGGATGTCGGCTGTCCTGCCCGCGCTTCCACATTTCATAGAAGTGATTGAAGCTCTGCGGCGTGCCAATGAACATCGCCCACCCCAGCATGTCCGCGAGCGATGGCCGGATTTCCTCGTCCCACGCCGTAGGACGCATTTGGGCGAACTCGTCTAGCACGCACCCCGTCACGCCCTCACCGCGCAGCCCGCCCTCCTCTTCAGCTCCCAGCACCTCCAAGATGGACCCGTTCTTGAACGTGACCTCAAGATTGGTTTCGTTTGGGGGCTTGGCCAGCCAAGACGCATCCAATGCCCGTTTCAGCTTCCGACGCCAGAGCACCTTTCGCGCCAGCTTCTGCGTGGGTGCGACGTAGCGATACAAGCCGGGATGCGTTAGGCATCCGCGCCCGTCCCTGCCGCCCGTGAACAGCTTCACCAGCGCCAGCTCTGTCTTTCCGAAGCGCCGACCAGCGGCCACCACCTTGAACCGGGCCGGGTCGTCATAAACCGGCCACTGGTTCCCGTGCAGACCCAGAACCTTATTCGGCGTCGTCATCCGCGTCCGGTCCGGCGTCAGCGTCTCGAGCTCCGATCAGGGCTTGGACATCCTGCCTGGTTCGCAATGCGATCACCTGCAAGGGTGCGGGCTTCTCTTCGACACGCACGGTCTCCCGCGGCTTGCCGTGGATGTAGTGGTGCAGGAGCACCTCCATGTGTGGTGCCTTGCCCGCGTCGAGGCGATCTTGCAGGCTGGCCTCGTATTCCGGGCGATTCAGCATGGCTTGGGCGAACTCTTTCGCGGCCATCGTCGCCTTGTTCTTCGATCCTTTCTTCCGGCCCTTGCCGGCATTCGGGGGGAGCTTGGGTGTCTGCATAGGTCTCTAGATTCCTGTAAAGTGCTGAACTACTGGCGGTGCCAAATCCAATTGAGCAGCTTCACCAGCTCCATCGTGATCGGGGATCGTTCCGTTTTCGTGCCGACCAAGACGCGGGGTTGCTCATCGGCCAACCGCTGGATCAATTCGCAGATGCGCCGACGCTCGTCTCGCTTGCCTTCTCGGTAGCCGACCCAGCGAACGAACCAGCCAAAGCCGAGCACGGCCACTGCCGTGAAGATGCCGAGCGTGTCCATCTATTTCCACTCCGCAGCCAACCAACGCAGGGCGTATTGCCCCTCAGCGCCAACACCCCAAATCCAACCCTTCGGCGCGGTCTCAATTGGCAACCACGTCGGCGCGGCTCTTGCGTCCATCTATCGCGCTCCCTTCCGTTCAAACCGCGTGACGTTCTCAGGCGTTTCCAGCTCGTACCGCATGACTTTTGTGCGCGGCTGGCCTAACACCGGATCAGCCACCACTTTCGGCCCACGCACGACCGCAGAGCCCAACACGGGCACATCAGACCCGCACAGCACACAGCGATGCACTAACCGGCCCTGGTCGTCTCGGGCGAACGTCGTTTCACAGGTTAACGAGCCGTGCTTGAGTAAATGCGCTACTCGATTCACGCGATCTCCTTCCGACGCTGCCGCCACGCCCCACCCTTCGGGCCGGGAGGCATCGGCCATTCGGTAGTGGGTCAGTTTGAATACAGACCCTAATTAATAGGCTCAATTCCGAGAACGCCATCGAGCAGAACGCCCAAATCTCGTCACACTGAACGCGCTTGCACGTGAGGTTGCGGAGGGTTTTGTTCTGGTATTCCGAACACGCCGCCCCGAGATCGACCAGCAGCTTTGACACGGTGTTCTTCGCCACCCCAGTCATTCGCACAGTGGCGCGGATGCTGTTGCCCTCGACGAGGGAGGCGACCACGGCTTTACGCTGCTGGTTCGATAGGCGGTTCATATTGACCATAATACTTAAACGGACAAGAAAGTAAATATGAAATTTCAAATTTCGAAATTCGATATTGACACAACGCGGCCAAGGCCGTAAACTCACAAAACTGCATGCGCGTCATCCACAAAGACGCCCAACTGGAGCGGATGGAAGCTGACGCCGACTTCAATGGCGGCCTATCAAGGGAGATCGTTTCCGGATTTCGACGCCGGATGCAGCAGATCAGGGCGGCCCTAGATGAACGCACGTTCTATGCCGTCAAGTCTTTGCATTTTGAGAAGTTACAGGGAGATCGCTCTCATCAACGATCAATGCGAATTAACGATCAGTGGCGCTTAATTGTCGAGCTATCGGAGGCAGACGATCTAGGCGGAAAGAAGACGGTGGTGGTCGTAGGTATTGAGGATTACCACTAACCCTCCCGGATATGGTGATGACGATGACCCAGATGATTCCAGCAGAGGCATTCCCGGTGACCGACTTCCTCAAGGAAGAAATGGAAGCACGCGGATGGAGCCAAGCTGATTTGGCCCAGATCGTTGGGAAGTCTCCGCGTGACATTCACGCACTGGTTAACGGCAAAGTCGCTCTGAAGCCCGAGATGGCAACTCTTCTCGGTGACGCCTTTGGAACTGGGCCGGAATACTGGATGAACCTTGAGACTTCGTATCGCGCTTGGCTTACTAGCCGCGCCACACGAGAAACAGTTTCACGACGCGGTCAGCTTTACGAACTCGCGCCAGTAAGAGAAATGCTTCGGCGCGGATGGATTCGAGCGGCAGACGACATCGGCGTTCTGGAAAAACAAGTGACGGATTTTTTCGGTGTGCCTAATGTCGAGTCCCTGCGAGAACTTCAACTTCCGTTTGCAGCGCGGATGTCCGCTGACTATAAAGCGCCAACGACATCACACAAGGCGTGGATGGCCAGGGCTAAGAATCTTGCTCGGGCTGTGACGGTTAGTCGAGTATTTTCCGACGCGGCATTCAACGACTGCCTGGCGCGTTTGCGGTTACTGCTAAATGATCCCGAGGAGTCTAGGCATGTGCCTCGCGTGCTGGCTGACCACGGGATAAGGTTTCTTGTAATCGAGCACTTGCCGCAGACGCGGCTGGACGGCGGTTGTATCTGGCTTGACAAGGCATCGCCAGTGATCGCGATGTCGATGCGGTTCGAACGATTGGATTGGTTTTGGTTCACCCTGATGCACGAAATGGGTCACGTAAAAAATCGCGATGGCCAGGGCGGGGATGGAGTTGTGGACATCGCGTTAGTAGGGCAGGACGCAACCGCCAAAGAGGATAAGTCCGAGGCAGAAAGGGCGGCCGACCTTTTCTCCGTCGATTTCTTAGTCGGCAGCGCCGAACTAGAGAATTTTATCAACAGGGTGCGACCGCTGTATTCAAGAGAACGCATTCGTCTGTTCGCAAAACGGCTGGACGTTCACCCGGCTTTCGTTGTTGGCCAATTGCAACACCGAAAGGAGATCGAGTGGTCGCATAGTCGAGACGTGCTGCGCGACAAACTCAGGTCAACTATTACGGCTAACGCTATTACGGACGGTTGGGGCTACGAGCCACTGGCAGTGTAGGTAGGAGGTTCAATGGCGAAGTACAACGAACAGATGGCAGCCTTGGCCGACAGGTATCAGGCTGCAACCGGGCGAACTGAATACACAACCAAAGAGGTCGGAGCGTGGGCGCTAGACTCTGGTTTGTGGGAGCCACACCGTGAAGGCATTCTGAGGCAATTTGCCGAAGACCTCTCGCGTGCGCTGCGGGAACAGTACATAACGGACCCGCAAGGACGGCGTGTTCGATCCAAGCACGCGATCAGGCAGGAGGGCGAGCAGGGCTCTCTCTGGGCTGACATCAAACTGGCTACCAGAGAGCACATGGCTGCAGCCTTCCAGCAAAGAAGGCAACAGGTTGTCGCCGATTGTCGCCAGCTAAAAATCGACGTCGATAGTTACAACCAGAATCAGAACAGCGGCAAGCCGATTCAGATGATCTTCGACTTTACTCTTGATCTCGCCGAACTCGAACTGGCGGACGCTTAGACCATCGAGCTTCCGCCGCTCTCGCGGCGATCTCCTTTCTTCGGCTAGCGGTTAGCACCTTCGCTCTAGCCGCGCCACCCTTAGCCCCGCCCAGCTTGCCTAGCGCAACTGCGGCTGGGTTCTTCCCCTGATTCGGATCGTCCAGGGGAGAACCGTCTAGCTTCTCCCCAATGGCCTGCTCGACCACTCGTCGGGCAATCGTTGTGAAGTCATGGGCCTTTCCTTCGCGCTTGGGCTTGCTTGAGCGGCTAGGCATGCCCCATCATCGCATAGCACCATGACTGAATACCGAGAGGACAATTTCAAACTGACCCACTACCGGCCATTCCACCGACTCGGAACACGCCTGTTGAATCCGGGCATAGCGCACGGATTGATCCTTCGCGGATTCGTGATTGAGCAATCTCAGGTAGACCAGCACCGAGAGACACACCAGGGCGAGCAGAATCCAGATCATGCGGCTGCCTCCTTCACCAGTTCCGTGACCATCTGAATACGCCGGCCAATCCAGGCCATAACCGGCACAGCCATCGAATTCCCGAGCGCCTTATAACGCGGCCCATCGGCGGCAGGCTTGCCGCGATAGGGGATTAGCGTGTAGTCAGGCGAAAATCCTTGAAGTTTTTCGCATTCTCTGGGCGTAAGTCGTCTGACTTGCATGGTGGTGTGACCGTCCGTGTCGAGCGCGCCGGTCTGATTAGTTCTGAACGCTATCGCTTGCCCTTGCGCTCGATCTAACGTATGCGCTACGCCTTCAGAGACACCGTGACCATTCGCGTTTGTGTTGGCCGTGCGGATCGCCATTGGCGCGTCAAAGGAATCTCCGCAAGGGATCAGCGTCTGCCCTTCGTCGCACGTCGTGTTGATCCCCTTGCCCATGCGTGCCGTCAACGGATTCGCTAGGTACGGCAAAGGTACGGCAAAGATGCGCCCGGTGTAGGCGTCTTGTCCGTTAAGCCCCCCCCCCATGTGTGCGCCGTCGCTTAACGTGCCGACGACTTCGGGAATGAACGCGCCATGGGACTTACCTGTTCGAGCGCCAGCCTCAAGGATCGGGGTAGCTCCTTGCCCCGTTTCTGGGCGCGGCGCAGAATCCCCGCGCAAGCTCGCGGAGTCAAATAGAACCGCCGCGGCACGTTGCCATCCTCTAAGATTTGCGACAACGAACACACGCTTGCGTCGTTGTGCCAGTCCGAAGTACTGAGCGTCCAGGATTCGATAGGCCCACCCATACCCGAACTCGCCCAGCCCTCCGAGGAAGGCACCAAAGTCCCGTCCGCCTCCCGATGACAGCACGCCGGGCACGTTCTCCCAGCAGCACCAGGTGGGGCGGTATCGATCCAGAATTGCGAGATACGTAAGGGCGAGGTTGCCACGCGGATCATCCATGCCTTTTCGGAGTCCTGCGACTGAGAATGATTGGCAGGGAGTTCCGCCGACGAGAACATCGAAAGCTGCATCGGGCCAGTCCTTGAATTTAGTCATGTCGTCCCAGTTCGGGACGTCCGGATAATGGTGCTTGAGCACCGCACTCGGAAACTTCTCGATCTCGGCAAACGCAACCGGCGACCAGCCGAGCGGATGCCATGCGACAGACGCCGCCTCTATCCCTGAGCAGACCGAGAGGTAACGCATTACGCCGCCCTCCCTGCCCGTGTCTGATAGCAATAGCGTTGACGAAATGCGCCGTGCTGCTTCCCCGGCAACTCTTTGCCGATCACGCCCACACACCCATACGTGTAGAGCGTGGAATAGACGATCTTAAGGTTGCGAACCTCAGTCGCCTCGGCAATCTGCTGCGCTGTGAACCACTCGCCCGGATGCGCCTTCAGATAGGCCATCACTAACGCGGACTGGTTGACCTTCTCGGCCTTTCGGAAGGTGTAGGTCATGCGGCCACCACCGAACCAACCGGCAACACGATTGCGCCGTGCTTGCCAAACTCCTGCGCGAACGTCAGCACGTTTGGCCCGAGGTAGCAGATGTAATTGCTGTGCGTGGGGCCGCTGTCTTTGGTGCTCTTACCCGCCGCCTGCTTCTTGGCGATCCGGGCCTCGCGCTTCGCCGCGTTTTCAATGAACGCGATCCGGTTGCGCGTGACGCACAGAGGAAACGACAGCGGCGTGTAATCGGCTCCGGCATTCTGTAGCGTCTGGAGCTGCTCCAATGAATAGCCGATCCAAACCGCTTGCGATACGCGACTCGCCAGGTATTCACGCAGTAAGTGTCGCCAGAAGGCGTTGACGAGGCTTCCGCCACTCGGGTGCTTGCCACCCGGAGGATTTAGGAACACGCGACCGCGCCATTCATGCCCAATGCCGTCTTGTTCGGCGGTGTAGAATGCCGCCGCCTTGATGCGCTCATTGGCCTCTGGATGGCTGGCTGGATCAAGATCAATGGCCCCCATGACCAGCCGCGCCGACTCCACAAAGACCGCTGGCGTATACCAGTCGGCGGTATCCATTGTTAAACGTGCGCTCATGCCGCCTCGCCTTTCAGAGCCACCGCCGCCCACGTCAGCGCCTCGCCGTTCTCGATCTGCTTCGGCGTGACGCGCAACACGCGCCAGCCCAACGTCGCCGCTGTGTTGTATTTGTCCATGTCCTTGACCATGCCAGCCCCGCGAGAATGCCGACCCTGAATCCAGATCCCGCCTTCCACTTCCAGCGCGATCTTCTGCTCTGGCCATGCCCAATCGAACCGCCAGCGCCGGAGAGGATGAAACCGATACTCCGCCACCGGCACCGGCACCCCGGCGAGATCACAGAGCTTGTCGAAGGGCCAGGACACCCGTGCCATTTACGCCGCTACCCTCTGCGCCTGCCGACGCTGCGTACGTTGTTCCGCTCGGG
>Ga0214923_10000992_pt1 | contig 41393 bp, 39 predicted proteins | sample LL1510_MetaG_FD_177993 | JGI IMG/M metagenome (GOLD analysis project Ga0214923, IMG submission 177993) | Freshwater microbial communities from Lake Lanier, Atlanta, Georgia, United States - LL-1510 | ecosystem: Environmental > Aquatic > Freshwater > Lake | place: USA: Georgia | collected... | reverse complement strand
TACATTGCTCTGTCACTACATCGCTCCGTTCGTTTCTGCGAAACAAACTTCCGCGATTTCGTTCCATCGCGCTTCGCCGCTCAAAAAGTATCGATATATGAAATAAAAAGTATCGATATATGGAATAAAAAAGTATCGATATATGGAATAAATAATAAAACGTATCAATCGCATTATTATTTGTAACTACGCTCTGTCACTACATCGCTCCGTTCAATCTGATTCCTATATCGGGAGCCGCGGCGGAACGAAGTCGCAGAGTCGTGCTAGCACGACGGAGCGATGAAGTGGGGGAGCTAATATTCAGGCGTGTGTTTCTTAAACAAACACCCGTGTGCTGTAATTCCTTCCAGTTCGCGGATAATCCCCGCATTTTGGAAATTACAATTTGCCATCCAGATTTTAATAATACAGAAATTCTTCTTCGGTGAGATAGTAATCCCATTCACAATAGGGACCACGTTCATATTGGTTGAAATCGTCTCGCCTACAGTTACGTATGAAAGTTGCTTCCATGCGCTATTCACCTCCTTATTTGCAACCTTGTATGAAAAGCAACCGCCATTTCGATTTTGTGGGTCTTCCCACATAGGAACGATGCCCGATCTCATAAGGAACAACATGCAGTTCATAACGAGCTTGGGTGGCAGAACTTCGAATATAGCAATCGCCTCTTCCGCGGTTTCAAATTCGAAGATCTTCTTATAACTTGATGCTGCCCAATTTGTGTCATGTGGAAGATGCGCCCATAGTGTCCAACGATGCGATAATTTATGAAACGCGGTCGATGCCGCCGTCGATGCCGCCGTCGAGTCTGCAATTTCAATTGTAGTCATATCGTTGAAACAAGAATTTCCGTAAAATGATGTGGATGGGATAATACACACCGTATATTATACTATCAATTTTTTTTTATACTCTTTATTTTGACGGGTCTTGAATGATTTCAAATTCAGGATCATCACAATCCGGGTTTGTCTCATTTTCGGTAGTTGTGGTGGGTTCCGTGCGGGTATCAGACTCAGACTCAGACTCAGACTCGGACTCGGACTCGGACTCGTCGTCATCGCTTACGCAAGAACTGTCGCTGTCGCTCTCTGTGTCTGAACAATTATAATAATTCGTAAGTATGCCGTCAATATCAAATACCTGTTTTTCATTTGATTCAAGCACCGGACATCTCAATATCGAATCAACCTTAATAATATAAGTATGTCCAACAATAACCGAATGTTGTTCATTCAAATTATATGCTGGGAAACGAGTCGGTGCTTCAGTAGCTTCCTCCAATTTTGATGGATTATTTTCCTTGAAATAATTCGCCATACACTCATTATAATAAAGCGTGACTTTGTAGTTATAAAACGGTGAGCGAAGGCGATTCGCCAGATCGCTTTTTCCGAATTCATTATACAGCTTCCACTGTAAAAATTTACTGTCTAAAATCTCGTTCTTTTCCAGAAAGAAGTTATTTGGCGTTTTCAAATTGATTGTAAAAGTTTGTGGTTGAAAACATGATTCGGTGTTTGTCTCGAGGCCAGCACTAGCATCGGATGAATGCAACGCCGGCTCTACTGTGGTAGAATTCGTATATACAGTAAGTTCCGCCTTATCTGCGATCTGGTATGACTTTGGAAATGGACGATAATGATCAGTAATCAAAGTATGAGTCCTTCCTGAAAAATCGCCACGATGAATACGGGTATAAGGTTCATTATCTACCTTATGAAGGATGAAGTCGTAAATGTCATTATGCGTTTCATTAAGCTCTGGTTCTTCATCGTCATGAATATTTCGGTAAAGTGCGCATTGCTTGTCGATCCACTTGCACACATTATATTTGGCTCGATCAATTCGATATACTGAATTGACATCACTTTTATGGAAAAAATACATAGATGATGCTGTATAAATCTCGCGACCATTCTTGACAACGGTGTATGTGCTAAACGTGTAATGTCCAAACGTGCGCAGGACACCATAGAGGAAATCAGTTAAAAATTCTTTGATATGATAGGCTGCGTCAAATATGCCGGATTTAATATAACGCCATAGAATCATGACTGCAGTTTGGTTTCCGCTAACAAGTATAATATATAGCAGAGGAAAAAGTACATAGAGTGAGAAGTATGCAAAACAAAGTTGCATTTCAGATACGGGTTGGTCTTCATTCGACGGCGCGTTCTTATCTATAATATTCGGCGCGGTTTGCAAGAAAGATGGATACATTTGATTTTTATTTACAGTAGAACAAATGTATTTGTTGTTTATTTGGTCGTGTAAGCAGAACATCGATGTAGTAGTGGCGGTGTCTCTATGTATATAACACGTCAAAATCTTTTTATGTTGTTATTTGGGCTGAGTCGCCGCGGGTGGCTGTGGCTGTGGCTGTGGCTGCTGTCCAGCAACCGGTTTTACATGCACACTTGATTTCCCTGGATTGATTCCGAAGACATAAAATAAAACGCTGCTGATGTACGTAAGTAAAATAATAGGAATAATCACGATAAACCACACGAGTTTGGTGTAACCATTAATGCATAAGATATTCAAGATTGCGGTGAATATGAACATAATAATGAACTTCAACAATGATGTTTCATAATCGCCTTGAAACAAATCGATTGTGATTTGTACCATCGAAAAGGCTAAATAAAGAAGCGCAGGAGAGCATATTTTTTCGAGCATTATGGATTATGGAATAGAATATATGGAATGAATAAAAATATTATATATTAGACCCAGAATATATTATATTTACACAACTGCCCGTTTATTTTTTGCCCTTGTTGAATACCGCAACGCCGTTCTTGAAAACGCCGACTTCATCGCCGACATCATCATCAACGCATGCATAGATGATGCCGTTTTGAGGATCGGTTGTGAAGTATGTCTTTCCCTTGATTTTGACTTCGGAAACCTCGATCTCCGCCTCCTCCTCTTCCGCGGCTTCCGCGGCTTCCTCTTCCTGAGCGGCTTCCTCCTCTGCTTCCTCTGCTTCCTCTGCTTCCTCTGCTTCCTCTTCCTCTTCCTGAGCGGCTTCCTCCTCCTCTTCCTGAGCGGCTTCCTCCTCCTCTTCCTCTTCCTCTTCCTCTTCCTCTTCTACTGCGGCAGCTTCCTCATCGACGACTTCCACCTCCACGGCAGTTTCCTCTTCTTCAGATTCTTCAACCTGGCCATCGGTCTCCTCTTCTTCCGCTTCCTCGTCAGTTTCCGCTTCTTCCTCTGCCGCATCGGTAGATGCTGCTGATATAATAACATTCTTGTGTCTGGATGAAACCGTGAATGAAACGTCCGCAGATTCTTCTACAGATGCATCATCCTCTTCATGAATTTCCAGTCTCACCGACTCCTCGTCTTTTTCCTTTTCCGTTTCCGTTTTTCCAACCTCTTTAGACGAACAAACCGTCTTCATATCAACTTTTGATTCCAGCGCGATAATATAGCGATTCATCTCAGCAATCGCCGATTGCAACTGTGCGATCTCATCTTCACGCGAATTGGAACCGTTGGCTCCTGATGCGGCCAGAGGGGCTTCTCTAGCGGCACCGCCACCACCACCACCGCCATGTTCCAAGTCGGCAATTCGTTCTTGCAACTTACGAACACACGGTAATCCCATAATTGTATCATGAGTCTCCTTATAAATGGTATATTCTCCGATCACGCCCGACAATATAGTTGTGATATGCTTCGTCATCACTTGCGATACATCTTCGATCATCGGACGAATATCAATCGTCATTCCAGACGACGATGATGAAGACGATGAAGAAGACGACGATGATGAAGAAACAGGTTCGGTCATTATGATTGACTGTGCTGTATGCTTTATATTCTAATGTATTTATTTCAATTTTCAGCAAGTTCAAATTCTAATTTTCAGCGGGTTCAAATTCTAATTTTCATCTAATTCTAATTTTCATCTAATTCTAAATTTCTAATCAAATATAAAGCATATAAAGTTCAAATAACAATTACTGTATTGATAATGTCGGGATCAGCAGCAGCAGCATCGTCGGCGTCCGCTCCCGTTCCGTCGGCAGCGGTATTGGATACTATGACACGTATCATCATGTCGCAAACCGAGATGACCGAAGAAGAAATCAAAGCGGCATTAGAGCGAACCAACTATGATTTGAAACGTGTCATTCGTGATTATATGCGCGGGGATATAGTTACACCACCTGTGATTGCATCTGATAAAACGTCGTCAAGTTCTACGAACCAGATGCGATTCTCGGAAATAAGGAATTTCATGGATAAGTCGTCTGAAGATTATTATCGGCGCCAAGAAATGACAAGGATATATAATGAAGTCCTTGAGAAAAAGAAAGCAGCGGCAGCACCCGAAACGGCATCGAAGTTATAACCTATGAACAACACATTCTAATTTTTGTATTCCGGTTAAATATTCTCTCGGAAGTAGTTTTACACCTGCGAATTTACTCTTGGCGCAATTCATTTTAGAAAACAATACAGCTGTGTTATATCGTTTTATTGGTGGATTCAGGTTTTGTTGTACTACAAGAGTTTCGTTTGTTTCTGGGTCATTTTTCCAAATTATAGCAACATGACCATATGGATAGTCCGGTTTTTTATACTTCCAGAATAAGATGCTTCCTGGGCGTAAATAATACGTTGCATGATGTGTATATGGAAATGAGCATGTTTGTAATGTAACAGCCCCGTTGGGAGGCGGATGACTCGTGGATGTAGATGCAGACGAAGCGGGCGTAAATTCAGTAATTCGTTTAAAGAAATCGCTTGCATCAACTACATCCGGAAATGTTAAACCTTTATGGATCGAATAAAATCGACGTATCAGCTCAACACACTGGAACTCTAAACCGTATTTAGTCGAGTAACTTGCATTTTTCGTTTTTTTGATATACAAAACGATATTATCCTCTTCCTCTTTTTTGTCTGGTTTGAATACATTTTTTGACATTACGTAATATATTACATAAAGAATATATTACGAGGGGGTTCCGCCCACCAACGACGGTAGCCACGCTCGAGTGGGGAGTGGGAGTGTGTCACAAAGTGACGAATCAAAATTATATCCGATAACCCTTACATCGTGAAGCATATTTTACTATTTCCTACAAATAATAAAATATATGCGATCGTAGCTCACCGCCGTTGGGGGGCGGACCCCCCCCCTTTAGTCCGCTCCTCCACCTTGAACCACCATCGTCTTATACCTCTTCTTCAATTTCAGATTATTCGTGGGAATGACCTTACTATTGACAAGAAAATCGTTGTTATCTTCATATAATTCCGGCAGAATATGAGTGAGTGGCTTATTTACAATATGAATCATTTGAGGGCCTTTCAATAATGACCGGTATTCATCGATTGTTAAATTCCCATAATATTTATCAAGAAGGTAGTTTGGGTTTGGCGCGGGTTTGAAGCCTTTATTACTGGAACTGCCGTATAATAAATGAAGAAGATGGATCCGCTCAAATTTCGTGGATGTATCAAGTTGTTCTTTTAGTAGAGCTGCAAGCGCGCATTCAGGAGAACAGAAACAACCACTAACATGAAATACACCATTCACTATCATAATCGGTAAATAATAAATAGGTCCATCAAATTCACATGTGTCCCAAAAACACGCGCATTTATGGTTAAGTTTCATTTGTATTGTTTCGCCGTTATGAAACGAATATTTCAAACGATTGATTTTTTTCATGATTTCCTTTTGGTATCGTTCATTCAATATATGAACTGCTGTTTCAGTTGCTGCTTTTTTGACAGAGGGAGCACTCGAATTTACAGTGACAGAGACAGGAGCTGGCAAAACCGGGGCGGATGCCGCCACCGACGCCGACGCACCCGCAATCGAGGCCGCCGATGACAATTGAGTAGATGGATACATATTATGCACAATCGTGTCAGTTTCGTGTATTTGTTCATCATATTCTTCATTATATGTCTGACATATATCGCTCGACTGAAGAATATTCGACGACATATTATACGATTCAACTTCGCTTATTGATGGCGTGTAATCATAATTTGAAATAGAGTCGTTTGTTTTCAAATCAGACAAATGACACTTCAAATGTAATATAATATTTGGTACTTGAGACGCATCATAAATACCAGAGTTAGAATTCAAAATAAATCCAGCCTTTGGCTTACGGCCACGTTTTTTATTTATTTGCCCCTTATAAATTTGATTAGGTGATACAAGGTCGGACGTCTGTAATAAGGGTTCGGTTTCTTCTGTGTTAGGACCGCCAACGGTGGTATCTTCATTCGTTTTTTTTTCAGTACTAGATACCGGATAATGATTATGTTTTACAATATAATTTTTGTCAGTTTGCTTTAATATCACGATATCTGGGAATGTTGGTTCGTGACGTACTTCTTCTTCGTTATGTTCGACGACAGTAGGTTCATCTACAACGCATGCGCATGCACATGCACTATCGGAATGAACTACAATCGTTTTGTCTGTTTGTGATTCGACTTTTACCGTTTTTTTCGTGTTTCTTGACTTCTTTTTCGGTGCCTCCGCCGCGGCCGAGCTAGAAGAAGTAACTACGTTGTTACTGGATGGAATTGAAAATGTCGGCATCGAAATATTCGCACTTCACTTGCGTAGGAATATTATATATCATAAATTTATGTTTATACCCTTTTGTTCGGGGCTTGTTCTTAAAAAAGAACTTAAAGAAAAATACAGATGATTATATTACGCAACGTAATCGGTATTCGAACACACACCCGCACTAGAATTCACCCCCTTTTTTCCGCGCCTCTTTTTGATAACATTCACGGCAAAGTGGTATATAGTTCGATGACCCGATGACTACCTGGCTTTTCTCATTCGTGATTCGGAAACTGAACACACCCGGGGTGCCATCACGGCATAAACTACAAAGTGACTTCAACTTGATGATATGGTCACTAAAGGGGACGAGCTGCAGTAAATTTCCTATAGGTTTTCTCTCGAAATCTCCATCCAGACCACATATATAGACTCGCTTATTCGACCCTTCTACCAGCTGTTTCACTTGCTCTTCGATATCCGGAAAGAATTGGCCCTCGTTGATGAGAATGGTTTCGGCTCGGTTGATTGTATCTGCGTGATTCTTCACCGCTTCTGATATTGTGGATGCAAGAATACACGGTATCATTTGCTTGTCATGCGTTGAAAGCATCGATTCGGTTGTATAACGATTATCCGCCGCATAATTGATGACTGCAACTGGAATATTACAGAAGACACATTTCTTATAGACTTCCAGTAAATAGGACGTCTTTCCAGAGAACATAGAGCCGAGAATTAACTCAAGATAACCGTGATTCGGTTTTGTCGTTGTCGTAGCAGTAGAGGCCATCGAGGTGTTGTTATGAAATAGATTGAGACTTGTATATATTTATAATTACGCAAAGTATAGTTCAATTCTTTCCGTAATTTGGATTTAATGATTCCATGATTCCATGATTCCATGATTCCATGATTCCATGATTCCATTACATTACATTACATAAACGTATTTTACTCTCTTTATTATATCCTATGGAACCAGAAGACCGCGCTGCTTACGCCACTGTCGCATCTACTGCGCATTCTATCAATAATGCGATGCCGTGGGTCGAAAAATACAGGCCATCTTGTTTTGACGAAATCGTCCTGGACCCTATGAATCGCACAATCTTATCCAATATCCTAAAAACAAACTATTTTCCTAACCTTTTATTCTATGGCCCACCTGGAACAGGAAAAACGACCACAATCATCAACCTTGTAAATGCATATCAGTCGAAATTAAATATGCAAAACCGAGGTTTGATGATTCATTTAAATGCATCCGATGAACGCGGAATCGATATTATTCGCAACCAAATCAATAATTTCGTGAGCACAAAATCGATGTTCGGTAATGGAATCAAATTCGTGATATTAGACGAGGTCGATTATATGACAACCAACGCACAAATCGCTCTGCGATATCTTCTTACGAGCTATACCGACAATAATGTCCGATTTTGTCTCATATGTAATTACGTATCGCGCATCGATGAATCGCTTCAAACCGAATTTGTACGCATGCGTTTTAATCAGTTGCCCGAATCCGATATATTTGCATTTCTTTGTAAAATCCGCGATAACGAACAACTGAAATTATCCGATGAAAATCTCGTTTCAATACAACGCCAGTTTCATTCCGACATACGAAGTATGATTAATTATATACAGACAAACCAGGAAGATCTTCAACACCTGCATGTCATAACCAATCACGTTTGGGACAACATGGTGGTATTGTTCAGAGAATCAACCGCACCTGATGACGTTTCACCTATTACAAAGTATTTTCGAGAGATTAGTTCAAAGTATTGTATAGACCCAAGAACAATCATCAAGCAATTTTTGTATTATATCGTAAGACACCGCGCAGCGGAATTTGTAACTACCGACGTATTGAATAGTATCGAACATATTATTCATCTACATCACATACGAACCGAATACATCATTCATTATTTCATATTGAAATTTCGAGGGTATTTTACTCGTCCATCGCTTCCTCAGACGGCAACGGCAACGGCAACGGCAACGGCAGCACCTCTACCTGCGAAAAAACGCATTATCAAAATCAAAAAGAAACAAAGTATTTAATAACCATATTTCACATATAAATTGAAATGAAATGTAATTATTAATCGTAGGCATATATTCGTTTTAATGTCAGCTTCCGCGACCGCCGTTTCCGCCGCCGCACCTGAACTTGATACGGAATGGATGAAGTTTATGTCTCGTTTATCCCGACAACAAAATTGTGATAATGTTGATGAAGAAGATGATAGTGATTCTGAATCTATTTCGGAATGCCGTCCGTCATCGTCTGTCTTTTCTACCACACCCACTGCAGCCGCTTCTGCTGCTGCTGCCGCGGCAGCCATCTCCACCGCGAATGGTACTAGACAAAAAAAATCATGTATTTCGAAAAAGTCGCAGAGAAGGACCTACTCGTTTATTGACGCAGGCGACGGCGGTGATGCACCTCAATCATCATCATCGTCTTCTTGTTTGGAAGAAGATGCATCTCTCTCTTCTATCCGTTCAAAAATCACACCAATTTATATTTCTACAAAGACGAAGATCGCATATTTGAATCAACCAGTGGATATATATGACATATTTTGGAAAATTCCAGTTCAGCACTACTACCAGAGGCGCGAAGGCGTTATCAAAAAACAAATCAAGTTTCAAACAACTGACCCAGCGTATATCGCGTCCATCAAAGAAAAGTTGGAACAACAACCTCGGTGTTACGATGAGTACATCATAGAACATATCGATAATCCCACCGGGCGCATCCCTTACAAAGACCAACGAAAGGTAAGTATCGGTCTTTGTAAAAAGGACCTTCAAGGCGGAAATTCGAAAAAGAAACGTGCGTTCTTTAACTGTTTCGTCCTAATCCTCCGTATCGATGGAGGAATTGCACCACTCGAAGACCGCGCACCTGAAGATGATATCTTATACAAGGAAATGCATGTGAAGGTGTTTAATACTGGGAAATTGGAAATTCCTGGTATTCAAGAAGACTCGACACTCATCCGCGTATTACAACTTCTTGTTACGGTATTGCGCCCTTACTTAGGAGAAGGCATAGATTATATGAAGAATCGGTGCGAAACTGCACTTATCAACTCCAATTTCAATTGTGGATTTTATATCGACCGGGATAAACTATTCCAATTACTCAAATACAAATATCGCATGAACTGCAACTACGATTCTTGTTCATATCCGGGAATTCAAAGCAAGTTTTACTATATTCCGGATAAGAGTCACGATGAGCAAAATGGACAACAACCCGTCTCTATGGAGATGCCGTATTACGAAGTGTCGTTTATGATATTTAGAACTGGAAGTATATTGATTGTAGGAAAATGCAACGAGGAGATTCTTCACGTTATATACCGATTTATCTGTTCGATACTGCTGACAGAGTATTCAGGAATACAAATGGGTTACGTGCCAACTGAAGCTGGCGGGGGTCCTGTAAAAGGGATCAAAAATACTAGGAAGAAAAAAATAAGTATATCTAATATCCAGTTTTATGAAATGGAATGAATGGATATGAATGGAATCATGGATATGAAATGGAATGAATGGAATCATCCAACTGTTATTTAGCATAATTCACATCCACCTAGGGCATTCGTTTGTTCGTAAAGAATATAAAGATTTTAAAATTGAGTATTCTATATACACGATATTTTTTACTTATTATGTCATCCGCGCAAAACGGAGGTGCTGCCCTGGTGCCATCATCAGTAGCGCCTGCTTCTTCAAGTGATAACCAAAACAATCAACAGATTAGCCGTGTTCCTACCTATGCATGTTTTCAACACGCCACAAAAGTGGCTATTTTAGAAGATAAGCCCATTATTTTGGACTATTGGACGAGCTCTTTGGATAAATCTTGTCTTATCGGAGTCAGGTCCAATAACGAGAAGCTTCTTGTAAAGAGTGAGGATGAATACACCAGTCCAATTGCGAAGATTTTTAAGGTTGATACTGAGTACATTATTGTCACAGCGAATTCGGTGTATATTGTATCAGCCGACATCAGCACTAGGCGCATCAATTAACTCCCGAAGTCGAGATCTGGCGGTGCGATATTATTCTTATAATCGCTGTAATTATTATAAGAATTCAAATAGAAAGTATAGAAACACAATCGTATGGCATCGTCCATTATATATTTAAGTGACTGTACTCCTTTATATACGACATTAGGAGCGCCTGCACGTATCCCTGCAGTATCAGGGTATGCATTATATCGATCGGCTCGCTTAGAATGGTCGGTACCACCAAATTCCGAAAATGTGCTCGTCGATTCGTATATTGTTCGTTATAAGCTCACCAGCGCGCCTATGTCACACATACTTCGTGAAATAGTGACTTTTTTCCCTACTGTGATTATATCTGGTCTTTCTAACGGCGTTTCATATGATTTTTGGGTTGTCGCGAAGAACCGGTTCGGTGAAAGCCCTCATTCACCAACTATTAGTGTTACACCAGGCGCAGCACCGTCGGCACCTCAAATTGTACGTCGCGCGTATCATTCTACAACCAGCGGTAATGGCATCGATGGAAGTAATCCTCAAAAGATCGGTATCGAATTTACGCCAGCATTGACTCAGAATGGCGCGTCGGCACTCACATTTACCGCGAAATATACACGTCTCACCGGCGGCGGGGCGATAAGTGATATATCATATACAGAAATCTATAGCGTACAAACGAATGAAACTCTTCTGGATGTATCTGGTCTGCCGACAGTCAATACAATCGGTGTAAAAGGTAATTATATACGGAAAGAATTAATACCACAAACTGGTGCGGTGGTACCGGCATTTCAAAGTGGTAATTATTTATTTCAACTGCTATCGTCGAACATATATGGTGCATCTATCGCGTCTGATCTCTCGTTTGTACTTTATTTACACTCGAATACCGACGCAAATGCATCAACTGTACCTCGATTTACCGCACCCACATTCGCTTCATATAGCGTACCTGCCAACGGAGGTATCGTAAGTGTTGATGCAAGTGATTCATTATTCCGATTTAAGTGGAAACAATATCGCGGCGCAGGAACTGGAAGCACCGGTGCCGCCGCTTACGCAGATTGGGTGTATCGGATTCAATACACAGATGACAAAGATAATTGGTATTATCCGCCCTTATCGGTAAGCGCGCCAGAAACCGCGAAATTTCCAGAATATACCCGCGCATATGACAGGACAAGCGTCGGTTCTGGGACCGCGGATTTTGAATACTTTATCGATATCAGCCGTAATGTCGTGAATGGACGGAGGTACTATGTCAGGTACTGTGTAGTAACTGCATCAGGAGATACTAGCGAATATACGCAAGTAACGACTACAAATTTGTCGCTGGTTTCATGTATTCCTGGCAAGTTGCCGCCCCCCCCACCCATATTTAATGCAAGCAGCGCCGACCGTGTCGTTCGTCTTTATTTTAATTGGGCCACACGCCCACCAAGCTTGGATTTAATAGGTGGGGTGCCGATTTTGAGTTATCGTATTGAGAGATATGACGGGATTCGTGTAAATGGTTTATTCACCATTTTACCTCAAACATTTACTGTTTTTGATAATATCGCTGGTCCTTTTTACGAAGACAGAAATGAAATACGTTATAACGGAACTGAATATGAGTATCGCGTGTATGCACGAAATGCGTTTGGTCTTTCGGCAACTTTTACTAGTGTAACTGCTATTCCGTCACGCCCGTCGGATGTTGTCCGGAACGTCACTGCGTCCGTTGATAGTGGCCAAATTACTCTTAGCTGGAATCAACCGAATATTATTGAACCAGAAACACCTATTGTTCAATATTATATCGAATATAAAGAATATAACCTTTTTGATATTACAAATATTCTGGATGCTTCGAATATTCCGGCTGGTAATATCGTGGGCCCGATTTCAAGTCCAATTCGGATTTCAAATACGATCCAGGATATGAATTCGATTTTAGTAAATGATACACTATGGGCGAAATTAAAAACAACTGCAGTAGAAGTATTTACAAATTCACTCGAACTATCATATACAATTAGAGACCTTATTAATAATAAACCGTTAGTATTTCGCGTTGCAGCTGTTACACAAGATCGCGCACGCCGTAAAATAATCGGGTTGGCGAAAATAATTGGTTCAAATAACCCCTATTTACAACGCCCTGTTATTATTGGAAGGGTCCCTTCTAAGCTGTCAAATGTGGCATATACGAATGGTGACGGTAATATTAGCATTACATGGACCAGTTCAGATATTAACAATACGGAAGGTATTATACGATATATTGTTGATTATGATATAGCTGTAAATGATTCGGTATATTCACAGCGACAAACATTTGATTATGCAAATAGTATAGTATTCAACGATGGTAGCACAACTGTTAATTTTAATGTTATCGTTATCGGATTGAATAATAATGTATCACAACGACCGGATACACACACAAATAGTTATATAATGAAAATTTATGCAGAAAGTTCGTTGGGTTTCACAAATGAAGAAAATAAGGTGAAATTACAGGATTTACGCGACCTTGTGGATATTTTTGAAGGACTACCGGTTCCGCGTCGTGTTCGCCCAAAAACAACGCCGTCTGTTATCGTAGAATTACGAACGTAGTGCGGTATATCAGGTGTTTTACAATATTTTTATTATGTATAGATAGGTTCATACTAAAAATAAGGGTTTCAACATGGCGACAACGCCGACATTAACCAATTTTACTATTGCGCCACGTGTTTTTATAAAGGACGCGTCGTTTCAATTAATAGACCCATCATCCAATAATACAAATCCCGCCGCAGTATTTACATTTACCAGTAGTAATAGGAATGTGGCAGACATATCAGGAAGAACCGTAATGATTATTAATTCTGGACAAACAACGATTACTGCAACACAAGCGGCATCGACCGGATATACAACTGGTCAAATTACTGCGGCTTTTAGTGTTAATGTCGCAACTCCTAGTATCGGAAAATTTACCATTACACCTACCCCAGTAGAATTTCAAAATGGTTCGTTTAATTTACAGGATCCATCTTCGGACAGTTCTGGTTCATTTAGTTTTGAAAGTTTGACAACTGATATTATAACTATTTCTAACCGTACAGCTATAATAAAACGTGTGGGGCGAGCGCAAATCAAAGCAACCCAGGCGGCGACAGCGAATTATACATCTGGTTATGTTATTGCGACATTTGATGTATTGACGAGTATAGTTCGCCCTGGTACTCAAAATCAGATCGATTTATCATGGAATATTCCCGCCGAAAATGGCGCAACCATCAAAAACTACTTTTTTTATAAAGAAGAGCGGCGAGCTATCATAAGCCCTGCGCCAACGGTGAGTACTATGATTGAAAGTACAGTTGCGACGAATCCTTCTTATTATTCCTATGTAATGCCGGTTCCATATTCAACACAAGTATTATCCGCTACTGTTGGCGCACCAACCGGTATCGACATAAATGCTGCAAATACATCTTTCAATATAACCACTTTACCGCAATATACGAATAAGAATTTTTTTGATATGGGTTATTATGGCGAAATAGAAGTAAATTGGGTCTATCATAATGATAGACCAATTATTGAACTAGCATCGGGTGTTGTAGCATCAACGACCATGACTCTTTCTATCTTTAAAGAGGCAAGCACGCTACTCGGAGATAATCGAATCGATTTAATATTGAATACATCACGAACGTACGATTCCTCTGCTAATTGTTATGGCCCGATGCCTCAAAATAATGACAAAACGATGACCGATATCTTTACGATAACATTTCCAACGACTACCGCCGCCGACCGTGAATTAAAATATTTAAAACTATCCGATGTTATATCTGGGCGCGTTACTATATCAAGCAATACATATTCTCCGGCTGCCGCACCGAATACCCTCCAAGAATATAGTATTATCATAAAAAGTATCCGTATTGCACCGTTTCGTTTCCCGATTACGAGAGATTTTACGTCTATCGGTTTTGGGTTGGGTACCGTAAATGGTTTTTCAGTTTCTACGTTTAATGCGTTGTCAAATCCTTCTTATTCCGACGTAAGCGGAGTATTATATCATATGCCAAAGATGACCCGACCTTTAACTGACTACAATAAAGCTTCATGGACATTTTCATGGAAGTATGAAGCCAATCTCTCGAAATTACTGACTGATATATCATTTTTACCTGTAAGAGGTGGCGTAATTACCAATTTGGATATTTCATTCAATATGCGAATTCGCGGATATTCCCGTCCTTATGCGACAACATCATCATCCATATTAGACGCTAGTTATAATAGTAAGTCGGTTCCGTTTTTTTTGACGAATGTTTCAAATACGCACTACAATACTCGACTGTTATTCGATATATCGTTTAATGATACTGCAAATTATAATAAAATATTTACCACCGCAGCCTCTAACGCGTCTTTTCAGACGTTTGATATACCTGGTTCGACCGGTTTCTCTCCATTCACAAACGGTCTAGACTATTCGCATTCACAATTCGTATTTTTATTTCAGTTGACAATACTTGACCCGAGTTATAATGCATATTTTAGAATGATGAATACGGAAGCGAACTCATTCCAAGTAAAAATGTTGTCACAAACATTCACTCCATATCAGGAGTATCGTTTTGCAGGTCCAGACCCAACACTGGCTTCGTCATCAGCCTTAACGAGTTCTACGAATACGTTATACAATATTTCAGATTATTATACACCAATAAAACCGTTCTACACATTTTTTAATTTATCAAATGGCGTTTTTTATTCACATCGTATTTCGTCACACAATATAGTCGGTACAAGTGCATTTTCTGATTTATTAACGCGTCGATGCGGGTCAATACCTAATACTATCGTAAATCGAGCAAATAGTCTAAACGCAGATACATTATCCATCGAGTCAGAACGTACATCAAACCGTGTAAATATTTATTGGGAAAAACCGTCATTCACCGGGTACGAAATTCAATATTTTTCCATTCAGATGGCAATCGACGTTTCAGGTAGATGGGTAAATTCCTTCGAATATACTCCAGATATTTCTACGAATTTGATACCATTTAATATGTTTGATGATACAATCATAAATGTAACCGCCCAAACCAAGACAGAATACGATGAAACGATTAGCGTATATACATACAAAAATTTGGCGTCTCAACAGAATTTTAATACAAGTCTAGGACTGAATACTCCACTCACCGGACCTCTTCTCAACGGATACAAATATTATTTCCGTTTGGCTAGTGTAAATGAATTAGGCCGTTCGGCATATTCGTCTGTTTTGTCTGGTATTCCTTTTGCAAGACCCGTAAATTCACCAATTAAGTTTATAGGATCCCAAACGGTTGGTAATGAAATTGCGATTCTTACATGGGAAATACCGCAAGATGACGCAGGGTCTCCTATTTTGAATTATATTATTGATTATGAAGAGGTTAATAAAACGCAATCCGGTCATACAATATACACTAATAAAAACCGATATAAACAAGATGCAATAGAGAATGGATTTTATCAACAAGCCAATCGTAATTACCCATTTGATGATTTTCGTAAAGTTTATGCTGGTTATAAGAAATATTTGGCTTTGACTTCAGATGAACAAACTAATTTGATGACATTACGTAATGAAATATCAAAATATATTATACTTCCTAGACCAATCATGTTAAGTGACCCGGATAAGTCTTTAAATAGTCTGGACGTATCAAAAAATATTGTATTAAGTTACACGAATAAAACATTCACATATAAAAGCAATTTACTCAATCAAAATGTGTTCGATCTTTCAAATATTCAGTTGAAATGGTATTATACCCCCGACATGAGTCAAGGAGGAGAGTTATGGACGAATGGTATATCGTCATCGTTTCAACTCTCGATCATTGGTCACTTAGAACATAATAGTAGTGATCGCAGTAGGGATATTTCGGGAATATTTGATATTTCTGGGACATACGTTGTAGATTTATCTAAGATGTCAAGACCCGAAAACGCAGTTTATAATTATATTAACTACTTAACCGGAAATGTAATTCCAAATGGAACAATCATATCGAACATACCTGTAAAATATGTGAATTTCGAATCATTATCACCTCCGACTCTTTATCGAATTGACCATAATAATAACAAAGGTTATTATTTAAAAATGGAATACACTATTCGTAATATTTCAAGAAGTGACTATCGTTTCATGTTTTATTCTGGTCAAGTTGTTATCAACGGCGTCGCACCAGTTCGAACATTTTCTGGGTTAAAGACACAATTTACATTAACGTTGAAAAGTAACATATATTCGCCATTTGTAAATGGTAAAACATATCTTTTTACTATAACACCATTTAATATCAACGACTTTTTTCCAGACCCTTCTAAAGAAAACAATAATTATGGAAATGCTGTAAGCCAAACTGCACGAACGATGGGAACTGAATTTAGCGATCCAATTACAGATATGAGTTATTCACTCATTTCAACTAGTCAGGGTGGAAAAGTATTTCTTCAATGGAAATATTCTTCGAAACCAAGATATTACATCAATATACAAATTCCACAAGATTATGTAAAAGAAGACGTGTTTCCGCAAGAATATCCATTATTATTACAAACTGACGGTACGTCGCGTTCTATCCTAACTCCGAATCTTGATCCTAGTAACGGTATTGTTAGTTATATTATACCCTCGGATCTACAATTGGATATAAATGAATCGAATGCTCAAAAATATTTGAAATCTGGCCGCGGTTATACTATTAGTGTTTCACCGGTCCAATCTTTCATCAATAACCAAGGGGAATTTGAAAATATACCCGCACCCGCGCGCAACATGTTTCCTGATAACACCTACATAATTCCATTTCGGACACCGTTACGTCCGTTGGAATTGTCGGCGCAAGTATATAATGGTTATGTGGATTTGAAGTGGGTATTGCCCGATTTTAATAATGATCCTAATTTTTATAACACTGACAGTATATCTACGTATTATCGGTATAAATATTTTACAGTTGAACGTCGGGATATATCAGCATCAGAACCGGTTTGGATAGAGGTGGCCAACGAGATATTAATACCCACGCCTGATAATGGTGGAGTTGCCGGTTATCAGGCACAATATAGTGTGAATGGTCTTGTGAATGAACGACCACATCAATTTCGTATTCGTAATGTTATTATGAACGAGTATAATGGACAGCGTGCATTTTCAGATTATACCTATGTAACTAATATTAATAATATGCCTGTGCCAGACAACTCAGGAGTTACTGTGACACCATCGATATATCCGTTTAAACCATACACTCCTTTATTGCGATTCGCGGATAGAACCGGAACCGCTAGTGGTGCGTATAACGGTCTAACAATTATATTTGATTATCCGACCTATAATGGAAATGCAGATTATTACGAGTGTGATATTTATTATACACCGGTCGGCAGTTTTGGGGCCGTGTGGTATGGAATATTTGATGTAAGTAACGGGATTGCAGATATTTCGTATAATATCAGCGTGAATGGTGGGTTATTTACAACAAATGGTAAGTTGAGGACTTCATCTGCGGCAATTGGCAGCAATCAACGTATTACGGTCGTATGTAAGAATACAGTATCGTCCTACGGTATAAAGATTCGTATGTATCCGCGTGTAAATGGAATGGACGGGAATTATCCTTCTGGTGATAGTTTATATTCCGAGTTTTCTAACGTTGATTACATCAATATTTAAAGACCCGCTTGAAGCGTACTTATTTGTTCAGGCGTTAACGTATCTGGGAACTCAATATTGAATTTGATTTTAAGAACGCCGGATTCCCCGCTTCTCTCTAATCCCAAACCTGGTATTGTTTTGATATTACCTGGTTTAATAACATTTCCCGGTTTATTCGCCAATTTAAATACGCGCCCGTTGAGATGTGTTATCTCGAAATCGAAGCCGCAAAGTGCCGATTTAAGTGTGATTGTTTTTTCGACTGTAAGGTCCAGGTGTTCTACCTTGAATAATGCATGTTGAAGAACGTTGATCACGATACGAATATCGCCTTTCATGCCCGCCTCGTTCATATGCCCGCATTCGTTCAAGATAATTGTATCTCCTTGAATAACACCTTTTGGGATTTGAGCATGTATCGTCTCTTTCTCAATTTTTATGATATCATTATCCGGAACTTGGCGATCAATTTCAAGTGGAATCGAACATCCATTATAGCACTGCTCAAGTGTAAGAGAAACGGTTTTGACGATTGTTTCGGGGACTTGATACACGCGAACATTCGGTGGTTGCTGTTGCTGCTGTTGCTGTTGCTGCTGGTTCATGAAACCATTCATTCCGTTAATATTGGCCCCGCCGGCGGGGCGGCCATTATGAAATGTTTGAAATACGACTTTTGGACCAGGACCCTGCTGTTGACCATGCATATTAGGTCCAAATCCTCCTCCTGGCGCGCCTCCTCCAAATAACATATGAAGCAGTTCTTCCGGAATACCCGGTGGGAAACCACCAACTCCTCCTCCTGGCACACCTCCTCCGAAATGAAATACATTACCTCCTGGATGACCGTGCATACTTCCAAATCCGGGGCCGCCGCCGCCTTTTCGCATCATATCATATGAACGTCGTTTGTTTGAGTTAGATAATGTAGCATAAGCATTATTCAGTTCTTGGAACATTTGTTTGCTTTCTTCCGTATTGCCGTTTTTGTCAGGGTGATGCAACATAGACATTTTACGATACGCCTTCTTAATTTCGTCATCGCCTGACTTTTCATCCACACCTAGAATTTTATAATAATCTTTGTCTTTATCGATATTATTTGTATCCATCTGCGGAAATTCATCGGATTCGAAAAACATTTCTGGGCCATGTCCTGGACCAGCGCCGCCGCCAAAAGGGAAGTTGAAGAACATTTTCTGTAAATGGAATAGAACGTAATTGTTATTATTTAAATAGTATATTTTATATACTTTATTAGGACGCATCACATAAAAAATGACTGCTACATGTGCATCACCTGATATTCCATTTATCGCAAAATACCAACCATTAAAAATTCACGAGTTCGAACAACTAGATGAAAATACAGTTACAATTATTAGTAGTCTAATCGAGATGGATAATCTTAATATTATGTTTTATGGCGACTCAGGATCTGGAAAAACGTCTATTATTAATGCGATGATTCGCGAATATTACAAAAAATCCGGGTGCAGTAATACCGTGATAAAGGAAAATATTCTTGTTCTAAATAGCCTGAAAGAACAGGGTATTCAATATTATAGAAATGATGTTAAAGTATTCTGTCAGACGATGACGATGATACCCGGTCGTAAGAAAATTGTCTTATTGGATGATATTGATTTAATCAACGAACAGGGACAACAAGTATTTCGAAACTGTATCGATAAATATAGTCATAACGTTCATTTCATCTCTTCATGTACGAATATTCAGAAGGTCGTCGATACGTTTCAAACACGCAATATTATTATCAAAATTAATCAATTGAACCGGGGATGCCTAAATAAAATTATGCTTAAAATCAAAAATAATGAACACTTGATGATAACAAAGGAAGCGGAAGAATTTTTGCTTCAGGTATCAAACGGATCTGTTCGCACGTTGATTAACTATCTCGAGAAAATCAAACTTATTAACCGAGAGATTACAATTGACCTCGCAAATAAAATATGCACGAATATAAGTTTTCACCGTTTTGAAGAATATACCCGTGTTATCTTGGATAGTGAAATGGATGTGAATGCCGGTGTTCGTGCTGCAAATGCGATATTATTCCAATTAAATGACGAAGGATATTCGGTTCTTGATATCTTGGATAATTATTTCTTATTTGTTAAACTGACACCATTATTCGGCGAAGATATCAAGTACCGTATTACATCGCTTATCTGTAAATATATAACGATATTCCATAACATACATGAGCATGATATTGAATTGGCATTATTCACGAATAATTTGTTGGGGTTGCGCGTGGGGTTGCGCCCCCAAACGACGCAGGGCGATAAGCTGCCCAGAGAGGCTGTTTGACATGTGGGCCAGACCCCCCGTTTTGACATGTGACCCATACCCTGGATTTTATCAGTTATGCGCTCGGCTTATTGCACTGCGTCGTTTGGGGGCGCAACCCCACTAATAGATACTTACCTATCAGTGTATTAGACTCTAAAACCTGTTTCGGCGATAGACGTGCAAACCACTGAAATTTACTGCGTTTCAATATCTCTTGGTCAGGGATATACAATCCAGCAGTAGTCGGCGAGAGGGGAATATCGATGTCAGCCAGTAATTCTTCTATGAGGACCGGTTTATTAGTTGTTGTCTTCACGCCAAGTTCTTCGGCAGGAATAATACTGACTGCTGCGGGAGTTGCCGCCTGTTTTTCTAGCCACCAGCGTGTCCCTTCGCCTGTAAAATCCATCTCTTGTGTATGATCTCGGTTGTTAAGCTCCATCAAGTATTCCATATACTCTTTCATCATCGGGTCGAATTTTCGGCATCCCATTATCTTCGTGGATGGCGAGTACTGCTTTTCAGCAGCAAGTGACGACGTGGTGCGGAGTTCGCCCATGACGACATTCGCTTTTTCCAGATGAGCATCATATAATGACCGCATGTCATGAAAGCAGATAAATGAACTCGGTAATACAAAGCCGCCGTAGATATGAAGTATCGTTGCGAGTCCTAAGTCGCGCACATGAGTACGAAGCGGGCGCGGCAGATGCTCCACCCGAGTACGCCATTCAGGTATTATCTTCACGAATGCTTCATCATCAATAAGACATACATTAAAGCTCTCGCCACAGTGTTCAATAATATTCCTGATAGTTAAATATTGGTAGGGCTGATTCAGGTTATCGCTCGTTCTTGAACCGAAACTCTCCCACGACCTAGCATTCTTATCAAACTCAATATGAACCCACAATATCGGTTTGTTATTCTTGGTGAGACTACTATCATTCAGAAGGTACTTTTGAATAAGCTCACCATCATTATATTGCTCTTGCACATCGATTGTTTTCTTATATTTATTATAAATGAAACCAACCATCATGATAAGAAGGTAGGCAATCGCAAGTTTGACGACTTTGTTTTCGAACATCGCGTTACTCTATCGTTATCTATTATATACACAAGAGATTAAAACTAGCGCCGCGATTTAGTTCTCCAACCGGAACATATCCGAATACAGCTTCTTATGAATATCACGAGAGATTTCATCCTGTTTGGCTAAAATGAAGGCACGTCGTGTATCCTCTTCTTCTTGCCTCATCCGTGATTGTTGGTAGATATGTTCCTGTTGTTCTTTACTCGTTTGTTTGTGTAAATCCCGGCGGGATTGGTCTCTAAATGTCTGCAACTCATTCACATTATTAAACCGCTTTGTCTTATAATAGTCCTCTTCTGTTACAGGTATCACCGACTCTGTGTGGGCTTTCTTCAAGTCTTCATACCTGAGATTACCAAATATTCCACTCGAATACTCTTGCGGTCGTTCTCTCGTAAGGTCGTACCCTCCTCCACCTCCACCGCTGCCACCGCCACCGCCGTCGCCGGCGTATTCCAACTCTTGCCTCTCAACCAGCGCATACTTATTCCGTAACGCCTGCTTCCTTTGATTCAGTCGCGCTACTTTATCCGCCCATGACCCACCATCGTGTGTGGCGTTGTCGTCGCCCTCGTCTTGGCCATCGGTGTCGGCAGAAGTACTCCTGAACCACTCTTCATACCCCGTCTCCGCCTCGTCATCTTTCAGACGATATTGCTCAAATTTCTCATTAAACCATCGATTGAATTCACTCACTTTCGCTGCTGCATTCTGTCTCGTCGCACCGTTGGCAGCGGTTGTCGTGCCAGTCATCATTTCATCCAGGCGGCGCTTCATTCTCTCATGTGTATCTCTCGCATACTCGTCATCAGCATCGGGGCGATAGCCTTCAGCGCGCATCAAACGCCCGTAATCCACAACTGATTTTGCCGCCGCCGTAGCAGCGATCGTCCCTCCATCAATCGGTATATATGTATCCTTTGCGACACACCGCAACGATGGAACCGCCGATGTGCGCGGTGTTCTCTCGGGATGTTGTGTATAATGCTCGTTGGTAGCCGGATGACGAATCGTATATATCTGATGGACGATACGATATGCTTTCGTAAAAAAGAGAAAATACTCTTTCGGAAGTTGGCATTTATCTGGATGTGTCTTCAGAACCGCCAACTTTGCGCGTTTCAAATCATCTTCGTTGAATAATGTCGGTAAATTGAAAAGCGCGAGAATGTCTGGTAAATTATAATTGTCGATGTTCAAGTCGAGAGATTCCATCGTATATATCTTCTATTCGTATTCTAATTTTATGTTGTTATTTATTTGTTGTATCACAGTAAATAACATCATTATGTAATTCTCTCGGAATGAATGTACTAGACCTTCGCGCATCTGGCAAAGAAGGCAACGATATCCGGCGGATTGGCGCCTGTTACGGAGTCATCCGGAATATACTCAGTATTTCCTGACTTATAAAATAGAAATACAGGAATTCCATTCACCATACGCTTCTGCTTCATGAATGCGTAAAAATCAAGGGAGTCATCCACATTCACTTCATAGCACTCGACGGGTCGTTCTGAGAGATTGGCGACTTGCTGAATCGCGAGGTCCTTGATCGTCTTGCATGGACGACACCAATCTGCCGTTAATTTCAGGATAGTATGCTTATGTTGCTTAGAATTGAACTCAAGTAAGCCCTTAAATGATTCGCGGGTGAGTTCGACCGGTGTGAGAGACATGGAACGGAATGGAATGGAACGGAATGGAATGGAACGGAATGGAATGGAATGGAACGGAATGGAATGGAACGGAATGGAATATAAGAATAACTAGAAAAGAATTGTCTCAAAAATACGCATATATGAACCACATTCTTCTCCTATTTTTTTATACGAGAAATATATATACACGCCATACATACATGTCTAGTAGTTTATCATTTCTTGGAAATAATACTTCTTATATAAGTATTCCAAATAATGCAGCACTTAATTTTGGAACAGGAGATTTTACTGTGGAATGGTTTCAGTATCAGACCGATACTAACTCATTCCCGCGAATTTTTCAAAAGGGAACTTATACTTCAAATACCGCATCGATCGGAGTATCTATCGAAGGCGGAAGATTTTATTATTGGATAAATAATACATCCAACCTTGTTACTACACTTACTTCCACTGCGTATAAAAATAAGTGGATACATTTTGCAATTTGTAGGTCTTCTGGAATAACCAAAATATATATGAATGGAATTTCTATTTTTAGCATTCCAGACACCTACAACTACTCGAATACTGAAAATTTAATAGTTTCAAATGAAAGTACTCTAACTACTCCTTCCGCGTTTGGTGGATACTTGTATTACTTTCATTATGTAAAAGGTGTGGCGAAATATACTGCTAATTTTACAGTATCGACGTCGATGATATCGGCTATACCAGAAACGGTTTTGTTGCTAACCGCAGCGGGTGCATCAGGATCGTTGGGTAATACAATCACGAATAACGCAGGAACCTTTGCGATTGTACCGTCATTTCCTCCGCCTCCTGAGCCTCCTGCGCCTCCTGCGCCGTCATGGTTTTTACCAGTAGTAACCGGTTCTCGCGCTTTATTTACAGATAATACTCGTGTTTATTATAAGCCAAATAGCTTAGCATCTGGTGGAATTGGAGGCGTGCGAAATCATCGAAAAAAGGCGCGTAGGACGTAATCATTGTATGAATATTATACCATTTTCATATGATACGCTTTATCAATCCGTCCATCTCTCAAAATCGATGCATCCTTTTCATGTAATGTGTCGCGAGAGATATTCGACGTCAGAATCAGAATTAAATTTGGATAAAATCCTAGGTCTGTGACTTTATCCAACATACTATTCCAATCCGATTTATCCATCATTGGTATCGGAATATATAGGTGCGGCTTGACGTTGCCTTCCAGCACATTTATAATCAGCTTATCACACTCTTCTAATACTAGAACCAACGGTTTATCATCATCCGGCGAAATCGTGCTATAGACTTTCGATAGGTTATCGCCTGGGTCGGTGGGCTTCCATGTATCACAGTAATATGCGCCAATTTGCTTCGCTAAGAGAAGAGTGAGGAGAGATTTACCTGTGCCTGGATCGCCATGAATGAAGAATGTCCCACTTCGCGAGGATTTATTTCTAATGATGGAGAGAATATCATTCATTACTTCTTGTTGATAATCTCTCGGTTCTCGTTTCAAGAACTTGGTTGCGTCATACTTACGGTCGGAATATTCCCACCACCACGGGTTCCCGCGTCGCTCTCGAATGTCGATGATTTTCTTCTCAGGTGTCGCAGTGGATTTATTATCGGCTGTATCAGTGGCGGATTTATTATCGGCGGTATCCGTGACGGTTTCGTAAGTAGCGCGCTTCATTATAATATGCATAGTCTGTCCTTGGCTTCCATTTTGTGAATCATTTGAACCAATATGACCTATATACCATTTTCCATAAAATAAACCGAATGGCTTCCCATTCTTGTAAAATACAGAACGCTTGATGTTCAACTTACTTATTAGTTGATTGCATTCGGTTTGATCCGTAATTTTATAGCCTTGGATTTTGAAAAGATGTGCGACTATCATTGGGAATGTATAAAGGATGGGAATGGTTGTAATGAGAGCCATGGCGATTATATCAAAGATAGCCATTTCTGGAGAATGGGAAATATAATAGAATATAATAGAATACAATAGAACGGTTTATATAAAAATGGCGGGTTCTGAGAGAACAGTGAAGGATGAAATGTCAGTGATTGGCCGAAAATATTCGGTTTGAAAATAATATATTATAAATAAAATCTACATATCATGAATAACAGAATGGAATGGAACGGCCTGTTTTCCGCCGAAAATATTCGGTTTAAAATCTATAGACGGCCTTCGGCCGATGCGGTATGGGGGGTGCAAATATGGACATTTTTACCAAATGAGTATTTTGCGATAAATATTAAACACCACATCATATATCGGTTGTATGTATGCGATTTTTTATATAGTCAGTCACAAAGTTACCCTCTAAAATACGGACATTCTATAAATGTCCATTTTGGCTATAGCGCGGGAGACTTTTGAAAAAACATGCAAAAACACGGTTGTGACTGACATGCTCACAAACATGTTTTTTAAAAGAAAAAGCTGTGACTGACTTTTTTGAACGGCAGCGGTGGAGGGTGGTTCATCGACCCCCAAAAAACGGACATTTATTTAGAAATGGTAACAAAATTATCATTTTTTACCATTTATTACCATTTTAATATGCCCGGTAATCAGTAAGCGCGATTGTAAAAATCGCAAAAACCCCACACCATACCGGTGACACACACGATAAGATACGATATTCTATAATGATGTTACGATATCGTATCTTATTTAGACGAATGAATATAAATATAAAATATATTTCTAATTTATACACACAGTTGTATGTTATATTATTGTAATGAATGCCTTATATGTACGTCGAGTCGCGCCGACTATAATAAACATCTTCAGACGAATAAACATCGCAATAAACTAAAGAAACAAGGTAATGCAAGTGTTGTCGTAACAAATAATATGACCCAAAACGAACTAAACGCTAACGCAAATATTAATTTAAATGTAAGTAATAATCCGATAAACCACGACAACGATAATGACTCTAAAAAAATATTCAATAAAGATAAACGATGTAAATATTGTGATGTATGTTATTCTTATTTATCGGGTTTGTCTCGTCATATGAAAACATGTAAAGGTACGATACCAGAACAATCGCAAATAACAAGCCCAACCGACGCCAACGTTACGAATATCATGAATACAATCATACAAGAAAACGTGGTGTTCAAACAAATGATTGTTGATGTTGTAAAAAACAATCAAGAGGCAACCAATAAATTATTAGTAGAAATATCTAAAAATAATGCAAATAATGTGCCATCTGTTACGAATAACATATACAATCATAAAGGTGACAATAACCACTTCAGTATCAACCTATTTCTGAATGAAAAATGTAAAGATGCGATGAATATGACAGATTTCGTTAAGTCGATTGAATTATCAACGGCAGATATGGAAATGGTCGGACGTAACGGGTATGTAAAGGGGATGTCGAGCATTTTTATCGATAATCTCAACAACACTGATATTCATAAACGGCCGATTCATTGTAGTGACCTAAAACGCGAAGTATTATACGTACGGGAGGACGACAAATGGGAACGTGAAGACATAAACTCTCACAAGGTGATTAATGCCGTTCGAATAGTCGAGAAAAAGAATATATTAATCCTTAATGAATGGGCTAAGCAACATCCTGAATGCGAAAATAGCGAGACTCGCGCGAATGACGTTTATATGAAATTAGCGAGACACGTACAAGATGGCGAAGATGAAAACATAGCGAAAGTGGTCAAGAACATCGCCAAAAACACAGTCATCGAACGTAATAACTTACTTGAATAACGCAAACCAATAAAACTAAAACCACCCTATAATAAAATGAACACAGTTGATGTTATTATAATCGGAAGCGGGATCGCCGGACTATATGCTGCTTACCAAATCAAACGTATTGCCGCGAATACAACATTTCTCATTTTAGAGAAGAACCCGAAAAAGTGGATGGGCGGTCGCGCCGTAAATGAAATTTTCTTTAGCGCAGATGTTGTTGTCGGCGCAGGCGTTGGTCGAAAAAGGAAAGACCATGCACTGATAAAACTACTCAAAGACACCAAAACGCATTACTCGGAGTTTGAATCCACGCGAATACAAGAATAGACCCGACTTTATCCGTAGAGCGCAAAATCCGATGAAAGGGATTGTCGTTATTGGAGAGATGGTGAGTCGTGATCAAGGGTGGGTAGAAGGCGCGCTGCAAAGCGTTGATGCGGCCATTACGAGAGATTGGGTGGGTTGCTAGCCAGCTTTCAAAACCCAGCTTTCCTTAGAAACTCTTCATATACATCAGAAACATATGCATATACGATTGTTGCACCTACAGTTACTAAAGGCAGATATTCAATCATCTACAATATATTATACTGTAGATTATTATACGAAGTGTCGGTTTCACCACCACCTACATCCCCTCCACCACCTTCTCCAAGTCGGAAATACGGATATGCGGCAACTCGGTATGTGCCTCCCAGAAATACTTGCAATACGACCACTTGAAATCCAACTTATCACAATAATAATGTGAATAATACCGCTTCAACTTCTCGGCCACCGCCGTTGGCAATAAACCATGTGATGCCATCGGAAGGACGTAACAAAGCTGAACCAGGTCGCGAACCGGGTTCTTCATCTCCGTAGCATTCGGAAACAACGCAGTATCCAAATGTGGCATATAACGCATCAAATCGGAGAGAATAGGCGCATAAGCATATTTATAGGTCCATCGCCAATCCACGCAACCAGTCGAATAATACCGCATCGTCCATTCTAAACCTTCGATATAATTCACACAAATCATCTGAAGTCGGTCAATTGTCGGGGCGCCGCGCCCGGTCTTCGCATGAATGTCAATCTCGAACAACGCATCATAATAACGGAACTCCCAATTCTCTCGAAACGGGTCGATATATTTCTCTACCGCGCGCTCCTGCATCGGGATTGTCATGAAGTCGTTGAGAGAATGGCATTTTTCTACATTCGCAACCAATTGGACAACCCTGTTACATGCGACTTTCGTAAGTTCGCGAATATCAACTACTGGTGATGTATTTGTAGTTTCGATAACGCCGCTCGCAGCTACTTTTCCACCAGGCCCTCCAAATTTAGAGCCGCCTCCACCACCGCCGCCACCGAACCTCTGCTTTCCTTGACGGTCGCGCGTCTTATGTTCATTCATAAACCGGTTATGTTCGGTATCCGCCAATAACCCGATGAACGCGCGCATGGTTTTCCACACGATAGTCGGGCGGCCAGATGCACGTGAAACCAAATATTCTTTGCTATTTTTGAACATATTTGCATAGGTCTGAAGCAATACGGTCATTCCGTTGGTACGTAAATTCAAAGACGGAAAGTGCGGCATAAAATCGTTTCCAAGCATGAATGTCATTACAATATAATCATCGATTGCGGCGATGACTTCAGGTGTTATACGTGAGGTCGATTCAGGAGCGACCATGCGCACAGCCGCTGCCTCGGTCTTGGCATCAGATACATATGAAGCGACGATATCTGACGCAACACCGGTCTCTTTCGTTTCACGCATAATCGCCTCAAGCGAACACGCGAATGCGGGAATATCGAGATAATATTGGTCGTTACAGGAAAGCGTGCTATCCAACGACTGTATAAAATCCGGAGTGTCACGATACAAATAGATGTTTTGAGAGACATGAAGATGATTCAAACAAAGCATAATCAAATCGGCGTCTAGACCGTAGATAAGTGTAGTCGTATCTTTGTGATATCTCGCATTCTCGCGGATATATTCAAATATCTTATGCTCTCCCTCACCTGCAATATCGCTACCGGAATAGATATATGCAACGGTATTTCCGATCTCACGCGCCTTCACTTCGCAATAATCGCGCATCTGTGTATTCAGTTTGTTCATAAATTTGGTTCCGGGTGTGATCGCTGATGTATTCCATGCTTTATGATCGCCGACGGGCGTGGTCGTGGTCGTCGCGGCCGAGGCTGCAGCCGACAAAGGATCCAATAACGCATTTTTTTGAGTAATCGTCTGTTCTACAATCGAAGTAAACCACGATTTATATCGCCTTTCGCGTTGCTGATTCAATTTAGCAACAGGTGCGACGCCATCAAATGCAATCAATACCTTGCCCGAGGGGCGAAACATCTTCATATATTCGTCGATTTTATTGCATACTGTCTCGATGATGCGTCGTTCATAATCGTCGTTGGCTATTCCTCGGTTACTTCCGAGAACGCGAACTGCATCGTAGATGAGGCCATTCGTATCCATATAAAGATTGTGGATTTGTGGCAGTCCTGACAACTTTTTAATCACGGCCTTGTGGCGTTTTACAATATTTGAGAAATAACTTGGAATACCCATTTCACCGGATAGACAAATAAATGACGCGAATACACCAACTGTTATATTATCTCTATGAATGTGTTTAATATCAATTTATCGATGTCGTGATAGATTAAAATACTACGAGTATATAACCATAATAGAATGACACTTCAACTTACATTCTCGAATGTCGTCCAAATATTCAGTATATTCGCACCTTTATTTTTAGGAACTTTTCTTGTTCTTGTATCGATATTCAACCAGAACATTAAAGGAATGATATATCTAGGTGGCGTTCTGATTGCATCTGTAATTAATTATATGGTAAGTATGGTTATGGGTAGCGAACCACTCGAAAATGAGGGCTCGATTTGTAATCTTGTAGAATTCCCTCTTATTCCTTCACGGTATAACGTTCCGAATTATAATAGTATGTTTATCGGGTTTACGCTGATGTATTTGTTGCTTCCGATGTTGAGTAATAACCAAATCAACTTCTGGATTGTTGGAACGATTGTGAGTATATTCGCGGTGGATGCATATGTCAAACTCCAGTATTTTTGCACGGTTCCTCGCGGTATTACGATTGGTGGTATCGTTGGATTATCACTCGGCGCTGCCTGGTATTTCTTATTGAAGCTCAATAATTTCGAAAGTCTTCTATTTTTTAATGACTTAACAAGCAATAATGTGGTGTGCAAGCGCCCTCAGAACCAGACATTTAAATGCTCGGTGTATAAGAATGGGCAGGTGATACAGGACCTCTAGTCGCGAAACGATGCTCCACTCATCGCTCAATCACGCTGCGCGTCATTTCGCATTCGTTGCGCATCGTTACGGGTTCAGCTCGGGTGGGGTGAGTTGCTTCATTACGTATATATTATATTACGTTCATAATATATACATTTATGTCGGCCGATACCCGAAAAGCGCCAACCGCTAGTGCAACCATATTCAAACGCGGAACTGTAAAAAAAGGCAACGACGGAAATAAATGGTCCATCGTCGCCGATACACGTGGAGTACAACGATGGCAGAAAATAAGCATCGCCCGTAAAAACCGGACGGTGAAACATAAATCTGCACGAGTACTAGCGATGGAAGCCGATCCAGATAGTGTCTGGGGAAAGAATAAACCTTTAGAGCGTTTCTGGCAAGATTTAGCATCAGGTCGCAAGGTCGTTCTTATAAAAAAAAGCGGCGATTACGAAATGTTTTCGATGCCGAAATCAACCTATAATTACCTGAGCAAAGACCACGCAAATCAATATGAAAAATTCGATAAAGATCCGAACATCGTAGCAGTTTTGACGTCGTATCGATCGCAAGATGCATATATATCTAACTTATACCCCAAAGCCAAAGATGCAACTGTTGAATATGTGATCAAACATTATAAAAGGTTCTTCCCGGCAAAAGTAAAGAACACATATATGCCATAATGCAGCTAATTATAAAACTTCGAGTAATTATGAACCATCCATGCCGAAAAGTCAGAGAGCAGCAGCTTTTTATGTAAGCCGTTTGTAATGAGTTTTATATTGCTTCCATTTGACCTGTCGCCATATATCTGAAAAAAATACTGGACAACATCGGCGGTTTTAGCGCGCTTATATTTTTCATTTGCTTGTTCGTATGTGAATGTCGCCTTTTGTTTGCGCACATTCACCGTATTATGAAAATCAACCAAGAAGTAATGAAGCTGTTCTTTTGTAGTGATTAATGCGATAACGCGTGAATTTGTTTTCATATATTCTGTCGCGTGTTGCGTGCACTCCGGACACGGTAAATTCGAGCAAATACGCTGAATATATTGTATTAGTTCCGTCTTTAATTCTGCGAAGGTTTCTGGAACTGCTTTATATGCAAGTGTATGAAATAAATACCATACACATGGACCCCATACACTTTTTGAAACCATTAGAATACGATTATAGTTGAAATACTATTATAGTTGAAATACGATTATATGAAATATATTTATATGTATATGAATATAAAAAAAACACGATGTTATATTCATAGACTACATACACAATCATATTCATGAATAATAGTTCAGGATTCACATACGAAATAGAAGGAAATGTTGATTTTTTCAAGGAGTTGAAACAAATGGGTTCAACACCGTACGAAACAGTATCATTAGAAGTTGAAGACAATACCGCCAAGTGCCTTATAACCGATGAAAAATTACGCAAAGATCACGTCACATTAAAATGCGGCCATCGGTTTAATTACATACCTCTTTTTAAGGAGGTGCTATTTCAAAAATGCTCTTTATTGCCTAAAAATCTCTCGACAAAGATAATTACAACTTATACAAAGCATGCGAATGCACATGTTTCTACATCATCGTCGTCTGCAACGAATACAACTACGACAACGCTTTCAACCATTAACAACAGTCACAGCAATAACGTGACGTCTGTATTATACAATAGTTCATACAATCTTGAAACTACAAAATTGAATTATAATGAGATGAAATGTCCGTATTGTCGTAGGATAACACCTTATATACTTCCATACTATCCATATCCTGATGTATGTAAAGTGAAATATGTGAATGTTCCTACAAATCTATCACTTCCAGGTGTATCATGTGAGTATGAAAAGTTCGTATATGGCCCAACCGATGAACTAGATGATATCTTTATCGATGACAAAAATTCATGTCGCGCAGTATGTATGTATAATGAAAAATATGATCTGATGTTATGTACGAAGCATTTGAATAAGTTAGAAGCTGGAACGGTTTCGCGAAAGCCAACGACGATACGTAAAACAAAAACAAAACCGAAACAAACCGCTAATAATATAGATGATGAGAACATGATTATTTCACATCATAATCCTGCAACTGCCACGTGTTCATTTATACTACTTGCCGGGCCACGTAAAGGATGTCCGTGTGAGAAACCGATGTGGGTTCCGAAACTAGATAGTTTGAATACGGGCGGCGCGGTTTCAGCGCACGCAGCATATTGCAAAGCACACTATAATAAAGGTGTTAAATGAATAATTGATTATACACTATTTACAAGTATTATAATCTTGCTTACAATATACTCTTGTTGATGAAATGTTAATTCCGGAAATGATGGCAATATAATAATATTATTGTTTAACGTTTCGCTAATAGAATAGTCGTTTGTTTGATTCATAATGGTTTTCAAGTGATTATGACTATAATATGGGTAGAAGAACGGGCGAATCTCAATACCATTTTCAATAAAATATGTATTAATTTCATCAATACCTTTTTTATTATTCATCAAATGTATGGAAAACATCCAATTGGCCCTTTCGCAATTGGAATTACATGATTGAAGGACCACTTTGTTGGAACGTATTTCATGTTGTAGAAGTTTTTCGTAGTTACTGAATATGCGGGTTTTTAAATCCAAAATGCATTCTATATCATTCAATTGCTCATATAGAAATGCAGCTTGTACATTTGTCATTCTATAATTATACGCATGTACGTCATGTATGAATCTTTTAGATGACATACCTTGACTAAACACGCGCTTGATATAGTTATATACATCGTCGTCGTTTGTAATAAATGCTCCACCTTCACCAGTAGTTATCGTCTTATTTCCATAAAAGGACGCGGATGAACATAATATATTATCAGATGTGCCTGTATTCTTTCCATGGTATTTACCGAAAAGACCTTCACAATTGTCTTCTATCAGTACTATATCTGGGCGAATTTGTTTTATTCTATCTACATCGACGATACCTCCTATATTATGAACGACCACTATCGCTGAGTTTGGTTCAAGCGACATTATGTATTCTTCATTTTCTTCCATATTCCATGTGTGTTCATTTATTTTTAGAATCTCTAAGTTTTCCAAGTTGTATTCCATCAACGCGCAATTATAAACAGCTACATAAACATTATTAGGAACATAAATTTTAGAAATATTTGGATGTTTATATCGTAGAGATATGAATAAGCTGTGTGTAGCCATAGTTCCATTTGCCATTAAAATTGCGTGTTTTACGTTCAATACTTCTTGTAGCTTATTTGTCGCTAGTTCAATATATTTTCCATGATTACTAATCCATTCTGAGTTGATTGCGTCGATTGGCGACGTTTTGTATTTTGATAAATATGGTTTATAGATTGGAATAATAGTCATATAATATACGTAAAAATAAGTCTTATAAATCTTTTTACGTATATTATGGTTGCTTGTTTATTATGTTTTTCTAACGAAGATGTAAATGAACTTTGTCTTTTGGGATTCGGTTTGTTATCATAAGTGGATATACTATACACGAAAAACAAGAATCAATCATATAAAGTAATTCTGCGTGTTTGATAATATCGATATACCACGCGATGTATATATTGACATATTTGTCGGCGAGTTCATAAAAAGGGTGGCCTCTATCATACATATTTTTATTGGCACAAATCATAATATATTCGTTATTGTTTTTGTATTTTTCATACACGTCGTCATATTTTACTTCACAGTTACTTGCCTTTGAGTGGATAAAAATAATTTTATAGTCTTTTAGTTCTTCGTAATATTTTTTACTTATGTCGGTACTATTTATCTCGAATAAATCGTAATATATCGACAAATCTAACCCTATATCGTAATAAAAATCGCGTATATGACTGAATTCAATATTATAGTTTTTGTCATTTTGTTTATAAGATAATAAATCTGGATGCGTGATTCGGTTTTGTATGTATTGTTTATGCATGCCTGATGCGAAAATGTCGGCACTTACATTATTTAAAATCCGTTTTATTTCATTAAACTCATTATTACTATTAAATGGAACGATTACAACTGGTTTGTTTTCAAACAAACATTCGACGTTTTTTTCATGGATATTCTTACATAAAAAATGAATGGTTTCATAATATTGCAACAAGAAATTTACCGCACCGATATTTGTAATGTTATCCCCTAACCCGTTGTGTGATACAAAATACGCTGTTGGCAATTTATTCATTTGTAATATAAAATTGGGTTATGTATTGTGTTTATGTATTGTGTTTATGTATTATATTTATTATATTCATGTATAAATTTTTTAGTTATTCTTCTCACTTGAATAGGTTTATCAATTAGTTCATTCCACATAGTAATCGGAATATTAGTAGTTGTATGATGTATTTGTTGATTATTTACATAAATATTTGTTTCATCAGGGTATATTGAATGATGTATCTTATGTTTTGTTAAACATAAATTAAATAATCCGTTGTCCCCGTCGTTACCTGCAAAAACAGTATTCTCGGGATTATAAGATCGTGAGTTATCTAAGAAATGATAATTTTCGCACAAATCCAACCAATCTTTTATTAATGATAATGATTCATTATTTTTTTTTATTAGCATAATTCCAGCATAGCATGCTAAGCTATTATCGTTAAAAAAGTCATTATGTCTATCTTTATAATAATGTAAAACCGCATCACTTTTTACGTATTGTTTTGCGTAATATCCGTTTGTTGAAAATGTAATTAAACTATTTTCATTTTTTTGTAATAGTTCAACGTATTCTAAAAATCTTTTTTTTCCATGAATGTTTAAATAAGTTCCTGCGTCTGAATAAAATAGTATATCATTTTCTTTCATTTTTAATAATGTATCGTAAATTATTTTGGGCTTCCATATCCATCTACCATATCCTGGTGTATTATTCATAATAAATATTTTGTGTTTTTCGATATAATCAGGTATGTCCATTTCATTAAGTTGCATAATAACATCAAATAGTTGAAATTCTTTGGCTTGATTTGCGATTCTGTCAGTATTCATGTATCCTGAGTTAGAAAATGTTAAAAAATACATCATTATAGACTAATTGTTATATTACTTTATTATTTTTTCATAATATAATAATTTTCGGTCAGTTCAACAATACTAAAATTGAACTTTTTGTATAGTTTAATCGCATTTTCATTTGTTGAATCAACTGTCAAGTATATATCGTTTAAAACTGTTATTTTTTCATTATTTAAAATATATTCCATCATTTTAATACCAAGTCCCTTTCCTTGATAAGCATGTAAAATACATATACCTAGCCAATACTTATTTTCATAATCAATATGAGCATATCCAATAGGTAATTCATCGTCAAGTAACATAATGGTGAGTATATGATTTTTTAATATATTTACACTCCTTGTTTTAAAATATCTAAATGTCGATGGAATATCATTTACTAAAAAAGTAGTTAGATAATGACTATTACTTTCATCTATTTCAACGATATGTAACATTTATATTACTATATCGTTTATAAGTATAATTATGAATTTAAACCTATATATCAAACAAAGATATATAACATGTCTGTTCGGTTAGAAATTAGTTTGGGTGAAGCAATCGATAAATTGACGATTCTTGATATAAAAAAGGGTAAAATTAATGATGTTAGAAAAATGGATGTCGAACATGAATTTGAATACTTATTATCAGAGTTGAAGACATATGTCATGAAATATAACTACTATTATACTATTCTTAAAAGAACAAATCTAGAAATTTGGGAATTACAGGACACCTTACGGTCAAAAAACTGCGAGCAGAGTAATTATTATGTTATTTGTGATGAAATTTTGAATCTGAATGACTCAAGATACTTAGTAAAAAAGAAAATAAATGAAATATGTAAGTCGAATTTAAAAGAGCAAAAAGGTTATAGCCTACGTATATTAAATGTAATTTTAAATTGTGATATCGATATTATAAACATATTGAACGGTGCGATACGATACTATTCCTTTTTTTATGATGAAGTTAAATTATTATCAAGAAGTGAAAACATTATATACTTGAACCAAACATTTAATGATGACCCATTTATTAAAATAAATGCGTTCGAGACGTCGTCCGCTGGAGAACACAACAAAGACGATGATTGTGTAACTGTGAATAATAGTGATATTAAGGTAAAATTATTACATTCTTTTTTCAGTAAAAATAATAATTCGAATAATTCGAAAAATAATAATACATATGATAATACATATTCTAAGGAAATAAACGATATCTATCGTAAGTTGGGAATGAATGTGAGTATTTTCGATGACTACAATCACGTTGATTGCGTAGATAAGTAATTCAATAATTGTAAAGTATATATATAATAATGACACTCTGTATGTATTTCTACATCTTCATAAAAACATTATTCACGCGGGAATTGCCTGGAAGTGGTTGAAGCCTGCACAGCGAAGCGACAGCAGGAGCCGCGTTTAATAATTTTGCGCGACGAACAGAAATGGAGGAAGCACCTACACCAGAACCCGCGGTGTATGAAGCGTTTTTATTGTTGTTATGGACATCCGCCATCAACGTCAATCTCGCACGTTTCAACATTATATAATTCTATAATACTACAATAAAAAATAGTTTAGTATTATAACTGAATAATGCAATACATAAAACGGTATCTACCGGATTCGTTATCCACACGCGATAAAGTACGCCAAAGAAAAGAACTTACGAAGTCGCGTAAATTGTATAAAGAGCACAAATATTATACGCGCAAGGCGATGAAATCATTCAAAACGAAACCGTCTAAACATCTTGATAACGCCCGGCGCATCTACCATGTTGAACATATTCGGCCTTCGAGAGAATTATCTAGAAAAACCGGATGTTCCGTAAAAGGATTGAGGCAAATCGTAAAAAAAGGAGAGGGAGCATATTATTCATCGGGTTCGCGCCCGAATCAGACGCCTCAGTCATGGGGGTATGCACGTCTCGCAAGTACCATCACCGGCGGGAATGCGTCGGCGGTAGATTTTCATATCCTGGATAAAGAATGCGACCATCACAAACCCGCGTATCGTTTAGCGCAAAAACCATCATCGTCGTCGTCCCGGAGAACGCGAAAATAACCGCGCATTTTTTTATGCCTTATAATTATAATCGCATGAATACTATTCAACAATATCCTCTTCCAGTTCATGAAATCAAGCAAATAGGTGGCGAATCGAAGCCACAACCTCCAGTATGCGTGGATTTAATTTCTGCTAGTTCTACTACTGCTGAATTGGCTGCTTCTGAATCACAAATAGAAGTCGCGGCGCAACCAAGTGTAACGAAAGAGCAATTGAAGGATTATTTACGTCAGTGGGTACGTGTTGAAAACGAAATTAGCACACTTTCCGCTGAAATAAAAAAGCGAAAGTTGATTCATCAGCAATTATCGAAGTCACTTTTAGATGTGATGCGTAAGAACGATATTGATTGCTTTGATATTGCGAATGGTCGTATTGTCTATTCAAAGACGAAGGTTCGTGCTCCTCTTAACAACGGACAGTTGAAGACAGCACTTACTACATATTATAAGGATGATACTGATAAGGTGAATAGTTTAACCGAATTTTTACTTGCATCTCGTGTAGAAAAGACGCGCGAGTCTATTAAAATGAAAATTCCAAAAATCAAATAAATAGATATGTTATATGGATATTAGTATTTCTATATAACAATAATACAGTACTATTTGATGTTTTATATTGGCGGTGCTGGTAAAAAAAAGGCGGTGAAAGAGATATTTAAAGTGCCGAAATCGGATAATATTGAGAAAGATAGCGACGATGACGATGCTATAAGCGAACGGTCCAGATCCAGGTCGCGATCCAGGTCTAGGTCTAGAATAAGCAATACCACAAACGACGACACAGAGACAGACACCGACGCCGAAACGGATACAGATACTGACGCTGGATCCGTAAAACAAGACCGTGAAGAGAATCACGATTATATAGCCACATTAGGGAGTATTGACACGGATGGATTTCATCATCGTTACAAATTTGTAGAGGATGAGCTAGACTATGACATAGAAGAATTTGCAGAGCAAAACCCAGAGATAAAACATTACGAATTGGTTATTTATCGAATAAACACCAAATCTACTACACCGTTCCTCGAGTTTTTATTTTATTACGAGAATTCGGTATGTAAATTACCGTACTATAAACATGCACCCAAGAAACATATACGCAAAGAAAGTGAGCATATTATGAGTAATTTATTTACAGGCAAATATCGTTATAAGGGTTACCTTCACGATGAACTTACCGGAAAATGCTTTATTTTTTACGAGAAGATTTTTCGTGAAGAGCAAATACAACCGGTAAAGCTGTCAATACAACCATCACACAACTGGTATTGGATATGTACGACTGAAATTATTCATCAAAAACGTTATATGTCGATACCGATACATGATGATGCAGTTGAATTATTTATTGCATATCCTGCTATGGGGCTTCTTCAGGCGACTGTACCGAATGCAGATATGCGTGTTCGTCGGCGTACTCGGAGAGGTAAGAACGATGACGACGAGAGATTTCAAACAGTACATATCGAAGCGCCAGCTATATTATATTATGGTTCAACAGCGTGTTATGCAAAAAACACCGCATTATATGGATTAAAACGAGAACCTCTTACGACCCGGTTCGGACCGTTTTATTATTTTACGTCTCTAGATCATTCCTACTATTGGGCGTGTTATCATAATACGAGCAAACATTCAAAGAAAGAAAGAAATACGGAAGGAGGTATATCACGGTACGCAGTCTTTACAAAACGAATGAAGACCGTATTTCCGGATGATGATTACGATGTTGATATGGTAAAGAAGTATGTCGAACGAAAGAAATTATTCGAGACCAAAATCAATCAGTATCGCCAAACCCAAGAAGTATATCATCACGATATGTATGACAGTTTGTACAGTTATGACTATTCTTGGACTACAGATTTTGACACGATATACAACGGATATTATGACCAAAAAAAAGTAGTGCGTCCTCTATGGTGTGTATGCGACCATCGTAATTTCCAATTACTGTCATATTATGATGTCAATACAGAAAACATACCAGCTACATATGACCCGGATTATTCGGGTTATACTATTATGTAAAATATTCGCTCATATATATAATAACAAGCTCTCGCGTCTTCATATTTACTTACTCATTCCATAACTCGAGAATGGGGTTATTTGATAATAAGTTCTATAATTTTATCATCTTGTTTTTTGTAAGTGGTATTATTGTCCAAATTATGAACTTCTTTGATATTGAATTCGTCTTCTACATCAGTTATTTATTATGGTTTATTGCGGTTGGTATTTTTGTGATAGTTCTTCCAAGAGGCCAAAGTTCGGTTATTTAGAGAAGATTAAATCTCGCACATATACATAGAAACGCGCATACGTATATCATGCCACCGAAACCGATAACATATAATACTGACCTTGAAAGACTACTTAAAGAGCATTCAGAGGAATGCGAGTCGCTTTCTATTTTGCATCGCATGTCGTATGAGAAATACAACAGACGGTCGAATTACATCAATATTCCTGTTATTATATTGAGTAGCGCGATTGGATTCATTACGGGTATTGATTTACAATATGATCAGATGAATATTATTTTAGGCGTAGGAAGTGTGTTTGTTGGTATTATAAAATCAGTTGATACCTACTTCCAGTTGGCAAAGCGCGCTGAATCCCATCGCATTTGTTCTCTACAATTTTCCCAGATTTCGAAGAAATTGCAAGTAGAATTAACGCTTCATCGAGACCAAAGATTAACCGCCGAAAATATGATGAATATTGTCAAAACCGATATAAAAAATATGCAGGATATCGCGCCGTTAATAGATGATGATATCGTAGAAGTGTATAATGCCAAGTACCGCAAATACAAGAGGGTTAAGAAGCCCAATTTCGTGAATGGCCTCACCGAAGTGAAAGTAAATCCGCATAATAACGAACATGAGTATGAATATGCGAGTCGCCAAGGAAGTCGTGAAGGAAGCCGTGATGCAAGTCCATCGAATAATCAAAACGACCAAACAGCATCTTCGCAAGAACCGCCACATCAAGAAACCGCCGCATTTACATCATTAGACAACGCGCCACAGCAACAAGATCATGATAACAAGAGCGTTGACCCAATACAACCAACGATTATAACTACTACAAATAACGATATAAATCAAAATAGTCAATCGATTCGAAAAAGTGCATCATTATCTGTTCCAATACCGCTTCAAGCTCCTGTTCCTGTATCCGTACCGGTAATTGATAATATGCAATTATTACAGTTATATCAGCAATTACAAGCGCAGGCACAGACACAGTCGCAGACCAGGGTGCCAACACCGGCACCGGTACCGGTACAGTCACACGCCAATTCACAATCCCCAACGCCCGTAGCTGTACCGTCGGCTGCATCCCACTCCCCAGCAAATAGTATTCGAAGTAATACGTCTATTCCACTTGGGCAAATACAAACAGACAGTAATGGAAATCAAATAATAAATACCTGAATAAATTGATTGTTAATGAGAGAATATATAGATATACAAGGAACGATTACATCGTATATCTATTCATTATGGAAACACCTGCGTCAAAGGCAAAACCAGTTTCATCGAGGAAAAAAACGTCAGCTAAGAATGACGAAGCCGAAAAAATAATAGAAAAGGTGGAAGGCGGAATAATCGTGAGGAGATATAAAGGGAAGAAAGTAGATCCGGAGAATTATTAATCCCGGGGGAATGCCGTAAAAAAGGGAAGTAAAAAAAAGAGAAGAAAGATAGAGAAGAGGAGAAAGTATAGAAGGTAGAAAAAAATTGAAATGATAAGAAAGAAAAGAAAGGGAAGAT
>Ga0214923_10000991_pt1 | contig 41457 bp, 38 predicted proteins | sample LL1510_MetaG_FD_177993 | JGI IMG/M metagenome (GOLD analysis project Ga0214923, IMG submission 177993) | Freshwater microbial communities from Lake Lanier, Atlanta, Georgia, United States - LL-1510 | ecosystem: Environmental > Aquatic > Freshwater > Lake | place: USA: Georgia | collected... | reverse complement strand
TGCGTTATTTCTATGGGCACAACTACCTGAAAATGGCGACCCGAAATATTTTGAGGAGCTGCCCGAAGTGCGTCCGGCGCCAAAAATTATTCTGGGTGGGCCGGGCTGGAATCAGCAACATTGCAATGAAGTGGCGTTCGCCCATGATTTACAGCGTGCCTGCGAGGAAATTGCCCAGGCGGTTGGTGCTTAAAAGAGCCATTAGACTCTGGCCCTACGGATAACCAGCAGCGGGGGGCCATAATGAGCGATGACAAGATCGCAATGATGGGCCTGACTTATGACGATGTCTTGCTACTTCCAGATGCCTCTGAAGTAGTTCCCTCTGAAGTTGAGACTACAACTCTATTAACCCGCAATATTTCCCTGGCAGTTCCATTGGTTTCATCTGCGATGGATACAGTTACCGAATCACAGTTGGCGATTGCCATGGCCAAAGCGGGCGGCATCGGCATCATCCACCGAAATCTTTCAATTGCCGAACAAGTTACTCACGTTAAATTAGTTAAGAATGTCGGCATTGTTGGCGCCGCAGTTGGGGTTGGCGACGATGGCTTTGCTCGAGCCCAAGCGCTAATCGAAGCCGGAGTTGATGTAGTCGTCGTCGATACTGCACATGGTCATCACCGCGCTGTACTAGATGCAATTGCTCGAATAAAGAAATTCTCAACAGCTACCGAAGTTATTGGTGGCAATGTGGCAACTCGTGCAGGTGCACAAGCACTTATAAATTCTGGTGCCGATGCCGTAAAAGTTGGCGTAGGTCCTGGTTCAATTTGTACAACTCGAATTGTTGCCGGTGTAGGTGTTCCGCAAATTACCGCGATTATGGAAGCCGCTAAAGCCTGCGGCAAAGCGGGTATTCCACTGATCGCCGATGGCGGCTTGCAATATTCCGGTGACATTGTTAAGGCACTTGTTGCTGGCGCAAATACTGTAATGCTTGGTTCGCTTTTGGCTGGCTGCGATGAGTCACCTGGTGAGTTAATCGAAATTGATGGCCGCAAGTACAAGGGCTATCGGGGCATGGGTTCACTTGGCGCGATGCAATCTCGCGGCGAACGTAAGTCATATTCGAAAGATCGTTACCTGCAAGATGATGTTTTATCCGAAGATAAATTGGTGCCAGAAGGTATTGAAGGAAAAGTTTTATACCGAGGAACCGTTGCTGAAGTAGTTCACCAATTAGTTGGCGGTTTACGTTCAGGCATGGGCTATGCGGGCGCACCAGATATCAATACCTTGCGCCGAGATGGACGCTTAATTCAAATTACTGCTGCAGGCCTGCAGGAGAGTCACCCGCACGATGTCATGCATGTGGCAGATGCCCCTAACTATGCGAAGAAAGGCTAGGGCTGAATAATGTTTGAAATTGAAATCGCACCTGGTAAACGTGCCCGTCAGGCCTACTCCTTCGACGATATCGCTATCGTGCCTTCGCGCCGCACGCGAGACCCGGAAGATGTTTCAACTACTTGGCAAATTGATGCTTATAAATTTGATTTGCCAATGATGGCAGCACCAATGGATTCGGTAGTTTCACCGCAAACCGCAATCGCAATTGGCAAGCTAGGTGGGCTTGGGGTTCTAAATCTCGAAGGGCTCTGGACTCGTTACGAGGATCCTCGCATTCAGCTAGGCGAAATAGCCTCATTACCTGATGCGCAAGCGACTCGTCGCATGCAAGAACTTTATAGCGCTCCTATTCAGCCGGCATTAATCAAAGAACGTATTAAGCAGATTCGCGAAGCTGGTGTAACAGTTGCGGCTTCACTTTCACCACAACGCACGGCTGAACTTCATAAGGCAGTCGTTGATGCGGGTGTAGATATTTTCGTAATTCGCGGTACCACAGTTAGCGCCGAGCATGTTGCCACTCGCGATGATGCGCTGAATCTAAAAAAATTTATATACGAACTCGACGTTCCGGTAATTGTTGGTGGCGTTGCAACTGCAACTGGTGCACTTCACTTAATGCGAGCTGGCGCAGCAGGAGTGCTAGTTGGTTTTGGGGGCGGAGCCGCCCACACAACGCGGAAAGTTTTGGGAATTCAGGTTCCAATGGCATCTGCGGTTGCTGAAGTTGCATCCGCTCGACGCGAATATCTCGATGAATCCGGTGGCCGATACGTTCATGTAATTGCCGACGGCAGTGTTGGTCGCAGCGGCGATATCGCGAAAGCAATTGCTATGGGCGCTGATGCGGTCATGATGGGATCGCCGCTAGCTAAGGCAGTTGAAGCACCTGGTTTGGGTTGGCACTGGGGATCTGAGGCACACCATTCGGTATTGCCTCGCGGCGAACGAGTCGCGGTTGGCACTGTGGGCACCCTAGAAGAAATTCTGTTGGGCCCATCAAGAACTGCCGATGGATCAATGAATTTATTTGGCGCCCTTCGCCGCGCAATGGCTACCTGCGGATACTCCGATGTAAAGGAATTCCAGCGCGTCGAGGTACTTATCAATCGTGGCTAATTCAGTCCTAGTTTTAGATTTCGGAGCGCAATATGCGCAATTAATTGCACGGCGAGTTCGTGAAGCTAAAGTTTTTTCCGAGATTGTGCCCTCTTCAATCAATGCCGCTGAAGTAACGGCAAAAGCACCTGCTGCAATTATTTTGTCAGGTGGCCCATCAAGTGTTTATGCACCAGGTGCACCTAAGTTTGACGAAAGCATTTTGCACTTAGGAATCCCAGTTTTCGGTATCTGCTATGGCTTTCAGGCAATGGCGGCAGCTCTTGGTGGCGTGGTTAGCCAAACTGGAAAATCAGAGTTTGGCCGAACTGAAATAACCGTTGCGCCTACGGCAAAAATTTTTGCTGACTTGCCAGCAAAGCAAAGCGTTTGGATGAGTCATGGCGACGCCGTAACAACCGCACCTGCTGGATTTTCAATTTGCGCCCTAACCGTCGATACGCCAATAGCTGCCTTCGAAAGTAGCGATGGAAAGCTAGCTGGCGTTCAATTCCATCCAGAAGTACTGCACTCAGAACATGGTCAAGCCATATTGCAGCACTGGCTAATTGAAATTGCCGGTTGCGAACCGACCTGGACCTCGGAAAATATTGCGGCAACTGAAATTGCAAAAGCTAAAGCGATCATCGGGGATAAGCGAGTTATTTGCGGACTTTCGGGTGGGGTTGATTCAGCTGTGGCAGCTGCAATTATTCAAGAAGCAGTGGGCTCGCAACTAACTTGCGTTTTTGTCGATCATGGCTTGTTGCGAAAAGGCGAAGCTGAACAAGTACGACGTGACTTTGTCGCAGCAACTGGCGTCTCCTTAGTCGTGGTAGATGCAGTCGAAGAATTTATCTCTGCATTAGCTGGTGTTACTGACCCGGAAGAAAAGCGAAAAATTATTGGTCGCGAATTTATTAGATCTTTTGAGAAAGCGGCAAGAGAAATTTCAGCCGACGGCGATGTTGAATTCTTAGTACAAGGCACGTTATACCCAGATGTAGTTGAGTCCGGTGGTGGTGAAGGTGCTGCCAATATTAAGTCACATCACAACGTAGGTGGTTTACCTGATGATCTTAAATTTAAATTGATTGAGCCGCTACGCACTCTATTCAAAGATGAAGTGCGTCAAGTTGGCTTGCAGTTGGGGTTACCTGAGCCCATTGTTTGGCGTCAACCATTTCCCGGCCCAGGGTTAGGAATTCGCATTATTGGTGAAGTAACTTCTGACCGGCTTGAAATTCTGCGTGAAGCCGATGCAATTGCTCGCGAAGAGTTAAAGGCTGCCGGTCTGGATCGGGAAATCTGGCAATGTCCAGTTGTGTTGTTAGCTGATATTCGAAGCGTTGGTGTGCAAGGAGATGGCCGCACCTATGGTCACCCAATCGTTTTACGCCCAGTTTCGAGCGAAGATGCGATGACCGCCGATTGGTCTCGAGTTGCATATGAGGTTTTAGCAAAGATTTCCACGCGGATTACCAACGAAGTACGCGAAGTCAACCGAGTTACTCTGGATATTACTAGCAAACCCCCAGCAACTATTGAGTGGGAGTGACCTAGTCGGTCGGTATTCTTTTCCCATCATGAAACACGTGTTAGTTGTAGCTACTGTCATGGGCGTCGCTGTAACCCTGGCCCCGGCTGCATCGGCTGCTCCTAGAGAACCAGTAAAGATTTGCACTAAGGCAACTTCACGTCCGCATTCATCACCTTCGATTATGCAACCAAAAACTGTATCCAAAGTTCTGCCAACAACTTTTACCTTCATTACTAATTGCGGAAATATTGTGGTCGAAACTGTGGGTGCAAAAGCGCCTCAGACTTTAACGGCTCTCGCCACTTTGGCTAGTCTGGGTTTCTACAACGCAACTCTTTGCCATCGCTTAACTACCCAAGGACTTTACGTACTGCAATGTGGTGATCCAACTGCAACAGGCAGAAGTGGGCCAGTCTTTAATCGCAAAGCATGGACTGGAATTCCCGATGAGAATTTGCCAGTTGGTGAAACCATCACCTATCCAGCCGGAACTTTGGCGATGGCTAATTCAGGGAAAAATACTAATGGCAGTCAGTTCTTCTTTGTTTATGAAGATTCTGCGTTAAACCCTTATTACACAGTATGGGGTCACATCAGCAGTGGCTTAGAAATTTTACAAGCAATTGCTGGTGCCGGAGCTGCAAAACAAGGGCAAGATGGAAAGTATTACTACAACGGCGATGGCTTCCCAATTCAAACTGTGGAAATTCGCCGCGTAATTTTGCGTTAATTTGTATTAACGATTTTAAATGCCTCAGCAATCACCCCATCAGCAAATCCGCCATTTTTTGCATTTCGCTGACCCCAATCACGCAACATATTTTCTAACTCTTTATTGTGTGCTGTTTGCGAAGCATGTGCTTGTAGAACTTTAATCTTCAATTCAAAGGTCTCAGTGATATCTACCCAGTGATCAGGTTGGGCATAGCCCATAACCCAAACTTCTTTAACGCGCCAAGGTTCAAAGCCCGCCTCTTTTAGATCGGTAAATGCAAATGGATTTCGGGCATCAGGGTAAACCGCCTGAATTGCTGCCTCGCCGGCTGCTAGGTGATCTGGGTGGCTTGCGCCAATTCGCTCCCAATTTCGCTCTGGGCTCTGTGAAACTAAACGATCTGGTTTAAATCGGCGAATTTCACGGACTAAATCTTTGCGCAGTGCAATTGTTGGCTCTAGCCAACCATCGCGATAATTTAAAAAAGTAATATCGGAAACGCCAATAATTGCACCAGCTTCGCGTTGCTCGTGTTGACGTACCTGTGGCATCTCTTCCATTGGAATTCCAGATTCTTCGCCACCTTGATCGCCATTTGTGCAGAACACATATGCAACTTCAATGCCAGCTTTAATCCATTTTGCAATAGTGCCGGAAGCGCCGAAATCAGAATCATCGGGATGGGCACTAATTACTAGAACTCGCTTGATCTGACTATCTGCGATTGGTTCCATTTGTCTGCTCCCTTAAAGAATTCTGTCGCCGTAGCCTAATAGACTGCGCGCCATGAGTGGCCGAGACATCACGGAAGATCCGTTAATTGCCGAGCTTAATCCGCAACAAAGTGCGGCCGTTATACATACAGGTGGTCCACTCTTAATTGTGGCAGGTGCTGGTTCTGGCAAAACTCGAGTTTTAACCCGGCGCATCGCTTATTTAATGGCTCGACGTAATGCGACCCCTTATTCGATCTTAGCAATTACTTTTACCAATAAAGCGGCTGGCGAAATGAAGGAGCGCGTTAAAGAGTTAGTCGGGCCTATTGCGCAATCCATGTGGGTTTCGACTTTCCACTCAGCTTGCGTTCGAATCTTGCGCCAAGAGGCAGCGCGATTGGGATACAGCAACTCCTTCTCAATTTACGATTCCGCCGATAGTTTGCGATTGCTCACCATTGTTTCTAAAGATTTAAACCTTGATCCTAAGCGTTATCCACCACGCCAACTTCAATCAATTATCAGCAATGCTAAGAATGAATTGATGGGGCCAGCTGATTATTTAAATGCCGCCAGCAATCAATTCCAAGAAGTTGTTGCCGATGTATATGCCCTTTACCAACGTCGACTTCAACAAGCTAATGCAATGGATTTCGATGATCTTATTTGGAAAACCGTTGAAGTAATGCAACGTTTTCCTGAGGCCAAAGCACGTTACCGTTCGCGCTTTCGCCATGTTTTAGTCGATGAATATCAAGACACCAATCACGCGCAATACATTCTGGTGCGCGAACTGGTTGGCTCCGAATTAGACGGACTTCCGCCTGCCGAGCTTTGTGTTGTAGGAGATGCCGATCAATCAATTTATGCATTCCGTGGCGCCACTATTCGGAATATTTTGCAGTTCGAACTCGATTATCCAAGTGCCACCACTATCTTGCTCGAACAGAATTACCGTTCAACTCAGAATATTCTTAGCGCCGCAAATGCCGTGATCACCAAGAATGAATCTCGCAAAGAGAAGAGCCTTTGGTCGCAAGCGGGGGCTGGCGCTCCGCTAATTGGGTATGTAGCTGAATCCGAACATGATGAAGCTGAGTTTGTAAAAGATGAGGTTCGCTCGCTCATGGAAAAAGGCATCTCGACTCCAGGCCAAACCGCGGTCTTCTATCGCACAAATGCCCAGTCTCGCGTCTTCGAAGAAGTTTTTATGCGGGCTGCGCTGCCATATAAAGTAGTGGGTGGCTTACGATTCTACGAGCGAAAAGAAGTTAAGGATCTATTGGCATATCTGCGCGTTATCGCCAACCAAGAAGATGAAGTTTCATTGCGTCGAGTAATTAACTATCCAAAACGAGGTATCGGTGATCGCGCTCTCGAAGCCCTCGAACTCCACGCCAAAGCCCTTGGCTATTCATTCTGGGGCGGCTTAATTGCTGCCTCCGAAGCAGTTGAGATTCCACCAAAGGCGGCGCAATCAATTAATCAATTTACCTCGATGATTAGCGCACTTGCCGTATTAGTTGAAGCGAAAGTTCGCCCGTCGGTGATCATTGAAGCAGTGCTTGAGCAATCTGGCTTAATGGCTGAACTAGCAAATAGCACTGATCCGCAAGATGAAGTTCGCGTTGAAAATTTACAAGAACTTCTGGCGGTTGCGATGGAATATGAAGAACGCCCAATTGAAGAACTTGGCGAAGATGAAGAGCTTTCGCTGGCAGGTTTTCTGGAAAAAGTTTCCTTGGTCGCTGATTCTGATGAAATTCCAGAAGGCGAAGATCACGGTGGAGTTGTAACTTTAATGACCTTGCACACCGCAAAAGGTCTGGAATTTCCAACGGTATTTTTAACTGGCATGGAAGATGGCATCTTCCCGCACTCTCGAACTTTGGGTGAGAAAGATGAGCTCGAAGAAGAACGTCGCTTGGCCTATGTTGGATTAACTCGAGCACAAGAGCGGTTATATATTTCGCGCGCTGAATATCGTTCTTCATGGGGCGCACCGAACTACAACCCGGCTTCACGATTTCTAGATGAAATTCCATCCGAATTAATTGAATGGCGAAATCACAATGTGCTCTCTCCATCACTGATCCGTAAATCTCGAGTAGCAACAGCTCCGCCACCGCGTGCAACTGGGCGTAAAGCACCCTCTGGAATTTCACTAGCCATCGGTGATCGTGTGTCACATGACACATTTGGTCTCGGAACTGTAGTTGGCACTTCGGGAGAGGGCGATAAGAGCGAAGCCACTATTAACTTCGGCCAGTATGGCGATAAGCGATTGCTGTTGCGCTATGCACCTGTCGAGAAGCTCTAGTATTAGGCGCTCTTGAAAGAATCTCTCGCTCTTTAGTAACGACGAAAGCGGTTATCTAGTGGATCTATACGAATACCAAGCTCGCGATCTCTTTGAAAAGCATGGCGTACCGGTACTGCCAGCTGCGATTGCCACAACTGCCGATGAGGCCGAAGCTGCAGCTGCCAAAGTTGGCGGCAAAGTTGTGGTTAAAGCCCAAGTAAAAGTTGGTGGTCGCGGAAAAGCTGGTGGCGTCAAGTTAGCGGTAGATCCAGCTGATGCCCGCGAAAAGGCGAGTGCAATTCTCGGCATGGATATCAAGGGACACGAAGTTCGCACTGTAATGATCGCGGCTGCGGCGCCAATTGAATCTGAATATTACTTAGCGATTCTCCTTGACCGATCCAATCGCACCTTCTTAGTTATGGCCTCAGTTGCTGGCGGCATGGAGATCGAAGAGGTAGCACACACCGCTCCTGAGAAATTAGCCAAAGTACCGGTTGATTCAAATGTGGGAATTGATTTAGCGCACGCAACTGAAATTTTCGCAGCTGCAAAATTCCCAGCCGATGTAGCTGATCAAGTAGCTGCAGTTTTAGTAAAACTTTGGGAAACTTTTCTTTCTGAAGATGCCACTTTGGTTGAAGTTAATCCATTAGTTAAAACAGCTGATGGCAAGATAATTGCACTTGATGGCAAAGTAACTCTCGATGATAATGCTGCTTTTCGTCATCCAGATCATGAATCGCTGGTTGATCAGGCAGCCGAAAATGCCCTTGAAGCAGCAGCCAAAGCCAAGAACTTAAATTATGTAAAACTAGAAGGCCAAGTTGGAATTATCGGAAACGGTGCCGGTTTAGTTATGAGCACGCTAGATGTGGTTGCTTATGCCGGCGAAAAATTTGGCGGCGTGCGACCAGCTAACTTCCTAGATATCGGCGGCGGTGCATCTGCTCAAGTTATGGCCGATGGTCTCTCAATCATCTTGGGTGACACAGATGTGAAAAGTGTTTTCGTTAATGTATTTGGTGGCATCACGGCATGCGACGCAGTTGCAAATGGCATTGTGCAAGCCCTGGAATTACTAGGGGATAAAGCGACCAAACCAATCGTGGTTCGCCTCGATGGCAACAATGTGGTTGAAGGTCGCGCAATCTTGACGGCGGCGGCTCACCCGCTGGTTGAACAGTTAGACACTATGGATGGCGCTGCCAATCGCGCAGCAGAATTGGCGGCTAAATAAATGTCGATCTTCATAACCGCTGATTCAAAAATTATCGTTCAAGGCATGACTGGTTCCGAAGGAACTAAGCACACTCGCCGTATGTTGGCATCTGGCTCCAAAATTGTTGGTGGAGTTACACCTGGCAAAGGTGGGCAATCTGTTGAGATTGATGGGCACAACTTGCCGGTCTTCAATACCGTTGGCGAAGCGATGGCCGCAACCGGAGCAAATGTTTCAGTTGTTTTCGTGCCACCTAAATTTGCAAAAGCAGCAGTGCTTGATGCCATCGATGCTGCAATGCCACTGGTAGTTGTAATCACCGAAGGAATTCCAGTTCATGATTCTGCTAGTTTCTATGCTTACTCATTAACTAAAGGAACTACTCGCATCATCGGGCCAAACTGCCCAGGTTTAATTAGCCCAGGAAAGTCAAACGTTGGCATCATTCCAGCGAACATAACTGGTTCAGGCCCAATTGGTCTGGTTTCTAAATCCGGAACCCTTACCTATCAAATGATGTTCGAACTGCGCGATATTGGATTCAGCACTGCTGTAGGTATTGGTGGCGACCCAGTAGTAGGAACAACTCATATTGATTGCTTGCGCGCTTTCCAAGATGATCCCGAGACCGAAGCAATTGTCATGATTGGTGAAATCGGTGGCGATGCTGAAGAGCGGGCTGCTGCGTTTATTGCGGAATATGTAACTAAGCCAGTGGTTGGTTACGTTGCGGGCTTTACTGCTCCTGAAGGTAAAACTATGGGGCACGCAGGTGCGATCGTTTCTGGTTCATCCGGAACTGCGCAAGCGAAGAAAGACGCGCTTGAAGCAGCTGGCGTTAAAGTGGGTCAAACCCCAAGCGAAACAGCGCGATTATTGCGCGCCATTATGGGCCGCTAAAAAATGTTCCAACGAGTCCTTGCGGTCACGTTGGCTCAAGTTGTTCGCAGCATTTCGGTAGTACTTCTGCCAATCGCTTTTCTCTCACTAATCGCCTGGGCTACTGCCGGAAGCACTAATGGAAATACTGCTGATCCAATTCGTGCGGCGATATGGCTCTGGTTAGGTGCGCATCATTTGGCTTTCAACTTAACCATCTCGCAAGGTGCCGCATCAGGTTGGTTAACTTACCTCCCATTGGGTGCGCTGATATTTCCAGTTTTGGCTATCCGCAGTGGATTTAAACGCAGTATTGAACGACTAGATAATGAATACCAAAGTGTTGCGCTAGCTCGCACGCTATTCATCTCGCTATATGTATTGAGTACTGCAGCGATTTCCTTCTTCGTGACCACCGATTCAGTTAAACCGATTTGGTACTTAACCCCACTTGTTTCATTTCCAATCGTAACTCTTTCGGTATTAAGTGCCGAAAGTCGAAAATTTTCTTCGCAGCCGATTTTCTTCGCGACTCGAATAGTTTCGGCATTTTTAGGATTTGCCTTTGTTGCTCTTGGGATTTCACTGCTTGTTAATTTATCAACCGTAAAAGATCTAACTCAAATTTTGCAACCTGGCCTTCTAGGTGGCCTCTTACTTTTAATTTTAAATATTCTTTACCTGCCTAATGCCGCCATTGCCACTATCGGTTATTTCGCGGGCGTCGGATTTGGCGTGGGCAGTGACACGATTATTTCGCCACTCTCGTACCGGGTTCCAGAAATTCCGGCTCTTCCAATTCTCGGTGCGCTACCAACTGGAAAGTTTCATTGGGCACTTATTTCAATTCTAATTTTCGTGGCCGCCGGCTTAGTGATAACAAGTTGGACGCTTAATCAGCGTGCCGAAGTTCTCTGGCAAACATTTTCACTAGTTCTATTCGCAATCGCGTTTATGAGTTGGGCCGCAAGTGGTTCCTTAATGACTGAAGCCCTAAGCGCTTTTGGGGTTTCAATCTGGAAAGTAACTCTGGCCGTAGGCTTAGAAATGGTGGTTGGGATTGGTTTGGCGCGAATTCTGCCCCGGTTAGATCGAGCTAAATGAAGAAAATCGTAATTCTGGCCAGCGGTTCAGGCACGCTAGCCCGCGCCATCTTTGCTGCAGAAAAGAATTACGAAATCGCAGCACTTATTTGCGATCGCCCACAAGCAAAAGTTATCGAGATTGCTCAAGAATATGGGATCAAAGCTGAAGTTTTAGAGTTAATTGGCGATCGCAATATCTGGAATCAAGCTATGAAAGAGCTAGTTGGAAAATATCAACCGGACCTTGTTGTTAGCGCTGGTTTTATGCGCATTTTGGCGCCGGAATTTGTTAAGAAATATAAAGTTATTAATTGCCATCCAGCGCTTTTGCCGCTATTTCCCGGAACACATGCGGTCCGCGATGCACTTGCCGCAGGCGTAACTGAAACCGGCACAACTATTCATTGGGTAGATGAAGGTGTTGATACGGGTCAAGTAATTGCTCAGCAGGCAGTAGAGATTACAGCTTACGATACCGAAGAATCATTGCACGAACGTATTAAGATTATCGAACGCGGACTCATCGTTGCGACTATTCCGCAAGTTCTGGCCGAGCTAAAGTAGAAGGCAGCTGCTAATGAGCAATCGCAAACCAATCCGCCGGGCGTTACTAAGCGTCTTCGATAAAGATCGCTTATTAGAAATTGGTGCTGCCCTTAGTAAAGCTGGAGTTGAGATTCTTTCCACTGGTTCGACTGCCGCAAATTTAGCTACCGCCGGGATCAAAGTAACTGAAGTTAGTGATTACACTGGATTTCCAGAGATTATGGATGGCCGAGTAAAAACACTGCACCCTCGAGTGCACTCTGGCATCTTGGCTGACCAGAATAATCCAGATCATTTGGCTGCAATTGACGCTCTTGATATTGCGCCTTTTGATCTAGTTGTCATCAACCTATATCCGTTTGCTGCGACGATTGCTGCAGGCGCCAGCTTCGCTGAAGCCATTGAACAGATTGATATTGGCGGGCCATCTATGCTGCGCGGAGCCGCTAAGAATCATGGTTCGGTTGCGGTGATCAGTCAAACTTCACAGTATGACTTGCTATTAGCTGCTCTAGCAGCTGGTGGATTCACTAATGAAGAACGCCAACAATTAGCGTTAGAGGTCTTTCGAGTAACCGCAGAATATGATCTAACAATTGCCAATTGGCTCGGTTCGCAATCGCAAACTGCTAAGTTGCCAACTTGGTTTGGCACAATTTATAAAGCAGAAAATGTGTTGCGATACGGTGAGAATCCACATCAAAGCGCAGTTATTTACAAATCAACGGGTAAAGGTATCGTTGGTGCAAAGCAACTGCATGGCAAAGAGATGTCATTTAATAATTACACTGATGCCGATGCAGCATGGCGAGCAGCACTTGACCACACCGACCCGGCAGTTGCAATTATTAAGCACGCTAATCCGTGTGGCATCGCAACTGGCAAAAGTATCTCCACTGCTTATTTGAAAGCACATGAGTGCGACCCAGTTTCTGCTTTCGGGGGAGTGGTTGCAGCTAACCGCAAAGTAGATTTAGCAATGGCCGAACCTCTGTCAAAGATTTTTACCGAAATTTTAATTGCGCCAGCTTTCGATGCCGATGCCCTCGAAGTGTTGATGAAGAAACCATCTATTCGAATTTTGCAATGTGATTCAACGGCTATCAATCCAATTGAATTAAGACCAGTATCAGGTGGCGCACTTTTGCAAGATAGCGATTTGCTAGATGCGCCTGGCGATCGTGCCGCTAATTGGGTGCAAGTTTCGGGCGAACCAGTTAGCACCAAAACGCTAAGTGATCTGGAATTTGCTTGGCGGTCAATTCGTGCAGTAAAGAGCAATGCAATTTTGCTAGCGAAAGATAACGCTGCTGTCGGAATTGGAATGGGGCAGGTAAATCGCGTTGATTCAGCAAAATTAGCGGTTGATCGCGCTGGCGACAAAGTAGTCGGTTCGGTAGCAGCAAGCGATGCCTTCTTCCCATTTGCAGATGGGCTGCAGATTCTGATCGATGCTGGAGTTGTAGCGGTGGTGCAACCAGGTGGCAGTGTGCGCGATGAAGAAGTAATCGCAGCCGCAAAAGCAGCCAATGTTGCAATGTTCTTCACTAGTACAAGACACTTCTCCCATGCATAAAGCGCAGATTCTCGATGGTAAAGCACTTGCCACGATAGTTAAAAGCGATCTGCGTACTCGTACTGAGGCGCTAAAAGCTCGGGGAATCACACCTGGTCTCGGCACTGTTCTAGTTGGCGATGATCCTGGTTCACATTCTTATGTTGCAGGCAAACATCGTGATTGCCAAGAAGTCGGAATTAATTCGATTCGAGTTGATTTGCCGGTAACTGCAACCGAAGCCGATGTAATGTCAGCCATCAGAGAATTAAATTCAGCCAAAGAGTGCTCTGGATACATCGTGCAATTGCCTATGCCAAATGGCATAAATGTGCAATCAATTCTCGAAGCGATAGATCCGGCGAAGGATGCCGATGGCTTACATCCGATGAATTTAGGTCGATTAGTAAGTGGCTATTTATCGCCATTGCCTTGTACACCGCGCGGTATCGTCCAATTGCTTCGTCATTACCAAGTTCCAATTGCTGGCGCTGAAGTTTGTGTAATTGGTCGCGGTTTAACTGTCGGCCGCCCGCTTGGTCTATTACTGACTCGAAAAGAAGAAAATGCAACTGTTACCTTGACCCATACTGGTACTAAAGATTTAGCGAAGCATGTCAGAGCTGCCGATATCGTGGTCGCAGCAATTGGCAAAGCTCATTTCCTAACTGCCCAAATGATTAAGCCAGGTGCCACTGTGCTTGATGTCGGAATTTCCCGAACCGAAGCCGGCTTACTTGGCGATGTTCATCCCGATGTATTTGAAGTTGCTGCCAACATTGCGCCGATGCCAGGTGGCGTTGGACCCATGACTCGTGCGATGTTACTTACCAATGTGGTTGAGGCATGCGAGTAATTTCTTACGCTTCCTATGCGTTAGTTGCGGCTGGGGTGGCAGCGGGTGCACTCGGGCTAGTGCGAACTGGATCACTATTAATTGCGGCAGGCACTGGTATTTTCGCTATTTCGCAGCGTGGCCAACGCAAAATGGAACTCTATTTGCCGTTAGCTATTTCAGTTAGCCTATTTGTGCTGGCATTAGCACTTCCACGCGGGCGATAGGATTTTCCTCGACCTCAAGATATTTCTTACATTCAGGAGAACTGCAAATGGGTAGCAAAGTCACAGTAGTAGGCGCTGGTTTCTATGGTTCAACAACCGCAATGCGCTTAGCTGAGTACAACATCTTCGACACAGTAGTTCTTACCGATATTCTCGAAGGTAAGCCAGAAGGTTTGGCGCTCGATCTGAACCAATCGCGTTCCATCGAAGGTTTCGAAACAAAAATTATTGGCGCAACCACAACTGCAGATGGCGCCGGCTATGAAGCAACTGCGAACTCTGATGTTGTTGTAATTACTGCTGGATTGCCACGCAAACCTGGCATGAGCCGCATGGATTTAATTGGCGTTAACGCCGGAATTGTTCGCGGCGTTGCCGAAAATATCGCAAAGCATTCACCAAACGCGGTAATCATCGTGGTTTCAAATCCACTAGATGAAATGACAGCGCTAGCCCAAATTGCAACTGGTTTCCCAAAGCATCGCGTAATTGGTCAAGCCGGAATGTTAGATACCGCGCGTTTCACCGATAATGTTGCCGAAAAGCTTGGCGTGAAAGTTTCTTCAGTTAAGACTCTGACTCTTGGTTCACATGGTGACACCATGGTTCCAGTGCCAAGCCGTTGCACAGTCGATGGCAAGCCACTAACCGATCTTCTCTCTCAAGCAGATATCGAAGCACTAGTAGATCGCACTCGAAATGGTGGCGCTGAAGTAGTTGCTCTGCTTAAGACCGGTTCGGCTTACTATGCACCATCAGCGGCAGCTGCACGTATGGCAAAGGCAGTTATTGAAGATTCTGGTGCGGTAATGCCAGTTTGCGCTTGGGTCGAAGGCGAATATGGAATTTCTGGTGTTTACCTTGGCGTCGAAGCCGAAATTGGCCGCACTGGAATTAAGAAAGTTGTGGAAAGTGATTTAACTGAATCGGAAGTTGCTGCCCTAAAGGTGGCCGCTGAAGCAGTCCGTGCAAAACAAGCCGATGTCCAAACCCTGTGAGGAGCCACTTTAAATGTCAAAAATTAAAGTAGAAGGAACCGTTGTCGAACTAGATGGCGATGAAATGACTCGCATCATGTGGCAGTTCATCAAGGACTCCTTGATTCTGCCTTATCTAGATGTGAATCTTGAGTACTACGACTTGGGCATGGAAAATCGCGATGCAACTGATGATCAAGTAACTATCGATTCGGCTCACGCAATCCAAAAGCATGGCGTTGGTATCAAATGCGCAACCATTACTCCGGATGAAGCTCGCGTTGAAGAGTTCGGTCTTAAAAAGATGTGGAAGTCTCCTAACGGAACAGTCCGAAACATTCTTGGTGGCGTAATTTTCCGCGAACCAATCATCATCAGCAACGTGCCACGTCTAGTTCCAAACTGGAGCAAGCCCATTGTGATTGGCCGTCACGCATTTGGCGATCAATATCGAGCAACTGATTTCAAGGTGCCAAGTGCTGGAAAGCTAACTATGACTTTCGTGCCAGAAGATGGCTCAGCTCCAATTGAGCACACAGTTTACGATTTTAAATCCGCTGGCGTCGCCATGGGTATGTACAACCTAGATGATTCAATCCGAGACTTTGCCCATGCATCTTTGAACTACGGATTACTTCGCAAATACCCGGTTTACCTTTCAACCAAGAACACAATTCTTAAGGCATACGATGGTCGCTTCAAAGATATCTTTGAAGAGGTATACCAAGCAGAGTTTAAGCAAAAGTTTGAAGCAGCTGGTATTTGGTATGAGCACCGTCTAATCGATGACATGGTAGCTATGTCATTACGTCTGGAAGGCGGATACGTCTGGGCATGCAAGAACTACGACGGCGATGTGCAGTCAGATACCGTCGCACAGGGTTACGGCTCACTTGGTTTAATGACCTCAGTTTTAATGACCCCAGATGGAAAGATTGTTGAATCAGAAGCTGCTCACGGCACAGTTACTCGCCACTATCGCGATCATCAAAAGGGTAAGGCAACTTCAACCAACCCGATTGCTTCAATCTTTGCATGGACTCGTGGCTTAGCCCACCGGGCAAAACTAGATAACAATGCTGAGCTCGCAAAGTTCTGCGACACCCTTGAGCGCGTTTGTATTGAAACGGTTGAAGAAGGAAAGATGACAAAAGACTTGTCACTTTTAATCTCAGCGGATGCGCCATACCAAACCACACAAGAGTTCCTAAATTCAATAGATGAGAATCTAAAGAAGGCCATGGCTTAATCTCGATAAAGATCAGAGAAAAACCCCGCCGACTAAAGTCGGCGGGGTTTTAATTTAAAGCAGTTTAGATGCGCTCACCTGTTGTTGCATTAAATAGGTGAACCGCTGCTGGGTTAGCCTTAACAGTAATTGTCTGTCCTGGCTTTGGTGGATTCTTTGGATCCCAGCGAACGATTACTTGTGCGCCTTCTTCAGTCACATTTGCAAACTTCACTGCTGAATCAACCGGAGTTCCGTATACGAATGCATCGGCACCAAGTTCTTCAACAACTTCAACTAGAACATCAAAGCCAGTAGAAGAAGGTGTAAAGCCTTCTGGACGGACACCAACTGTGATTGTTGAACCAGCGCTTGCTGGAACATCGATTCCAAGTGAGCCAAGCTTTGCTTGACCGCCTGATACAGGTGCATTTAGCAAGTTCATTGCAGGTGAACCGATGAAGCCAGCAACGAATGCATTAGCTGGGTTATCGTAAAGATTACGTGGAGTATCTACTTGTTGTAGGAAACCATCTTTTAGAACTGCTACGCGATCACCCATGGTCATAGCTTCAACCTGATCGTGTGTTACATAAACAGTTGTGATTCCAAGACGACGCTGTAGTGCAGCGATCTGAGTACGCGTTGCGACACGCAACTTGGCATCTAGGTTTGAAAGAGGTTCGTCCATCAAGAAAACTTGTGGTTCGCGAACAATCGCACGACCCATAGCAACGCGTTGACGCTGTCCGCCAGAAAGTGCCTTTGGCTTGCGATCTAGGTAAGGCTCAAGGTCGAGCAACTTTGCAGCTTCCTTAACGCGACGTTCGCGTTCATCTTTTGGAGTTCCGGCGATCTTAAGTGCAAAGCCCATGTTCTCGGAAACAGTCATGTGTGGGTAAAGTGCATATGACTGGAAGACCATTGCGATATCGCGATCTTTTGGTGCAACGTTTGTTACGTCGCGGTCACCGATCAAGATACGACCGGCATCGATCTCTTCTAGTCCGGCCAACATACGAAGTGATGTTGATTTGCCGCAACCTGAAGGACCAACTAGAACTAGAAATTCACCATCATTAACGGTGAGTTCTAGCTCATTAACTGCTGGCACAGTTGTGCCTGGATATATGCGTGATGCTTTGTCGAATACGACATTTGCCATTTTTTTCTTCCTTATCCGGGCAGGTACGTGCCCGACGATCCGTTGGATGAGGTGACTACGGCGGGTGCCGCAATCGGTGGGCAAAGGCTACCGATCATGCGCGGAAAAGAGCAATACCGCACCGCATCGGCGACACGTGGCGCGTATAGTTGGCCTTCTTATGGAGCCCCACTCGCTTAGCCAACTGCTCGGCAATATCGCCACGGTTCTACTTCTAATTCTGTTGGGGGCTCTCTTTGTAGCCGCCGAAATCGCACTAATTTCCCTGCGCGAGAGCCAGATCAAGCAGCTAGCTTTAAAGGGTAAGCGCGGTGCTCGAGTAGCAGCGCTGGCTGAAAATCCAAACCGTTTTCTCGCCGCAGCTCAGGTTGGCGTGACTTTTTGCGGCTTTTTATCGGCCGCCCTTGGCGCCGAACGGTTAGGCATTTATGTCGAACCAGAATTAATAAGGCTGGGGCTAAGCGATGGAGTTGCTGCTGTTATCTCGTTAGTTGGAATCACAATCGTGATCGCATATTTCTCATTGGTATTTGGCGAGTTAGTGCCAAAGCGGCTAGCACTTTTTCGTACTGAAGCGATTGCACTAGCCTCGGCCGGCTTAATTGATTGGTTAGCCAAGTTATTTCGACCGATTATTTGGTTGCTCTCTAAATCGACTGACTTTGTTGTTCGCTTGTTTGGCTTAAATCCCGCCGAACAGCGCACTCAAATATCGGAGGAAGAGTTACTAGATCTAGTCGCGGGCCATGCCGCCTTAAGCGATGAGGAACGCGACATAGTTGAGGAAGTTTTTAATGCTTCGGAACGGCAAATTCACGAAGTCATGGTTCCGCGCACCGAAGTAGATTTTATGGATGCCTCATTAACTGTTGGTAAAGCAATCGCACTGGCAATTGATAAAGCTCACTCGCGCTATCCTGTAGTACGTGGATCATCCGATGAAGTAATTGGCTTCATCCATGTCCGCGATTTATTGGATACCTCGCTAATTAGTCCCGGTGGAAAGATTCAAGAGTTAGTTAGAACTATTATGTTTCTGCCTGGAACTAAAGGAATTCTGCCTGCCTTAACTGAGATGCGTAGCCAGGGTCAACATGTTGCAATTGTGCTCGATGAATATGGTGGCACCGACGGAATCATCACCTTAGAAGATTTAGTGGAATGCCTAATCGGCGATATCCGCGATGAATACGATGAAGATGAGCAAGAAATATCGCACGAAGCCCGCACCGGAGATTTCGAAATTGATGGCCTAACTTCGATCGAAGACTTACTTGACGATGCCGGCATTGATATTCCGGAAGGCCCTTACGAAACTGCCAGCGGTTTCGTGATGCATTTCCTCGGTCGAATTCCGGTTGAAAATGATGTTGTAAACGTAAATGGCCTGCGGATTACCGTGTTGTCGATGGAAGGTAAGCGAGCTGGCCAACTTTTGATCTCGCGCAACTCTTAATCCGTGCGAGAATAAACCTCATGAGCAGCCACAAGCGAATTCTTTCCGGAATTCAGCCAACTAGTGAATCGTTCCACCTGGGAAATTATGTTGGTGCTCTTAAGCAGTGGGTTGAATTACAAGATGGCAATGATGCTTTTTACTGCATTGTTGATCTGCATGCGTTATCCGGCGATATTGATCCAACTCTTCTGCGAAAGCGAACTCTGGCATCTGCCGCCCAATTAATTGCATTGGGAATTTCGCCAGAGCAGTCAACGCTCTTTGTGCAATCACAAGTTCCGCAACATAATCAGTTGGGTTGGATTATGGAGTGCTTAGCTGGTTTTGGTGAAGCTAGTCGCATGACGCAATTTAAAGATAAGTCAGCCAAAGGTGGCGCAGATTCCGCTCGCGTAGGTTTATTCACTTATCCAATGTTGCAAGCTGCCGACATTCTGCTCTATCAAGCACATTACGTTCCGGTGGGCGAAGATCAACGGCAGCATGTTGAACTTACCCGCGACTTAGCTACCAGATTTAATACTCGCTTCGGAGATACTTTCCGAATTCCAGAGGGTTATATTCTTAAGAGTGGTGCAAAGATTTACGATCTCCAAGAACCAAATGCCAAGATGAGCAAGTCTTCGGGGTCGACCAGTGGTGTTCTAGAAATTATGGATACCCCAGAATCAAATGCTAAGAAAATCAAGAGCGCGGCCACTGATGCAGAACGCGAAGTAAAATTCGATGAGAAGAATAAGCCGGGCATCAGCAATTTATTGACTATTCACTCAACACTTTCTGGAAAATCGATCTCTGCGCTCGAAGCTGAATTCGAGGGGAAGGGATACGGTGACTTTAAAGGGGCCGTTGCCGAAGTGGTAGTGGAGTACTTCCGCCCAATCCGCGCAAAAGCCCTGGAGCTATTGGAAGATGAGGGCCACTTGCTTACCATTCTCCATGAAGGCTCTCGCAAAGCTCGCGAAGTCGCGGCCAACACGATTAATCAGACTTATCAGAACCTAGGAATCGTCCAATGATCCGTTCCATGATCCGTCCCTTGATCCGTCCCTTGATCGGTCCAACTATCTATAGATCTCTAGTAGCGGCATCTCTTTTAGGTACATCTTTGCTTCTTCCGATCTCATCTCAGGCTGCACCTGTTATAAATCTATGCGTAGCCTACGACTTAGGTGGCCCTGGCGATCGATCATATAACGATGCAGTTTTAGCCGGTCTTAATAAGGCTAAGAAGACCCTTGCCTTTAATTACGAAGGTTTTATTACCGATGGCACAGCGGTAGATCGTGAAAAAAGAATTCGCGCGATGATTGCAAAAGGCTGCTCGCCAATTTTGGCGATTGGATCCGGTTATGCAAAGTTGCTGAAAAACTTAGCCATTGAATTTCCAACTCAACAATTCTCGATTTTAAATGATGCTTCAATTGCTAGTTTAAATGTAACTTCGCTCATCTTTGCTGACAAGCAAGTGGGTTATTTAGCTGGAGCTGCTGCAGCTCGAGTCTCCAAGAGTGGCAAAATTGCCGTGATTTCAAATGCAACTAACTCAATCTTAGAGAATGGATTTTTACTTGGGGCAAATGCTGCTAAAAAGAAAATCAAGATAACTTTTAAGAGTTTGACTGGTGGATTAGCAGATGCGACAAAGGCGCTTATCGCCGACGGCAACGATGTAATTTTTGTAGCTATAACAGGTTCGGATAATGAAATCTTTAGCGCCGTTGTTAAATACAACGAGGGTAAGAAGAAAGACGCGCCAGAAGTTGGGGTTATAACAATTGAACCCGATCAATTTTTAACGGTTTCAACTACTAATCAAAAATATCTGCTTGGCGCGATCTCTAAGCGAGTTGATAATGCAATGCTAGATCTTGTGACTTCCGCCGTTAAGAATCAGCAGATCACCGATATCCTGGATCCAGTTTTAGGTATTTATGGCCGTAGCTATGGAATTACTGGTGAAAACATCGAGCTCACGATCTGGTCCCCAAGGTTGACTGCCGTTAAGTCATCCATCACGTTAGCCGCTAGAGCCGCCGCCAAACTTTAAAGTTCCGGTCTAGAGTTTCCCCAATTGTTACCTATTTTTCCGCTATTTTGACTATCTTTATCGGGCTTTATTGGGCTAAATCCCAATTTAATACTAGGCTCGTCGGTACAAAGCGGATCTATCTAGCGGGTACCCAAGTACTTTTTAGATAGCAAAACTTGCGATAACCCCCGTTAGATACAACTTGGAGGAAAATTGAAGAAGTCAAAGCTAGTAGCCATTCTTGCGGCTACCACTGTTGCAGCAAGCCTTGCGCTTGTTCCTGCAGCAACTGCAGCAACAAAGACCAAGGCATGCTTGGCACTAGATACCGGTGGCGTAGATGACAAGTCATTTAACGCGGCATCATGGGCTGGCGCACAAGCTATTGCGAAGTCAAATAAGAACGTAACTGTCTCTTACCTACCTGCAGCGTCAGGTGCTGACTACGCTCCAAACATCAAAAAGTTTGTTGATCAAAAATGTAACGTGATCATCGGTGTTGGATTTGCGATTTCAGGTGCGATTGTTGCATCAGCAAAAACAAATCCATCAATCAAGTACGCAGTTGTCGACGATGCAGCTCTAGATTGCAACGCTGACTACTCAGTATGTAACCCAGTAAAGAATGTAAAGGGATTAACGTTCCGCACTCAAGAATCATCATTCCTAGCGGGCTATGCAGCAGCTGCATTCTCAACTAAGGGCATAGTTGCTACCTACGGTGGCGCTCCATACCCAACAGTTACAGCATTCATGGATGGATTCGCACAAGGCGTTTTCTACTACAACCAGGTTAAGAACAAGGGTGTACGCGTCCTTGGATGGAACCGCGACACCAAGAATGGTGAATTCGTTGGTAACTTCTCTGATACCTCAAAGGCACTACAGATCTCTAAGAACTTCGAGCAAGCTGGCGCAGATGTAATCTTCCCAGTCGCTGGTGGTCTTGGTGGAGCTACTGCTCAGAACTCAATGGATGGAAAGAAGTCTGTAACTATCTGGGTTGATACTGATGGTTATGTATCTGCTTCAAAGTACAAGTCAGTACTTCTAACCTCTGTTGTTAAGGGTCTTGGCGAAGCAGTCTCTTCAGTAATCTCTGAAGTTAATGCTGGCAAGTTCACAAACAAGGCATATGTCGGAACACTCGCTAATAAGGGAACACGCCTAGCGTCATTCCACGATCTAGCAAATGCAGTTCCTGCAACCCTTGCTAAGGAAATTGCAGCAGTACAGAATAAGATCATTGCAGGTTCACTAAAGGTTGAATAAGCAATAACAATAAGTAAGGCGGCGCAGTGAGAAATCACTGCGCCGCTTTTTTATAGCATTTTTCACTACTTACTTCTCTTCTTATTTATCTTAGTAATAGAGTAGATTTACGTCATGTCTCTGGAGCTCCGTGGAATAACTAAGCAATTTGGTTCCTTAGTTGCTAATGACGATATTAATTTTAAAGTTAATATGGGTGAGATTCACGCCATTTTGGGCGAGAATGGCGCTGGCAAATCCACACTGATGAATATTGTCTACGGCTTACTTGCCCCAGATAAAGGCCAAATATTAGTTGATGGCCAGGAAATCAAAATAAATAGCCCACTTGATGCGCTAGCAGCCGGTATCGGCATGGTCCATCAGCACTTCATGTTAATCCCGGTTTTTACTGTGGCTGAAAATATTGTTCTGGGTCATGAAAAAACCAATCGAGTTGGTTTGCTGGATCTGGAAACTGCTCGCCAAGAGATTATCCGAGTATCGAAAGAATTTAACTTTGAGGTTGATCCTGATGCATTGATCGAAGATCTGCCAGTAGGCATTCAGCAGCGTGTTGAGATTATTCGAGCACTTATTTACAACTCCAAAATTCTGATTCTTGATGAGCCAACTGCTGTGTTGACCCCACAAGAGACTGATGAACTGCTTGCCAATATGAAGAAGTTGCGTGATTCAGGCCGTTCCATAGTTTTCATTACCCATAAATTGCGCGAGGTAAAGGCGGTAGCTGATCGCATCTCGATCATTCGTCGTGGCAAAGTTGTCGGAACTGTTGAACCATCTGCGAGCCAAGCGGAAATGGCATCGCTTATGGTTGGCCGTCCCGTTGACCTGACTGTAAATAAGGCAGCCGGAAAGCCAGGCAAAAATATTCTGGAAATGGCTAATTTAAGTGTCTTAGATCCGGCTGGTCGCGCGCTGGCTAACCAGGTTAATTTATCTGTTGCCGCTGGCGAAGTAGTTGCCGTTGCTGGGGTTCAAGGAAATGGCCAAAGCGAGCTCGCTGAAGCGATAGTTGGACTGCGCGAATATTTAACCGGTTCGATCAAGTTATCTGGTAATGAGTTGATCGGCCGTTCAGTAGATGAATGCCTAAAAGCCGGAATTGCATATGTACCTGAATCGCGTGAACTAGATGGCTTAATTTCTTCGTTCTCGATCACCGAGAATCTGATTCTAGATACTCATAATCAAGCGCCTTATTCAAAGGGTATTTTTTACAAGCCAGCCGTCGCGCAACAGGTGGCACTCGAGCGAATTAAAGAATTCGATATTCGTGCGCAGAGTGCCAGCGACCCAGCTTCATCATTATCTGGTGGAAATAAGCAGAAAGTTGTTCTTGCTCGTGAACTTTCACGTCCAGTAGAACTGGTAGTTGTTTGCCAACCAACCCGAGGTTTAGACGTTGGCTCGATTGAATTCGTACACCAGCGGCTAATTTCCGAACGTGATGCTGGTAGAGCCGTATTGCTTTTTAGTACCGAACTAGATGAAGTTTTTGCATTAGCAGACCGCATCGCGATTATGTATCGCGGCGAGATCATTGCAATTGTTCCAGCAACAGCATCGCGCGAGGAAGTTGGTTTATACATGGCCGGCATACATCCAGCAGCAGCGAAAGGTGGTGCAGCATGATCAAGAAAATTCTCGATAAAACGCTATTGCCACTTTTTGCATTCGTGCTTGCGCTCTTTGTTGGTGGTTTAGTAATTGGTTTCACCGATAATAAAGTGCTTGCTAAAATTTCGTCACCGATCGAATTCTTAAAGATCCTCGGCAGTACTGTTGGAAATGCTTATCTAGCACTCTTCCAAGGTGCTATTTACGATCCGAACTTAGCCGAGGGTAAGAGTTTCTTTGCTGGTTTTTATCCTTTAAGTGAAACTATGGTCGCTACGGCACCACTTATTCTCTGCGGGCTCTCCGTTGCGCTGGCCTTTAAATCAGGTTTATTTAATATCGGTGCGCAAGGTCAATTTATTTTTGGCGCTATGGGAGCTTCATATATCGGGTTCCATTACAAACTGCCGATGGTCGCCCACATTCTTTTAGCCATCGTAGTTGGCGTAATACTGGCAGCGCTTTGGGGTGGCATGGTTGGGCTGTTAAAGGCCAAAACTGGCGCACACGAAGTGATCGTCACCATCATGCTTAATTACATCGCAGCGAAATTTATTCTCTTTATGCTTGGTACCAAGATGTTTTTGCGACCTGGCCGCTTAGATCCAATCGCCCCGCCAGTAGTAGATAGCGCTAAGTTGCCTGGATTATTTGGGGCTAATTACCGAGTAAATATCGGAATTTTTATCGCCTTGGCAGCAGCAGCGCTGATCTGGTGGCTACTAAATCGCAGCATCATCGGATTTAGATTCCGCGCGGTAGGCGCAAATTCAAGTGCTGCTCGCACCGCCGGCATCTCGGTTTCTGCGGCGATGATTGCGACTATGGCGATTTCAGGTGCACTTTCTGGTCTTGGCGGAGCTATTCACACGCTCGGAAATCAGTATGAGTTAACCGACACAGTTGCCGCTTCCTTTGGTTTCGATGCGATTACTGTGGCACTTCTGGGTCGTGGCACTCCACTTGGTGTAATTCTGGCATCCTTCTTATTCGCCGGTTTGCGTGTAGGTGGCCAAACTATGCAAGCAAATGTTGGCGTGCCAGTTGAAATCGTTCTAGTGATCCAAGCCTTGGTAGTTCTATTTATCGCAGCGCCTGATTTAGTTAAGCGAATATTTAGATTGCGAAATCTACAAGAAGCTACGGCGATGGCCTCAAAGGGATGGAACGGGTAATGAAGAATCAATTAGCAATTTCCCGCGAAGCCAAGCGCCAATTAAATGGTATCTATGCCATGGGTGTAGCTAGTATCTTTTCAATCGTAGTTTTTGCTTACCTGCCTAAGGTAAGCGGCGATGTAACTTTTAGTTTTGTGCTAGATAAAGAATGGGTATTAATCCAACAATGGGTAATTGATTCTCGAGTGGGGGCATATTCATTCTCACTACTGTCCATCGCGTTTACCTTGCTGGCCTACTTCTTATTTCGTCAAGATAAGAAACATGGCGGCGCGATCTTTGGTTTCGCGATTGGTTTCTTTATGGCATTTCTCTGCTGGGCCTCAGCCGGAGATTTCGTGCCATTTACTGGATTATTACAGGGTGGATTGATTCTTGCAGTGCCGCTAATTTACGGATCGCTTGCTGGCTTGGTTTGCGAACGTTCAGGTGTAATTAACATCGCAATTGAAGGTCAGCTACTTGGAAGTGCTTTCATAGCTGGTATTACCGGCAGCCTGCTTAAGAATGCTTGGTATGGCTTATTAATCGCCCCATTTGCGGGTGCGCTAATCTCTTTATTGCTTGCTGTTTTCGCTATTAAATACCGGATCGACCAAGTGATCTTGGGCTTTGTAATCAACGTGCTGATTATTGGCTTAACCAGCTTTGCAGCACAGCGCTTCTTGCGAGAAGATGCAGATAAGTGGAATAGCTCGCCAATTTTGCAGCCGATAAATATTCCAATTTTTTCAAAGCTTCCAATCATTGGCCCCATGTTTTTCTCACAGACCATCATCATCTATCTGCTTTACGGCATCATCGTTGCTACTCAAATAGCCCTCTTCAAAAGCAAATGGGGCCTTCGTATGCGCTCAGTCGGTGAACTTCCAGTTGCTGCCGAGAGCGTGGGCATTGATGTAAATAAAGTTCGCTTCCGTAATGTGCTAATTGCAGGTGCAATTGCTGGTTTTGGTGGTGCCTACTTCACAGTTGGTTCGGTTGGTTCATTTAGCCGTGAGATGACAGCAGGTATGGGTTTTATCGCACTAGCTGCTCTTATCTTTGGCCGCTGGACTCCAATAGGTGCACTTTCGGCAGCCTTGGTCTTTGGCTTTGCCGATCAATTGCGTAGCGTACTTTCAATCGCCGGCACTCCAATTCCATCAGCTTTCATGATGATGGTTCCATATATTGCAACGATAATTGCGGTATCCGGCTTCGTGGGTCGAGTACGTGCACCAGCAGCCGATGGAATCCCGTATCAGCGCGGTGGGGTTCACTAATGGCCGAGATTGATTGGCAGTTACTAGAGCAAACTGCGGTAGCTGCAATGCAAAGTGCTTATGCGCCCTACTCAAAATTTCCAGTTGGAGTTGCAGCACTGGTAGATGATGGACGCATAATCTCTGGCTGCAATGTTGAGAATGCTTCATATGGTCTAACGCTTTGCGCCGAATGTGGTTTAGTTTCAAACTTAATTCTCTCTGGCGGCGGGCGCTTGGTCGCATTCATCTGTGTTGATCTAAATAAAAACTACCTGATGCCTTGCGGTCGCTGTCGCCAGTTGCTGCAAGAGCATGGCGGTAGCAAGTTAGCGATCATGACCGATCAGGGAGTCAAACTACTTGCCGATCTATTACCTTGGGCATTTGGCCCAGAAGAGATGGAAAAACGACTTGATTGAACCATTTGCGGCCGTTGAGGTTATCTCGGCCAAGCGCGATCGGAATGAATTAACTGATGCTCAAATTGATTGGGTAATTTCGGCATACACCCGCGGGGTGGTGGCTGATGAACAGATGTCAGCGCTACTGATGGCGATCTTGTTAAACGGTATGAATACTCGCGAAATTACCCGCTGGACAAATGCCATGATCAATAGTGGCGAGCGAATGAACTGGTCAAAGTTAGATCGACCGACTGCCGACAAACATTCAACTGGTGGAGTTGGCGACAAAATTACTTTGCCACTTGCACCACTTGTTGCTGCATGTGGTGGGGCTGTTCCACAACTCTCTGGCCGCGGCCTCGGTCACACAGGTGGCACCTTGGATAAACTCGAATCTATTCCGGGTTGGCGCGCTGAATTAAGTAATGATGAGATGTTAAAAGTCTTACAAGATTGTGGTGCAGTTATCTGTGCAGCTGGGGCTGGTTTAGCGCCAGCCGATAAGAAACTTTATGCCCTTCGCGATGTGACAGCTACGGTCGAGGCAATTCCGCTGATCGCTTCTTCCATCATGAGTAAGAAAATTGCGGAGGGAACTTCCGCGCTAGTTCTTGATGTCAAGACTGGGGTCGGCGCATTTATGAGCGATCCGAAGAAAGCTGGCGAGCTTGCTCGCACGATGGTTGCACTTGGCACCGCGGCTGGAGTTAAAACTCGGGCCCTAGTAACTGCAATGGATGTACCGCTTGGATTTACAGCTGGCAACGCGCTTGAAGTTCGCGAGTCAGTTGAAGTGCTTGCCGGTGGTGGGCCGGCCGACATCATTGAGTTAACCATTCTGTTAGCACGCGAAATGATCGATGCAGCCGGCATAGTGGGTAAAGATCCAGCCGATGCGCTTCGCGATGGAAGCGCAATGGACCATTGGCGACGCATGATTCGCGCCCAAGGCGGCGATCCGGACGCTGCTCTTCCGGCGGCGAAAGAGAGTCATCAATTATTTGCAGCTAATAGCGGAACCATGACCCAAATGGATGCTATGAAAGTTGGAGTTGCTGCTTGGCGCTTAGGTGCCGGTCGCTCGCGACAAGGCGAAAAAGTTCAAGCTGGTGCTGGAATTGAGCTTCATGCAAAGCCTGGTGATTATGTAGCTAAAGGTGCGCCAATCATGACCCTATTTACTGACGAGGCCGCTCGTTTCGAACGTGCGATTTCAGCACTTGAAGGCGCTGTCATAATTGTGGAAGGCGGAATCGTCGATCGACTGCCTCTAGTACTAGAGCGGATTGAAGCATGAGCGATTTATTGAAGCGCCCCACCGCAGCACAAATTAAACGACTGCCAAAAGCTCTGCTGCACGACCATTTAGATGGCGGATTGCGGCCACAAACCATTATTGATATCGCTAACGAAATTGGTTATGACGCGCTACCTACTAACGATGCAGCTGAGTTGGCAATTTGGTTCCGCGAAGCTTGTGACTCGGGTTCCCTCGTTCGTTATCTAGAAACTTTCGGTCACACAATTGCGGTTATGCAGCGCCGTGAAGATATCGTGCGAGTTGCCCGTGAGTGCGCAATCGATTTAGCTCGCGATGGAGTCGTGTATGCCGAAGTACGTGGCGCGCCTGAACTATTTTTAGAAAAGGGTTTATCGCTTTCGGAAGTTATCGAAGCAACTTTAGAAGGTTATCGATTAGGTGAAGCTGATGCAAAAGCTGAAGGTCACACAATTAGAGTTGTATCGCTGCTTTGTGGAATGCGCCAAAACAAGCGCTCTCAAGAAGTGGCCGAACTAGTAGTTAAGTATCGCGATCAAGGTGTAGTTGGCTTTGATATCGCCGGTCCGGAAGATGGTTTCCCGCCAAGTGATCAATTAGAAACTTTTGAATACTTGCGTCGTGAAAATGCACATTTCACAATTCACGCCGGCGAAGCCTATGGTTTGCCATCTATCTGGGAAGCGATTCAACTCTGCGGTGCTGAAAGACTGGGCCACGGTGTTCGCATCATTGATGACGTTGATCTCAGCGGCGGTGAAGCAAAACTTGGCCGGTTAGCCTCATATTTACGCGATCGCCGAGTTCCACTTGAAATGTGCCCAACTTCAAACCTACAAACGGGTGCGGCAGCTTCCATAAAAGAACATCCAATTGGTGCACTAGCAAAGCTGCGTTTCCGAGTCACCGTAAATACCGATAACCGCTTAATGAGTGATACTTCAATGACTCACGAAATGATCGAGCTAGTCAACGCCTTCGATTGGAATTTCTTAGATCTGCAACGGGTAACCATCAATGCTCTAAAGAGCGCATTCATACCATTCGAAGAGCGCTTAGCGATAATCGAAAAGATCGTAAAGCCAGCTTATCTGGCGATCGCCGCCGAATAGTTAGTTACCGATTGGATGCCAGACGGTTTTGGCTTCCATAAAGGCCAAGATCCGACCTGGTTCGGCGCTTGCCATATCGATCTGGTTCGGAAATGCGGAAATACGCTTTAGATTTTCAACGCCAGCTTCTTTAATCGCTCCGTGTTGATCACTTGGGAGACCAGAAATATCTAGGCCATCGATATCCATATGTGAACCAAACCAAGGGGCTAATTCGCTCTGCTGACCAGAGAGAATATTTAACACACCATTTGGTAGATCACTGGTAGCTACTACTTCGGCAAAGCTAATTGCCGAAAGCGGTGCCGAACTCGATGCCAAAGCAACAGCGGTGTTTCCGGAAACTAGAACTGGGGCAACTGCTGAGATAAACCCGAAGAGCGGTTTATCCTTCGGTGCGATTATGCCAACCACCCCGAGCGCTTCAGGTACTGTGAAGTTATAAAAAGGGCCAGCGACCGGATTAGTAGCACCTGCGAGCGAAGTTAATTTATCGCTCCAGCCGGCATACCAAACTAATAAATCAACGGCATCTGTGACCTCTTGTAAAGATGCTTTTGCGGTTGCTCCGGTTTGCAGAGAAATTTCTTGGGCGAATTGATCTGATCTACCCTCAAGCATTTCGGCTATGCGATACATGATTTGACCACGGTTATAAGCAGTTGCCTTAGCCCAGCCTGGTTGCGCAGCACGTGCAGCAACAACTGCATCGCGCAAGTCTTTTCGAGAGGCTAAACAAGCATTGGCTAAAAATTCTCCGTTGTGAGCGGAAATCTCATAAGAGCGACCAGATTCAGTGCGAGGGAAAGCACCATTGATGTATAGCTTGTAAGTTTTCATAACTTCTAGGCGACCGCTCACTTTGCAGCTCCCTTCAGGTAAGCACTCAAGCCATGGCGGCCACCCTCGCGACCCCATCCAGATTCTTTATATCCACCAAAAGGGCTGGCAGGATCAAACTTATTGAAGGTATTTGCCCAGATAACGCCGGCCCGTAATTGCTGCGTAGCCCAGAGGATATTGGATCCTTTCTCGCTCCAGATACCGGCAGATAGGCCAAAGGGGGTGTTATTAGCCTTCTCGATCGCCTCCTGGGGAGTGCGAAAGGTGAGTACTGAAAGAACTGGGCCAAAGATCTCTTCGCGCGCGATCCGGTGAGCTTGAGTTACGCCAGTAAAAATAGTTGGCGCAAACCAGAATCCTTTATCCGGTAGAGCGCAATTTGGGCTCCAGCGATTGGCGCCTTCGGCATCGCCAGCTGCAGTTAACTGGTAGATCTTCGCTAATTGTTCAGCAGAGTTGATCGCGCCGAGATCGGTATTTTTATCAAGCGGATCACCTATCCGGATTTTTTCCATCCGTCGCTTCAGTTTCTCAAGGACTTCTTCAGCGATATTTTCTTGCAAAATTAATCTTGAGCCAGCGCAGCAAACATGGCCTTGGTTGAAGAAGATGCCATTAACAATTCCTTCAACTGTTTCATCAATCGCGGCATCGCCAAAGACAATATTGGCGCCTTTGCCACCGAGTTCTAGCGTTAAAGATTTAGCTGTTGGTGCCACAGCGCGCGCAATTAACTTGCCAACCTCGGTTGATCCAGTAAATGCAATTTTGTCGATTCCGGGATGTTTAACAATTGCAGCACCGGTACTGCCATCACCGGTGACGATATTTACCACCCCTTCAGGTAATCCGGCTTGCTGACAAACTTGCGCAAATAACAAAGCAGTCAGCGAAGTAGTTTCAGCCGGCTTCAATACAACTGTGTTACCTGTCGCAAGCGCTGGTGCAACTTTCCAAGCCAGCATTAACAACGGAAAATTCCAGGGGATAATTTGACCTACAACGCCATGTGGGGCAGTGGTGGTATCTACGCCAGCGAATTCAAGTTTGTCGGCCCAGCCAGCGTGATAGAAGAAGTGAGCTGCCGCAAGCGGAACATCGACATCGCGTGATTCGCGGATTGGTTTACCATTATCAAGAGTTTCAAGTACTGCGAACTCTCGACTGCGTTCTTGCATGATACGTGCTATGCGAAATAGAAACTTTCCGCGCTCGCGGCCAGATAATTTTGACCAGCTCTTGTCAAAGGCAGTTCGAGCTGCTTTCACAGCAGCATCAACATCGGCTGCTGTGCCAAGTGAAATGCTGCTTAAAACCTCTTCGGTAGCAGGATTGATCGCGCTGAAGTGGCTGGAGCCTGCAACCCAGTTACCGTTAATGAAGTGACCATAAACTGGATCGATCTTTGCCACTGATCGGGATTCGGGAGCAGCTGCGTATTCGAAGTTCATTTGATTAGCCTCGTTAATCAATCGTTACGTAGTTAGGGCTAGCGTAATAGCCATCGGAGATTTTCATTCGTTGTAAAAGTAGATCGTTAAGCAGAGCGCTTGCCCCAATCCGAAATAGCGATGGGTTTAACCATTCCGGACCAGCAGTTTCATTAACTAGTACCAATTGTTTGATGGCATCCTTTGTAGTTCGAATTCCTCCAGCTGGTTTTACCCCGATACGTACTTTGGTTAAGTCATAGAAGTCACGAACCGCTTCAAGCATTACTAATACAACTGGTGGGGTAGCAGCGGGGGTAACTTTGCCAGTTGAAGTCTTTATAAAGTCAGCACCAGCTAGCATCGCCAAATATGATGCTTTTCGAACATTGTCATAGGTGACTAGTTCGCCAGTTTCCAGAATTACCTTTAAGTGAGCGCGTTCGCCACAAACTTGCCGAATTGCCGCGATCTCTTCAAAAACCTCAATGTACTTGCCGCTTAAGAAAGCGCCCCGATCGATCACCATATCGATTTCTGCTGCACCGGCCGCAATCGCATCTTCGGTATCTTGCAATTTAACCGCCATGGATGCCCGGCCCGATGGGAATGCCGTGGATACGGCGGCAACCGGTAAATCTTTAGCACCAATCGCATCTAGATGTTGGCGAGCAATTGCAACCATGTCGTTGTAGACGCAAACTGCGCCAACCTGAGGAACTGAAATATCAGTTGGATCTGGGCGGAATGCTTTTGAACAGAGCGCCTGTACTTTACCTGGTGTGTCAGCGCCTTCCAGCGTTGTTAAATCGACCATTGAGATCGCGGTATCGATTGCCCAAGCTTTGCTAGTTGTTTTGATACTTCGCGTTGCCAACATGGCAGCGCGAGCTTCGGCGCCTACTTGATCTACTCCGGGTAATTGCTTTAGATAATTGCGGAGCGAGCTATCGCTGCCATCGACGAGACCGTAGAACTTCAAGGTAACCCGCCTTTCAAACTCAATTATTAGTGAGCATCGCTTTCAAAGGTGATCTTAGTTCATCAAGGACTATTTGGGCACTTGCTGAATCTGGGGCAATTACTTCGACATAACACTTCATTTTTGCCTCTGTACCACTTGGGCGAAGAATTATACGAATGCCACCAGCAAGCCAAATCCGTAATCCATCGGTTGGCGGCAAATTATTACTTGGCTTTTCGAGATCATCGATGCTCTCAACTACACGGCCGGCAATCTCTTTTGGTGGATTAGCTCGAAGCCCACCCATCAGCGTTGAAACTTCGCTTAAAGAATTAACCCTAATTGAAATCTGTTCAGTGCCATGAAAACCATGGCGAGCCCAAACTTCATTTAGTAAATCAAGAATAGTTTTATGCTCGGCCTTTAAATCCACGGCAATCTGAGCCAGCAGTAGAGCAGCAGATAGCCCATCTTTATCATTAACAGTTTGCGCATCAACACAATAGCCAAGTGCTTCTTCGTAGCCAAAGGTTAAATTAGGAATCTTTGCTAAGTATTTAAAGCCAGTTAAAGTTTCGGAGAAGTCTAAGTTGTAATGCTTAGCGATCTTGCTCAAAATTGAGGATGAAACAATTGAATTTGCGAGGATTCCAGTTTTGGTTTTACGTGCGATTGATTCACCCAGAATTACTCCAAGCTCATCTCCTCTTAACATTCGCCAACCGACTTTGGGATCATTAACTGCAGCGGCGCAGCGATCTGCATCGGGGTCATTGGCAATAACTAAATCGGCAGCGAAAGACCTAGCCGTTTCGAGAGCTAGATCGATAGCGCCTGGCTCCTCTGGATTAGGAAATGCCACAGTTGGAAAATCAGGATCTGGATCAGCTTGCGCAGCAACCAGAATTGGTGAAGAAAAACCGGCTTTGTGAAAAACTTGTTGAAGTGTTTTAGTGCCAACGCCATGCATGGCAGTGTAAACAATTTTAAGATCTGCAGGCCGGGGGCCTAATTTTGCAGTACGGGCGACATATTTTTCGACTATTTCATCGCCTAGAACTTCCCAGTTAGTGGAGCGAGGTTGAGATTTAAGGGCGGTAATTTGATCTATCTGGTTTGAGATTGCTTTATCAGTCGGCGTGATGATCTGACTGCCTCGATAATCAATACCATCGATAGTGCCACCTAAATAAACCTTGTAACCATTATCTTGTGGTGGATTATGGCTAGCAGTCACCATCACGCCTACGTCGACACCCAGTTCAGTTACCGCATAAGCCAAAACAGGGGTCGGAAGCGGACGAGGCAGAACATAAACTTTCATGCCGGCGCCACTGAAAATTTCGGCACTGGTTTGAGTGAAATCTTCCGAGCCATGGCGAGCATCGCGTCCAATTACCACACTCTTTAAACCGCGTTCTTTCATATAAGCAACTAGGCCAGCTGCAGTACGACCAACGACGGCATTATTCATACAAGATGGGCCAGGACCAATCGGACCACGTAATCCAGCGGTGCCAAATTGCAAAAAGCCATTGAAGTATTTACGTAGCTCTATCTCATTACCCGCAGCTAGAAGCGACTCTAATTTAGTAGCAGTCTTTGAATCTGGGTCATCGGCGATCCAAGCCGATACTTCAGCGGCTAATTGTTGATCCATGCCTTTAGGCTAACGGAATTAATTTCGGAATTACATTCTTCAGCAATTTGCCCATGCGATCTGCAGCTGCTTTACCAGCCGCAATCACCTCTTCATGGTTTAACTTTTCGCCAGTAACTCCGGCTGCTGCATTTGTCACTAGCGAGATGCCAAGCACTTCAGCACCTAAAGCATGTGCGGCAATTGCTTCAGGAACAGTAGACATGCCAACTAGATCGGCGCCCATCGCGCGCATCATCTTAATTTCAGCTGGCGTTTCATAGGTGGGGCCACGCCAATGTACATAAACGCCTTCAGCTAGTGATTCATCTTCTGCTTTCACAATTGCACGTATTCGCTTGCTGTATAAATCCGTTAAGTCAACGAAGTTAGCGCCTTCAAGTGGGGAAGCAGCAGTCAATGAAATATGGTCACGGATTAAAACAGGTTGCCCAACTTGGTAATTGGTATTGATACCGCCACATGCATTGGTAAGCACAATAACTTTGCAGCCAGCTTTTACAGCAGTTCGGACACCATGTACCACTGGTTCCATGCCTTTACCTTCGTAAAGATGGGTGCGACCTAAGAAAACTAGAATTCGAACTGTTTTATTGTTTTCAATAATTTCGTAAGAGCGAACTTTTCCGGAATGGCCCTCAACTGCTGGTGGTAAGAAGCCAGGTAACTCGTGCGCATCGCATTCAAACGTCGGCGTACCCAAGGCATCTGTTGCACTCACCCAACCCGAACCCATAACCAGGGCTACATCGTGGGCAGGGACACCTGAACGCTTTGCAATTTCGGCAGCAGCAGATTCAGCGTTTATTAGCGGTTGGCTCATGCCTCAATAATGTCACAGAGCACGGTGCCACTTGTAACTGTTTCACCTATAACTGCGCTCAAATTTGAGATCACACCAGATCGGTGCGCCATTAGCGGTTGTTCCATCTTCATCGCTTCGAGGACCATGACCAGATCACCTTGCTCTACTTTTTCACCCTCTTTAACTACAATTTTTACGACAGTTCCTTGCATCGGGCTGGTTAATCCAGCGCCACCTGCACCGCCAGCAAATGCATCTTTTACACGATGACGCTTAACTACTGGTTCTGGCGCATGAACTAAGATTTCAAAACGTTTGCCATTGATTTCGGCGACTAGATGATCAGCTGCGGCCTTAGTCTGTGCTTCAATTGGTAGAATTTTAAACTCAGGTATCTCATTCTTAAATTCTTTTTCAATGTAGCTGGTGTAAACCTTAAAATTTTCGGTATATGCCGGATCTTCCAGAATGGCTTTGTGGAATGGAAGTGCTGTTGCCATTCCTTCGATTTCAAATTCTGCCAAAGCGCGTCGGGCACGAGTAATTGCTTGATCACGTGTTGCACCTGTAACAATCAATTTCGCCAATAAAGAATCAAAGTTTCCTGTGATTGCATCACCAGTTCTGAAACCAGTATCCACTCGTACGCCAGGGCCATTAGGCAGTGACATCTTGGTGATCCGACCTGGTGCGGGCAAGAATGAGCGGCCAGGATCTTCGCCATTGATGCGAAATTCAATCGAATGACCGCGGACGATTGGATCGGTATATCCAAGTTCTTCGCCCATGGCGATTCGGAATTGTTCGCGAACTAAATCTATGCCAGTGACCTCTTCGCTAACTGGATGTTCAACTTGTAAGCGAGTATTTACTTCAAGAAAAGAGATGGTGCCGTCAACTCCGACTAAGAATTCGCAAGTTCCAGCACCAACGTAGCCAGCTTCTTTCATAATCGCTTTTGAAGCGCGATATAACTCTTTATTTTGCGCATCAGTTAGGAATGGAGCCGGAGCCTCTTCGACTAATTTTTGGTGACGACGTTGGAGGGAACAGTCTCGAGTACTAATTACCGCGGCATTGCCAAAATTATCAACTAAAACTTGTGTTTCTACATGGCGAGGTTTATCTAAATAACGTTCAACGAAGCATTCACCTCGACCAAAACCGGCAATTGCTTCACGTACTGCAGAAGCGAAAGCTTCTGGAATTTCCGCCATTGTGAAGGCAATTTTCAAACCGCGGCCACCGCCTCCGTGGGCTGCTTTAATCGCAACTGGCAAACCATGTTCTTTGGCAAAAGCGATAATCTCATCGTGGTTATCAACGGGATCAGCAGTTCCTGCAACAAGTGGGGCGCCGGCCTTGGCTGCAATTTTTCGCGCCGAAACTTTATCGCCGAGCGATCTAATCGCAGTGGGTGGCGGACCAATCCAAGTTAAACCGGCAGCAATTACCGCCTGAGCAAAATCAGCGTTCTCTGAGAGAAAACCATAACCTGGGTGAACTGCATCGGCGCCAGATTGGTTGGCTACTGCAATCAACTTCTCAATATTTAGATAGGTTTGCGCCGCAGTTGTGCCGCGAAGTGAATAGGCGAAATCAGCCATCTGTGCATGCATAGAGTCACGATCTGTATCTGAATAAACCGCAACGCTTTCGAGGCCATGATCAGAGCAAGCACGAATTACGCGTACTGCAATCTCGCCACGATTTGCGATTAGTACTCGTTTCATCCGAGCTCCTTTACTTGTGGCCAGGTGTAGCCAAGTTCGCTCATTGCCGCACGCAGGAAAGGCATAGAAATACCAACTACATTTGTGTAGTCACCTTCAATACTGGGAATGAAAGGAGAGCTAAAGCCATCAAGAGTAAATCCGCCAGCTACCTGAAGTGGTTCGCCAGTTGAAACGTAATCTGAAATCTCTAGATCACTCATGTGTGAAAAGGTGACTTTAGTGGTCACTCGGTCTGATATTTCGCGATCTTTGCTGGTATCAATTACGCAATGGCCAGTATGTAATAAGCCAGAATTTCCACTCACTCTACTTGCCCGTTCAATCGCTAATTCAGGTGTACCGGGCTTACCAAACGATTGACCATTAAATTCAAAAGTTGAATCACAAGCGATAATTACCGCATCGCCGGTGATCTGTTCACGAACAGTATGCCCTTTAGTAATTGCAAGTGCGATTACCATGTCGGCAGGTGACATTGCGTTGAAGAATTCCGTCTCTTCATCTACATGGCTGACGATTATCTCGGGTTTTAGACCAGCAGACTCAAGCAAGCGCTTACGCGATGTTGATGCCGAAGCCAAAATCAATCTAGTCATCTTATAAATTACGCCCTGATCCAAATTTGATCTGCTGTGGGAGAGCGGCACGCATTATCGGCCTTGCCCAAACGCTTCGTTTAATAACTGGTTTCAGTTCTTCACGCTTATGATTTGCCAGCGCAAGCTCAATCGCTGCTAATTCATCCGCAGTTGGATGACCGGAAATTACCGAAAATTTAATTGCCGCTTTATTCATTAAAGTGGAATGTTTCCATGCTTGCGCGGAGGTAGCGCATCGCGCTTAGTTTTTAGCGAACGAAATGCTTTAGTTATGTATTCACGCGTTTGACTGGGTTCGATTACTGCATCAATATAGCCGCGCTCTGCTGCCAGATAAGGATTAGCTAACGTTTCGTTGTACTCGGTAATTAGTTCAGTGCGCTTAGCTTCTGGATCCGTCGCATTCTTTAACTCGTTGCGATAAAGAATATTTACGGCTCCTTGCGCGCCCATAACGGCGATTTCAGCACTTGGCCAAGCTAAGTTGATATCCGCGCCAATGTACTTGGATCCCATAACAATAAATGCCCCACCATAAGCCTTGCGGGTAATAAGCGTTACTAACGGCACCGATGCTTCGGCATAGGCGTAAAGCAATTTAGCGCCACGGCGAATGATGCCATCCCACTCTTGTTCGGTTCCGGGTAAGAAACCAGGAACATCAACTAAAGTCAGAATTGGAATATTAAAGGCATCGCAGAAGCGCACGAACCGGGCCGCTTTCTCGCTGGAATTAATATCTAGCGTGCCCGCTAGTTGCTGTGGCTGGTTGGCAATGATGCCAACTGATTCGCCTTCGATGCGACCAAATCCAACTACGATATTTGGTGCGTATAAAGAATGAACTTCTAGAAATTCACCTTCATCAAGCAGAGCTTCAATTAAAAACTTCATGTCATATGGCTGGTTTGGACTATCTGGAATCAAAGTGTCGAGCGCATTATCGGTTAGCTTCTTTTCCAAGCTCTCAGTTGCTGGTAGATGTGGAGCGCCATCCATATTGTTACTTGGCAAGTAAGAAAGAAGTGCTTTGACGTAATCAATTGCATCATCTTCATTTTGTGCCAAATAATGTGAATTACCGGTCTTGGTGTTGTGCGTACGAGCACCACCAAGTTCTTCCATACCAACTTCTTCGCCAGTGACAGTTTTAATCACATCGGGGCCGGTAATAAACATGTGCGAGGTTCCGTTCACCATAACGGTGAAGTCGGTAAGCGCTGGTGAATAGGCTGCGCCACCTGCACATGGACCTAGGATTAATGAAATCTGTGGAATTACCCCAGATGATCGAGTATTTAACCGAAAGATTCGGCCATATCCACTTAGAGCCGAAACTCCCTCTTGAATGCGTGCACCACCTGAATCACTAATTCCGATGAGTGGCATGCCATTCTTAAGAGCGTATTCCATGATTTTGACGATCTTCTCGGCCATAACTTCACCGAGACTGCCACCCATCACTGTGAAATCTTGTGAGAATAGAGCCACATTACGATTATCAATAGTTGCGATACCAATTATTACGCCATCACCATATGGGCGATTCTTCTCCATGCCAAAATGAACGGAACGGTGGCGAGCAAATTCATCGAACTCGGTAAATGAACCAGCATCGACTAGTTTTTCAATCCGCTCGCGAGCGGTCATCTTGCCTTTAGCATGTTGCTTCTCGATTGCACTTTCGGAACCAGCATGGACAGCTTCATTTAGTCGATTGCGGAGATCTTCAATTTTCCCGGCAGTAGTATGCAGATCTGGCTTCATGCCCATACGGTACTAGTTATGGAGGTCGAAATGGTTCGAGCAGCGCTAAACGAGAGTGCGATGAACACAACATTGCGCGACAGTTACTGGCGGGTAAGTGTTTTTCAAAGCGTAACTTCAACACAAGCCGAACTTGTTGCAAAAGAAATTCCGCAACACGGTGATGTCTTCGTAACTGAATTTCAGAGTGCTGGTCGTGGTCGACTTGATCGAACTTTTGAAGCTGCAAAATCAAGTGCATTACTTTTTTCAATTTACTTAGAACCAAAACGCAGCAAATCAGAATGGAGTGCAATTCCATTGCTGGTAGGTGTCAGTTTATTTAATTCATTATCTGAATTGGACCAAAATTTTAAAGGGAATTTAAAATGGCCCAACGATTTGTTAATTGGTGAAAAGAAAGTTGCTGGAATATTAGTAGAGGCACACGACAGTGCTGTTGTTATTGGAATTGGCCTAAATGTTTCGATGGAAAAATCTGAATTACCGGTACCAACCGCAACTTCTTTGGTCTTGGAAAGTTTTAGCGAGTTAGATCGAAATCTCATACTGCCAACAATTTTAAAAAGTTTGGCGATCACTATTGATCTCTGGGAGAGCGGATCTACTCTGCCTTTTGTGCAATACAGGGCAGCAAGTTCTACGATCGGAAAAAAGGTTGAAGTTCACTTACCAAGCGGTGAAACCTTAAAATCAAGCGCTGTTAACATAAACGAACTAGGCGAACTCCAGTTGGCCTCTGGGGTTCGAGTTAACGTAGGTGATGTGATTCACCTACGATAGGCAAGTGAAATCCTCCTTCCCTCGCGTCGGCATAATCGGCGCAGGCCAACTAGGTCGCATGAGCGCATCACCGGCTACTGCTTTGGGAATCGACTTACTTCTATTGGCAGAGAAAGCTACGGACTCCGGCGCACAAATCACAAACTTTAAAGTTGGAGATTTTCGAGATTTGGCGCAAGTGCGAGAATTTGCCCAGAACTGCGACTTACTGACTTTTGAGCATGAGTTAATCCCAATCTCAATTATTCAAACTCTGGAAAGAGAAGGCATCAAGTTCTATCCAACTTCGGAGAGTTTTATCTTTTCGCAAGACAAAGCAGCAATGCGGCAGAGATTAGTAAACTACCCAGCGCCAAAATGGCAAGTAAACACTAATGCAGCGACAATTACTGAATTTCCTGTTATAGCTAAATCTATTTCGGGTGGATATGACGGGCGTGGTGTTTGGAAAGTAAGCTCAACTGCCGAACTAGTCAAAATTCTAGTTAATCATCCCAAGTTGTTAATTGAAGAGTTGATTGAATTTGATTTTGAAATTTCGGTAATGGTTGCTCGTTCCCCACATGGTCAAGCATCAACATGGGTTCCAACTGAGACTGTGCAAAAAGATGGTATCTGCACAATGACAATTGCACCTTCGCCAAATTTGAGTGAAGTGCTTAACCAAAAAGCCCAACAGATGGCACTTGATATTGCAGCTGAGATCAAGCTAATTGGCGTGATGGCAGTTGAAATGTTTGTAAAAGGTGATCGAATATTTATAAACGAACTAGCAATGCGCCCACATAATTCTGGCCACTGGACCATTGATGGATCAGTCACCAGCCAATTTGAGCAGCATCTCCGTGCCATTTTAGATTTGCCACTAGGGGATACTTCGATGACCGCAGAATATGCAGTTATGGGGAATGTGCTGGGCGGCGAGAAAACCGACATGTACCGACCTTACCTGCACTTGCTTGCGCGTACGCCAAAATTAAAAGTACATCAATATCGGAAAGAAGTTAAGCCTGGTCGCAAAATTGGCCACGTAACTCTGTTAGGTAATAACCTCGTAGAATTAACCAGCGAAGTGCAACATGCAATCGACTATATGAGCGGAGTTATCGATGAGTGACGTAGCGATAATTATGGGATCAGATTCTGATTGGCCAGTCATGGAAGCGGCTGCACAAGAACTAGAAAAATTGGGAATCTCTTATACCGCGGCTGTCATCTCAGCTCATCGGATGCCGCTTGAAATGGTTTCCTTCGCTCAAGGCGCTAAAGCTGCCGGAACTAAAGTAATTATTGCTGGCGCAGGTGGCGCCGCGCATCTGCCAGGAATGGTTGCATCTTTAACTTCGCTGCCTGTCATTGGCGTTCCAGTTCCGCTCAAGAATTTAGACGGCATGGATTCACTGTTATCAATTGTGCAGATGCCAGCCGGAATTCCGGTAGCAACTGTCGGTATTGGCAATGCTAAGAATGCCGGAATTTTGGCTGCGCGCATTTTAGGAGTTAGCGATGAAAAGATTTCCGAGAAAGTCATACAAAGTTTGCAGGAACTAGAAGCTGAAGCAAAAGCTAAAGGCGCCAACCTAACCGCGCGCCGCTCCCAGAAAACTGGCTTTTAATTAAAGTGCTTATACTCGATCGCCGGGCAACGATCCATAACTGTTAATAGCCCAGCAGCTTGTGCTCTGGCAACCGCAGCCTCATCGAAAACTCCAAGTTGTAGCCACACTGCTTTGGCACCAATTGCGATGGCTTGATCAACAACTTCGCCTACTAAATTGGAATTAACAAAGCAATCAACGACGTCAATTCTCGTGGGAA
>Ga0214923_10000990_pt1 | contig 41458 bp, 32 predicted proteins | sample LL1510_MetaG_FD_177993 | JGI IMG/M metagenome (GOLD analysis project Ga0214923, IMG submission 177993) | Freshwater microbial communities from Lake Lanier, Atlanta, Georgia, United States - LL-1510 | ecosystem: Environmental > Aquatic > Freshwater > Lake | place: USA: Georgia | collected... | reverse complement strand
GCCCCCCCCTCCGCCACCAAAACCGCCAACCGACGCCCACCCCAAATCACCTCCATGTCCTCCATTTGTAAATGATAATGCTGTATAATACACTGACTTGTTCGACGGTTGGTTCATAGTGTTTGTAAAATAGCCAGCGCCACCTTGACCATGGCTGCTGGAGTATCCACCGCTGCCGCCGCTGCCGCCGCTACCGCCGCTGTTGTTGCCACCACTAGCACCAGTTGCACCCGTTTCATTTGCTCGCGCGTTGGCGTTGGCGCCATCATAGTCCTGCCCCTGTGCCCCCCCCCCTCCTCCTCCTCCAGCAACACTTATCAATTTATTGCGTGTTGCATTTCTAACAAAGGTCCCCCCTCCCCCTCCACCCTGACTACCACTGGTTCCCCCTATTTGTCCAACTAATATTTCTATAATTTCGCCTTTGTATAAATCAGGAAATACCTGTATAAATCGCCCCGCCCTCTGCCCTCCAGTACCACCACCCCGCGCTCCATATAAATACATTTGGTATCGCCCGGTTGCTGGAACCGTCCATAATTGAATACCACTTGCGTCAGTCTTCATATTCAAAAAATTGTTCGATATATCTTTTGCCCAACTCGGCGAATATGTATTTCGGCACATTTGTAATGTAGGGCCAAAACGACCAGTTGCTCCACAGGGGGTGAAGGTGTGTTGCGTAAAATCATACAAAACCTCACTTTCATATGGAGTGACGTCCTGGCTATTCAACCCAGCTACTGGTGTCGTCAAGCTCGTCGTCGTCCTGCTCATCATCCCGCCGCCTCTCGATGCTCCCGCTGCACCCGCAGTCGTCGTAGTCACGATCTTCGCATCCTGCCACACCGTGCCATTCACCGATACCGCCAGCGACGACCCGCGCCTCGTTTGTGCGCGACCGCTCGCAATCCACATCTTCGCGCCCCTGAACCACGACGCGCCTGTGCCATATTTATCGAACAACCCCGTCTTTGTATCCATCATCCGGCTGCCAAAAACACCGGTCCATCCGTCCGCGTCCGCCACCTTCGCCGGCGTGGATGTCGCCACCGAATAATTCCCTGTGCCCACCGCCACGATTTGTTGCGTCGATTCATCGCACAGGATTTTATTCACTTTTATCATCACGCGTGTTGATTTCGGCACCGCGCGCCATGTGACCCCGCCGTCTGTGGAGGTCGAAAGGGAGGCGGTGGAGGCGGCGAGTTCGGAGGTGATGGGGAGGGTGGTGGTGATGGTTGTGGTTGTGGTGTTGGTTGTGGTTGTGGTGGTGGTGGTGGTTGTGGTGTTGAAGGTGAAATTGGCGGTGATGGTGACGAGGCCGGGGCCTGTGTTGATTGCGCCTGCGTCGGTCGCGGTGGATGGGAATGAACCACCACCACCGCCGGAGGGCCAATTAGGGTCATAACCACCACCACCACCGGAATAACCTCCACCACCACCACCACCACCACCACCCCATGCGCCGCCGCCACCACCGAACCCGCCTGTTCGGGCGGAATTGCCGCCTAATCCGCCACGAATAAATGCGGTTGCACCGCCGCCTCCATCGCCTATTAATCCGCTACCACCAGCAGCATAATCGGGAGCAGCATTCCCTCCTCCTCCTCCTGCCCCTCCGGTGCCATTATTTGTTCCTGAACCATCTCCACCTTTATTTCCTGATGTGCTACTACTAGCATTTGAATTAACAAATTCCCGGTAGTCATAGGATCCTCTTCCACCGCCACCACCTGCGACAATAATTGGGGTTTGGGCGCCTATTACTACAAATGTTCCACCACCACCAGCACCCTGCCCATCATGACTTCCCTGTTGTCCTACCAATATTTTAATCACATCCCCCTTTGTTAGTGTAGTTGTCAATTGTATATCTCTTCCTCTACCAAATGTCCCTGGATTACCACCCGCCGCCCCCACCGCCCTAATCGTATAACTCCCCGTCGCCGGAACCGTCCATTCTTGTATTCCTCGTGTTGTCATATTCAGATACGTATTAGCCCATGTCGCGCCTGTGTTTGTATAAGCATTTCTTACAGTGCTAAGTTCCGGTCCTTCTCGTCCAGTCTGTCCCGCAGTCGTAAATGTATGCGACGTGAATGCATAAAGACCAGCAGCAGCAGCAGCAGCAGCGGCAGCGGCAGCAGCAGCAGCAGCAGCGGCAGCAGCAGCAGCAGCAGCATCGGCAGCCTTTGCTTCAGCAGCAGCATCCACCAACCCGCTATCACCACCAATTAAGAACGGCATCTGTCCCGTCGTGAGCGATCCCTTACCGTACGGCACAATCGTATTCACATTTTTAATCGGCACACCGCCTGTCATGACCGCGCCCGCTGTGCGTGCGGTCGTATTTGTAATTGTCGCCCCACGTTGCGCTTGGTCATCATAGAAACTTCCGAAGTCCAGAATCGCCGGGTTCGGAAGCACCGAATAAACGGATGGTTGCGCGGTGGTCGATATCGTTGCATCGTATGTATTCGGCGCGAGCACCGGCAGCCAGTTCTTGCCGTTGTAGGAGTAGAGGAGGTAGCCCGGCACCGACGACGCGTTATTCACCTCCATCTTTGTTCCTCGTGGCTCGCTGTTGCGTGTATCGCTCGTACTCGCCAGCCACATCGACCCATTCCAATAGACGCTCAAGGCCCGACGACCCGCAGCCATTCCTGTCCAGACCGACGCGCCACTCGATGCGTTCCATGTCACGCCATCATATGACCATTTCAGACCGCACGTGGTGTCGTATCCGGCGGCGACCCACATTCCGACACCGAAGCCGTCTTTGCCGTAAGCAACGGACCACGCTTGTTCGCTCAACCCCGCAGCCGCCGTGATACCACGCCATAATTTGCCGTCGTAGGAGTAGGCCATCGTGTTGGCTGCGGATGCGGCGATGTCGCGGTCTCTGCGTCCGGCAGTTGCAACCCACATTCCGGCGCCGTTGCCGTCTTTGCCGTAGGCCACACCGAGCGAACGAGAATCGCTGGCGTTGGACGACCATGATTCACCGAAATTGGAGGAAATGTAGATGAGAGAGTTTCCCACGGCGGTTTGGTATTGGCCGGTTGCCGACATCGCGATTGCGTAGTATTCGGTATAGACTCCTTGACTATCGAGCCATCCGGTGTTACTATTATTTGATACTTTGATGTAATTATTGTTTGGGTTTACACCTGAACGATAGAGACCGGTGCTTGACATCGCTAAGGAACGGTAATGTCCGTTCGCCGTCGGCGCAGCACCGGTAGTCCAAGTCTCGCCATAATTGTTTGATATCATGCTATAATTGCTGCTTGCGCTGGTGTTGGAACCAATTTGAAATTGTCCGGTGGAAGACATCGCAACGGACATCCAGCCCACAGTCGATGATTTGCTTACAAAATATCTACCATAATCTGTTGATTGCCAGAGACCGCCGTTGCCGGCAATTGTTATATATTGCCCAGATGATGAAATTGCAACACATTGTATACTGGTCGAGCCACCACTAGTGGGGAGTTGCCATGTCACACCATAATCTCTCGAGATGTTGGGATTCATGTTCGTGCCCACCGCCACTTGATACTGTCCGGTCGCGGATATCGCTACTTGTGTGATTGTGGTGCTAGTTAATGCGCGCCCCACCCACGATACACCATAATCTGATGAGTTGTATAAACGGTCGGTTGTTCCGTTGGTGTTTGCCGCCAATACGTATTGTCCAGTGGAGGATACAGCAACAGATACCCAATCACGCGATCCTTCGGGCAGCGTGAGCGCCGACCATGTCACGCCGTAATCCATCGACCGATACACCAATCCCGCAGTCCCAGTCGTCGCTGCAAATTGAATCTGTCCAGAGCTATTTATTGCAACAGTTCGCCACGATGCTATCGGCGCATATCTCTCTGTCAGGACATTCGCCGATGTCCCAAACAACGACCCGCTTGTCTGCGATAGAAACCACGTCTTCCCGTCATAGGAATACGCGCATCCTGTATATGCCGTCCCGCGTCCTATCGCTGTCCACATTCCGACCCCCGAAGCATCCGCACCGTAGGAGATGCCCTGGCACACAATTCCGAACAACGCGCGCGACCCGATGATAGGCGTCCAGTTCATCCCGTCATCCGACCACGCCATCGTATAAATCGACCCAGAGTTGTTCGTGTATGTTCCGATTGTCGTGAGCTTCGAACCACCCACCGCCACCCATCGCCCGCGATCATTACAGCACACCGCGTAGCAAGCGCCCGCACTTCCGAAGATTTGCGTTCCACCCGCCCCCGTCCAATTCACTCCGTCACGCGACCACGCCAAGCAGTTGTTTTGGCTCACACTGCTTCCTTCCACATCGCCACCCGCCACCCATATTCCGTTGCCATATTTCACGGTGCGGATACTGCCAACCGTGAACGACGCCGCATTCGTTAGCACCGTGGTCCTATTCGTAGTCCATGACAACCCGCCATCATATGAATATGCCATGCGATTCGTTCCGGCGCCGTTGTTCGAGTCGCGAATAGCCCCGCCACCTACCGCAATCAGGAAGTTGCGAGAATATACCGGCGACCATAAAGCTCCTTCCGCGCCGTTGCTCGATCGCAAGATAACCGACGTCGTGTCTGTTCCGCCACCCGGCAGCAAACCCTGTGCGCGACCCACGCCACCACGCCACATCGCCCCCGTCCCCGCGCCCACTCCCGCGCTCGTCGGCATTCCCGTCGTCAATAATGAAATCGGGATATTCACAAATGTCACCGCATTCGTGCATAAGGTGGGTGAGTAAAGTGACTGCATCGGGCTTGTATTCCACCCAGTCGCAGCCGTGATATCCATCGTGCTGAGAATTCGTCCGGCTCCCGCTGCGGATGTCGCGATCCATGAATACCCAGTCCATGCGATTCCGGTCAAGCGTCCAAATGATGTATTTGTCAGTGAGCTTGATAAAGGGCCTCTCGCGATTTTCCACCCGGTTGAACCATTTGGAGAAGTAGTAAATGCGATTTGGTTGCTGGAATCCGTTGTTACGTCACCCACAACGACCCATATCGGCGACGCTGCTCCTGCATTGTACGCGATACTGCTGCTATTTGACAGTACGGGGGGAATTCCACCGCCAGATGCATCGGCAGCCGCCCATCCCGTACTGAGGTCTTCCGCATCCATGCGCCACGAAATCCTCGACGCAGACGAACCGGCCCCACCACCACCTCCACCGCAGCAAATCCACGCGATCCCATTATAAGCCACTGAACTGATACGAATACCTGGAAGAACTGAACTACTTGTGGTATTTACCGCTCGCCATCCCGTCGCACCGGTGCGATCACTTGTATAATATATCGCTCCTGATGTATCTTGTGATCCACCAACCACCCAGAATCGACTGCTCGACGCGATACATACAGGTTGAAATGACGCCGACCCCGAACCACTTACAATTCCTGACACAGCAGTCCATCCAACTGCTCCGTATCGGTCCGTCGTATAAATCAGATTATTGTTATTGGCATCATACCCACACGCCAACCACGCGACACCGTTCCATTCGAGTGCAGCGTAGCCACCTTGTCCGGTGAGAATACGGGGATTCGCATAATTCGACGCCACCGACCACCCAACACGCGCGAGTGGGTCCGTACAGTACCAAATCGACCCGTATGGTTCTTTGGTGACAGGATTATTCGTGGTAAGTCCGAAATTCGCCACCCACGACCATCCATTCCATTTCAACGCGGAACTAAATGTATGCATCTCTGGTGTCACCTGAAATAATTGTGTCGCCGATAGATCCGTATATGTATTCAGCCACATATTTGCCCATGGCTGATTGGCTTCGCGAATATTCACATCCATGTGTGTGATGAAGACGCTGCTGCTCACGCGGGTATAAGCGCTGTGTGTCAGTGCATCATTGCTGTTCGTCGCGCCGCCACCCATCACACCATTTCCACTTCCAATAAACGCACAAACGGGGATGGTTGTGCGTCCTATCGATGAAATGGCGGTTGCTTGGGACGCGGGGGTCGTAGTTGTTGCCGACCTTGCCCCACCCACGATGAGCGAACTGCCGTTCCAACCCACCGCGCGCGCACCCGTCTTCATCGCATTAACAAGTGTAGCGCTAGCGCCGCTGATATCCGAAAACAGCTCGGCCGACCCTGTAACATCCGTCCAAACACGACCATCCGACGATAATGCTATGCATGCGCGAGATCCGCTTCCCACTGCAACCCATTTCTGTCCAGGCGTGACCGTTTTTGTCGTAGAATACCCGTTCCATGAAATACCATCCGCCGACCATGCGATTATATTACCGGTTGAAGATGAATCCGCCGCAGGTCCAGTTGCGATGAACCGTTTACCGTTCCATGCGACTGAATTTGCTCCATAGGGGAATAATTGCGCTGATTTCGCAACACCTACCCAGCGACGGCCACTCACAGCGTATTCTGCAACGTTAAGCCCTGCCGCTGGTGTATCCACCGAATAAAGAATGCTGACACCGCCTCCATCCGCCACCGAATTTCCGCGACCCACCGCCACCCATCGCCCACCACCCCACACGACATCATTTACAACGGTTGTTATCGCCGAGGTTTTCGTGGTGCCAGATGCCGCTGTGAATGTATCTTCCCATACTAGACCGTTTCGATCCTTGGAATACATGATAGTCGTGGCGTTGCTGACACCAACACTTTGACCCACCGCAACCCAATACATTCCATTCCACGCGATGCGTTTTACGACCGTGAGGCTAATATCAGTATTTATAATTGCGTTCCATTTTGAAAGATCGGATGACCATGCGAATGATGCCGTATTTGCGTCGTTGATTGGTGACCCGTCGCCGCCCACCATCCACATGCTACCATTCCAAGTAATCGTATTCAGAACACCGGTGATGGGAATACTCGCGCCAGGGATTTGAGTCCAGGTAATACCGTCATTTGATGTCGCAACCTTGGCACCGGTTACGGTGTCGTTTCCTACCGCCACCCATGTTGAACCATTCCAGAAGATGTCATTACATACTCCTCCGCGAAATGCGGAACGTGCGAGGCTCGTTGTACTTGACCCCCATGTGCGGCCTCCATCTCTGGATATCGTGAGGCTGCCGCTGCTACCGACCATAATCGACGGATGCTGGAGATATGCTGAACCCACACCAGCGGTCCATCCAATACTGCGAACGGTGTTCATCGCCGCCGGCCGAAACGACGCCGCTGCTGTTCCTGATGAACCGGCCGATCCGGCCGACGCGCTTGAGGGCAGGATATATTTATTCGTCGTCGCTACGCAACGCATATCTGTACGACTAAATGTTGGTGTGTTTGTACCATAGATATTCGTCGTTGGATATACGCCGAACCACCCACCGTCTCCATCGTATGAATATGCGAGTGTGCGTCCGGTGCTGATTCCAGCGGATGAACCCGTCGCATACCAGACACCGTTGAAGTAGCTGATGCTTGTGGGTCCGCCACCTGATACATCAAATAACGCGGTCTTGGTATTCGCTACCGCGGTCCATCCGTCGCGACCATTCGTCGAAACAACGCAGGCAGGTCCATCGTCGGTGAAACGATTCACGCCGGCGACCCAAAGACCGCGTCCGGTGGTTGTGCTTAAACCATATGCGATACTCGTGACGCCTAACGGGCTTATTGTGCTTCCACTATTTACGACTCCCACCCAATCCATGCCGTTGTAGGAGTAAAACACAGAAATGGACGATGTCAATGACGATGACGATACCCGGGTGGCACCAGCAACCCAGAGCCCACGGCCATTTTCATCACGGCCATATGCGATACTGCTTATACTCGCGCCTACGACGATTCGCGACACACTATTGCGAATCGGGTACCAAGTGATACCATCAGCGGAATAGAATATATTCGCGGTGGCATCGAGCGCGGTTGAACCGGAAGAGGATGCAGCACCTCCCGCCACGAATAATCCATTTCCGAATGCGATGGTGTTACATCTCGATAAGATTGTCAGCGAGTTCGGGACTTCGCTCCAACTTACACCGTCATAGGAGAAGATGAGTGAATTCGTGGTATCACCACCTGCAACCCAGACACCATTTCCGACACCGGATGTCGCCGTGATTGCGGCGTTATTGGCCGAAGCACTTACCGCTGTGATTTGCTCAGCAGGGGCATAGACAATCGTGCGGACATTCGTCATCATCGTTGTTGCACCTGTAATTGCGGTCCATCGAATACCATTCTGAGAGAATGCAAGACAACTTGTGCCGCTGGTATGAGCTCCACCTGCGACCCAGATACGTCCGTTAGGCGAGACCGCAGTGCTGGTTTGGCCGTATTCCACCGCATTCACCGCGCCGGTTACAAAGATTTCTTTCGCCCCCATACAGTGCAACCATGTCTTCCCGTCAATCGTGTAAGTCAAAGGGGAAGCGCTGTCGGACTGGACTAGAGCACCAGCACCACCCGCGACAGCGATGGCTTGTTGAGGAGGTTGTTGATTCGCTGGCGTCCATGTCACTCCACCATCGTTGGAATATACGACAGGTGTGGTTCCGTTGCCAGTTGCGACGAAACGGTTGGCATAAGAGTTCCATGTGACGGAATAACCAGTATTGACTGGCGTGAAATCACCGGCGGTGTCTAATGCCATAATATCTCGGCATTGTGTCAGGAAAGGGCCGAATGTGCTCGCACCTACGCCCACACCTGAATCATCTGATGACCGAACCGTTACTGGTGTCCAGTTAATACCATCAGCCGAATACGCCATAGTGTAGCCCGGGTTGTTATTATTTGATATATCTAATCCAAACACATTTGTTTGCGTCGCTGTAGAGCTGCCATTCCATCCACCGACGATAAACCGTCCGCCGACAGCATCCCAAATGACACGGATCGCTTCACTTCCATTCTTAAATATCGCCGTCGCGGCGGTTTTGGCCTGTGCTGGGGGCGCAATCCATGTTTGTCCAGTTGAGTCAGTTGAATAAATGATTGCATTCGCAACACCCAAACCACCGACTGCAACCCACCTCCCGAGAGATGCTGAGAAAGCGATAGAGCGTACGCTACCGATGGGTGTTCCACTTATATCTATTGTCGTCGGCCATGTTGTGCCTCCATCCGTAGAACGGTAAATCTTATTGGGGGCTGCTCCCGCGAGTATCACCGAGAAGTCAGTATTGGCTGCTAAGCATGCGATAACCGAGTTGGAATATGTGATGGGAGACACCCATGCTCCACTTGCATCCGCATCACCAGAATACATGATACGTCCAGTAGTGATCGTTGTCGCATCATTTCCACCAATCAGCCATCGATTATAAGTGCCACCAACCCATAATGCGGCCGCTACCCGCGCCATTTGTGTAGAATTAGGACTGCTGATGCTGTTTCGCCAGTTGAATCCGTCATTTGAGAAATAGACTTTCTTTGTTGCACTTGCAGCATCACCTCCCCCCACCAAGAACCGCGTTCTCGCCGGGTTCATCGCGAGAGAATAGCTTCCGCTGTTGCTGACTGTCATTCCGGTTCCGCCGTTGGCTTCTGTATCACTCGTTCCAGGAACACGCGCCCAAGACGCACCCGCATCCGTAGAATACATAAGTGCTGTGTGCAGGCTTGTGTTGTCGGTGATTGCGTTGGTGACAAGCATTTGGTTGGTAAATAAAGTGGATAGAGGGTATAAATTTACGAGACTACCAGCGTTGTTGCCATCGGTTTGTGCAGTCAATGTCCAAGTGGATCCGTTATATCCACTTAATATACCGCTGTATGATACTACAGGAAAATTTGATGTGGCGGTAAATGTAAATGTTCCGATTGAACCTCCAGCTGTAAATGCTGGAAGACTGAAACCTTGTCCATTTGATGCTCTATTTGCATTTAACCAATACCCCGCAAAATAAGCGAATTGTTTGGCGATTTCATTCTGAGGTGCGGTATTCACATCATAGAACTGCAAGTCAGGACTCCAAGAGAATAATATATTTGTAGTACTATCTGCTGTCAGTAATGGAATATAATCGCGCCAGTTACTTCCACCTGTCCTTAGATAAAATGCGTTGGGCAATATGTTGTTGGCTCTTCCATTAAAAATCTCCAGCGATTGATTCACCACCGGCGCGTCCCACGTAACACCATCATCCGAATACGAGAATGCAACTCCGCGCTGGGGTGGCGAAGGTGTTGTGTATAATCCCGTATCACCCATCGCCATAAACCGGCGCAGAGGTTTAAACACATTCGCACCGCATCCCTGCCAGTTTCGCCCATTGGTAGAATACGCCACTGTGTTCGCTCCGCGTCCCGTCGCCATCCATCGCCGTGCGCCCCATGTAATCCCGCGACCCCAGACCGAGAATACCGAATTCCCCAATCCTTGCCACGACGCAGTCACTGCCGATGCCGCCCCCGCCGCCGATGTCGATGTGACATCCGTGAAAGTGACGAGCGTATTCACCGTTCCGCGCCCTGTCGCAACATAATTCCGACCATTCCATGCCACTCCATGCGCATAAATATCAAAACCGGTGCTCGCCGCGCCACTATCAGGCACTCCCGTCCATGACTTTCCATCAATCGAATACGCAATCGTGTAATACGCCGCAGGTGATGACCCGGCGATGAGCGTCCTTGTACCCGCTGCGACCCACATCTTCCCATTCCAAGTCACGCGATTTCCTCCGCCTGAGATATCGCTCATAGCGGCGTTGGGGCCAGCGATATCAAATGAAAAGACATTTACGGGGGCGCCCGATGCATCCACAGGTCCCATCCATGTCACGCCGTCATACGAATACGCGGTCGAAAATGCCGCACCGCGACCCACCGCCATCCACATCTTACCGTTCCATGCGACATCACGTGCTTCCACCGAAAAGATGGATTTGCCAGTCACGCCCGACCATGTTATACCGCCATCATCTGAAAATGCCAGCGAGTGTGTGCGTCCGTTGCCCGCGGCAACCCATTTTTCGCCATTCCACGCCACCGCATTCGCACCGCGTGACCCGCCGACTCCAAATGACGTATTGGCGGAAATATCCTCCGCGGATGAAAACATCGAATTTGTGGCACCCCCGGGCACCATCGCCCATGTCGCACCATCATCATCCGAATACGAAATCGTGCCGGATATCGCGGGTGAGGGGGTAAGTGTCGACCGTGCGAGAACATCCGCACCGCCCCCCACCGCAAGCATCCGATTTGCGGGAAATGTCACTTTATTATCGAGGCGTGCGACATTTATGGGAGATGTGAATGCGTTTGTGGTCATTCCGATCGCGCCGTAAGCTTGCGTGGTGAATGTGCTGGTGCTCCGTGGTACGCCCACCCACGTCGCGGGGACCGGTGGTGTAGCCGTTGAATAAAACATACAATTTATTCCGATATCACCCATGAAATACCATGTATTTGTCGAGGCGTTAAAGGTGATGTGTTGCATTTGTTCGCCATTCGACGACGGTGTTGGACCTTTCATCGCCACCCAACTACTGCTGTGGGGGATGCGCGAGGTAGAATATGCGAGTAATGACCCCGAGTCCGTTGACGCAACCCACGTACCGTTGCCATAAGCGAGTGAGCGACCCGAACTTCCACCAATTACCCCATCCTTGATCGGCATCCAACTTCCTTGGATAGGTGGATTTTCCACAGAATAGTAAAGAGCATTTGTGCCATATCCGGCGGCCAACCAAACCCCATTTGCGTATATGACATTTAAGGTGTAGCTTGTGCTGACATTATATAGAGTTGAGTCGTTTGTGCTATATTGTGAAATTACCACCCAACTCTCTGACGTTGGTGGTGTTCGAGTAGAATAAGCAATTGTATTCGTAGTTTGTCCGACTGCCACCCATGTTCCATTTCCAAAAGCAATTCCGTATCCCCCTGATGGGAAGTTGGGACCAGTTGTAAGTGTAATTCCTACCCATGATTCGGCTGTCGGCGGATTAGCGAGAGAATATGCGATACAGTTGGTTGCTGCTCCTGCAACGACCCAGCAGCCATTTCCATACACTATATCCCACCCCCCAGAAGCTGCATTAAACGTATTTATTACTCCTCCGTTTATGGTTGTTGTATACGGGATTCCCACCCAGCTCGATGCAACCGGTGGAGTCATTGTAGAGTATGCGATGGCGTTGGTTCCTTCGCCTACCGCCACCCATGTCCCATTCGCATAAGCAATATTTCGTCCTCTCGTGGTGAATGTCGACGAACTATTCGGAATTCCCACCCAGCTCGAAGCCGTCGGTGGATTCGTCAGCGAATATGCAATACTGTTCGTCCCCTCACCCACCGCAACAACAATATTTCCGTAGCTCGCCATTTGCGCCGCCCCCAGGCCATAGGTCTGCGATTTTCCTACACTGACCCCGCTCATTTTAGCAACGACGTCGCTTGTTGAAAGTGTGCTCGCAACAGCAAGAGGAACGCTCTGTTTCTTCTGTCGGTTCAGCGCAGTGGCGGATGCGGGCTGAGAGTCTATATTTACAACCACCGAACTGTTGATTTTATTTTCGAGAGCTACGCCATTTAACATTATTCCAGTATCATTTCCGCTGCTGTTGCTGTTCATAATGTTAATGCTCCCACTTATGATCGCATTTCCACCAATGGTGGCACCACCGCTGATCTTCAAACCTCCGATAACATCCAATTTCGCGGTGGGCGCGGTCGTTCCAATCCCTAGATTACCGCAGATATCGAACTGGGCGATATCCGCTCCCTTAATGCGGAATGGTATTATATTTTGTGAAGGATCACGACTATTGACATCCATATCCTTCTGTGGCAAATATATATAATAAAAACATTTTATTTAAAATCCAGGAAACGCGGCATATTCTGCGTCATGCAATATAACTAAAAATACGTACATATATTAAATGTCATTCTATCCTAATAATTCTTTCTCAACTTTTCCGCAACCGATTCAAACAAGGCCTACAAGTACTCCTGGTGTAATACCGGGGATCCCTGGGGCCCCTGGGTCTGGTGCAGGCGCCGCGGGTGCGGATTACCCTCCTGGTTCTATGAGCTATATTAACCTTAATATTGATGAATATCGTGTTCAGGATTTAGAGGCATTCTTCACACTTCCTACTAAAAACTACGATATTCAGGACGTTGTCCATAAAAAGAAAACGATGTGTTCGGCGGTGGATCGTGACAATATGCTTACACCGGCTACCCGTGCGAATATTCACTCATTCTTGGATCAGGCTCTCACGCGTATCATGCAACATCTTCAACCCATCGGAAGTGGAAAGCCGGTAACCGCTCTTCCTCAGAATACCCTCACCGGTGATAACGGACACTTCATTATCAATAATCCGGCGCGTGATGGGGTTAAGAACTACGACACGAGTAGTAAAACCGGTATTAACTTGGACGATAATGGTGCGCCTCCTGGGGCCATGAACCCCCTGAAAGTGAATACCATTAAGCGTGCCGTGAATATCGATACTCGGTTTCGTCCCAATTATTATACCACAAAGAGTTCTGACCTTCAGATCAATCTGCCGACGAAAGTGGAGCGTGCTGTGAGTATGCGTCTTGCGTCAATCGAGATTCCGATGTCGTTTTATGCAATTAGCGCTGAATTAGGAAATAATGTCTTTAAGGTCATGTGGAATTGGAATGGTGTAGAGGATGCGTCGTCAGCTTTGATTACGATATCTGACGGGAATTATGATATCGGACTCTCTGATAAGACGAAGGCAGCGCGGATCGAGACCGAAATCAACTCACGTTTAGCGGCGACCGAGGCTGGTGTTGCGACCGTCGGAAAGCTGAATCTGCGGTATGAAGTGAATCCGATTAACGGTAAGTCGCGGTTTTACCAGGATGCTTCGGCAACGTTGGTGATTCCATTCAAAATCTACTTTAACACGACCAGCACTGGTGCGATTTTATCGGTAAGCGAGAATCCGCAACCGTTACAGATGACGTTGGGGTGGATGTTGGGGTATCACGCCATGAACAATTTAAACGGAATGTATAGTTCGGTCGCGAATGGCGCGAATGGTGCGATTATATCAGAAAGTATTTGTAATGTTCAGGGGACGAGGTATATTTATGTTAGTATCGATGATTTCGTGAATAGTTCGAATAATTATTTTACGGCGGCGTTTGCGACTTCGGTTATGGCGCCGAATATCATTACTCGTATTAATGTCGCGGATTTGGTGCAGGATGTGACCGTGTATCATTATGCACAACAGGAGGGATATTCTACGGAATTGGACCGAAGTAGGAATTATTTCGGGCCAGTTGATATTCAGAAGATGCGAGTGACACTCTACGATGAGTATGGACGTATCATTAATTTGAATTATATGGATTGGTCGATGGAGTTGATGTTTGAATGTATTTACTCGTAACTTCATCCCTATACTCGCGCAGGCGCTCGTTCCGGGATTCCGTTACTCGTCTGCTGCGTATCTGGGCCGGATGTTTTAGGCCATTTACCATTATATATGCAGCAGGCGAGTTGCGTAGCTGCGGAACGAGCGCCCCGCGCGAGTGGAGCTGCGAAGCAACGAGCTACCTGCACGATCCGCAACCACCACCCGTCTTCATACGAAACATCGCCGAAACGGAAAAAATAGGTTGTGTAGAACGTGCAAGAAAATCGCGTAAGGCTGGTTGTGTAGGAGCGTTCGGATTCGGGTCGTTCGGATCTCTCGCAGCTGTCGCGCGAAACTGTCGGGGTGCTTCAGCTGCTGCGTCAGCAGCGGTCTTGGATGAACCGCCAACCGTATAAACTACCGGCCGGTGGTTTGCCATCGTTGTATAAAAAAGAGTTGATCGCATGATTACGTAAATTCGTATGTATATAATCATGACATTTTATTATTGTTATTAACGGAACATCATTATAATCATAAATAATGTAGAACCTGATAGGAGTACAATCCATGAAAATACCATCGTTATTTTGTATGCATATAAAATGAATTCGATCATAAACTCGATAACCTCCATAACTGTGATATCTATTAGCTGTACGTCATGTGCAACGGGTGGTTTATAATGCGCGCCGATGTGACTTCTCCTTATGTATAAACATGTCCGTGGTTGTGCCGAACGCCTCATATGTTGGCCGGTTATCGCGAAGAATATCGCCGGTTTATGGAGTTCAGGGCAGACGTCGCGGTCGTTGTCTCCGAATTTATACCGTGTGTATGTGTGTTCGTACTGTTCATCATAGATTTGCTGTAGGTATTTCTCTCGGAACCATGATTTTGAAGGCGCTGATGCAAATAATACCGGCGTAAATGTAAGCGCTAGCATTAGCGCGAGTAGTTGTTTCATTCTCCTTTTAAATCTGTGGTTGGCGGTATCATCTACAAAAACCTAAAAATGAATTCAATTCTGTAGCGAGGATTAGTATTTGAATTCTCGCAGTCCGTTAGCAAAGACATTTATTGTAATACGCAATACCATATTTCTGCGTTTTATTTCCTTCGATCGGCTTCGATGCCGCTTTGGCAGGTGCTTGTGTGCGAAGAGCCGACCGCCCTTTCAAACGGGCTAAATACCGGTCATAAGAACCGTGCTTTACATCCACGCCGGCGCCTGGAGCTGATGTAGAACCAGGGCGCATCCGAGTAATACTATGATGAGTTGAACTTCCGTGAGAGGGAACATTCGAATGCACGATACCTGCGATGGCGCGGTCGCTATACTGGTTCCAATTTACGCCGATGGGTAGTGTGGGCGCCGTATATACATTTAATGCCGCGCGGTTCATCGTGTATTCGCTTGCGGGGACGCGCACTGTGTGCCATATCTTCTGTTGCGTAGCTACCGCTGCTGGAGTGATATTACTCGTGGGTATAGTTGCGTTGATATTACGGTCTTTAAGTGGGACTTGGAATTTACAAGTGGGACAGTTTGGAAATAATTGTGGCATGATGGTGTTATTAAATTCGTGAAAAGATATATAATACTATAAGATTATAAGATTATAGATAAATTGAAACATAAAAATCGAAAATAAAGGGATGAAACGGATGAATCTGGTTATGCGACGTGAAAATAATGACAGTAGTGACGATGATGTCGGCGGTGGCGGCGGCGGTGGTGGGATCGGTTTCGAAGGGGGCGGTGGCTCCCGGAAATACGAATGCGATAATTGTCACACAGAGTTCCCTAATAAAACTACGATGGACCGACACATGTTATTTTGCAGGACGTTGGCTGATATACGGCGGGGGGGCGGCGGTGGTAGCGGTGTATCTTTATCGACACACACCGTTATCGCGGCCGACGACCCCTTGATGCCGACTCAGCGCGAAATGTTTATCCTGATTCAGGAACTCGCGGCGAAATATAATAAGGTCAAAGACGAATTGGATGTAATGAAACAGTGGGCGAAAATGGTCGGTCGGAGGATCGGGGGTGCGGCGTCGGCGGCGGGTGGTGGCGGTAGCGGCGGCGCATCAGCTCTTGCTGGACTCGACGTTTCCTCCATCACGCGCCAGAAACGCCAGAATATGGAGGTCATACTAAATGACGAGGACACCGAAAATCCCGACGTCGCGGAATTACGCCCTGCATTCACGGAATGGCTCTCGGCCACTATCACACTCACCGAAGTGGATTTGAATGTGGTTTTCAACGAAGATCTCATCGCAGGTATTACCGCCGCAATCCTGCGCGTACTAGCCGAACATACCGCCGAATCGGGAAAATCCCACCTCATCCCGTTCAAACTGGCGGATATTAAACAGGGCGCATTCTATATTTATGACACGGCGTTTGGTGTGGTCGCCGCCCCCGCCCCAGAAAATGGCCCAGACCTCCCAACGCCAAGGAAATGGCGCGCGATGGAAGCGTGTGAGTTTCAGTTGCTTATGCGAACATTTCATAAACTGTTATTCAAAGAGTTCAAGAAATGGCAGGACCGGAATTGGGAAGCGCAGAATCAAATGACCAAACAGCGGCAGCGTGCAGCGACGTCGTATCAACATGTGATGTCGTCCATACAGCAGCAGGGTAATTGCTCGCCATCGATGGCGTCGTGTGATGGGATGTATGCGACGCCGGGGGCGGTGGTGGTTGGGGCAGATGACTGCGGCGGCGATAACACTCCACCTGTCACGGGTTCGGATACTGTATTATCCGAAGATTTCGCTGCGCTTTACAATAAATACGCGGATAAAATGATGGGCGGTGCTTTGTCGGATGATACGATACTCGCGCGGGTGAGGGCGAAATTGTGGAAGGATATGAAGGCGTGGAGGCTCTAGTGAGGGGGAGACCCCCTCAAACTCCCCCGGTATGCCAGGGGCGCACCCTGAAACCCGCAGTTGATGTGCTGGATGTGGATGGGGGAGGGGGGGGTGGTGGATTGTGGTGTATATATGTTACAATCCAGCTTTATTCAATCTCTCGAGAATGTCGTTTATGAGAGATTGTTGATCGGCAATTTTCGCTTCCAAATGGGAAACGTTTTTTTCTAGTTCCGTAATCCGCGCTTTGTCGGCCTGTTGCTCACGATCCACTTCTTGTAGAGCGGCGGTTGTCACATTGTATATGTGGTCTTTATCTATCTTATGGAAATCATCAACCTCTTGACCATGAATAAAATATATTCCCTCTTCAAAATTTAATGTTTCATTCTGAGATTTTGATATTTTAATTACAAAAGATTTTTCATCATTAATATGAGTTGTTTCAAAATCTAAATTATTAAAGCTTATATCATAAAATCTTACTTTAAATTGTTGATTTCCATCGGCATCTGACGCAGGATATCCATTACTTGCGATATACTCATTACCGGAACTATCATGATTTCCTGTAAATAAAAATTTTCTCTTACTTTCCGGTAATATTGAAACTGTAAAGAATAGGTTTTCTGTATCGTCTGATTCGATTTTTATTATATTACAGAAAAAGTAAAAATTAGGAATATAATCGTTTACAATTTCGGTTGTTTCTGGTAAAATTCCTTTTATATCTTGAGCGACAAATCCATATACATTATAGGGTGTGTTTTTTACGTTATCGATGTATTCGAAACGCGATACTTTTAATTTTCTTAATGTTAAAAGTGCGTCGTCATCTTGTATGTGTTTTATATTTTTCTTTATTCTTTCATCAGAACCAGCAACTATAAAATCTGCTTGAAGAAACCCATAAAAAAAAGCTACACAATTACGGGCAGACAGTCCCAACGCAGGATAAGTGCTGCTGTATTCGCTGGTTTGGGCCCAGTTTGAAAACCGAGTAAAGTTACCGTTCCCAGGAACATCGTCCGTGGTTGATACGTTTGATGATGCCCCTTGATAGAGGGGGCCGGCATAATCTTGGACGTACGTCGCCACATACGCTTTACTGTTGCTGCCGCGCCAAGGTCGAGCACATACCGCATTTGATAGCGGATATACTTGAAGAGCAACGGTATTCATATTACTTAGACCAGTATAGTTATAGTTTGTATGATATCCAACTTTGAATATAGCATTATTAGTTGCACTTGATGCTTCTGTTGCAGTTGAGGCGCTTGTTGCATTCCCACTAAAAGTTGTTGCATATAACGTATTGTTGCTCGGATTATAATACAAATCTGCATCATTATAAAGGGATGCACGACCTGATCTAGATGTTGTATGTGTTAAATAGTAATTTATATTCGAGTTGGAACTATCAGTAATCGTTGGGTTATTCGCCAAAGAACCACTAATCATAGCGGTATCCACATAAGATTTCGTTGCGGCATCTTGGGCGACGCTAGGATCAACGAGGTTGTTAATACGCCCAGTAGAATTCATATCCAAATTTCCGGTTATTTTTGCCGCACCCGTTACATCCAAATCCACAGTTGGCGTCGCTTGATTTACACCTATCCGTCCCGTCGTCGTCAGTGCGGTGCTCGTCGTCGCCCCCGAATTCACGCGTGCAGCACCTCCCGCCACATCCAACCTCACCCCGGATGTAGTCGTCCCAATACCAACATTTCCACTTGAATCAATAAACATGCGTTCAACCCCTCCGGTTGCAATTCGAACCGAATTATTATATTTTTTTCCAGCATTATGAGTATTCGTGCCAATTAAGTCAATACAACTATTCGCCGGTGTTTGTGCCGTCAAACGAAGAAATCCAGAATTATTTTCGGTTGTCACGCCACTAATTTCATTTGCCGACTGGGTGAAATTCGGAATATCGAATGCCGGATTGATCGACCTTGATAATAATTTAATACGCGGATTATCCGTAAGAGTACTTGATGCGCTACTGATATGCGTGGTTCCACTTATGTCTATTATAGATTTTACTGATGAATGCGTTGTAGTATCCTCAAAGTTCTTCCCAACGCTTACCGTTCCATTCAAATTCGAGCGCCCCGTCACCGAAACATCACCTGCCGAATTTATCACAATCGAATTACTTTGGGTTGAACCAATCCCAGTCTGGAACGTGATGAAATTTGGCGCGGTTATACCTAACCCACCAGATGAGTCTTGTAGTCCAAGTGTAGATGCGGTACTAGTAAGAACGCCTCGATGATACATACCGGGATAATCTTTCGTTGTGGGTGCGGATGTCGGTTCATTCAACATAATCATCGCAGATGACGCGTTTGTAAGGGGATTCGCGGCTGGATGTGTTCCAACCATGACATTTCCACTTACGTGAAGAGCGCGATTTAGACCACGTTGCCCGAGCGCATCAAGTTCGCTAGGTGGTATTCCGCCGATTCCGACTCGTCCGCTTGAATTTAATATGCAAAATCTGTCACTTGCGGTAGTTACATCTCCAGTTGTGAGGTCAAATTTCATACCTACTTTTCCGGATAATTTACTATTATTATGAAGATTGATCGTCGCGGTCGGCGGACTTCCATCAATATTATGGACCAGTTTAATACCGTGTGTAATATCTGCGGCGGTTCCGGGTGAATTCGTGGTTCCACCGTCTATTGTATTTTTACCAGAAGCAAGAACTACATAATTACCGCCTAGCTCGCCACCTTTCAAGAAAGTACGTGGGCGAGTATTGCTTCCTGTGATCGACGGGTCTTCGACATAAAACGATGAATGGATGGATTTACATGCGAGGTCATTCATGACAACTGTACCTGTGGATGCGTCGGATGCGTTGGCTGAATATCCAGTTGCAACATACCGAAAATTGGTTGTACCCCCGAAGCTTCCACTAGCATCTGTTTCTCCAAATGGTGCTGGATTTGCCCTATACTGAACCGAGTATTGCGGACCGAATGAGTTGGATTGTCCGGCTGGACCAGTTGGACCGGTTGGACCTTGAGAGCCAACGGGACCTCTTGCACCGGTGTTGCCAGTTGGTCCGATTTGACCAGTAGAACCATACGGTCCGGTATCACCTTTTGTACCTGCTGCGCCTTGCGAACCATTAGGACCAGTCTTTCCTTCTGGTCCGACCGAACCCACAGCACCAAATGTAGTCTGTAAATATGAATAAGTTGTCTCGGCCGTGGAGGGATTCGTTTGATAATATAATAACACGTTGGCTGTCTGGTTCGATCTCAACGTATTTTTAACATAGATTTGTAATTGAACATATACATTTTCAAAATTTCCACTAGCATCTTTCAGAGTCACAAAATCAACCGGTATTTGTAACTTGTATAAATTCTTCGCTGTGCTAGTCACCGGCACACCAGTTGCAGTTGTTGAAAGTGTGTTTTGTGTATTAATTGGCGTGCTAGTGGTTTCCCAGCTTCGGCCAATATATTTGATATGGTCGGGCAAATATGCCGCACGTGGTGGATAATACCCTGCATCACCTCCATCTTTTGTTTCAATAATCAAACTGTCGGGTGATGGTTGGTTGCCTGTTCCCGTAATCATGAAAACAGCAGCATATATCGAGACTTGGTTGGCATCGGAGTTAGAAGGGACCGCTGCATATAAATTTAGAACCCATACACCACTTGGAATGACTGCTAAGCTTGATGATACTTTTTCTGCAGTATTCCAAAATCGACTACTCGGGATCATTTTATTCACATTACCGTATGTTGCACTTACTGAAATCGGGCCAACTGTTTTCATCGAGCTTTGAATCGGAAATTTGGAAAGCATATAAGAATCGGTTATGAGTTCGTTAGAAATTGAATCACCATCCGGATTCAGCCATAAAATCGTACCGTTCGACCCTTGGATTCCTTGAGCACCCTGTTCTCCTTGTGCGCCTGGTAAGCCTATTGGCCCCATCGGTCCAGTTGTGCCCTGTGCTCCGGTGCTTCCTGTCCGGCCGGCGGCGCCCGTGTCTCCTTTATCACCCTTTTCACCTTTCACACCAAATGAACTGCCTGTCGGTCCCGTTATTCCTGTTGGTCCGGTTGAACCATCTGATCCGTTTTGTCCAGAATAACCGATACCTGGCGGTCCTTCAGGGCCCTGAGGTCCTATTAATTGATTTTGTTGCTCAACCGCTAGAATCTTCCTGTCGACATAATATTTGGTGGCAACATCTTGATTTTCTACCGGATCGCGGACATTTCGAACACGGTTAATCGGCGCAGCTATTTCAGGCCCACCTGTCATATCAATATCACCGTTGATGAAAACGACACCTGCATTATTTCCAATCCGCAGTGTCATATTTCCGGTATTATTTGAAACATCCGTTGATCCGAATGTCGTCCCACCCATCGCCGCGTCATTTGTTCTAACATAATTTTGGGTTCCGCTGCGAGAAAATCCTCCAATCCTTTTCCAATTATTATTAGACATTTTTCAGTATTATTATATACAACGCTTTACTTGTTGCGTGATATATACCTTTGAATATTTTAAATGGAACAAAATACGAATTAAATAATATGATAAATTATATAAAAACTATTTATTATATTATTTCATATTAGTCTAAACCATGAATGTTGATGAACTAATAAATAAAAATAAATTATTAGAAGAAGAAAATACTAAATTAGAGGAGAAATTAAAAGCAACCCAAGAACATCTCAAAAAATACACAGCACCAGCAAGTAGGCAAGTGTATTACGAAAAGAACAAAGAGGTTATCAAAGAACGGGTTAAAAAATATAATGAAGATAAAAATTATAAACCTACGCCAGAACAAAAAAAAGAATATAATAAACAATCATATTTGAAAAGAAAGGAAAAACTCAAAAATGAAATTGAAGAAAAATCTAAGAATGAAAACATTTAGGAATAAGTAATATTTTGTAAAAAAGACTTAGAATTATAATCTTTAGGTATAATATAGAATGGAAGAAAAAGTAAGACCGCCTGAGTTTTTCAAATCCATAAAAACCTCGTTGAAGAGCATACTAAAACGCCCTGAAATAAACACAGCCAAAATAAATGATGTTGTTATCAAGGCGCATAAGATTGTTATTCATACGTTACAGTTCCTAAAATTGTATTTACTGCATCATTATGATGAAAACCATCAAACATTACCTATTATTGATAAGAAGTTGGTAAATACTGTTATGAAAGTTATGTGTGGAGTAAAGGAAGAAAAAAGAGGAAGACCTCCTAATAAGGATACTGTTGAATTGAAAGATAAACTTACGATGTTCTATAATGAACATTATAAACCATATACACAAGATGATAAATTGGATTATACTTACATGAGCAACGTATTAGCATATCTAACCGAAGACATTATTACTATGTATGAAAATAACATACAACTACACTACGTGGATTATGTGGAACGCTTTGTAAATGTTGTTTGGAAAAAGAAAATTATTACTGAGAAGATAAGAAAGTTGTGTAAAACTAAAACAGAACGAGAAACAAGAATAAGAAGTCTTTGTAGTGAATTAAGAAAGATAAAAAATGATTTATTAACTGTAGATAAAACTGCTTATACTTCCAAATCCTATTACCATTCTTGGATAACAGAACAAAAGGAACGCATACTTCCAAATAAATCCAAATATCAAAAGGATAGCGTTTATTATGATTTGAAATGTAAAGTGATGGATTATTTTCCTTGTATGATAACGATGATGAAACAGGTTGAAAATGGGTTAGAAACCATAAGTAATGTATTTCCTTTACGAAGTGGAATAACACCCAGTTATATTCGTTTGGATACCATTACGTTGGTTAATTTGCTTTTACGAAAAGAACAAGGAAACAAAGGAGATTATAGTGACGAAGGAAACACAAAAAAGCATGAGGATAAAATATGGGAATTCTTTTTTCGCACAGAACGAAAATTATTTACCAAGACAGGTTATTCATTCCATCACATGATTTCTACTGATGGCGTTGGAGTAAGTATTTTATTTTTACGGAAGGACTTGGTTGGTAATAAGATACCGAATATCAAAAAGAACGCATCCAAAGAATTATATATTGATGAATTGACTGATTATACTGATTTACAAAATAAAAAAATAGTTGGAATCGATCCGGGCAAAGAAGATTTGATTTATTGCGTAGATGGTGCTTCCAAAGACGCAAATATATTTAGGTATTCTCAAAATCAACGAAGAAACGAAACAAAACTGAAAAAATACAATAATATTATTCTTGCTATGAAAACAAATAAAATACAAGGAAAGACAATTATAGAATATGAAACGGAACTGTCTAATTTCAATAGGAAAACATTAAACCTTGATAGGTTCAAAGAATATATACAATCAAAAAACAGAATAAACCATATTTTATTTGGATTTTATGAGAAGCAACTATTTCGTAAATTGAAGTTTGGTAGGTATATCAACACAAAACGAAGTGAAATAAAAATGATTAACAACTTCCAAAAAATATTTGGAAATCCAGAAGATGTTGTAATTTGTATTGGAGACTGGGAACAAAAGAAACAAATGAAGTTCAAAGAACCAACCTTGGGAAAAGGAATTCGGACTTTATTCAGGAAGAACAATTATAAGGTGTTTTTAGTGGATGAATTTAGAACCAGTTGTAAATGTTCCAATTGTAATGGTGGTATATGTGAGAAATTCAGGATACGAAAAAATCCAAACAAGCATGATATGCGGTTGGTTCATGGGCTACTACGCTGTAAGAGCGGTTGTGGTTTATGGAACAGAGACCGTAACGGTTCATCAAACATCTACAAGATAGCAGAAACATCTATAAATAAATTAGACACACCAAGTTATCTAAGTAGAACAAGTAATCAAGCAGTTTTATCGAATTGCTATAAACAAACTATACAAGGGGATGAAAAACCCAACCTTAAACTAATTAAAGTGAAACGACTAAAAATTGTTCCATTTTAAATGTGCGAGGGTGTATAATAACTATCAAAAATAAAAAATATGTAATATACGCGTCATTCACGGCAAATCAAATAGATTACGTGGTCGTCGTCGGTGAAACGGGTCTGTGTCATTCACCATCAATCGCATATGTTCTCTATTTCTATGAGTTTGGTTTCTTTGTCGTTGCATTCGCCATTGTCGTCGTCCTCGTCGTCGTCGTAGGCTGCGTTGTTTGGGCACCGGGTCATCAGTAGGAGGCAACAATCCTAAATCGGCTGGGTTTATTAATACGTTGTTAAATGCAGGTTTCATATGCCGACGGCTGTACTTTTTAAGTCCTTCTGGCATTTCTCCGTCTAAATGTGCATCAACGAGTTCTTTTCCAATCGGTATATCTTGTTCCAACTGTTCAATCGTATATTCTTCTCGATTTACCGGTTCGTCGTCTTTTTGAAACTGAGTTACTAACTTTTTTCCATCAAACGTGATACTCGAAACGAATCGGTGGCTTTCTACGGCGGGTTCGTGTTCGGGTTCGGGTTGTATTCTATGACGCACTCTTCGTGTCTTTAGTGGTGTCAGTTGTTGTTTCGGTTTTTGTCTCGTTTTTCGTACCATAATATAGTAGTATATGTATATAACATAGACAAAAATGAAATTTACGCTCTTGGATTCTCGGGTCGCACATTCCAATCGTGATGAGCATCATTCTCAACATGAGCATAAAACATATACAGATAAGTATCATTATTTAGATGATTTATTAGATAAAACATACCTCGTCGATTACTTTCTCCTTCATCCTGATGACGCTGAAATCGCCACTTCTTCTGCCAGATCGACTTCTTCAAATAAATAATACTATAATATATACTATGTGTCTCACCGATTTAATCGTTCTGGCGGTCATTATATTGGCGTTGGATTCTGTCTTCCTATACCTTGCGAAGGATATCTTTGCGCGACAGGTGATGCTCGTTCAAGGAACCGCGATAAAAGTAAATATACCGAGTGCAGCCGCGTGTTATCTCTTGATCGTGCTTGGCTTGTACTTTTTCGTGCTTCGTCATATCATCGTTCCAAATGCAACCTCTGCAGCAGCGGCCATCCAAACTATGCGTCTCAGTGATGGAATAAAGGCTGCATTCTTCCTCGGTATTTTAGTATATGGTGTTTATGAGACGACGACGCTTGCGATTTTGCGTAATTGGAGTCCGATGACCGCAGTTATAGATACAACCTGGGGTGGCACCCTCTTCGCTCTCTCGACTTATCTTTTTTACAAGTATAAGACGCTGGTGTTTTGATTCCATTCCATTCCATTCCATTCCATTCCATTCCATTCCATTCCATTCGATTCCATTCGATTCCATTCCATTCCATTCCATTCCATTCCATTCCATTCCATTCGATTCCATTCCATTCCATTAGCATAGCCATCGTTCCATTTGAGAGATCGTCATATTCGTATTCATTATATTATGTTCTCGACAACTTGTAATTATACTAGAATACATCATCAATTGATATATGAACTGAATTAGATTATATATGAATAAACAAACGCCCACACCATCCATATTTCTGCATCCAGAGAATGATGTTATCGGAGTACCGTCTCTCGCGAAATACGGTGATACGAATATATTCGCGTAATGATTTATTCCGGAATCGTTGGAAGGGGTGTTACCATATTCAGGATCATCAAACCGAATATACTGTGTCGACCCATCAGCGCCGGTAATCGCTCCAATTTCACCGATTCCGGTATTACAACGGTCTATTCTCTCGAACTCACGTTCAACCTTTGCTTGGACGTATTCGCGACCCCACGACGAGTTATAAAAACTGGGTTTGAATGCTTGACGCCCACCAAATGTATAAACGGGTGCTTCATCTGCTGTGCGATGATTCTCATTAGTGGGTACGGATTTGTATAAATGGCCTGTGGTGACGGTGGCGGCGGCGGCGGCGGCGGTGCGATTGGTGCGTTCATAGAGTTGCTGCTCTTGCTCATGCTGCGTTTGGCTTTGCGGCGGGTTCCACCCACAGCAACACATCAGGAATGTTTTTCGAACATCTTCCATTTTTTCGGCAATTATCGCAGTTTGCGTCTCGCCATTTTTAATCGATAATAGCACAAAAATACAAAAAAGAGTATTACTGACTATATCCAATATGCCGAATATATACGTATAGTCATGAATAATATACTGGATATATAACGTATCACACAGTACATCAAGTAGAATCGTTACGCATTCCAGTTTTAAGTAAAACGGTTTATCCTTAAAAATAGTGAAATATACCGTACCCATTAAACGTATTAATGCTATATTATGATACACCGGCGGCGGTGGAGTCGGATATGCGAGTGATGTAATGAATAACAATTGTAAAAAGCCGAAACCGATAGAAGAATGTACCCTATATGGATTCTCCATCGTCTAATTATAATCTCTCATAATATATTTTTATGTCATATCGTATCGTCATAACGAATATAAGAATAAAATGTGGTGTATCATGTAATAATGCCTTGGTATGGAAAATATCATCCAACCAATCGACGGAACCGATGACGCAGTGCGCGCTTTTTTGGCAATGATCGTTCTTTTAATATGCGTCGAATGTGCAAAAGAACCAGAATATCGTTGTAAAAATTGTGATAAAGTGTATAAGCAGGAAGCGCGGTATCGGGCGCATGTCGCGAAGTGTGTCGATAAAGATACGGCGCTAGTTCGGGCGACGGACGCCTTTGTATCTGCGACTGATTTCTCGGAATTGTTGCGTCAGAATCGTGAGATGATGATATTGTTGCAGAAACAGCAGGAAACAATACAGGTATTAGTGGCGCAGCTTGTTCCTGTGATGAAAATGAATATAGAATGAATTTAATATACATGAGTAAATAATGTATTCGTGCGAATCGTGTGGAAAGTCGTATAAGTTTCCGGGTGGCTTGAATAATCACAAGGCGAGGTGTGGGGGAGCGTCGGTAGGGGTGGGAGGCGGTGGGGTTGTGGCTGGTGCTGCGGCGGCGGCGGCGACGTCGGTGGGGGACGGAGCGAATGACGATGATATTACGAAAAGCCCGTTTTTCACGATACCGCTTACAAGCTTTCAACCCACCGCGAATTTTACGAAAGAAGACCTTGAAGAGTTAGAAAAACGGAAACAGGCGCGTTTGAAGTCGATACTTAAGTTGCAGCAAGAAGAGAAGAATAAAGAGGCTGCGGCGGCGGCGGCGGTGGCGGGTGCAGGTGCAGGTGCAACAGCGAAGACGGCAAAGGTGCAGACGAAGGCGAATACTACCGATACGAAGGTAAAGGATGGGGCGGTTGTCACGAATAATTCATCGAATGTTGGAAATGAAGAGCATAATGCGTCGTTTAATATAAAGTATGTGAAACGTTCGGAGGAGACCCAAGAAGTGGTTCGGGCTATTGTTGCATCAGCACATGAGTACTGTAAAGGACGTATTATTGTAACGAGCGACGAGCCTGCACCCGGTGGCGGTCCTTTGACTGGAATCAGTACGAGTGTAAATGCAAATGGGACTACCGTGTATAATCACCCAACACGTACCATTTCGATTATCGAGACACCGCCCGAGGAAGTAAGTCCAGAGGAAGAGCATGACATTACTTTGGAGAAGATGACATACTTGATCATTTCACTCATCCAAAATAACAATAAATTAACAAAGGAAAATCAGATGCTGCGGTCGATTGTTGCTAGAATTGACCCGGCGTGTTTTGAATAAGTCTCGCGTCGTTCTCTCGTTGCACTCACTTCGTTCGTTCCACTCGTTACCTCCGCTCGGTCATCGCTCGCAAATTTTAGTAATAATCCATGTAATGTTTGATACATTATATGAATTCAATTCACGAGTATTATCGATGATAAGAAGTCATTATGATTCGTGTGTGTTTATTTTCTGCGGTGTTGTTGTTTCTATTATCACTACTTTTACATCACCACCATAAAATTGAAATCATAACTCGTGTATATTCTAGATAGTATGGGTTCATTCTCTCGTAATCATGGATTCTAAAGCCGGCTACACTGTCGAACATTCATTTCCAAAACTATACGCGCAGGACAAAAACGGAAAAATAAAAGTATGGACTGCTGCGGTCCTTCAGCCTGCCGATAAACCTGCGGCAGCTGCTGGATACGCAACATCTCGAATCACACATGGATATATTGACGGAAAACAACAGGTGACGCTTCGTGATTACAATACTGGTAAAAATATCGGTCGTTCAAACGAAACAACACCTCTCAATCAGTGTATCTCAGAAACTCGCCGCAAATGGACCGACAAGAAGGAGAAGGAAGCATATACCGAGACAAAACCAGCGGATTGTGGTGAAGGATACGGCGACATTTCCGGGAATGACTACGACGCGGATGAATGCATCGATGGCGGCGACGGCGGCGACGGCGAAAGTGCCATCCCTGCTGGTCCATTTCTCCCGATGCTCGCACAGACATTCGACCCTGCTGACATTACTACATCATCAAAAAAGAAAAAGATCATCAAATTCCCTTGTTTCGTCCAGCCAAAGTTGGATGGATTGCGTTGTGTATCGTATTCGACACGCACCGGCAAGGACGCAGCCGCCAACGACGCGACTGCTGTCGCTCTTCAATCGCGCACCGGTGCATTCTTTACTGGACTCCCTCATATCGCCGCTGCGCTTCGCCCCTATCTCTCGCAACATCCGAATATCGTCATCGACGGCGAGTTATACACCGACCAAATGCCGTTTGAAGAACTCGCAGGACTCATCAAAAAGAAGAAAATCACCGATTCCGATGTCGCTCGACTTAAAAAAGTCAAGTATCACGTCTATGATATCTACGACCATGCTCGGCATGATATGCCATACTCCGAGAGAATGGGGCTCCTCGCCGCCGCGGTTCGACGTTGTGGGTGTGTCGCTAACGATACACTTTCAGCGTCGGGACGGATGTTGCGAAGCGATACGGATGCCGCAGCGGTGGTCGTCTTGGTCCGCACCGAGAAAGTGGCGGTGCTTTCTGAATTTCGACAGTTGTTTGCTGAGTTCGTTGAATCGGGGTATGAGGGCATCATGTTGCGAAACGCAGCTGGCGTCTATCGTGCCAACTACCGCAGTAACGACCTGCAGAAATACAAGGAATTCATGGAGGATGAATACCGTATTATTGACTTCACCCAAGGTGAAGGACGTGATGCGGGGGCGGTCATTTGGATCTGTGAAACAGCCGATGGCAAGGAGTTTTCTGTGAGACCTCGTGGTACTATGGAACAACGACGTGATTGGTTCAACGATGGGGCATCATATATCGGTAAGAACTTGACTGTTGTATATCAGGAACTGACGGAGGAAGGTAAGCCAAGATTTCCGGTGGGAAAATGTCTCCGCGAGGGTTATTAACGAAGCGACGGAACGGATGCGGGAGAATAATTGTTGCTTATAATATTTTTATTTAACTTCATTTAAAATTATATGCATGTTTCATATTATAATGTTCTCATTACATAAATGTGCGGTGGATGATTGTGATAACATTCCTAGACAAGACATAACTAAATCTACTCATGGTGGCGCCAAAGTATGTATTGAAGACGGTTGTAATAATAAAGCGTTAGTGAAAACTCACAAGTGTAAGTTACATAGTAGAATAGTGTGTATTGAATCAGGCTGTAATAATACTGCAGAGAAAAAACATAATAAATGTAACGCACATTTACACCAAAGATGGTGTAATACTGAAGGATGCGATAAAATAGCTCACGATATATATAATTATTGTATTAACCATTTTGGTATAAAATGTAAGATACCATGGTGCGAGACTAGAATAAAAAGCATAGATACTCGTTGCTCAATTCATAAAAAAACATGTATTATTTTGGGTTGCACGAATAATAAATATACGGTATATAACACATGCCTTGAACATAATGGGGGGCCACGTTGTGTTGTTATGGGTTGTAATAAACTAGCCATTAACAAATACGATCAGTGTATGGACCATCGGTTTGGAAAAAAATGTATTGAACCTGGTTGTAGTAACATTTCTATGGGTATAACACATCTGTGCTCCCGTCATGGTGGGGGATTCAGATGTAAAGAACCTAATTGTAATAAAATAGCATCAGGATCGTCATATAAGTGCTGTAGACATGGTGGAGGTAAGCGATGTCCTAACTGTATTAATTGGATTGATTCAAGGGGTGGTTCATCTCTATACGACGGTTATTGTGCTACTTGCTTCAAACATCTGTTCCCAGATGACCCTCGATGCATAAAAAAACAGCATATGTCAAAAGAATTGATGGTTAGAAATTTCATCAATGAACACTTTGATGGCTTTATTCATAACATTCCTATGTACACCGGTAATTGCGACTGTTCGCATCGTCGTCGTATCGATCATCGTAAGCTAATCGGAAACACAATACTTGCTATTGAAACGGATGAGTTCGGTCATCGCGGATATGATGCCAAAGACGAAGAAATCCGGTATGATGACGTATATATGATACATAGTGGAAAGTGGATATTCATACGCTTTAACCCAGACAATAATCTGAGTAAGGTGGATATAGAAGATAAACTCACGAAGTTGAAAGAAACGATGGACGAATGTATTGATCGGATAGAACATGAAGAAAATACTGAATTGGTTGAAATTATCAAGTTGTTCTGTTGATGGACGGATGGGTCATACCAGTGAACGACCTTTTCATATGAAGAAATACCATACATTGGGCAACCATCCATATATAGTGAAGAATTCGGATTTCAAAAGTATTTTGCAGAATCCAAAAAAGGACAAGGGGCGGCTTGTCCTTTTTGGCCAAACGAGTAGGTTTAAATATAGAAAAAAGATGAAAAAACAGATTTAGAGCATAATGCTCTCATTTGTATATTATACAAGAAATTCTCCTTACTGAAACTTTTTTAACCACCCCGCGTCACCCCCGCTGGCCTATTTTCGAGGGGTATTTTAGGAAACCCGATGCGAACCTCTGCTATCCACAGTCACAACTACTTGTTTCGATGCGATGTGTGTCAGTTCATAACTGATAACAAAAAGGACTACAGCCGGCACACATCTTCAGCGAAGCACGCCAAGCGAACCGCCTCGAACGCCGATGGTCTCATTTTACCCACGAGCGAACCGTACGCCTCACACCAATTCAATAAGGTATTACCTGAAACACCCAAGGATTACGTAACGGGAGAGCCCACCGCCCAACATGCTTTTATATTTGAAAAGCGGATTTATAAAAGCTGTGAAAAGTGTGGTCATAAGTATCATAGCAAGAGCGGATTATGGAAGCATCGAAAAACATGTGAGGGTATTCCCGAGTCATATGTTGTTGCCGCTACTACAGTGGCTCCTGCCACCGCTACCGCTACCGATCAAGATATGAAAGGATTGATGATGGATATGTTGAAGAACAACCAAGAGTTTCAAAATAAAATCATCGAAATGATGTGTAATCAGCAATCTCTCGCAATCAGTGCAGCTACTACTGCCGCGGTGGCCGCGGTGGCTGCAGCAGCACCCCCTGCCAACTACACCAACAGCCACAATTATACGGGAACGACAAACAGTCATAATACGAATAATAATACGTTCAATCTCCAGTTCTTCTTGAATGAGCAGTGTAAAGATGCGATGAATATTACTGATTTTGCAAGGTCGATAAATTTGAAAGTAAGCGATTTGGATGAGTTTGGTCGCATGGGGTATGTGCAAGGAATGTCGAAGCTCTTCATCGAGAGTTTGAAAAATACGGATGTGTGTAAGCGACCGATTCATTGTAGCGATGCAAAACGAGATACGCTTTATGTCAAGGATGCCGACAAGTGGGAACGTGAAGACGCGGTGAATACCAAGATTACGAATGCTGTCCGGGTTGTTGAACATAAGAATATTGGCTTGGTAAATGAATGGGCAAAACAGAACCCTAGGTGTGAGAATAGTTCAACGAAGGAGAATACGCAGTATATCAATATGTCGCGCGCGGTGCTTGACGGCGATGATAAGAATATCGCCAAGGTGATTAAACTGGTGGCGAAGGAGGTGGTGATCGAGAAATCATAGGGGGTTCCGCCCCCCAACGGCGGAGCTACGCTCGATTTTGACCTACGGTGTAAAACCAGAGGTCGCGCACAACACAAACCAAGCGGTGTAAAACCACTAGAGCGTAGCTCCGCCGTAGGGGGGCGGAACCCCCACTAGAGCGTAGCTCCGCCGTAGGGGGGCGGAACCCCCAACGATTCAATATTTCAAGAATAATTATGCTAGAAATATAAAGATGAAATCTCTCGAAGAGCAGCAACCAACTCTAGAACCAGCGGAACAACCTGTTGTTATTTCAGTAAATACGCTTACTGTGGCAAAGCCTGCATATAAAAGGGGGCGTCATCACGATGAAATGTCGTCGCCGACAATCCAATTAGTAGCAGGTTTGTGCCAGAACTTCTTATAATAAATGACCCCATTACACAAAAAGGCAGCACAATAACTATAAGATGAAGCGGATGTGACTAGTGAATCAGCAAATACCATCCCGTGAAACGTGGGCAAGACATCACCGTTCAGGTGAAATTCGGTGTCTTTATTCATGAACTTTTCTTTACATGAAGTTTCACTTGCCTGATCATTACACTGTGAATAAATATGGAACCGCAGAGGCTTTTTATCAGCGCCATGATTTGCCCGAATATATTTGATGATATTCAAATAATATTCGTCCGGTGTAATTCCAGAAAAGCGCGAATCACTCTTATTGTCGCGACGAATATGAACCGCAACGTTATAATACGTTGTATCAAATGGCGTATTTTTGTCGGCATAAAACAGCGACTTTATTAAATTCATCGTCGGGCTAGCTAATAATTGAGTAAGGTTATTCTCTACATATGGATAATTAGATACAATTGATGAATAATGAGGTATTGTATCGGCGACACCAGACGGCAGCGAAAAATGGTCGCGGAGGTTCATATAACGTATCAACCGGTTTGTGAAACCATGGTCATTCGTATAATTATGTTCAAAACTGGCTATATTCGGGAAAACATACTGGTTAGTTGTAGCCGAATATGTATAAAGAATATCGACGATGATGTTCTGAAACTGGGCACCGAACCCATCGGTACGCGGTGCAGTTGTAATGTACTTCATGATTATCTTTGCTCTATATAAATTGACTTTGATATCTCTATATATTTTTTATTCACGAATGTCGGGTCGGATGTTTTTGGGTGACGAATCTGTATAAAGTCCTGAGATATCATATAATCGATAATGTTTTGCGCGCTGCATTCATGAGCGCCGATATATTGATGTCCATCGCCTTCGGCGGTTACATATACAACACGTTCGCGGAGATACGACCCTGCACTCTTCAGGATATTCAAATCGGAACCTTGTGCGTCGATTTTGAGGTATTCGATGTATTCAAACCGATCCCATGGAAACCCGTCGAAGAACATTTTGAGAGAATAAACAGGGACATCGATGACTTCCTTGATTTTACCAAGATGGATTTCATCATTCGGGTAAAGGCTGGATGTTCCGCAATCGTCGTTGCTGACATAAAACTTCATCGTAGTCGGCTCACTAACGTTGCTTAAGGCGCACTGCTGAATAACAAAACGTCCCTCTTCGATGTATTTCGTATCTAAACAATTGCCGTTTCTTAGGTAGTTGTTCTTACTTTTGATGTGTGATATACTTTCCAGATTCGGTTCAAACCCGAACACCATGAGTGTATCATCTTCGTGGGCCAACCAACGTTGTGATTGAGGGGCGTTATACGAGAGACCGATGTCAAGTTTCACGTGGGTGCATGTGTGTGGGATCGTGTAGTTGAACATGATAATTATATTTTATATATATAAAAATACGTTTATATAACTATTAGATGGTAGTTGTTTATTTACACAATAATGCGCATAATGGAGATGTGTTATTATCATCTGAAATTGTAAAGGTTTTCATACGATGTAATCCTACAATACAGTTTAAAATAGTTCCATGTTGTTCTAGTATTCTTTTTCAAGACGTAGTAAGCAATAATGTTTCTATTCACGAACATCCAATTATATGGAACTACGATATGAATAGGGAAGGACATATGGTTGAAAATGATATTGAATGTATTCGACAATTATCAAATACGTTGATTTCCTATACAAATACTGATAATATTCAAAGGTTATACATAAATACGTGGTGTATTTTAACAAATAATAGCCATTGTATGGATCTACGATGTAAGCCTCTTCAAATCGCTATGATGTTAGAATACATCAAAAATACGTATAACATAGATTTACATTTTCGATGCGATGATTATCGTGAGTTAATACCAAAATTACCAGCGTATTCACTTGCTTCGTTTCATATTTTTACAAATCCATTAAAGGAATCTATATTCTTTTATAATTTAGACGGGTTTAGTGGTCAAGACCGTGGTCGATATAGTAGATCATTTAATGATAATGTAATAAATCACTTATTAGTTGAAAATCCAGATAAACAACTCATAATTGTAAATAAGACCGAAATAACCCATCCAAATTTACTAACATTAACTACGGATGTAAATATTGAAAAAACGTTGTGTGGAAAAAATCTGGTGTATTACGCGAATATTTGTAGGTTGTGTAGTAAGGTATATTTCAAACTAAACGGAGGTTCGTTATATTTGCTGAATAAAGATAATATTGGTGATAAATCAACAGAATACTACTTATTATATGATAAAGATGATGATTGTTCGAAAATAGTTACTACTGTTTTCAATAATAGTATAATAGTTATTAATGATTACAGAAAATTCAACTGAGTTCTTTCGTGTGGATAAGTTATGACGTGCATATTTCACGCTCGGACAATACTAAATCGGTACATCCCCAAGTATCGTCATTTACGAGAGAACCTAAATAATCCAACGTTACAATATGAGGATTGGCTTTACGACATTCATCAATCTTTTCATAAGATACTCTTGAATGGTCGAAATGATATATCGTAATACCATCTATCGGCTTTTCAGGCCATCCACGCTTTACAAATTCATCCACAAACGGTTTTTCATGATGATGAATTGCGATCGGGCATTCCTTGAACGATTTTGTCTGTAGTGCGTGTTCTTTCTTGAAAAGCATAAAATCACCTAGAGCGAGTTTGTTGATACGTTTAATAATATGCCGATAAGTTACAACATACTTTTCCATATTGTTGAGACCGGTTTTTACTTCATCGGGCGTTTTTACGTTCAGAATTGAAGGAAACAGAACGTCGAGTAAATCGACACGTTTTCCGCGAGGATTACCGCAGATAATAACATTTTGAATATCATCGAGCGTATCAAATTTTCAATAAACCGAATAGTGGAAAGTGGATAAAAAATATCTGGATTGGTTTGAATGATGTATTTGCCCCTAGCATGTCGTATGCCGACATTTTTGGAAGGGTATTCCTGAAATGATTTATATCCATCTGTATAAGAAAACTTGCTGATAAATCTCTCGTGGTTCTCTTTACTAACGGTTATCACGCGTACCGGGTGGTGAAATGGTACCGATGTATGCCATCTTGTAATAATATCTGCGAGAGGTTCGTATCCATCAAGCGGATTCCATTCTACTAAAATGATTTCAATTGGAAGTTCGAAGCGGTCAAGAGACCTCAAAAAAATAACACACACGGTCTAATAAATTCTCGCCATAATTGTCATTTCTGCAACTGCATACGACTGAAATTACACAATCCATGTTATTATGTAGTACATCAATAATAATTTTAATAAATTTTAAACGTGAATAAGTTCCTCTGGTGAGAGATATGAATCGTGGCGGAGGCGTAACGCGGGGTTTTCGCTAGAGAAGAACCCTGGATACAGGATGCTCCAGTCTGTATCTTCGCGGAGAAGTGTGAGTTGCGTATAAACATAACCGATAAATGCACTACAGACGAACCGGTTCGTCTTTTGAGGGTGCGGGTCTTTCTTGCAGTATGCTTCAATCCAATCGGTGATTACAAGATCATATGGTTTATCATAAACCACCTGATGTATTTTCTTCAAGTTCTCCTTGGTGAAGAGTTCATAATATCTCTCGGAATGTAATCTACGAAGGTATAATTTGCCGCCGTATGTACTCACGTATTCGTCATAGGGGACGAATTGTACGCCGAATTTCTTGATGTTGTCTTCAGAATCAGGTACATTCGATGTCCCAGCCATCCACACATACGTTCCTTTTAGTGGAGTTTCGGTAAAGTCGGGGTCTTTTACAATCATCGCGACGTGAGAGAAGTCGCTTTTTGTCATGAATTTAATGAACCAGCTCAAGAGCCCCCAGTCTTTGTATTCAAGGTCATCGCATAGGATGAGATCGCCGGTTTTGAGTTCCATTTTCTTGTATATTGTAGATATGATATTTACATATATTATAGAACAACAATAAATGGGTATATCATATTTTGATAAAGACACGCTAGGCCACTTCTGTGGGGGGTTATTGTCTTATACGATGTTACAATATAGTAATGTTCCGCTTGGTTATAATTTCATAATTGCTAATGGAATACATTACATGATTGAGAAAACAGAGAGAAGTGTTGCGCCGAATGGGCGCGTACTTGAAACAAACAAAAATCATATTGGCGACATTACTGCATTTTTGTTAGGATGGCTGATTGCGTATGCTTTACGAATGGATAGATATGTCACTAGCAAAATAGCACCGGTTTTATGGATAGTATTGATTTATAATTATTCGGCTGAAATATTACGAGAGATTTATCCGTATGAACGGCTTCTGGATGGTGCATATACGAAGGATAAATAGGGATTAGCGATGCCGACGCACATGAATCTCTCAGAATGTATAGATTCAAAGTTATGAGTTCGAGAGATTTGTAGGTTGTTATAATGGTGATGTGTTGAGAGATTATAGATTGTTTATAGATGGTTCGGCACCAAATCTCTCAAACATCTGCGTTAAGATTTGGCCGTTGGCAAGAATGGAACGTGATATTACGAGCAATACTTGTGCGGGGGGCGCGAGGTTTGTGTTTTATTGATGAAATCTCTCGGAATGGATGGTTGGATTCTATGATTCTGAGAGATTTGTGGGAATATTTATGGTTTGTAATTGTCATGTGTTGAGAGATTATATAGTTAGGCACCGAATCTCTGTCCGTCCGCTGGACGGCATTCACCGCAAAGCGGTTGAATCGTGATATGACAGTAGATTTCTCTACCTTCGGTAAAATATGACTGATTGACGCTTAGCTCAATTTCCCCTGCTTCGCGGGGGAAGAAATATGGCGAGCAAGTCTTGTGCCGTTGATGCCGGGGTGTGTGTATTTGTGTTGAAATCTCTCGGAATGAATAGTTTGAAAGTATGATTACGAGAGATTTAATGTATTTTGTCGGGATTGACGCTTCTATTTATCTAGTGAAGGACTCACGCCTTTTTTGTAACTGTTTTACCTTGTTTTTGTTGTACAACAGGTTGCACAGATGGTGGCGGCGGTGTTGCCAACTGAATATTTATTGTAGGGATCACAGAATCAACTTCTTGTGTAGTAGGTACATTTGTTTTATCACATGACCGTTTATGAACTGAAAGAGCAAGAGGATTTTTTCCGATGTAATTACATTTTTCACATAAAAACTTCCCTGAACTAATATAACCGAATCTTGATGATAGCATTTTTTCGAGAGAAGGAAGTTGAAGACCTTCGATATTCTTAATCATCTTTTGTGAAAATTCTTTTACCATTTTCAATTGGTTTAACTTTTGTTCAACGAATAGCTGATATTCTTTGTTAATTTCTTCGAGAGTATCTTTGCTTATAGGGTAATCATCAGTCAAAGTGATTTCATCCAACTTACTTTTGAACGAGTCAATAATATCAATAGCGATTTTAATGATTTCTGGATCATAGTTTACATTATGGATATAGAGTAACACATTTCGATTATGTATATTTATCTCAAAGTTTTCTTTATTCACAATACCTCCCTCTTGAGAAAGAAATAGACCTGAACAATTTTGTGTATCTACATCATGAATGAATTTTTTAACTTGGTCTGATGTAACTTGACGAGATTCGTAACACTTATTCTCAACTAGAATCTTCTCTTTATCTTTACGATGAATCATAATATCGCCTGATTCTTTTTGAGAACCTACGTATTCAACCTCCGCTGATGGAAATAATCCCCTTAAAATGTTCAAAACAATATTCTCAGAGATTTTCCCCTTTGAACTAGAATTTTCCATCCGTTTGAGGACATCTTTTACTTCGGATAGAAGCCCATTTTGTGATGAAGTTATAGAGGAAAATTGCGACAAATTTGCGTCCTTGCTTGAATCAACCATTTTTCTAGTTGAATCAATCACATTAGTAAATTTTGCATCAATCGTTTTAATAAAATCATCCATCGATGATTGCGACAAAGGTTCGCCATTCGTTTTTGATGTTTTACTAATCTCTTCCGTAATGGATGAACAAAAAGATTTGATGTTTTCATTAATCTGTCTAGAGAGATTTTCATTATTTTTTGGAACAAGTTCAGACAACAATAATTGTGTCTTATCTAATATTGTCCCATTCGAATCTTTAATGAGAGGAGCAATCTTATCCGCAATATTCGAGGACAAAATCATCTTCAAATCATCAATATATTCTTTCTTAAACTCTGTAAGCTTTAAAAATAGTTGCTTACCATACTCAGCTTGCTGACTTGTAAGCTGTGATTGAATATTCGCAATTCCATTCAAGATTTGTGCATTAATGTTATTATTTACTGGATTAGTTGTCTGCATAATAGATACAATAATATCTGTAAACATGATGTTCATTTTTTCAAAATCTATTTCAGGATGTTCATGATAAAATGCCCAAACCTTTGCACTCTTACACGTAAGAGAGGTATTCACTGGCAGCGCCTGTCGTTTATAATTTTCAAATACAGATTTTCTCTCATTAGTATAGTAAGACATATCTTGTCCTGACGATGTCGTTTCATCATCAAAGTCCATTAGATATTTTGAAGAATATACTTTTTTTGTAAAGACCGTCCTTGTATTTTTTGTCTAATTGACAGTATTATTATAATTCAGTGTTATGTTTTTATGTTTTTATGTTTTTATAAACATCCGGCACCGAATCTCTCGAAGTGCGGCGTTTGATTTTACCTTCGGTGGGAATGGAACGCTGATTCGTGAGTAATTCTTGTGCGGGTGGGCGCGGGGGGTGTATTTTTGTGACTGAAATCTCTCGGGGTTGTTGTTTGGATTCTATGATTACGAGAGATTTGGTGTTGTTGACGCATAGTGCATGTTTATATGTAAAAAATATACAATCGGAAATATCAGCAATAAAGTTTGATAATTTCGACTAGTTCTCTATTTTCTTCTTGTTCAATTCTCGTAATACACTCATTCATCGTTTCTACCAGCTTATCTAATTTATCGGAAATATCGATTTTACTTACATTTGTATCTGGATTGAAACGAATGAATATCCATTTACCACTATGTATCATATAAACGTCATCATAACGAATATCTTCGTCTTTGGCATCATAACCACGATGACCGAATTCATCAGTTTCAATCGCCAGTATGGTATTACCTATTAGTTTACGATGGTCTATGCGCCTACGATGCGAACAATCGCAGTTACCTGTATATAATGGAGTGTCGTGAATAAATCCATCAAAGTTTTCGTTGATATGGTTTCTTACCATTAGTTCTTTGGTATGATTGTATTTTTTTTTACTGCGTGGGTCATTTGGAAATAGTCGTTTGAAACAAGTAGCACAGTATCCGTCGTATTCTGGATTTACACACCGATGATCTATCCAATCAATACAATTTGGGCATCGTCTTCCACCGCCGTGGGCGATACATTTATCGGTTCCACCTACAGCACTTTTGCCACACCCAGGTTCAACGCATCGTCTTCCACCACCGTGTGCAGCACATTTATCGGTTCTTCCTCTGGCAGATTTATCGCACCCATATTCAATACATCGCTTACCACCACCATGAGCTATACATTTATCGTATCCACCTACAGCACTATTACCGCAACCCGGTTCAATACATCGCTTACCGCCTCCATGTGTGATACATTTATCGGCTCCATATGAGGCACTTTTGTCACACCCAAGTTCAACGCATCGTGAACCACCGCCATGTGCAGCACATTTATCAGTTCCACCTTGGGCGCTTTTGTCACACATAGGTTCAACGCATCGTTTTCCACCACCGTGAGCTTTACATTTATCGGTTCTACCCTGGGCACTTTTGTCACACCCAAGTTCAATACATCGCTTACCACCGCCGTGAGCTTTACATTTATCGGTTCCACCTGCGGCACCTTTACCACAACCAAGTTCAACGCATCGTTTTCCACCACCGTGTGATATACATTTATCGGTTCCACTTGCTGCGATTTTATCACAACCAGGTTCAACGCATCGTTTTCCACCGCCGTGGGCAGCACATTTATCAGTTCCACCTTGGGTGCTTTTATCACATCCAGGTTCGACGCATCGTTTTCCACCGCCGTGTGCTTTACATTTATCAGTTCTACCTGCGGCACTTTTATCACAACCAGGTTCAACACATCGTTTTCCACCGCCGTGTGATACACATTTATCAGTTTTGCCAGCAGCACCTTTACCACATCCAGGTTCAACGCATCGTTGTCCACCACCGTGGGTTTTACAATTATTGGAACCATATGCGGCACTATTACTGCAACCAGGTTCAACACACTTTTTATGTGACATACTATTCTATAATATCAGATGTATTTATTATCGGTTCAATTTTATTATTTAATAGTTTTGATACATTAGGAATGATATTTAGATAGAAATCTCTCATAATCGAAATATATATTGTATAATGAATAATAACAGAAATGTTACACAATAAAAACAATAAAAACAATAAACGAAAAATACCTTGATTGATTATAAAGAAAACTAATATGCGTTGGTTTTGGAAACATGTCATATATACTTATCATATAAAAATACTATAACAAATATAACACAAATGAATTAAATCAAATATTAATACGAGACCATAACTAGTATAAATAAATAATCAATAATACTGTTTTAAAGATTCAGTAAGGCTTAAAATATAATAATATGGGATATATTACGAGACCATAACTAGTATAAATAAATAAT